>Ga0182229_1000085_pt1 | contig 23382 bp, 21 predicted proteins | sample G6R1MG_32_FD_129663 | JGI IMG/M metagenome (GOLD analysis project Ga0182229, IMG submission 129663) | Miscanthus phyllosphere microbial communities from Michigan, USA - G6R4_MAIN_07NOV2016_LD1 MG | ecosystem: Host-associated > Plants > Phyllosphere > Phylloplane/Leaf | place: USA: Michigan...
AGGCCGGGAAGCGGCGCCGGCTCGGCCCCCAGGCCCGCCAGGTCGCTCAGGATGGCGCCGCTTCGCCGGCGTGCGGACCAATCCGGCAGGCGCGCGGCCACCCCCGCCGCCTCCAACCGCGCCTCGAGGGGAAGCAGGGCGCCCGCCATGCCGGACAGGAACGCGGCGTAGGCGCGGCGCCGGGTGAGGTCGTGCCCCTCCCAGCCCGCGTCGAGGCGGGCATGCGCCTCCGCCGTCTCCCGGCGCAGGACCATCCGCAGATCCGCCTCCCGCGCCGCCGCCACGGCCTCGGAAAAGCCCTCGCGGGTCCCGCAGAGGCGGTCGCAGCCCGGCCGGAAATCGACCGCCACGCCCGCCGCCTCGGCCCGCTCGCGCAGGCCCTGAAACACGCTCACCGCGTCCTCGGGCCGGCCGATGCCCTCGTGCGGGCCGACCTGATCCCAGGGCGCGTCGGCGAAGGGACCGACGAGGGCGATCCGGCGCACCCGCTGCGGTTCGATCGGCAGGACGTCGTCCCGGTTCCTGAGCAGCACGAGGCTGGCGCGGGCCGCCTCGCGGGCGAGCGCCAGGGTGTCCGGCCGGAACAGCCGCGCGGGCGCCGTGGCCGGGTCGAGCGGGGGGCGGTCGAACAGGCCGAGCCCGAACTTGAGGCGCAGCACGCGCCGCACCGCCTCGTCGAGGGCGGCCCCTGGCACGCGTCCCGCCCTGACCTCCTCCGGCAGGTGGCGCAGGAACAGGCCGCTCGTCATGTCCATGTCGACCCCGGCGGCCAGGGCCTTGCGGGCCGCCTCGGCGCCGTCGCGCGCCACGCCGTGGTTGATCAGTCCGGACACCGCCTGCCAGTCCGCCACGACGAGGCCGGAGAACCCCATCTCCCGGCGCAGCACCCCGGTCAGCAGGGCCGCGTCCGCGGTGGCGGGCACCCCGTTCAGGCTGGTGAGCGCGGTCATCACCGCGTCCGCCCCCGCCCGGATCCCGGCCCGGAAGGGCGGGAAATGCAGGTCGTAGAGGTCGGTCGGCGGGATCGCGGTGGCGTCGTAGTCGCGCCCGCCCAGCACGGCGCCGTAGCCCGCGAAGTGCTTGAGCGTGCTGGCGAGCCCGCCCTCGCGAAATCCCTCGACCTGCGCGGCGGTGAACCGGCCGACGAGCCACGGATCCTCGCCCGCGCCCTCGACGACGCGCCCCCAGCGCAGGTCGCGCGCCACGTCGGCCATCGGCGCGAAGGTCCAGTTGAGGCCGACCGCCGCCGATTCCCGCGCCATCGCCGCCGCGACCCGGCGCATCAGGCCGGGATCGAAGCTCGCGGCCAGTCCCAGCGGCAGGGGGAAGGTCGTGCGGTAGCCGTGCACGATGTCGAGCCCGACGAGCAGCGGGATCCCGAGCCGCGAGGAGCGCGCGAGGCGATCGATCTGCGAGGCGAGGCGCTCGTTGGAGAAGTTGATCACCGCCCCGACCTCGCCGCGGCGGACGCTCTCGAAATCGAACGCGGGGTCGAGCGAGACGAGGTTCAGCTGGCCGGCCTTCTCCTCCAGCGTCATGCGCCCGAGAAGGGTCTCGATGCGGGTCTCGACGGGCTCGGCGAGGGAGTCGACGGTCGCCGCCGTGACGGCGAGGAGGGCGAGCCCGGACGCGGCGAGGCGTCTCCCGGCCCGCAGAGCGGAGGCCCGCATGCTGGTGTCGCTCCCGCGATCGATCGCGCCGGTCTGCGGCCGGCTCTCGTCCCGATCTTGGCGGGCGCAGGGTCCGCGCGTCATCGGGGGCGGCCGGACGGGAGCGTGTCCGCGCCCGCTTATCAACAGGCCGTTTGCCGATGGCCGGCCATGCACCGCGGTCGTGCCGCTCACGCGGCCTGGACCGGCCGCGACGTCGCCGGGGCCGCCACCACGCGGTCGCGGCCCGTATGCTTGGCGCGGTAGAGCGCCGCGTCGGCCTCCCGCAGGAGATCGTCGAGATCCGCACGCCCGTCGCAGGCGACCACGCCGACGCTGACCCGGACGACGAGATCGGGATAGGCGGGCACGGCGAGGCGCCCGAGCACGTCGCGCACCCTGTCGGCGAGGCGGACCGCCTCCCGCGCCTCGCCGGACACGAAGCAGGCGAACTCCTCGCCGCCCATGCGGCCGAGCAGCGCCCCCTCCGGCAGGACGGCGCCCGCGGCATGCCCGAACGCGATCAGGACGCCGTCGCCGACGGCGTGGCCGTAGGTGTCGTTGATCGCCTTGAAGTGATCGAGATCGAACAGCAGCAGGGTGCCGGCCCGCGACGGGTCCGCGAGGCGGGCGCGCGCCGTCTCGACGAAGGCGCGGCGGTTGGCGATCCCCGTCAGCGGGTCCGTCTCGGCGGCGCGGCGCTGCGCGTGTTCGGCCCGCTCCTTGGTCAGTGCCATGAACACGAAGGCGATGGCCACGGTGAAGAGCGTGCCGGTCAGGCAGAGGATCGCCATCCAGGGGGAATCCAGCCCCCCGGTGCCGGACGGCAGCGGCAGCACGACGGCGAGCGGGATCCGGATCCAGTAGAGGCCGGCATAGGCCACGAGCAGGACCACGGCCGCCGGGCGCGAGGCCAACCGCTCCCCCTGCCCGCTCCGGACCTCCCAGGCACCGAGCCCGCAGAACAGTCCCGCCAGACCCGATGCCAGCATCACGCGGGCCGGCAGCGACGCGTAGAAGGCGGGCACGAGGCAGGCCAGGGCCCAGAGCGTACCGCCCGACAGCGCGGCGACGAGGGCGGGCGAGCGTCCCTGGAACGCCCTGACGCCACTCCAGATCAGACCGTAAGCGCCCAGCAGGATCGCGTTGCCGACGCCGATGGACAGGGCGTCCGGGATCACGGTGCGCAGACAGAGCAGGGCCGAGCCGGCGCCCCCCGCGAGATGCGCCACGCCCCAGAATGCGAGGGCACGTTCGCCCCGGGCCTGTCTCCACGACAGCAGGAACAGCCCTCCCACCATCACGGTGACGGCGACCGTCATCAGGAACAGGGTCGGCGTGTGGAGTCTCATGCCGATGCCGGATCGCCGCCCTTGGTCCCTCGGGGAGTCGCATTCCATGTCATGACACAGATCAACCCTGACGAAAGAGTTGTCGATCGCATGCCCGACCGTGCGGCTGGTCCGTTCCCGGCCGCACTGAACTTGGAATCACTAGACTACCCGTCTCGTTTCGGGAGATTCCCGAATTGGTCTATCAACACCTCGTCAACGTTTCACGTGAAATCCGGGCCCTTGCGGATCAGGCAGGTCGCGGTCGCGTAGGTCACCCGTGCCCCGCCGGCTTCGAAGCGCCGCAGCACCCCGCGGAGCGCGCCCGCCGACAGGGACGCACCCTCCCGGCGGCCCGTCTGCGCCCCGATCGCCCGTAGGGATCGCAGGAAGCCCGGGCCGCTGGCGTGGTCCTCCACGAGGTCGTAGCCCGTCACCCGCGTCGTGCAGCCCTCGAAGCGCAGCCCCGCCAGTTCGGCCAGGGAGGGATAGCACGGCGTCGAGGCCGCGTGGCCGAGCCCCGCATGGGCCGCGTCCCACTCCCGGAAGGTGCCGCGGGCCAGGGTCGAGACCGCGAGCAGGCCTCCGGAACGCAGCAGGCCGCTCAAGGTCGCGAGCGCCGTCGGCAGATCGACGAACCACTGGGCGGCCAGGCTCGACGCGATCAGATCGAAGCCGGGCGCCGCGGCGGGACGCTCGCCGTCCATCACGGCGAAGCGCAGATCCGTCGCCCCCCCGCATCGGGCCCGGCAGCGGGCGACCATCGCGGGCGCGAGGTCGGTGACGAGCATCGGGCCGGGGGACAGCCGGGCCCTCAGCGCCTCGGTGAGGAGGCCGGTGCCGCAGCCGATCTCCAGCACGGCCGGCGACGGGGCGAGGGTTTGGGCCGCGATCGTCTCGGCGAGACGGCGGGCGGCGCCCACTTGGATCACGGCCGCTCCGTCGTAGGCCACGGCGGCGTCGAACGCTCGCGCGACGGCCTGCTTCCACTCTGCGGGATCTTCGGAAATGGGCGGCGTCCGTGAGTGAAGCCTCGTCCCGGGCCAAGCGCCGGCTTTCGGGACGGTGCGCCGGCAGGGCAGGCGGCGATAGCCTCGTCGCGCTCAGCCCTCAAGCTCGGTCGCGTCGGTGTCGTCGTTGAGCGGGTGCAGGTCGCGCACCATGCTCTTGAGGCGTTCGTCGAGGACGTGGGTGTAGATCTGCGTGGTGGAGATGTCGGCGTGGCCGAGCAGCTCCTGCACGATGCGCAGGTCGGCCCCGTTCTGGAGGAGATGGCTGGCGAACGCGTGGCGCAGGACGTGCGGGCTGATCCGGTCGGCGCGGATGCCGGCGGCGGCGCCCGCCGCCTTCAGGTCGCGGGCGAAGGCCTGCCGGGTGAGATGGCCGCTCTCGCTGTCGGCGGGAAACAGCCAGGGCCCGTCGCCGGGCAGCCCGGCGAGATGCCCGCTCATCGCGGCGCGGGCGAGATCGGTGAGCGGGACCAGACGCTCGCGCCCGCCCTTGCCCTTGACCACGAGGTAGCGCTCGCGCGTCGAGGCGGCCGAGCGCGGCAGGGCGATCAGCTCGGAGACGCGCAGGCCCGTGGCGTAGAGCAGTTCGAGCAGGCAGAGCATCCTCCGGGACTTGCCCGCCTCCGCCGGGGACTCGGCCGCCGAGACGCGCTCGCGGGCCACGGCGAGCAGCCGGTCGATCTCGGCCACCGACAGGACCTTGGGCAGCCCCTGTGCCCGGCGCGGCCCCGAGACGGGCGCGCTCGGATCGCCCTGCGCCAGCCCCTCCGCGTAGAGGAACCTGTGGAACCCGCGGATGCAGGACAGCCGCCGGGCGGTGGACGAGGCCTTGAGCCCGCGCGTCTCCAGACCGGCGACGTAGGCGCGCAGCTGCGCGCCCTCCACCTCGGCCGGATCGAGCCCTTCCCCGACGAGGAAGCCGAGGTAGTCGTCGAGGTCGCGCCGGTAGGCGGCGAGCGTGTTGGCGGCGGCCCCCCGTTCGGCGGCGAGCATGTCGAGATAGAGCCGGACCGGGTCCTCGGCCTGCGCGTCCGGCTCCTGCATGCCGGCCGGTTGCACGACCGGCCGGCCCGTCACTTGTTGCCCGGCTGGAGCTTCGCGTTGGGGATGGTCACGCTCATCTCCCGCGGGGTCGGCTCCACGAAGGTCGCCAGCGCGAACATCCCCGCGAAGACGAGGCCGGCGAGGATCGCGATCGTGGCGAGGAAACGGAACAGGGTCGGCACGTGGGGCGAACCTCTTGAGGCGAACCTTGCTCGGCGCAGGCGTGTTGCGCTGCGAAGCCAGAGGGTTGGATCGAGGTTGGATCACATGGGCGGCCAGGGTTGGCAAGGCCCGGGAGGCCACAGCTTGACCGGGTTCTCCCGCCCCAGGCTCGAGCCGACCCTTCGCCCGGTCCGCAAAAGCGTTTATGACCCGGCCATGACCGTCCCCGACACGCCGGAGCCTGCGCCCGGCGAACCGATCGAAGCGCGCCTGCGCCGTGGCCTCGGGGCCCGGTCGATCGTGCTCGTCGGTCTGATGGGGGCCGGCAAGAGCACGGTCGGGCGCCGGCTCGCCCAGCGGCTCGGACTGATGTTCAAGGACGCCGACACCGAGATCGAGGCTGCGGCCAACCTCACCATCGCCGACATCTTCGCCATCTACGGCGAGGCGAGCTTCCGCGAGGGCGAGGAGCGGGTGATCGCCCGCCTGCTGCGCCAGGGGCCGATGGTGCTGGCCACCGGCGGGGGCGCCTTCATGCGCGAGACAACCCGGGAGCGCATCGGCGAGGGCGGCATCTCGGTCTGGCTCAAGGCTGAGCTCGACGTGCTGATGCGGCGCGTGAAGAAGCGCGGCACGCGGCCCCTGCTCCAGACCGACGACCCGGAAGACACCATGCGCCGGCTCATGGCGATGCGCCATCCGGTCTACGAGACCTCCCGGGTGACGGTGCTCTCGCGTGACGTCTCGCACGACCGCGTGGTGCAGGACGTTATGGAAGCCCTGGACGCACACCTGACCCGGCCCGAAGAGATCGCAGCGCAATGAGCGGACACCTCACGGTCCACGTCCCCCTGGACGGCGGCCGCGACTACGACATCCTGATCGGCCGCGGCATCCTCGACGAGGCGGGCGCCCGGGTGAAGGCGCTCGGCGGCCGGGCGGCGGTGATCGTCACCGACGAGACCGTGGCCGGCATCTACGCGACGCGGATGCGCACCGGCCTGGAGGCGGCGGGCCTGCGCTCGGGCGTCGTCGCGGTGGCGCCGGGGGAGGCCTCGAAGAGCTACGCCACTTTCGCCCAGGTCTGCGACGGGCTGCTTGCCGAACGCATCGAGCGCAACGACCTCGTGGTGGCGTTGGGCGGCGGCGTGGTGGGCGATCTGGCGGGCTTCGCCGCCGCCTCGCTGCGGCGTGGCGTGCGCTTCGTGCAGGCGCCGACGACGCTGCTGGCGCAGGTGGATTCGTCGGTGGGCGGCAAGACCGGCATCAACTCGGCCCACGGCAAGAACCTAATTGGTGCCTTCCACCAGCCTCGCCTCGTGCTCGCCGACACCGCGACCCTCGACACCCTGTCCTCGCGCGAGATGCGGGCGGGCTACGCGGAGGTGGCGAAGTACGGGCTGATCGCAGACGCCGGCTTCTTCGACTGGTGCGAGGCCAACTGGACCGGCATCTTCTCCGGCGGGCCGGAGCGCGACGAGGCCGTGGCGATCTGCTGCCGGGCCAAGGCCGGCGTGGTGGTGCGCGACGAGCGCGAGGACGGGGAGCGCGCCCTGCTCAACCTCGGCCACACCTTCGCCCACGCCCTGGAGCGCCTGACCGAATACGACTCCACCCGCCTCGTGCACGGGGAGGCGGTGGCGGTGGGCCTCGCGCTCGCCTTCCGCTTCTCGGCGCGCCTGGGCCTCTATCCCGGCCAGGACGCGGGCCGCGTCGCCAACCATCTGGCGCTCAGTGGCCTGCCGACTCGCCTCCAGTCCGTACCGGGGGGCTGCGGCGACGCCGACGCCCTCCTGGAGGCCATGGCCCAGGACAAGAAGGTCCGCGACGGCCGCCTCACCTTCATCCTCGCCCGCGGCATCGGCCGGAGCTTCATCGCCCCGGGGATCGAGGGCGCGGACGTGCGGGGGTTCCTGGAGGACGAGTTGCGGGGCGCCTGAGAGCCGCCCCGCATCGCGTCGGCCGGCGGTCGTCCCTGGGGGACCGCCGGCCGGACGAGCGTCAGGCGACGGAGATGTCGACCGTGATGTTGCCGCGGGTGGCGTGCGAGTAGGGGCAGACCACGTCGGCACGCTTGACGATGTCCTCGGCCTTCGCGCGCTCGATGCCCGGCAGGCTCGCCTTGAGGCTGACCACGAGGCCGAAGCCGGTGCCGTCCTCGCGCTTGCCGATGCCGACGCTCGACTCGACCTTGGCGTCCTCCGGGATCTTCACCTTGTCCTGGCCGCCGACGAACTTGATCGCGCCGAGGAAGCAGGCCGCGTAGCCTGCCGCGAACAGCTGCTCGGGGTTGGTGCCCGCGCCACCGCCGCCGCCGAGTTCCTTCGGGGTCGAGAGGGTCGCGCTCAGCTTGCCGTCGTCGGTCGCGGCCGAACCTTCACGGCCGCCGGTGGCGTGGGCGTGGGCGGTGTAGAGAGCCTGCATTCTCGATCTCCTGATGGGGGTCGTCGATGACATGGCACCGCGACCGCGGGGGACAAGCCGTGCGCGCCGGAAAACTCGATTGCGCACAACTCACATCCCCTCGTCGCACGGAATTAGATTGCGCGCAATCGATACTCCGCCGCGGGCGTCCGGATTGTGTGCGGTGCAATCTTCCTTTAAGAACGGTCGCTTAGCTGACGGAATGCGTGTCTCCGCATACCGGCGATCGGGCGGATCGGTGTTCACCCGCCCAGGATCGCCCTCGGGAGCCGGCGCGATACCGAGGATCCCGTCCATGACCAAGCCCGGCCGCCCCGACGATCCGCAGCGTCTCGACAACCAGCTCTGCTTCGCCGTCTATGCGGCGGCCCACGCCTTCGGCCGCTCCTACCGGGCGCTGCTGCGCCATCACGAGCTGACCTATCCCCAATACCTCGTGCTGCTGGTGCTGTGGGAGGAGGAAGGTTTGAGCGTGAAGGAGATCGGCACCCGGCTCTTCCTCGATTCCGGCACGCTGACGCCCCTGCTCAAGCGCCTGGAGGCGGCCGGCCAGGTTCGCCGGGCCCGGGACCGGACGGACGAGCGGCAGGTCAGCATCTTCCTGACGCCGAAGGGCCGCGCCCTGCAGGAGGCGATGGCCTGCCTGCCGGAGACCGTCGGCGGCAGGACCGGCCTCAGCCTGGAGGCCCGGCGCGACCTGCTCGACCTCCTCGCCGGCCTGCGCCACGAGTTGCACGTCGGCATCGAGGCCGAGACCGCCGCCGCGACGGCCTGATCGCCCTCCCTCACGAACGCGCACGAAAAAGCCGCCCCTGAGGGCGGCTTCTCCGATGGGATCGCTGCGTCTGCGGGCGAGGCCCGCGAGCGCTCAGGACTTCGACTTGAGGTAGGCGATGACGTCCTCGACCTTCTTCGGGTCCTTGATGCCGGGGAACACCATCTTCGTGCCGGGCACCTTCTTCTTGGGATCGGCCAGCCACTCCTTCAGGTTGGCCTCGTCCCAGGTGATCCCGGAGCCCTTGAGGGCGGCGGAGAAGGCGTAGCCGTCCGCACCCTCGCCGGCCTTCATGCCGACCACGCCCTTGAGGTTCGGGCCGACGCCGTTCTTCTCGAAGTTGTGGCAGGCCTTGCACGGCGCGAACGCCTTCTCGCCGGCTGCGGCGTCGCCCTCGGCCTGGGCGGCCAGGGGCAGGAGCGCGGCGAGGGCGGCGCCGAGAATGAGCTGACGCATCGAATTTCCTCCGTTTGTGGCGGCAATCGCCGCTCGGTTTATGGCAGAGCTGTTCGCCTTAGAACAGATAAAGACTGAATGGCCAGCCTGCATCTAGGGCGGGGACATCGAAAGGAAGCCCCGCGGACGCACGTCGTCCCGTCGAGCGCGAGACCCCGTGCGTGCTTCGGGCGTTTCCGGTAGACTGGTACGAACCGCTCCCTCGCCCGCACACTGGCCGATCGGGCCTGAAGCGTGGCTGAAGGGAGCATTCACCGAGGAGACGCCCCTCATGTCGATCGCCTTTCCCGTGCCCGACGCCGACGTGGTCGCGCGCCGCGAGACCATCATCGAGGGCCTGAGGCCGCTGGTGGCGGCGGAGGCCCTGGTGACCACCGAGGACGAGCGCCGCGCCTTCGAGACGGACGGGCTGACCGCCTACCGCAAGATGCCGCTGGCCGTGGTGCTGCCCTCGACCACGGCGGAGGTCTCCGCCGTGATGGCCTTCTGCCACCGCAACGGGGTGCGCGTGGTGCCGCGCGGGGCCGGCACCTCGCTCGCGGGCGGGGCCATCGCGCAGGAGGACGCGATCATCCTCGGCACGGCCAAGATGACCCGCATCGTCGACATCGACTTCGCCAACCGCACCGCGCGGGTCGAGGCCGGCATCACCAACCTCGCGATCTCGGGGGCGGTGAGCCACGAGGGCTTCTTCTACGCCCCCGACCCGTCGAGCCAACTCGCCTGCACCATCGCGGGCAACATCGCCATGAATTCCGGCGGCGCCCACTGCCTGAAGTACGGGGTCACCACCAACAACCTGCTCGGCGTCACCCTGGTGATGAACGACGGCACCGTGGCCGAGATCGGCGGCGACCATCTCGACGCGGCGGGCTACGACCTGCTCGGCCTGGTCTGCGGCTCGGAGGGGCAGCTGGGCATCGTCACCGAGGCCACCGTGCGCATCCTGCGCGCGGCGGAAGGGGCGCGGCCGATGCTGGTCGGGTTCTCGTCCGTGGAGGATGCCGGCGCCTGCACCGCCGCGATCATCGGCGCGGGCATCATCCCGGTGGCGATCGAGTACATGGACAACGAGGCGATCCGCATCACCGACGACTTCGCCCAGGCCGGCTACCCGCTGGATGCGGCCGCCATGCTGATCATCGAGGTCGAGGGCTCGGACGAGGAGTGCGAGGCCATGCTCGCGCGCATCGTCGAGATCGCCCAGGGCTTCAACGTCACGTCCTTGCGCGTCTCGACCTCCGAGGCCGAGAGCGCCGCGATCTGGAAGGGGCGCAAATCCGCCTTCGGCGCCACGGGGCGCATCTCCGACTACATCTGCATGGACGGCACCATCCCCACCGGACGCCTCGGCGAGGTGCTGGAGCGCATCGGTGCGATCTGCGCGGGCCACTCCTTGCGGGTCGCCAACGTGTTCCATGCCGGCGACGGCAACCTGCACCCGCTGATCCTGTTCGACATCAACAAGCCGGGCGAACTCCAGAAGGCGGAGGCCGCGGGCGACGAGATCCTCAAGCTCTGCGTCGAGGTCGGCGGCTGCCTCACCGGCGAGCACGGCGTGGGCATCGAGAAGCGCGAGCTGATGCGCTTCCAGTACGCGCAGGAGGATCTCGACCAGCAGATGCGGGTGAGGAACGTGTTCGACCCGGCCTGGCTGATGAACCCGGCCAAGGTGTTCCCGCTGGAGGGCCGCGTGATGGCGTAGTTCGCGGTTCGAGATGGTGCGATGAAGCTCGTCCGCAAACGAGCAGACGAAGCTGCTTGCCGCCAACCTCGATCGTGCGAGCAGCGCCTTCATCATCGTCGGTTTCGTGACGCCGATCGTGGCAGTGAGCTATGAGATGCCGACGCCGCCGCCCATGACGACTTGGACGGTCGCGTTCTCGGCGATCTGGCTGACGATCGGCGTCGGCATCCATAGTGTCGCGAGACACATTCTGAGGAGGCTGGAAGAATGCCCCTCCTGCAAGCCTACGTCCTTTTCGGAATCCCTCTCCTGGCGCTGACTTTGGCCCATGCGGCGATGCGCCTGCATGACTGGGATTTGGACCGCCATCGCCCCCCCGGCGAGTGAACCCCGGACCTCTCCTTGCCCCGCTACTTCTTCCACACCCGCATCGGCGCCGACACCCTGACCGACGAGGAGGGCGTCGACCTGCGCGACCCCGACCATGCCTGGCGGGTCGCGCGGGCGACGATCGGCGAGAGCCTCGCCGAGGAGGCGGATCAGGCACGGCTGATGACGGCCTGCCTCGTCGTCACGGACGAGACCGGCGAGACCGTGTTCGAGTTCCCCTTCGCGGAGGCGATCGACGCGCCCGCGGCGGGGGAGGACGAGACCCGGCACTGACGGGTCGGCCCCAGGGGCATCGGCTCCTTCCGAAAGCCGGCGTCCGCCTGTCGGGCCGATGCCCTACGCCGCCGGCCCCAGCGCCTCGCTGCGGAACGCGCCGTAATCGGTGCGCGCCAGCCGCTCGGCGAGCACGGGCAGGAACAGCTCGGCCTCCGCCTTGAGCGTCCAGGGCGGGTTGATCACCACGAGGCCGGCGCCGTGCAGGCGGCCTAAGTCGGGGGGCTCGATCATCAGGTCGAGGCGAAGCGCCGGCCGGGTCAGGCCCGCGTCCAGTTCCGCCATCATCCGGTCGAGGGCGGCCCCGTCCTTGATCGGGTACCAGCCGAGATAGGTCCCGGTCGGCCATTTGCGCAGGGCCCTGAGCAGGTGGGCGCCCAGCCGCTCGATCTCGCCGCGCTCCTCGTAGGGCGGATCGACCAGCACGAGGCCGCGGCGCTCCGGCGGCGGGATCTGGGCGTTGAGGGCGGTCCAGCCGTCGAGATGCAGCACCTTGGTGCGCGTGTCGCGGTTGTAGCGCTCGCGAAGCGTCGCGGCGTCGGTCGGGTGCAACTCGACGAACACCCCCCGGTCGCCCGTGCGCAGGAACTCGCGGATCAGGGCGGGCGAGCCGGGATAGGTGGTGGCGCCGTGGCGCTCCCGCGTCGCCGCCACCGCCGCCCGGTAGGGGGCGAGCAGTGCCTCGACCTCGGGCGGGAACGGCGTGTCGAGCCGGCCCCAGCCGTCGTGCCACTCGCCGGTGCGTCCGGATTCGTCGGCGGCGAGGTCGTAGAAGCCCAAGCCCGCATGGGTGTCGATCGCCCGGAACGGGCTCGCCTTGGCGGTCAGGTGGGCGAGCACCCGCGTCAGCACAAGATGCTTGAGCACGTCCGCGAAGTTGCCGGCGTGGAAGGCGTGACGGTAGTTCAGGACGCGATCCTCGCGAGGTGGGCCCCGCGCCTTACCAGCAAAGCAGCTCGCGCGTCAGCGCGCCGCCTCGATCGCCACGTCGTCCGCGCGGCAGTTCTGCCGCGCCACCTCCGGGCAGGGGGTGAAGCCGCGCAGATCCTTCGTGAAGCAGATGCGCACCTCCTGCAGCTGTCCGCGGCGGCAGGTCACCGACATCATGTCGGGGCGCAGGCCGCGGTTGGCCGCGACGAACTGCCGGGCGATGGCGATGGGCGCCTCGCGCCGGTCGGCCTCGGGCTTCAGGTAGGGCTCAGGAATGGTCACCGCCTCCCGCGCCTCCCGCGCCGCCGCGAAATAGGAGGCCGGGTCGAGGCCCGAGCAGGTGCCGTGAACCCGCCACTCGTGCCGGGCCAGCCCCTCGCTCGGGTAGATGCGGCCGGCCGCGTCCATGGCCTGCCGGGTGATCGGACGCTGGACGGTCGAGCAGTTCGAGGGGTAGCCGCGGGTGTATTGCGGCCAGAGGCCATGCACCACGAAGCCGAGGCCGCGGCCCGGCGCGCATTGCCCGTCCGCGTCGCGCTGCCCGCCCCGCCCGTCGCAGTAGGTCGGCGACCAGGACAGGGCCAGCACGTAGAAGTCGAAGGCGCCCGGCGTGTCGCCGCCGCCGCGAAAGCCGCCGTACCCTTGCGCCCGCGCGCCGGCCGTCAGGGCGAGGGCGAGCGCCAGGGAGGCGGCGATGCGCATCAGGGTCGTGCCATCCGGCAGGCGCTGGAGTAGTTGTAGGCGAGATTCCGGTCGAGGCCGTGCACGCAGAAATCGACCCCCCAGGTCGAGCCGATGATGCCGAGGCTCTCACGCACGGAGTAGTCGACCTTGCGGCGCACCCCGTCCGAGGTCGTGGCGACCGCCGAGCAGAAACGGCGCGGGATGTAGTCGATGCCGTAGGGCCGCCAGGCGGTACGCTCGATCTGGTCGTAGGCGACGATGGTCATCGACGAGTTCCAGAACTTCGCCTCCTTCTCGGCGAACTGCTTGGAGACCCGCTCCAGCACGTCGGTGTCCTGGCAGCCGGGAATGTCGGCGTCGTAGGGAAACACCTGCTCTTCGGCCGGCGAGATCTCCTCGCGCGCCGAACGGGCGAGGGCGGGGATCACGGCACCGGCCGCCATCAGGCCGAGGGCCAGGGCGGTGAGGGGACGATTCGGGCGCATCGGCTCGTATCCGCTGAGTGTCTCTCGCAAAACGCCCGCCGCGCCGGCGCCGATCGGGAGGTTTCGTGAGATGCACTGATCTCGATCGGCCGACGATGCGCCGGCCCGGAGCCAAGTCAAGCTTCGGCCGGCGCCGGGGGACGCTTTTGGCCGGCCCTGGGGTGTGACGGGCACACCCCGACGGCCCTCAGTAGATCGGCTCGTCCGAGGGGCCGGGAGCGGCCTGCGGCTCCTCGAAGCCGGGCGCGGGCTCGTCGTAGGCGGGGGCCGCGGCGGCGACGCGGGCGGCGGGCGCGCGGACCGGGCGGGGCGGGGGCGCCGCGGCGTAGGCCGCCGGAGCCGGCGGGCGCGCCGGCACGGGGGCGCGGGCGAGGCGGCTGCCGGTCTCGCGCGACGAGGTCGGGTGGGCGCCGTAGGGATCGTCCTCCTCCACGTCGATCGGTGCCTGCGGCGGGGCGGGCTGGCGGGGGACGGGTCGGGGCGTGGTGCGCACAGCGTCCGGCCCGACCTGCGGGTCGAACTTGATCAGTGGCTTGCAGACCCGGCGCAGGCCGCGGGGGTCGTGGCGGGCGAGGTCGACGTGGATGTGGTCGTAGTGGAACACGTTCGAGCCCGGCGCCAGCACGGTGGAGAAGCGGGCGCACGCCCCCACGAACACCTCGCGCAGGAAGGCCTGCTCGGCCTCGGTGCCGCGCCAGCCGCCCTTGACGGTGATGACGTGGCCGTCGGCCAGGGTGAAGGACATCACGTCGACGGCGTTGCCGAAGGAATGCTCCGAGAGCTTGGCGCCGACCTGGTTGTTGCGACCGCGGCAGGCGTAGGTGCCGGCGTTGATCTCGGCCACGGCCACGCCGAAGTAGAGGTTGGCGGCGGGCTGGATCGTGTCGGCGAGCCAGGCCTCGGCCTCGGCGAGCGCCGGGCAGCCCAGCGTCATGCGCTGCTTGAGCGCCACGCTGCCGCCGCCCAGCCGCGTCACCCGGAACGGCTGGAGCATGCCGCAGGGACCGGGGCCGTCGATCTCCTTGGCGAGCGCGACGTAGGCGGTGGGCGCGACCAGCTTCCTGGCCAGGCACACCTGCTCGGCCTGGTCGCGCCACGCCTCGCGCCGCTCGAACCGGTTGATCGCACAACCGGTCAGGGACGCCCCGAAGAGCGCCAGGGCCGTGCACGCGAGGACACTACGCAACATGACGCCGACAATGCTCACGGCCGTCTAAACGGTTCGCTAACGTCGGCTTCGCCCCGGACCCAGCCGGTGCTAAGCCCAAGGGATGCCCATCCTCCCCGGCCGTTCCCCGCGTCGCTGCGCCGCCCTGCTGGCCGCCGTCATCGCCGTGACGGGAGCGGATGCGGCGCAGGCGCAAGGCGCGGCGGGCGAGGGCGCGCGCCGCGCCTTCAAGCGTCGCGCCCCTGCCCCGCCGCCGAAACACGAGCCGGCCGCGGCGGGCGCGTTTCGGCCGGCCGGCCTACCGGGCAACTACCTGTTCGATCGCGCGAGGCCCGGACGCGGCGCCGACGCCGCGAAGAAGGGCTCGGAGCCGGGCGTGCGCGTGACCGAGCGCGGCCTCTCCCTGGTCTCGGACGACCGCGAGGTGAAGCTGCGCATCGGCGGCCGTCTCCACCTCGATTCCAACAGCTTCCGTGCCCGGCCGCGCATCGATTCCGTCGGCGAGCCCTTCCTGGTCCGCCGCGGCTGGATCGAGGCCTATCTCAACGTGCGCGACGAGTGGGAGGCGGCGCTCCAGCTCGACACCGCCAACCCGGTCCTGCCGATCCAGGACGCGGTGATCGCCTATCGCGGGTTCAAGCCGGTCGTCGTCACGGCGGGCAACGTCCGCGAGCCGTTCAGCCTGCAGCAGATGATGAGCATCAACCAGATCACCTTCATCGAGCGGGCGACCGCGGACGCGCTGACGCCGGGCCGCAACACCGGGGTCAGCGTCGCCACGAACGGCGAGCGCTGGACGCTGGTGGGGGGCGCCTTCTTCGGCAACGTCAACCGCGGGGTCGAGCGGGGCGGTACGGCCGGGACCGCGCGGGCGACGGTCGCGCCCTATCTCGACGGCACGGACGTGGTGCATCTCGGTGCGGCGGGAAGCTACCGCAGCTTCGATCGCGACGACCGCGCGGTGGTGTTCAATCCTCAGACCGAGGTCGACGCCTTCGGCGCCTCCCTGATCACCACGCGGCAGCTGCGCGACGCCCGCGACGTCGCCCGGATCGGCCTGGAGGCGGCGTGGCAGGTCGGGCCGCTGCGGCTTCAGGGCGAATACGTCCGGGCCGAGGTGGGGCTCCCCGCCCGCACCGGGCCGATCGGAGCGGGCCGGACCACCCGGTTCGACAGCGGTTACGTTCAGGCCTCGCTCGCCCTCAACGGGCCGCCGCGCCCCTACCGGTTGGCCGCCAATTACGGCACCGCCTACGGCATCTTCGGCGACGTCGCCCTGCCCGACGAACTGCGCCTGAGCCGCGGCGGCCCCGGCGTCTTCGAACTGTCCGCGCGCTACGATACCCTGGATCTGTCCGAGGCACCGACCGGGGGCGGCACCGAGGAGAACTGGACGGTCGGCCTCACCTGGAGGCCGGAGTTGAACGTGAAGGTGCTGGCGAACTACACGACCCTCGACATCCGCCGACCCGCCAGCGCCGGGGGCGACACCCGCATCAATCTCACGGAGGTGCGGCTGCAATACTACTGGTGACGCGAAAGGCCGCCATGCTTTCCCTGACCGATCTGCTCCGCCGGATAGAAGCCGGCACGCTGACGCGGGAGGGCGCGATCCGCCGGTCGCAGGAGGCGATCGCCGAACGCGACGGCCCCCTCGGCGCCATCGTCTGCAGCGACCCGACCCCGGCGATCCCGACCCGCGGGCCGCTCTCGGGGATCGCGGTGGGCATCAAGGACATCATCGACACCGCCGACCTGCCGACCCGGATGGGCTCGCCGATCTACGCCGGCTGGCGGCCGCGGGCCGACGCGGCGATCGTGGCGCGGCTCAAGGCGCTGGGCGCCGTGCCGCTCGCCAAGACCGCGACCACGGCCTTCGCCGGCCTCGACCCGGCCCCCACCGCGAACCCGCACGCGGCGGGCCATACGCCGGGCGGCTCCTCCTCGGGCTCGGCGGCCGCCGTGGCGGCGGGGATGCTGCCGCTGGCGCTCGGCACCCAGACCGGCGGCTCGGTGATCCGGCCCGCCGCCTTCTGCGGGGTCTGCGCGATCAAGCCCTCGTTCCGGCTGCTGCCCATGGTGGGGATCAAGACCTTCTCCTGGGCGCTCGACACCCTCGGCCTGTTCGGCGCGGGCGTGGCCGACATCGCCCACGGGCTGTCGGTGATCGCCGACAGGCCGGAGATTGACCGGCCCGGGGGGGATCGCGGCGCCCCGCGCATCGGCCTGTGCCTGCAGGATTTCGCGGGCGAGGCCGACGGGGACGCCGTGGCGGCGCTGGTCCGGGCGGCGCGGGCGGCGGAGCGGGCCGGCGCGACCATCGTCGACCTGACCCTGCCCGAGCCCTTCGCCGCAGCCTGGGCCGTGCACGGCCTGATCCAGGATGTCGAGGCACGTCAGGCGCTGGCCTGGGAATACGCGGCTCACCGCCACCTCCTGCCGGACGTTCTCGGGCGTCAGCTCGACCGGGCGCAGGCGCTCCGGGTCGCCGATTACGACGACGCGCGCCGCACCGCCCGGCGCGCCCGCCGCCGGCTCAAGGACGTCTTCGGCGAGTTCGACGCGATCCTCACCCTGTCGGCGGTCGGGCGCGCGCCGGCCTCGGACACGACGGGGGACGCGCGCTTCAACCGGCTCTGGACGCTGATGGGCGTGCCCTGCGTGAGCCTGCCGGTGCCGGGCGACGGGTTGCCGCTGGCCGTGCAGGTCGTCGCCCGCTTCGGCGACGACGGGGGGGCGCTCGCCGTCGCACGGATGATCGAGGCGACCCTGCGCGCGTGAGGCTCAGAGGTCCGCGTCCTCCCCCAGGGTCTCCTCGATGTAGAGCTGCTCCAGCAGCACCTTGATCACCGCCATCATCGGCAGCGCCAGCGCGATGCCCCAGAGGCCGAACAGCACGCCCAGCAGCAGCTGGCCGGCGAAGATCGTGGCGGGGGGAATGTCGAGCGCCTGCTTCTGGAGGAAAGGGGTGAGGACGTAGCTCTCCAGGCACTGCACCACGAGGTAGACGCCCAGCGCCCCGAGCATGGCGGTGAAGCCCGAGGCGAGGCTCGCCAGCAGCAGCACGAGGCCCGCCACCAGCGGCCCCACCGTGGGGATGAAGGCGAGCAGCCCGGCCTGGAGCCCGAGGATCAGCGAGCCGCCGACCCCGAGGAAGGCGAGCCCGGCCCAGACGCACACGAAGATCACCAGCATGGTGACGAGCTGCGCGAACAGCCAGTGCCGCAGGGTCTCGCCCATCCCGTCGAGCACCTGCCCACCGCGCTCGCGCCGGTGCGGGGGCAGGAAGCGCACGGCGCCGTTGCGGTAGCTGCCGGGATCGGCGGCCACGGCCACGCCCAGGAAGACGATGACCAGCACGTTGCCCAGCGCGTTGAACAGCCCGAACACCACCGCCGCCGCCGGCCCGAGGACGTTGCCGGCATCCGAGAGCAGCGAGCCGGGGCTCTTCAGGGCCCCGGAGGCGAGGCCGGCCAGCCCCCCGTCCTTTCCCTTCGCGTTCGTCTCCTTGGCGTCCTCGCCCTTCTGCCTGGCCTCGCCGCCGCCGGCGCCCTCGATCATCCCGATGTCGATGCCGTGGTCCTTCAGCCAGTCGCGGATCGCGCCGGACTGGTTCTGGATGGTCTGGCCGAGATCGCGCCCCTGCTGGGCCACCGTGGCGCCGCCGAACGCGGCCAGCCCCAGGAGCGCGCCGGCCACCACGAAGCTGACCACGGTGAGCCGAACCGCGCGGGGCAGCGGCAGCACATGGCCCAGCCCGCGGGTGAGACCGTCGAGGAAGACGCCGAGCAGCACGCCCGCGAAGATCAGCAGCAGGGTCGCCGACGCCGTCCAGGCCAGCGCGAGCACCACCACGAAGGCGACCACGGCGATGCCGGAGCTCACCAGCGGCCGTGCGCCCCGCCAGGGGCCGACCGGGCCCGCCGTCGCGCCGTCTTCGTTCGCCATGTGTCTCTCCGGTCCGCTCCGGCCGGTCCGCCCAAAGCTCCGGCGGCATGGCCGCAAACGGCGACGCTGTCCATCGGACGCCCCGCGAAACGCCGGGACAGGCTCAGGCCTCGGCCGCCCAACCCTCGGCCGCCTTGGCGTCGGCTTCCGTGGCCTCGACCCAGCCGCCGACCGTGCCGTCGACCAGATGCTCGCGCTTCCAGAACGGGGCGCGGGTCTTGAGGTAGTCCATCAGGAAACTCGCCGCCTCGAAGGCCGCGCGGCGGTGGGCGGAGGCCGCCAGCACCAGCACGATGCCTTCGCCCGGCCGAACGAGGCCGTGGCGGTGGATCGCCCGCAGGCCCTGGACCGGCCAGCGCGCCTGCGCCTCGTCGGCGACGCGCTCGATCTCGGCCTCGGCCATGCCGGGGTAATGCTCCAGTTCGAGGGCCGCCAGCCGCCCGCCCTCGTCCCGGCACAGGCCGGAGAAGGTGACGATCGCGCCCGCCCGGCCCTCGAGCGACTCCGTGAGGCGCGCGATCTCGGCGGCTGTGTCGAAGGGATCGGACTGGATGCTGACGCGGCTCATGCGGGGTCCGTGGGCTGGCGTCCCGGAGGATGGGCGAGAGAGGCTGCTAGAGAACAGGCAAGAGAACGGGCAGGAGATGGATGACCGCGGGGCTCGACTTAACCCCGGCCTCCATGCGCCTATATGCCCCGCGGTCCGGTCGCGCCATCGGGCCCGAGGGAACCCGACCGTGACGCCAGAGCTGATCCTGCCCTACGAGGGCGTCCTGCCCCGTTTCGCCGCCCGGCCCGTCTGGAGCGGGCGCGGCAGCACGGTGATCGGCGCGGTGACGCTGGGCGCGCAGGCCTGGCTCGGCGACGACAGCGTGATCCGCGCCGACGGGCAGGCGGTGGTGCTCGGCGAGCGCTTCTGGCTCGGCAACCGCTCCACCGTGCACATCGCCACCGAGACGCTGGGCACGCGGGTCGGCGACCGGGTCACTGTCGGCCGCAACGCCGTGGTCCATGCCTGCACGGTGGGCTCGGACGTGGTGATCGAGGACGACGTGGTGATCCTCGACGGCGCCACCGTGGGGGATGGCGTGCTGATCGAGGCCGGCGCCACGGTGTTTCCCCGCTCCGCGCTTGAGGCCGGCTCGGTCTATGCCGGCAGCCCGGCCAAGCGGCAGCGGGCCATCACGCCCGAGGAGATCGCCGAGCGGGCCGAGCGCCTGCGCGAGACCGCGTCCGCCGTGCCCGCCGCGCCGGAGGGCGATTCGCCCGAGGTCGAGGACAGCGTGTTCGTGGCGCGCACCGCGCGGCTGCGCGGGCGCATCGCGCTGGGCGCCGGATCGAGCGTGCTGTTCTCCTGCGATCTCCACGCCGAGGTCGGTCCGATCGTGGTGGGTGCCGACACCAACATCCAGGACAACACCGTGATCCGCACCCGCGGCGAGGGCGTGGTGATCGGGCGCGACACCACCATCGCCCACAACGTGCGCCTCGCCGATTGCCGGGTCGGCGCGCGCAGCCTGATCGGGATCGGCTGCACGCTGGCGCCCGGCACGGTGGTGGCCGACGACGTGCTGCTCGCGGCCGGCGCCGCCACCGAGCCGGGCCAGCTCCTGGAGAGCGGCCAGCTCTGGGGCGGCCGCCCCGCCCGCATCCTCGGCCCCCTCGACGCGGGCAAGCGCCGGATGATGAGCCAGATCGTCGAGAGCTACTGCGCCCACGGCCGGGCGTATCGGCAGGTGCAGGCGAGGCTGGGCTGACGGCATCGGTCCGATCCACGACGGCGATCGAAGCCCGTTGCGTCCGATTTGACGCAATACCCTCGGCCGGGCAGTCATGCCGCAGCCTGGAGAGACCGCCATGTTCCGCACCCTGATGACCACGCGCCGCTTCGCGCCGCTGTTCTGGTGCCAGTTCTTCTCGGCCTTCAACGACAACTTCCTCAAGAACGCGCTCGCCCTGCTGATCCTGTTCCAGGTCGGCCGGACCGGCACCGATCCCGGCGGAGATCCTGGCCAAGCCGGCATCCTGGTGACGCTGGCGTCGGCCGTGTTCATCGGCCCGTTCTTCCTCCTGTCGGGACTCGGGGGCGAGTTGGCCGACCGCTACGACAAGGCGGTGCTCGCCAAGCGCCTGAAGTTCGCCGAGATCTTCGCCGCGCTGCTGTCGGTGCTCGGGTTCTGGCTGCATTCGGTGCCGCTGCTGTTCGCGGCACTCGGCTCCTTCGGCGTCATCGCGGCGCTGTTCGGACCGATCAAGTACGGCATCCTGCCCGACCACCTGCGGCGCGAGGAGCTGACGGCGGGCAACGCGCTCGTGGAGGCCGCGACCTTCCTCGCCATCCTCCTCGGCACCATCACCGCGGGGCTCGCCATGGCCATGGGCGGCCACGCGCTGGGGCTCGGCGCCGCCCTGATGGGCATGGCGGTGCTGTGCTGGCTCTCCGCCCGCGCGATCCCCAGGACCGGCGAGGGCGCCCCCGATCTCAAGGTCGACCCCAACGTCGCCCGCTCCACCGTGGCTCTGCTGCGCGACCTCTGGGCCGACACCCGGCTGTGGCGCGGCGCGGTGATCGTGAGCTGGTTCTGGGTGGTCGGCGTGGTGGTGCTCTCGCTGCTGCCGGTGCTGGTGCGCCAGACGCTGAACGGCTCCGAGATCGTGGCCACCACCCTGCTCGCGGTGTTCTCGGTGGGCATCGCGCTGGGCTCGGGGCTGGCCTCGTGGCTCGCCAGCGGGCGCATCGTGCTCCTGCCCACGCCGGTCGGCGCGCTGCTGATGGGCCTGTTCGGCCTCGACCTCGCCTGGACGGTCTCGGGCATCGTCCCCGCCCCCGGCGAGCCCGTCGGCGCGCTCGACTTCATGGCCGGCCCGACCGGCCTGCGCCTGATCCTCGACTTCCTCGGGCTCGCCGTCTCGGGCGGCCTCTACATCGTGCCCTCGTTCGCCGCCGTGCAGGCCTGGACGCCCAAGGAGAAGCGCGCCCGCGTCATCGGTGCCGTCAACGTGCTCACCGCCGCCTTCATGGTCGGCGGCACGCTGGCGCTCGCCGCCCTCCAGGGCGCCGGAGTCTCCATCGCCGCCCTGCTGGCCCTGATGGCGGTGCTGAACCTGATCGTCGGCGCGATCGTGCTCGCGATCCTGCCGACGAGCCCCGTGCGGGACGCCCTCTCCATCGTCTTCCGGGCGTTCTACCGCCTGGAGGTGCACGGCCTGGAGAACGTCGAGCGGGCAGGCCCCAACGCGATCATCGCGCTCAACCACGTCTCCTTCCTCGATGCGCCGCTGGCGCTCTCGCTCCTGGACAAGGAGCCGGTCTTCGCCATCGATTCCGGCATCGCCCGGCGCTGGTGGGTCAAGCCGTTCCTGGCGACGACGAAGGCGATGCCGCTGGACCCGACCCGGCCGCTCGCCACCCGCACGCTGATCAACGCGGTCAAGGGCGGCGAGAGCCTGATCATCTTCCCCGAGGGGCGGCTCACGGTGACGGGCAGCCTGATGAAGGTCTACGACGGCGCCGGCCTCATCGCCGACAAGTCCGGCGCCATGGTGGTGCCGGTGAAGATCGACGGGCTGGAGCAGACCTTCTTCTCGCGCCTGCGGCGCGATCAGGTCCGCCGCCGCTGGTGGCCGAAGGTGACCGTGACCGTGATGCCGCCGGTGCGGCTCACGGTCGATCCGGCGCTCAAGGGCAAGACCCGCCGCCGGGCGGCGGGCGCGGCCCTCTACGACATCATGTCGGATCTGCTCTTCGAGACGAGCGAGATCGACCGCAGCGTCTTTCCCGCGCTGATCGCGGCGGGCGCGCGCTACGGCTGGCGCCGCAACGCGCTGGAGGACCCGGTTTCGGGCCGGCTCACCTATTCCCGTCTCGTGATGGGCGCCAACATCCTGGCCCGCAAGCTGATGCCGCTGGCGCCCGAGGGTAAAGCGATCGGGCTGATGCTGCCCAACGCCAACGGCGCGGCGGTGACGTTCTTCGCGCTCGCGAGCTCCGGCCGCGTGCCGGCGATGATCAACTTCTCCGCCGGCCCCGCCAACGTGCTCGCGGCCTGCCGGGCGGCGAAGGTCGACACCGTGCTGACCTCCCGCGCCTTCATCGAGAAGGGCCGCCTGGGCGCGCTCGTCGAGGCGATCGAGGGGCAGGTGCGGCTGGTCTACCTGGAGGACGTGCGCGCGAGCGTCACCACGGGCGACAAGCTGCGCGGCCTGCTCGCCCCCCGCCGGCCCCTGGTCGCCCGCAAGGGCTCCGACCCGGCCGCGATCCTGTTCACCTCGGGCTCCGAGGGCGCGCCCAAGGGCGTGGTGCTCGCCCACCGCTGCATGCTCGCCAACACGGCCCAGGTCGCCGCCCGCATCGATTTCGGGCCGGCCGACAAGGTCTTCAACGTGCTGCCCGTGTTCCACGCCTTCGGGCTGACGGCGGGGCTGGTGCTGCCGCTGGTCTCGGGCGTGCCGGTCTACCTCTATCCCTCGCCGCTGCACTACCGGATCGTGCCCGAGCTGATCTACGGCTCGAACGCCACCGTGCTGTTCGGCACCGACACCTTCCTCGCGGGCTACGCGCGCATGGCGCACGCCTACGATCTGCGCTCGCTGCGCTACGTCGTGGCCGGCGCCGAGCCGGTGAAGCAGGCGACCCGCAAGACCTGGGCGGAGAAGTTCGGCCTTCGCATCCTGGAGGGCTACGGCGTCACCGAGTGCGGGCCGGTGGTGGCGCTCAACACGCCGATGTTCAACCGCTTCGGCACGGTCGGCCGGCTCCTGCCCGGCATGGAGACCCGGCTGGAGCCGGTGCCCGGCATCGACGAGGGCGGGCGCCTGGCCGTGCGCGGCCCCAACGTGATGCTGGGCTACCTGCTCGCGGACCGGCCCGGCGAGCTCCAGGCCCCGGCGGACGGCTGGCACGACACCGGCGACATCGTCGCCTTCGATCCGGAGGGCTTCGTCACGATCAAGGGCCGCGCCAAGC
>Ga0182229_1000086_pt1 | contig 23381 bp, 27 predicted proteins | sample G6R1MG_32_FD_129663 | JGI IMG/M metagenome (GOLD analysis project Ga0182229, IMG submission 129663) | Miscanthus phyllosphere microbial communities from Michigan, USA - G6R4_MAIN_07NOV2016_LD1 MG | ecosystem: Host-associated > Plants > Phyllosphere > Phylloplane/Leaf | place: USA: Michigan...
CTCGATCCGGCCCTCGGGCGGGTCGGGCTCAGCCTGGAGCAGGTGATCGGCACGGTCCATCCCGAGGATCGCCAGGGGCTGATCGCGGCGATCAACGAGGTGATCGCCCGCGGCGGCGCCTACGCGCACCAGTACCGGGTGCGGCGCATCGACGGGAAGTATTACTGGATCGAGGCGAACGGCCGGGTCGATCTCGGGCCGGATGGGACGCCGCTGAGCTTCCCGGGGGTGCTGATCGACGTCGAGGATCGCCGGGCCGTCGAGGCCGAGCGCGACCGCGCCATCATGATGCTGCGTACCCTGACCGACACGCTGGAGCAGCGGGTCGCCGAGCGGACCAGCGAGCTGATGCGGACCGAGGACGCCCTGCGCCAGTCGCAGAAGATGGAGGCGGTCGGCCAGCTCACGGGCGGCGTGGCGCACGATTTCAACAACCTGCTGACGATCATCCGGTCGTCCGTGGACTTCCTGCGCCGGCCCGACCTGCCGGAGGCGCGCAAGGCCCGCTACCTCGATGCCGTCTCCGACACCGTGGACCGGGCCGCCAAACTCACCGGCCAGCTCCTCGCCTTCGCCCGACGCCAGGCGCTGAAGCCCGAGGTGTTCCATGTCGGCCAGAAGGTCCGCGGGATCGCCGATATGCTCGACACGGTGATCGGCGCCCGGGTCCGGGTGATCGCCGAGGTGCCCGACGCGCCCTGCTACATCCGGGCCGATGTCAGCCAGTTCGAGACCGCCCTGGTCAACATGGCGGTCAACGCCCGGGACGCCATGAACGGGGAAGGCACGCTGACCCTGCGGCTGGCCAGCGGGCGCACCATGCCGGCGATCCGCGGCCATGCCGGGGCGGAAACCGCCTTCGCGGCGGTGTCGCTCACCGATACCGGCGCGGGGATCTCGGAGGCCGACCTCGGCCGCCTGTTCGAGCCGTTCTTCACCACGAAAGAGGTCGGCAAGGGGACCGGCCTCGGCCTGTCCCAGGTGTTCGGCTTCGCCAAGCAATCGGGCGGCAACGTCGACGTGACCAGCGCCCCGGGGCAGGGGGCGACCTTCACCCTGTATCTCCCGCAGGTCGAGGTCGATCGCGGGATCGACGAGGCCGACGGCACCGCGGCACCGCTCTCGCCGCTCGGCGCGGGGCAGCGGGTGCTGGTGGTCGAGGACAATGTCGAGGTCGGCCGGTTCGCCACCCAGATCCTGCAGGATCTCGGCTACGAGACCGTCTGGGCGGTCAATGCCGAAGCGGCGCTCGACCGGCTCGGCCAGGATGGCGGCGGCTTCGAGGTGGTGTTCTCGGACGTGGTCATGCCCGGGATGGGCGGCCTGGCGCTGGCCCAGGAGCTGGCGCGCCGTCTGCCGGACCTGCCGGTGCTGCTGACCTCGGGCTACAGCCACGTCCTGGCCCAGGAGGGCACCCACGGTTTCGAACTGCTGCACAAGCCCTATTCCGCCGACCAGCTCGGGCGCGTGCTGAGCCGGGTCGTCGGACGGCCGGCGCCGGCCTCGGTCGAGTGAGGGCTCGGTCCTACGCCGCCGGCTGCACCGTGCCGGCGCCCGGGGTGCCGCAGGCGTGGCAGAATCGCTCGAAGGTGCTCTTGCGCTGCGTGCAGGCCGGGCAATCCTCGAACAGGCCGAGCCCGCAATGGGGGCAGAAATTCGTGTTCGGATCGCCGAGCGCGACCGGCCGCTCGCAGCCGGGGCAGACCTTCTTGGCGAGCCGCGCCAGGGCCTGGTCGGTGGCGATCTCGGTGCGCCGCTCCTCGTTGGGCCGCGCCTCGACCTGTGCCTGCCGCGCCCGGTAGGCGTGCAGGGCGTTGATCGCCGCCCGCCCGCCGACCAGCGTCACGAGCACGCCGACGCCGTACTGCACGTAGCCGCCGTAGCTCGGCATGTACGGGACCAGCTCGACGAAGAACGCGAAGGCGGCGGCGAACGCGAAGCCCCAGACGAACGGCCAGTTACGCGTGTGCCGCCGCTTCAGCAGCAGCCATCCGGCCAGGACGAGCAGCGGCAGGGTCAGGGCGAGCCGGTAGCCGAACACCCGCAGCTCCTGGCCGCGCTCGGCCGCGTCGAGTTTCTGCTGAGCATCCGCGCGCAGGGCGCTATCCGTGCGGCCCTGCTCCTGCTCGCGCTCGGATAGCGCGGCCTGCGCCTGGGCCTGCGCGGTCAGCCGGTCCTCGACCGCCCGTTCGGCATCCTTGAGCGCGTCGAGCTGCTTCGTGCGCGCGATCAGGCCGGGATCCTGGTCGACCCGCTGGGTCGCGTCCCGCGTCTTCAGCCAATTGGCAAACGTCTCCCGGGCGCCCTCGGTCGCCCCCTGGGCTGCTTCGAGCGCCAGCTGGTCCTGCTCGATCCGGCGTCTCGTGTCGTCCATCTCCCGGCGGATCTGTTTGAGCGTCTCGGTCGAGGCCCGGGCCTGGTCGGATTCGAGGAACTGCTCGAGGGTGTAGCGCTGCTCGACCTGCGGCAGGTCGCCGACGACCAGAGAGCCAAGCCCGATCAGGAACCACGCGAACAGCAGCGCGACGAGCCAGAGGGCGGCGTTGAACCAGCGCTCGGACAAACGGGACCCTGCACGCACGCCATCGACTCCACAGACCCGGTGATCGCAAGCTCTAGCATAAGCCGGTCATCGCCGAACGGGATCAAGGGGGGTAGCCGCCTCAGCGGGCCGGTGCGGCCCTCGGCGCGGACGCCACGGCGCGCGCCCGGCCCGGCACGAGCGACAGCCCGGCCGAGATCAGGGCGAACAGGATCAGCGGTGTGAGGGCCAGGGTGAAGCTGCCGGTTGCGTCCTTGATCGCACCGATCAGGTAGGGTCCGAGGAAGCCGCCGAGATTGCCGACCGCGTTGATCGCCGCGATGCTGGCGGCGGCCGCGGCCGGCGGCAGTTCCTCGGTGGCCAGGGCCCAGAACGGTCCCTTCAGCATGTAGACGCCGACCGCCGCCACGGTCAGCGCGCCGACCAGCGGCAGGATGCCGGACAGGACCGTTCCCCCGGCGAGGCCGGCCGCCAGGACGAGGAACGGGATCGCCAGGTGCCAGCGCCGTTCGCCGACCTTGTCGCTGTGCCGGCCCCACAGGATCATCGCCACGGAGGCGACGCCGTAGGGGACGCTGTTCAGCAGGCCGGTCTCGAAGTTCGTCAGGCCGTAGCTCTTGACGATCTGCGGCGTCCAGAAGGTCAGGCCGTAGCTGCTGGCGGTCGAGCCGAAATAGATCGCCGCGAACAGGATCAGCCGCCGGTCGCGCAGCATGGTCCCCAGCGAGGGCGAGCCCACTCCACCGGTGCGGGCGGCATTGCGGGCTGATTCCTCCCGCAGGCGCCCCTCCAGCCAGTCCCGCTCGGCTTCGGGCAGCCACGCCGCGTGCCGCGGCCCATCGGGCAGGAACCACAGCACGGCGCCGGCCATCAGGACGGCGGGCAGGCCCTCCAGGATGAACAGCCATTGCCAGCCGGCGAGCCCCCATCCGTTGAGGCTGAGCAGCGCCCCGGAGATCGGCGAGCCCAGGAACGACGAGATCGGGATCGAGATCATGAAGATGCCGACGATCCGGGCCCGGTAGGCCGAGGGAAACCAATAGGTCAGGTACAGGATCACGCCGGGGAAGAACTCGGCCTCGGCCACCCCCAGCAGGAAGCGCAGGGCGATGAAAGACCATGGCCCCTGCACCAGCGCCATGGCCATGGAGATGACGCCCCAGGTCGCCATGATCCGGGCGATCCAGAGCCGCGCCCCGAAGCGCTCCAGCATCAGGTTGCTGGGCACCTCCATCAGAAAGTAGCCGAGGAAGAAGATGCCGGCGCCCCAACCGAACAGCGTCGCGGTCAGCCCGACATCGTGATTCATCTGGATGGCGGCGAAGCCGACATTCACCCGGTCCAGGAAGGACACGAAGTAGGCGAGGATCAGGAACGGTACGAGCCGCCACCCGATGCGGCGCATCGCCGACCGTTCGATCTCAGACTCGGCCATGGTGATCCTCCTCGTCGGCGGCCGTCTCCGGGCCGCTCACGGGTGCGAGCGCAGGCTCCGGGCACGCCGGTTCGGCGATCCGGCGACGACGGTTTCGATGTCGGAGAGGCAGGCGGCTGCGCGGATCGGGCCGAACATGGCGGCGCGGTCAACCGTGCCGGGATCGGTTCCGGACGGCATCAGAGGGTCGCCGCGGCGCATCGCGTGCGGTTCATCTCGGGTTTCCTCGCGGCCGGTCGGTTCGAATGCCGATCCTGGCCAGCCGATCTACCGCGAAAGCCCGATGATCGGAAGTCTTCACCCGGTGAGGACTTCCGATTTGTCGCTCGTTTCTGGACCGCGTGTGATCCTACGCGGGCTTGCGGGCTCGGGCGGGCTTTGCCGATGCCTCGACGGCCTCAACGGGCCCGGCGGCCTTCTGGGCCGGCTTCCGGCGCTTGTGGCCGAGCCCCGCGGTCCGGGCGAATTCGGCGCGCATGGCCGAGTAGTTGGCTGCTGTCGTCGGGTAGTCGTGCGGCAGCCCGAAGCGCTCCCGGTACGTCTCGATGGTCAGGCCGTGCCCGGTGAGGTGCCGCTTCAGCGTCTTGTACGGCTTGCCGTCGATGAAGCTGATCAGCGCATCCGGGGTGATCGATTTCCGGACCTGGCCGGGGGTGAGCTTCTTGGCTTCCGGCTCGACTGGCGCGCCGGCCTGGCCCAGGCCGGTCAGCGCCTCGTGAACACGCGACAGCAGGGTCGGCAGTTCGAGTGTCGGTACGGAGTTGTTGGAGACGTAAGCGGACACGATGTCGGCGGTCAGAGCGATGACATCGACTTGGTCGTCTTGAGGAAACGCGGTGTCGTCTTCCATGGTCGGCTCTCGATGGACAATTGCGCGATCAACGTCGCTCTATCTGCCACCAGTCAAGCGCCTATTCGAGCAAAAACAAGTGATCGCATCTGTTGTTGGCCGAGGTATCTGTTGAATACCAGCATAAAGTGATGATCTTGCCACATCGGTTGCGGCGGGTCGGAGTTCGGCGCCCATACGCGGAACGCTTGCCTCCGGCCCCTGCGGGAAGTGGCAGTCCCGGCATGCGAGGAGCCTTGGGCCGAATGCGGGGTGACGCTGTTCAGAGAGTCTTAACCGTCCCGTGGTCTCTCGAAGCGTCGCTCCGGCTTCGAGGGGTAGGAAGCCGAACGGCAGGCGGGCCGAGCCTTGCCCTTCAAGCTCGGCCCGCGCCTTCACGCTCAGGCGCTGGCAGCCCGCCCGATCGGCGTCGGGATCGCACCACGCTTGACCGGCGGTGCAACCGCCTGCGGCGTTGCGCCGGACGCGTAGTCCGCCCGGTAGGTCCGCTCCAAGGTCATCAGTGCGCGCAACGGCACCTCGGCCAGATCGAGCAACCGTGCATCGCGCCAGCGGGATTTGGTCAGCGTCCCGCGGCCGAACCACCGTGGCTTCTCTTCCTCGACGAGCAGGATCAGCTTGCCCGTCCACGTCCTGCGGAACCAGAACCGTCCCGTGAGCTTGCCCGCGCTGAACATGTCAGCACCTCGCATGAAAGCCCCGCACGACAACGTCGCGGAAACTCGACGGTTTCCCCGTCAGTCGCTTGCGCGGGCTTGACGGGGGCGGGCCGCCCGGGAGGCGATCGCGAGCCCCACGATCCCGCCGACGAGGGCGGCGGCGGCCTTCACGAGGAAATCATCAACCCGGCCGTGGCGCGAGCCGGTCAAGGTCTGACCAGCCTCCAGGCCGCCGGCCAGGAGGACGGCGCCGATCAGGATCCAGGGCCAGCGCCGCGGGTAGCCCAGGGTCAGGAGCAGCCCGGCCAACGCGTAAGCGGCGGCCCGCTCGAAGCTCGGGTTGGCCGTCACCACCGGGCGGAGACCGATCGGCACCAACGTGATGGCGATGATCGCCGCGACGATTATCCAGGCCGCGAGTCGCACCAGGCTCAGCACCCACTTGTCCATGTTGAGCCCCGCGTCCCGCACCACCGCGCCGACCGTTCCCGCATACAGGGCCTACCGGCCGGAAGCTGTTGCAGTTCGGCGGCCAAGACGCAGAAAGCCGACGGGCCATCGCCCGTCGGCCGAGCCGGCGCAACCGCAAGTGGTTGGTGCCGCGCCCGATCGGACACAGTCCGGATCACGCGACTGTTGCTCGTTCGTTCTAGGCAAAGAACCGGCGAATCGGGCATAAGGGCGACATGCGCATGCCCGTGCTCAGCTTCTGTGCGATGCTCGTTCTGATCGATATCGGTTCGGTTGCGCTGGCGGCCGCACCGGCCGATCCACGTGCGCTCGAATTGGCCTGGCACCGCTGCCTGCGGGATTCCTACGCCCACCAGCCGCCAGGCCAGAGCCGGGCCGGGGACGAGCGCAACGCCCTCGATGAGTGCAAAGTGCAGGAGGATGCCTTCGTTGCCTCACTCATGGCCGCCGGACCTGCTCAGGACGGCCGGACCGGGACTGTCTGGTCCCGGACCTGGGCGGCGTTCGTGGAGCCGCTCACCGCGTGGATTGGCGGTCTCCGCCGCTGAGCCTGTCGGTCAGGAGGTCGACCACTCGCGCTTCACCTCGTCGGCCGGCCGATCGAGATGGACCTTGCCGCCCTCGACGGCCCGGACGAAATCCAGCGGGATGTAGTGGTGCAGCCCACCCGCGGCCGCATCGCGCTTGGTAAGCTTGATCTCGCCTTTGTCGATATGGTCGACGGTGCCGACATGGACTCCGTCGGACCCGACGACCTCGGCATGTTCTTGGATCTGCGCAGCATCAACCATCGTCGACCTCCCTGTGTGGCCGTCAAACAGTGTCTCGCGCAGGGCAGTTCCTGACTGCGCCATCCGGACCTACTCCGGCCCTCCGGGCGCCACGGCGTCGCACCGCATGGGCGCCACCGAACCAGGGGGCGTCCGGGCCGTTGGAGCGCCATGACCAATTCGACTTCCACCCCGATGGACCAAGTTGCCGACGCAAGCCGGCACGAGATGGCAACCGAGCATCTGCTGTTCGGCACGATCCGTTTCCTGGCCCAGCGCCACCCGGAGCTTCTGGACGAACTCGACCGCAGCCTGGATCACCTCTGGGATCGGGCCGAAGGTGAGGCGCGCGACGACGAGGCCGTGCGCAAGATCGCCAGCCGCATCATCAAGAGCCTGCGGGCCGAGAGCTGAGGGCGTTCCCGATCGCGGCGCGGTTCGGTCGTCTATGGGTGCGCGCAGCCGACGCAGATGCCGCGGGTGATGGCGTCATTGCGTTGGTCGGCCGGACTGCGACGATCGATGCTGCCGGTCTCGTTCGGGCCGAGCGCTCTCGGGTTCGGGACCGTCTGACCCGTGGCCGTGGTGTGGGGCGCTTTCGCGGCCGTGGCCGGGCCGCCGCCTGTTCCCGTCTGGCTCACCGATTGGCCCCAACCGGGCTGTGTGCCCAGGGCGAGGACGACGAGGGTGGCGATCTTCAGGGGCGCGCGCATGGTGACCTCCCGGCGCTTATTCATCTGCGTGGAACCGACGCACTTGGTAGCTGAAAGTTCCGTTCTCGCCGTGCGCGGGTTGCGAGGATCGCCGTCACGCGAAGGCGGAGCGGTGCGCGGCACGGCCTCGCCATTCGGGGTAGCGGCTAAGCTCTATTGAGGCTTGCCCTCTGCACGGGACGGCCCGTTACTGGCATCGTCACGATCGAGGGGCTTACGATGAACCCGACCGTCAAGGCGGTGCTGCTGAACGAGCGCGCCAGCGTCCTGTCGGCCATCGCGGCCCGCGAGGGAACCGTCTCCGATCTGCTGGTTCAGTTGAATGGCGTGGAGAACGATATCTGGCGGTTGCGCCACCGTCTTATCGATCTCGACGCCTACCTCGTCGGCCAGCGGGTCGAACTGCCGGAGGACGCGTCGTCCGACGACGCCCTGGCCGCGCCGAGCGATGCGCCCGGACTGCCGGCCTGCAAGCCGCTCGAGGATTTCGTCCGCCACAGGTCCGGGAAGCGCAAGCTTCTCGCCGCCGTGCCCCGCCGCATCGAGGATGCGCGCCGATCCGGCTGAGCAGACCGGGATTGCTCCCTACCCTCATCCTGGGGCCTATCTAGGCCCGGCGACGATCCGAGAGGGGTGAGGGATGGGCAACCAGGATGGCGCCGGCGCGTCGAGCGCACGGATTGCAGAAGTCCAGCGCCTCGCGACAGCCCTGGCTGCCCGCGTGCGGTACGCGCAACTGGTCCAGCGGCCGGTCTACGAGGAACAGATCAACGCCCTGGTCGGAGCGGCGCGGCTTCTGGACGAGGAGAAGGTGCCGTGGCCACCCATGGTGGAAGAGGTGCTGATGGAGCTGGCCAAGTCGCTGGACGGATCCGGCGCGGCCGAGGATGCCGAGACGCCGGATCCGGCGCAGGAGGACGCTTGAAAGGCTTCAAGCCGTTGGGCGCTTAGGAAAAATCGCCGAGCCAGCGCAGCGAGTCCCGCAGGCGGTCGCTGCCGTCTTGGGCGAACCACAGCCCATGCGCAAAGATCACGGCGTCGGGCTTGAGCGCGACGAGTTCCGCCGCCGCCCGCGCCGCATCGCCCCGGCGCAGCTTGATCACGAGGCGCAGATAGGGGGGCGGCTGACCTCCCGGCGCGGTCATGCCGGCCAGACGCAGAGGCGGGCGCAGGAGCGCGGGCATCTTGGCCGGCTCCAGATTCAGGACGAGATCGGTCAGCACCAGGGTCCGGCTGCGCGTGTGGAAGAACGCGACCTCGCGGAATCCGAGACCGCCCGGGACCACGATCTGGCGCAGATCCGGGGCCCATTCGGGCGGCGCAGCGTCGGCGAGCACGCGATCGATCCGCAGGCCGGAGCGGCGCACCTGACCACGCTGGCGGAGGTTCGGCGCCGCCCAGGTCAGGGCCTCCGGGCAATGCTCCTGCCACGCTTTCAGAAACGTCCAGTGCGCGATGTTGGGCGCCACGAGATGGCGGATCGGTCCCAGGGCCGCGATCGCCCGGTGCAGGGCCGCGTCGTAGCGTGTCGGCGAGTGGAGCCACAGGCTGCCGTCGCCGAGGCGGACCACGCTCATCCGGACCGGGAGCGGCATGCCGAGCACCCGCAAGGGGCCGCTATCGACGATCCAGACGCCCTCAGCCACGGGCTTGAGCACGTCGAGGGGCGGATACGTCGCCTCACGCAAGACCTTGTCTCCTCGGTTGCCTCCGGCGACACGGCCGGGACGTCAGGCAACCGCCACGGCGCATCGGGTTTCCCGGATGCATCGCCGCAGCCCCGCTTCACGCGGTCAGGCCTGGAGATAGACCGGGGCGACCGGGCGGGGCGGGAGGGCGCGCCACAGGGCGATGCCGAGGCCGAGGATCGTCAGGAGATCGCAGGTCAGTCCGAAGACCGAGCCGACCAGGAAATTGTGGCCGGCCCAGCACAGGGAGGCGCCCAGGAACAGCAGCCGCATCGTCTGCGGCGCGGCGTTGAGGCGGGCGGCGGTCGCCAGCAGGGCGCCGAGCGCCGCGCAGGCCGAGGGCGTGCCGTTCCAGGTGGTGATCGTCAGCCAGGCCGCCAGCAAGGTGGTGGCGGCGAACAGGGGGTGGACCCAGGCGTTCCGGTTCGGTGCACCGAGGCAGGTCAGGGAGACCAGGCTCTGCACCACCGCGATGGCGCACATCGCGGTGCCGGTGAGCGCTCCGAGCGTCAGGTAATGGGCACCGAAACAGGCGGCGCAGGACGCCGAGCCGGCAAGCATCCAGGACCGCCGCGGCATGAGGCCGGCAATAAATCCGAGGGTCAGGCCCAGGGATCCGAAGATATCGAGATGGGTTCCGGCCAGGTTGTACCAGGTCAATACGGAGTCGGCGGCAATCATCGGTCGCGCTCAGGGCGGCGCGGGTGCGCCGTTTCAGACCTTTGCGCTAGGTTCGCATGGTAATCAGGGGGTTAACGGTGGGCGGCCCGCCGATCACGACGGTGCGAGCGTGGCAGAAGCGCCGCAATCCTGTCGGGCGGGTCGAGGGGTTTTTGCGGATAATGGATGTGCTGGTTCAGTATTCGGCCGAGGCCTTCACTTGAATAACATAAGTTATGGCTGCGATCGGGTCTTCAATCGTGGGAACAAGACCGGAGAAATTCGGTTCTCTGGTCATTCACCTCCGGATGTCGCCGGCGCCGATCCGGGCTGCGGTACGTCCGCCCCGCCGCCCTTCGGCGACCCGACCCGGCGCTTCCATGCAGCTTTCGATCCTCGGCAGACGTCGTCCATCCGCCGTCCGGCCTTCAAATCCCACGGCGGGTGGGGACGGTTCCTGCGCAGGATCGGGCATGCGCGCCGCCGTTCCCTGCGAAGCGCCGCCGAAGGCTGGAACGGCCCGCGGCTCGCGGCGCGCCACTGCCGTCATGGGCCGAAGCGATGGTTGAGGACAGGCCGATGACGCAAGCCGATACCATTCCGGAGCCCTTCCCGCACAACCAGGAGGCGTTGCTGGCCCTGGGGCACGCGCTACGCGATGCCGGCTACGGGTTCACGACCGTGACTCCGGTCACCCACGCCATCGTCAACGCCCGGTCGTGCAACGCCGAGGCCCACACCCTGCGCGACGTGTTCGGCTGGAGCCGGCCGTTCCGGGCGGAGCTTCTGCCCGGGCCGATCCTGGCGCTGATGCGGGAGGCCGGGGCTTTGGTCGAGGACGGTCACCGTCTGCGCGCGTCTGTGCGGTTCTCCAGCCTGGATGGCGAGCTGTTCGCCCATTCCGTCTACCCGCCGAGCGCCACCGATGCGGTGTTCTTCGGGCCCGACACGATGCGCTTCGTCTCCGCGGTGCTGGCCCATCTGGAGCAGCGGAAAACACCGTTGCGCCGGGCGGTCGATCTCGGCTGCGGCTCGGGGGCGGCCGGGATCTGCATCGCCAAGCGGTCGCCCGGGGCGGAAGTCCTGCTGGTCGACATCAACCACGCCGCCCTGCGGGCCGCCCGGGTCAATGCGCGTCTGGCTGGCACCGACGGCGTCGAGGCCCGGCACAGCGACATGCTGCGCGACGTGGAGGGCTCCTTCGATCTGATCGTGTCGAACCCGCCCTTCATGATCGACCCCGCGGCCCGGGCCTATCGGCACGGCGGCGGCTCGCTCGGGGCCGGCCTGCCGCTGGCGGTGGTCGAGCAGGCGATCCGGCGGCTCGCGCCCGGGGGCACCGTCGTCCTGTTCACCGGCGCGGCGATCGTCGCGGGGACGGACCCGTTCCGGGATGCCGTGGCCGAGGCCTGCGCCCGGGCCGGCCTGGACTGGACCTATCGTGAGTTCGATCCGGATGCCTACGGCGAGGAGCTGGCCAACGCCGGCTACGCCGAGGTCGAGCGGCTCGCCCTGGTGGTGCTGACGGTCACGCGGCCATGAGCGGCCCCGTCGATGCGCGCGAGGAAATCCTGCGCGATGCCCTGTCCGGCCTCACCGCCGCGCCAAAGACCCTGCCGGGCAAGTATCTCTGGGACGCGACCGGCTCCGACCTGTTCGACCAGATCTGCCACAACCCGGATTACTACCCGACCCGCCAGGAGATGGCGCTGCTGCCCCAGGTCGCCGCCGCGCTTGCGGCTCGGGTCCGCCCGGGCGTGACCGTGGTGGAGTTCGGCAGCGGTGCGAGCCGCAAGATCCGCACCCTGCTCGACGCCTTGCCCGAACCGGCGGCCTACGTGGCGATCGATATCTCGGGCGCATACCTGGCGGAAGCGATCGGCCGGCTGGCGCCGGATTACCCGGACATCGCCATGGTCCCGGTCTGCGCCGATTACACGAAGCCTGTGCAGCTCCCGGTCGCGGCGGGGCCCGGCGGGATCCTGGGCTTCTATCCCGGCACCAGCATCGGCAACTTCGCGCCCCCGGAGGCCGCCCTGTTCCTGGAGCGGGCGCGAACGACCCTCGGCCCCAGCCTGTTCCTCGTGGGAGCCGATGCGACGAGCGAACCCGAGCGCCTGCAGCGTGCCTATGGCGGGGCGGACGGGCTGATGGCGGCGTTCCACCGCAACATCCTGGTCCGGCTCAACCGCGAGCTCGGGGCCGATTTCGACCTCGACAATTTCCGGCACCGCATCGAACTCTATCCGGATCCGCAGCGGGTGGAGGCGTATCTCGTGGCGATCCGCCCGGCCACCTACCGCCTGGGCGGGCAGACGATCGCATTCGCCGCCGGCGAGCGTATCCGCACCGATACATCCCACAAATACGCCCCCGCGCTCTTCCAGGCTCTGGCGAGCCAGAGCGGCTGGCAGCCGCGCGTGCTCTGGGAAGCGGAGGCGGGGAGTTTCAACCTGCACCTGCTGGAGGGCATGGGCGGAGCGACTTAGAGTCTCGCACGAAATTTCCGTGGCACCGTCGGGTGTCAAGGGAGGACGCCCGGGAAGCGGGAGTCTTGTGAGGTGCCCTCAATCCAGAGATCCGGGTGTTCAGGACGGCCGCGCTCCGCTCACCGATGCGGCCCGGGGCCTGTGCCGCACGGGGCATGGAGTGCCCGGCAAGCTGGGCGACGGCTCGAGGCGACCGTCAGCGAAGGACTTTCCGATCTCCAGCGAACCCACGTGACAGGTCGTACCGCATCGGTCGCCAAGCGCGGGTCCTTCCGTCACGTGGCGCAGCCCGTTCAGCGCACGACGCAACGTATGCTTGCCTTCCCTGCTTCCTCGCGCGGACGCGGCGGGCAAGGTGCGAAAGGCCCCGCGCCTCATCCGGTGACGGTGGACGGGTCTCGCTTGGGGACAATACTCCTCTCGTGTCGTTCGAGAGCGCCTGTTCCGGCGCACTATTTTTCTCCCAATATGGGCAGCAATTCGCCGCGCATCCAAAATTATACGAAAAGATAATACGTAACCTATCGAAAAATCATGGATTGATCTCTTCAATAAAGAGGCAAGCGATGATTTGTGCTGAGTAAAAATCGTGTCGTGCGTCGCTTGACAGGCGACACGCGGATCGATATTTCCCGCGCCGCTTGCCGGAGAAGTAAAAAATATAACGTATCTTCTGATGTGTCGGCGCGACAATTAATGGTTGCGCGAACAGTACGGTAACGAGCACTCCGGTAAAGTTGATATTCCTGTTCGGCGCGGTCGGACAGGGGTGTGATCTATAACGTGACTTGATCAGACTTGAGGCGTTGAAGCGAAGTGTCTCTTTCAGGCGCTTTCTGGGACGCGTCGCGAGCCAGGAACTGCCTGATCGATAAGGAGCCCCCACGGAGACACGACGATCAATCCCACAGGTGTGTGCTGATTTTCGAAGAACTCAGGCCAGCGCTTTTGTGAGGAAAGATGATGGGCATTCCCTACGCGTTGAAGAATCCATGCCATCCCGGTGCTTTTATTCGTCGCAATATCGTCGAACCCCGCAACTTGACCGTGATGGCCGCAGCCGCCCTTCTCGGCGTCACCCGCCAATCGCTGTCCGATTTTCTGAACGAGAAGACCAGTCTATCTGCAGAGATGGCTCTTAAAATCGAAAAGACGTTCGGATTTAAGATGGAATCTATGATGGAGATGCAGAAGCAGTTCGACATCGCCAAGGTGCGGAAGCGTGACCAGGCTCGCCAGGGTCAGCTCAAGGCTCAAGCAAAACCCCAGACGACCGGGCTTCTGCGCGTTTTCGGGTGAGATTGCTTCGCGGCCGTTGGGGGACCCGGTAGCTGGTAGCCGGGCCGCCCACCGAAGCTTCGGGATGCCCAGCCCTGGGCATTCACGTTCATGGGACGGCTCCAGCGCTTGACGGGAAGCTGCCGAGATATGGCGGCCAATCCGTCAGCGCTGGTCGATGCCCCTGCTCGACAGGCCCTCGGCCATAAGATCGACGGATGAGAGCGGGGCGTGCACGAATGGAGTGAGCAGCGACCTCGGTCGTGCCAGCGAGAGGCTGGTGCGACCCTGTGGAGTCATAAGTCTCTGATTTTCTGCCGCCCCTTTGGCTATCCTCGCGACTGCATTGCGGTCGGATCAAACCGATCCACGCGATCCCGCGCGCGAAGGGGCTGCCGACACGCATGGGCTGGTGTCGCAGCAGGTGCTGACGGGAGACATTCCGCGGGAAGTCCGTAACAGCCGCGCGGTTGCTTCGTATCGCGCGCACGGCCGGTTCAGACAATGGCCAGCCTGAGATCAAACAACGGCTCACCCGGCCTGGAACGGCCGGTGCTTGTCGTCGGCCGTGTTCGACGCGGCGCCCTTCGGCACGGCACTGGTATCGACCATGTCGCGCTGGTCCCGCTGCGGCTCCGGGAAATCCGTCAGCGCGCGCCAGGGCGTCGCGGGGACGCCCATCCGGAAGCCGCCCGATGACCGGAACAGCCACGCTGCGACGAGCATCCAGGGCACGATGAAGAAGACGAAAGCACTGAGTCCCACGACGATCCTCCCGAGACGGTGAGCCGTCAGGAGAACGCGGGAGGCCCCGTCATCGATCCTGCCGGCCGGTATGGCGCGCGCCGCCGACGTGGAGGCCGGCTCAGCCTCGGCGAACGCACGCAATCACGGGCCGCGGGATGGCGCCATCGGGGTGCCGGCGCCTCCGGTGCCGAGCTCACCGATCAGACGGTCATATTCGGCCTCGGCCGTGCCGTAGCTGTCGCCCGCGAGTTCGAGCAGGCCATCGCGATCGACGATCTCGACGAGGCCGCGATGCTTGCGCACGAAGCCGTCCCCCTCGAGCCGTCTCAGGGCGGCCGTCACGCCGGGCCGTTCGACACCCAGCATCAGCGACATGAATTCGTGCGTGACCATTACGGCGTCACCGTCGCTCCGATCCTGGTACATCAGCAGCCAGCGGGCCAGCCGCATCGGGGTGTTGCCCCGCGCATTGGCGAAGGCCGTCTGCGCGGTCTGCGCGAAGTGGGTGTGAATGTAGCGCAGCAGCATGAGGCGCATGGCCGGACGCGCCTCCACCGCCCCGAGCAGGGCGGGCGCATCGATCGCCAGCATGCGCCCGGGCGCCTGCACGAAATGGGTGTAGGGGGTGCGGTCGTCACCCAGCAGGACGGGGGCGGCCCCGACCAGACCTTCGCGGCCGATCAGCCCGATCTCCACCCGGCCGCGCATCCCGTCGTTCGTCACGGAGACGATGCCGGCCTCCACGAAGTAGACCGTCTCGATGGTCGTGTGGGCAGCGATCATGATCCGCCGAACGGCCATGTCTTCCCGGCGCAACGCAGGCTGCAGCGCTAAGAAGTCGTCCGGTGCGAGCGCCCGGAGGAGGCGGTTGCGCAGGTCGGCCTGCTGAAGCTGTGCCACGGGTGCTCATGCGTATCGGGCGAGGGCACAACCAGTCCCTCGATCGTCGGCGCCCAGGACGTAGCCGACAACCTGCTTCCGCTAAAGCTTGGCTCGCGTCGCCGCAATGTAAGAATTTGACAGAACAATGCGTCCGAATGCCGTCTTTAGCGCATGTAAATTTCTTACAATCCCGGTTTCTGAGGCATTGAAGCGTCATTCCGATGCGTTTCTGCGCGAACGACCGCATTCGCGCGGTTGTGGTACTTTCGCCCCATCCCGGTGGCTGGAAACCAACTGTCGGGAGGAGGGGGCGCCCGTTCGATATCGCGCGCTCATCTCGGATGCGTGGATCGCCGGCCAGTCTTCGCCCGGCTGCACGTCGCCGGCCGCGAGCCCGCCCGCGACGCGCAGGGCATGGCGAACGTCGCGTCTCGCGGGTCGGCCTACGGCGTCTCGCGGGCCGGCCTCCGGCGTCTCGCAGGCTGGACTACGGCGTCTCAGAGGCCGGCCTACGGCGTCTTGGCGCGGGCAGCGGTCCGATACGCGCTCGGGCTCAGGCCGTAGCGCGCCTTGAAGCGCCGGGCGAAATGGGCCTGGTTGGCGAAGCCGCTTCCATAGGACACGTGACCGATCGGGATGTGGGCGCAGCCCGGATCGGCCAGGCGCTCGACGGCGGCGTCCAGCCTGCGCTGCCAGATCCAGTCCGAGATGTGCTGGCCGCGCTCGTGGAACAGCTCCTGCAGCCGTCGCAGCGAGACCCCCACCGCCGCCGCAAGGCGCGGCGGGTCGAGATTCGGGTCGCTGAGGTTCGCCGCGACATACGCCTTGGCGCGCTGGACCAGGACGGTGCCGTGGAGCGGCCGCGGGACCTCCTGGGCCAAGCGCTCGGCGAGGCCGGCCATGATTAGATCGATGCCGACACCGGCCATACGCTCCGCGGAACTGGCCGGAAGCTTCTCGTGAACGCGAACGAGTTCTTCGAAGAAGGTTCGCACCAGCGGACCGGTGCCGCCCCTGGACCCGAAGGTCAGCGCCGTGAAGTGCCGGGTCGGGCCGAGCATGCGCTCCAGGGGGGCGATCGGCAGTTCGAGGACGAGGGACCGATCGTTCACGCCCGAGACGTGCACGTTCGGCCGGTCTGCCAGCACCACGATCTCGCCGGCCGTCTGCACGGCTTCTCGGCCGTCCTGGATGTTGACCGAGCGGCCCGCGAGCTGGATCAGCGCGAAGACGGTCTGGGTCCGCTCGCGCCGGCGCAGCGTGTCGGCGGTGATCTCCGACCGAACGCAGCTTTCGCGGATGCGCGTGATCCGCAAGGAGCCGACATCGGCCGCCTGTATCAGTCCCTCGAACGGCTCGTCGCACAGATGGCTCAGCTCGATCGGGCCCATGCGATCGTACAGAACCTCGCGCCACAGTTTGAAGCGGGCCGTCTTGTCTGCTTCGCGCGTCGAGAGGACTGTGTGCAAGGATCGGTAGCCCGGATGGTGTGCGTCTGTATATCGGGCGCGACCATCACGGGAACGGTCGGCTTTACGGCCCACATAAAGCGCATGGGATCGGATAAGAAGTTCGGCCCCGAGTTCGGCCGGATGCTGGCCGGATGGGATCGGGAAGCGCTCCCGATCCGTCTCCCTTCTTCGAGGCGGGCCGCTGGAGGCTGCGCGCCACCGTCCCGGGACTGGGTTTGGGATCCTCAAACCCGCGATCGCTCAGATCGTTGCAGGCGAACCCGCCCCCATGCCGGCCCCGGGCGCGGATGTCCCGTCGCTCCGGAGCCCCGAGCCGGGTGCCGCTCCCCCGCCGCAAACGCCCGAACCCGTCGGAACGCCGCAGGCGGGATAGCTTTCGCGACCCCGGTGGTTTGCGAGACGACATCACGGGGGCAGGATGGACGCCCGCAATCCGACGCGGCCGGTGGGCCTGGGCCATCAGGCGGAACTGACCCTGCGCGGCATCGTGCTGGGGGCGGCCATCACGGTCGTGTTCATGGCGGCCAACCTCTACATGGGCCTGAAGACCGGGATGACGTTCTCGTCCTCGATCCCGGCCGCGATGATCTCGATGGGCGCGTTCCGGCTGATGGGGGGCGCCGGCATCCTCGAGAACAACATCGTCCAGACCCAGGCCTCGGCGGCCGGAACCCTGTGCAACGTCATCCTGGTCCTGCCGGGCCTCGTGCTGATCGGGCATTGGAGCGGCTTCCCGTTCTGGCAGACCACGGCGGTCTGCGCGCTGGGCGGGCTGCTCGGCGTGGCCTTCTCGATCCCCCTGCGCCGCGCCCTCGTGGCGGGCAGCGACCTGCCTTACCCGGAAGGCGTGGCCGCCGCCGAGGTCCTGAAGACCGGACAGGACGAGGCCGGGAGCCAGGGTCTGCGCGACCTGCTGGCGGCGGCCGGGATCGCCGGGGCGATCGGGTTCGCCACCACCGGCCTGAAGGTGCTGGGCGAGGGGCTCTCCGGCGCGATCAGCCTCGGCGGCGCCGTCTTCCGCACCGGCACCGGCTTTTCCCTGGCGCTGGTCGGGGTCGGCTATCTGGTCGGCATCGGCGCCTGCCTGGCCTTGCTGACGGGCGTCGTGATCGCCTGGGGGATCGCGGTGCCGGTGCTCACCGCGCTCGCGCCCGATGCGGGCAAGACCGCCGGGCAGGCCGCCGAGGCGGTCTGGTCCGAGCAGGTCCGGCTGATGGGGGCCGGCATCATCGCGGTGGGCGGGCTCTGGACCGTGGCGTCGCTCGCCCGGCCGATCGCGTCCAGCATCCGCACCGCCCTGTCGACCGCCGGCAGCAGCCTCGGCGCCGACCACCCGCGCCAGGAGCGCGACCTGCCGATCGCCTGGGTCGGGGCCGGGGCGCTCGCCCTGTGCGTGCCGCTGGCGCTGCTGTTTCACGCCTTCGCCGGCCCGGCCGGGCTCGGCGGGACGCTGATCGCGCTGGCGCTCGCCGCGACCCTGTTCGCGGTGCTGTTCGGCTTCCTGATGGCCGCCGCCTGCGGCTACCTCGCCGGGCTGCTCGGCTCCTCGTCGAGCCCGATCTCGGGGATCGGCATCCTCACCACCATGGCGACCGCGCTGCTCCTGCCGCTCTTCCTCGGCCAGGTCGGCGGCCGGGACAGCGAAAGGTTCGTCACCGCCATGGCGCTGCTCCTCACCGCGGTCATCGTCACCACCGCGTCGATCGCCAACGACAACCTGCAGGATCTCAAGACCGGGCAGGTGGTCGGCGCCACCCCCTGGCACCAGCAGATCGCGCTGATCATCGGGGTCGGAGTCGGCTCGCTGGTGATCGCGCCGCTGCTCGAGCTGCTCTACCAGGCCTACGGCTTCGTCGGCGCGCCCTTGCGCGAGGGGCTCGATCCGGGAAGCGCCATGGCGGCGCCCCAGGCCGCCCTGATGACCCAGATCGCCACGGGCATCACGCAGGGCGTGTTGCCCTGGACGATGGTGCTGATCGGCGCCGGGCTCGGCGTGGTGCTGGTGGCGGTCGAGGCGCGGCTGCGGCGGCGCGACCTCACCTTCCCGGCGCTCACCGTGGGGATCGGCATGTACCTGCCGCTCTCTGTCGAGATGACCATCGCGATCGGCGGCATCCTCGGCTGGCTCGCCGAGCGCCGGCTGCGCGGCCGGGTCCGGGGGCCCAGGCGGGAGGCCGTGCTCGGGGCCGCCCGCCGCCGCGGTGTGCTCCTCGCCTCGGGGTTCCTGGTCGGCGAGAGCTGCGTCGGCGTGCTGCTTGCCGGCGCCGACCTGATGGCCGGGCACAGCGGAGCGCTCGCCATCGCCGGGCCGGGCTTTGCGTCGACGGCGACCTGGCTCGGGCTGGCGGTGTTTCTGGGTGGGCTCGGGGTTTATTTCTGGCTGGTCTCCGCGGTCGACGACGCGGCGCGCGTGACGCAAGTCGAATCCAAGACCGCGCGATGAACCGCGCCGGGAGATCGCCATGAGAACGGCCGCATCCGAGACCCGCGCGTTCCCGCTGAGCGCCGGGATCCTGTTCGGGCTGGGGCTCGGCGGGTTCTTCGACGGGATCGTGCTGCACCAGATCCTGCAATGGCATCACATGCTGAGCAGCTGGTACCCGATCGATTCCATCGCCAATCTCGAGCTGAACACCCGCTGGGACGGGATCTTCCACAGCGCCACCTACGTGTTCGTGGTGCTCGGGCTGTTCCTCCTGTGGCGGGCGGCCCATCGCGGGCACCTGTCCTGGTCGAACAAGCTGCTGGCCGGGTCGCTGCTGGTCGGCTGGGGCCTGTTCAACAGCGTCGAGGGCGTGATCGACCACCAGATCCTCGGCGTGCACCACGTCAACGAGGCGATGCCCCGGGACCAGTGGGTGTTCTGGGATATCGGGTTCCTGGCCTGGGGTGTCGCCATGCTGATCGCCGGCGCGCTGCTGGTCCGGGCCGGCCGCCGGGAGCGGGCGGCGTGAGGCTCCGGCGCGCCGCCCTGCCGGCGTTCGTCCCCTGGCTCGTCCTCGGCGCGGCCTTGATCCTGGCGACGATGCCGGCCTGGCGGCCCCTGGTCTTCGGTACCGCGCTCACCCTCGACGACCTGTTGAGCCTGCGCTGCCTGTCCGGCTGAGCCTCAGGCGCCGCCTTCGCCGAGCAGCGTCTGGACGAAGCGGCGGGTGCGCGGATCGGCGGGCCGGGCGAACAGCTCGGCCGGCGGTCCCTGCTCCACCACGGTGCCGCCGTCGAGGAACACGACCGTGTCGGCGACCCGGCGGGCGAGGCGCAGGTCGTGGGTCGCCATCAGCATGGTCATGCCCTCGCGGGCGAGGCCGGCCAGCACGTCCACCACCTCGGCGGCGAGCTCGGGATCGAGCGCCGAGGTCGGCTCGTCGCAGAGCAACAGGCGCGGGGAGGGGGCCAGCGCCCGGGCGATCGCCACCCGCTGCTGCTGGCCGCCCGAGAGGCTCGCCGGCCAGGCCTCGGCTTTCTGCGCGAGGCCGACCCGCTCCAGCAGCTCCAGGGCCCGGGTGCGCGCTGCCTCCTTGGGCCATTGGCCCACGGTGATCAGCCCCTCGGTGACGTTCTCGATCACCGTGCGGTGGGGGAACAGCTGGAAGTTCTGGAACACCATGCCGGTCTGGCGCCGGACGGCCAGCACGTCCCGCCGGGCCGGCGCCGCGCCGGGCCGGAAGTCGAGGCGCAGGGCGCCGAGCACCAGCGTGCCGGCCTGCGGGATCTCCAGCAGGTTCACGCAGCGCAGCAGCGTCGACTTGCCCGAGCCCGACGGGCCGATCAGCGCCGTGACCCGGCCCTCCGGCACCGTGAGATCGACGCCGCGCAGGATCGGGGTGTCGCCGAAGCGCTTCTCGATGGCCTGGAGGGCGATCATGCGCGGGCCTCCAGGTAGCCGCCGTAGCGCCCGAGGCGCCGCTCCAGCCCGCTCTGGAGCCAGGACAGGGCGGAGCAGAGCACGAGGTAGATGAGCGCCGCCTCGACGTAGAGGATCAGCGGCTCGTAGGTCACCGCGACGATGCGCTGGGCCGCCTGGAACATCTCCGGCACGGTGATGGCGGCGGCGAGCGAGGTGTCCTTCACCAGGGCGATGAAGGTGTTGGACAGGGACGGTACCGCCACCCGCGCCGCCTGGGGCAGGATCGTGCGCCGCATCGCCTGGGCCGGGGTCATGCCGGTGGCGTAGGCGGCCTCCCACTGGCCCTTCGGGATCGACGCGATGGCGGCGCGCATGATCTCGGACGCGTAGGCGCCGATATTGAGGGTGAAGCCGATCACCGCGGCGGGAAACGCGTCGATCAGGATGCCGACGCTCGGCAGGCCGTAGAAGATCACGAACAGCTGCACGAGGAGCGGCGTGACCCGGAAGATCCAGACATAGGTCCAGGCGAGCGCCGCCAGCGGCCGGGGGCCGAACAGCCGCGCGAGGGCGATCACCAGCGCGAGGCTCAACCCGAGCGCGAAGGCGATCAGCGTCAGCGGTATCGTGAACCGGAGACAGGCTTCGAGCAGCGGCCCGAGCGACTGGAGCATGAGGTCGAGCCAGTGCGGCACGGGGCGGTGTTTCCTGCGGGATCGGGCGACGGTCTATACGGCTTTGCGCCGCGGATCGCGCGGGGGATTTTTGGCTGGGTCGGCTGGGAGGCACCCGGGGCTTGAAGGGACGCCCGCTCCGGAGGCGCCACGCTCCCTCTCCCCGCAGAGGCGAACGGACTCACACCTCTCTGGACGAGGTGCGGATCCCCTCTCCCGTGCGGGCTAGCGGATTCACGCATCACGTTCGGTCGTAAGCGCCGGAGCCGCCACGGGTTTTCCCCTCCCCCTTGCGGGGAGGGGGCAGGGGTGGGGGTGGTTCCGCATGCGGCTCGGCGGTGCCTTCTGCACCACCCCCACCTCCAACTCCTCCCCGCAAGGGGGAGGAGAGCGGGTCGCGCCCCGCCGAAGACGATGTATGAACATCGTAGCCCGGGGAGGGCGCGTGTTCAGCCGCGGCTTTCAGGCGAAGACCCGCCTACTGCGAAACGTCCGCCCCGAAATATGTCTGCGCGATCGCCGCGTAGCTGCCGTCGGCCTTGATCTCGGCGAGCGCCTTGTCGAGCGCCGCCTTCAGGGCGGGGTTGTTCTTGCGCAGGAGGATGCCGGAGGCGTCGGCGTCGTCCTTCTGGGCGACGATCTTCACCGGGGCGTTCGGCTGCTTCTTGTGGAAGTCGAGGAAGGACAGGTTGTCGTTGATGGTCGCGTCGGCGCGGCCGGTGACGACCAGCTGGATCGACTGGTCGAACCCGTCGGTGCCGACCGGCTCGGCCCCGGCCTCGGTGGCCAGCCGGGCGAAATTGCTGCTCAGGCTCTGGGCGGATTTCTTGCCCTTCAGGTCGGCGAAGGACTTGATCGTGCCGTTGTCGGCCCGGGTGATCACCACCGCCCGGGAGCGGATATAAGGCTCGGAGAAGTCGAACTTCGCCTGGCGCTCCTTGGTGATGCTGACCTGGTTGATCACCACGTCGTAGCGCTTGGCATCGAGCCCGGCGATCAGGCCGTCCCACTTGCCCTCGACGAACTGGGGCGTGACGCCGAGCTTCTCGGCGACCTTGCGGCCGATCTCCACGTCGAACCCGGCCAGCGCCCCGGAGGCGTCGTGGAAGCTGAACGGCGCGTAGGTCCCCTCGGTGCCGATCCGCAAGGTCTTGGCGGCCCGGATCGCGTCGAGGTCCTCGGCCCGCGCGGACGCGCCCATGAGAAGCGCCGCGGCGGCGAAAACGGCCACGCGGGCGGCGGAGACAAGACGCATCACGAAGACCTCCAGGGCGAGACGATCATCCATCCCGGCCACCGGTCCGGGACGGCGGCGCGGACGGCTCGGGGATGGGTGGGAAACGGGTGCGGCGCGTCGCCCATCGTCACCGACGGCGCCGAGCCGGGGATCCTATACCAAGCGGCGCCGGCGGCGCCTACGGTGCCCTGGGACGGGGTTTCGGGGCGGGAGCAGAGTTTTCCAAGACGCCCTGGGTTTCCCGCAGGATGCTTCTTCGGCTGCGTGCGGCGATCGAAGCGTCCGCGTGCCGGGGTAGGGCGTGAACGCAGAGCTGATGACGGGGCAAGACTTTGATCGGCCAATGTTTCCGGGTCCCCGGTACCACGTCAGAGGCTCGAAATGACGGGTTGGATGGTCGAGCGCCGATCAGGCGTCCCGGCTGTCGGTAAGGAATAAGATTTCTCGCGCCCGTCCCGGGTCGTTCTGAGCGCCCAAGGCTTGCGGCCGTCCTCCCGGTTCAACCCAAACACATCGCCGCTTTTGTCGAGCCGGCGCCGGGACGGGCGTTGATCTCGGATGATCCTTGGGCACAGTGCCGGCGTGATGCCGATCCGGGGCGGCCGCGTGGCCCCGGAGCGGCCCGGACCGGTCTTGTTCTGTGAGCCGGGGCGTGCGGCCCGCTCCGGCGGAGGATCGCGCATGAGCTCGCCCGCCCAGCCCTACCGGGGCGTCTTCCCGGTCGCCCCCACGGTGTTCGACGCGTCGGGCGCCCTCGATCTCGACGGGCAGCGCCGGGCGATCGACTTCATGATCGACGCCGGCAGCCACGGCATCTGCATCCTGGCCAACTTCTCCGAGCAGTTCGTCCTCACCGACGCCGAGTGCGAGACCGTGATGCATGCGGTGCTCGACCACGTCGCCGGCCGGGTGCCGGTGATCGTGACGACCACCCATTTCGCCACGCAGGTCTGCGCCGAGCGCTCGC
>Ga0182229_1000088_pt1 | contig 23172 bp, 24 predicted proteins | sample G6R1MG_32_FD_129663 | JGI IMG/M metagenome (GOLD analysis project Ga0182229, IMG submission 129663) | Miscanthus phyllosphere microbial communities from Michigan, USA - G6R4_MAIN_07NOV2016_LD1 MG | ecosystem: Host-associated > Plants > Phyllosphere > Phylloplane/Leaf | place: USA: Michigan...
AGCGAAGGTTTGGCGGGCGAAGGTTCGGCGGGCGAAGGTTCGGCGGGGGAGGGGTCGGAGATGCGGCGCAGGTTCTCCGGGGGCGTCTCGGCGGCGGTCTGGTCGCTGGCATCCTCGCCCGGCGTGCCCGAGGCGATGCGCGCGGTCTCGGCGGTGCCGTCCGGCTCGCTCTTCAGGTCGGCCTGGGTGCGGGAGGGAATGCCGACGTCCAGCGGCGAATCGGCACCCAGGTCCTGGCCGTTCCGGTCGGTATAGGCGTCGAAATCCTTGAGCGACGGGCGGTCGCGGTCGGTGCTGGCCATGGTGTCCTCCTCGTGTGGAGGGCAAACCATCGCCGGGCGGGGAGGTTGCCTCCGCGACATCGTCGCGGAGGCCGGGCCGGTCAGATGCCCTCGAACAGCACCGAGGAGATGTAGCGCTCGGCGAACGAGCACGCGATGGTGACGATGCGCTTGCCCCGGAACTCGGGCCGGCCAGCCAGCTCCAGCGCCGCGGCGACGTTGCCGCCCGTGGAGATGCCGCCGGGGATGCCCTCCCACTTGGCGAGGTCGCGGGCGGTGTCGATGGCCGTCTGGTTCGAGACCGTGAGCACGCCGTCGAGGATCGAGCGGTCGAGGTTGTCCGGAATGAAGCCCGCACCGATGCCCTGGATCTTGTGGGGGCCGGGCTGGCCGCCGCCGATCACCGGCGAATCCGTGGGCTCCACCGCGAACACCTTGAGCTCGGGCAGGCGGGGCTTGAGCACCTGGCCGACGCCGCTCACCGTGCCGCCGGTGCCCACGCCCGCCACGAACGCGTCGAGCCGCCCCTGCGTGTCGTTCCAGATCTCCTCCGCGGTCGTCTTGCGATGGATCTCGGGGTTGGCGGGGTTCGAGAATTGCTGCGGCATCACAGACCCGGGGATCTCGCGCAGCAACTCCTCGGCCTTCGCGATCGCACCCTTCATTCCTTGCGCGCCCGGCGTCAGTTCGAGGCGGGCGCCGAGGAAGGCCAGCATCTTGCGCCGCTCCAGCGACATCGTCTCGGGCATCACCAGGATCAGCTGGTAGCCGCGGGCGGCCGCCACGAAGGCCAGCGCGATGCCGGTGTTGCCGGAGGTCGGCTCCACCAGGGTGCCGCCGGGCTTGAGCTTGCCGGACGCCTCCAGCGTGTCGATCATGCTGACGCCGATGCGGTCCTTCACGCTCGCGATCGGGTTGAAGAATTCGAGCTTCAGCAGGATCTCCGCCTCGACGCCGCGCTCCTTGGTGAGCCGGTTCAGCCGGACCAGCGGCGTATTGCCGATGGTCTCGGTGATGGAGGTGTAGATGCGGCCGTGGCCGGGCTTGCGGGCGGTGTCGGCGGGGGTCGCGGTGTCGGCCATCTCGAGGGCTCTCCCAGGTCGGGCAAGGGTCATCGGGGATGGCCTAGCCCGTTTCGAAATCACCGTCGAGACGAGGGGCCGGAGGAGATCGGCACCCGAACCGGCCCCCGCGCGAGGGGGGCGGGGGCCGGCACCTGCCACCGGAGGAGACGGCGCGAGGCGGTCGCGGGAACGGAAGACGACGCCTCCACGGCGGCGCATTCGCGGAGAAACTCCTTCCCCTGTGGGCGTCCACGGAAGCCCAGCGAAAAAATGCGCGCGCGGTGCGCTCAGGCGCGCCCCAGGACGGCCGAGAGGAGGACCAGGGCGGTTCCGAGCAGCGGCAGGCAGGCCGCCAGACGCGCCGCACCCGCATCGTAGCCCCGCATCGGGGTGTAGGGGGTGGCGAGAGGTCGGGCGTCCCGGAGGACCGGCCCGTGATCCGTCCGTTCGTACGCCATCCGCGACCCTCCCCCGGCGCCCGTTCGGGGCGACGGGATCAGGAATGGCGGAGCGGGCCTGCCGAGAGGTGAATCCCGGTGCTCGACCGGGAATCGTCGTCAACGAAGGATGAGCGCGGGGCCGGGCGTTGGTCCCGCCGGATGAGTGATCAGAGTGCGCGGTCGAAGCGTAGCTCGCCGTTCTGGCTCTTGATCACGAGCTGCGATCCGTCGAGGTCCCACTGGCCCGAGGTGCGCAGGGCCACGAAGAAGGCCTGCTCCAGGGCGCTCACGGCCTTGTCGCAGCTCTTCTTGGTGATCGCCAGCGGGCCGACCGCGAGATGCTGCTCGCGCAGGGGAAAGGCAGTGGCGGCGAAGGTGTTGCAGCCGCCGTAGCCGCGGGCGCGGTACTGCGTGTCGAGGTTGAAACTCGGACGTTCGGCCCCGTTGAACGGCTTGCCGTTGAGGCTCACCGCGGTCCAGGTGGAGCCCAGCGGGAAAACCTTCTCCTGCGGCTTGGCGCCGGGGATGTATTGCGGCTTCTTCTCCGGTTGCCCGGCGCTGCCGCCCCGCATGCTGGTGATTCCCTGGGCCTGCGCGGCGCCGGCCGCGCAGACGGCGCCGATCGCGGCGCTTGCCAGAATGGCGGTCAGCGTTCTCGTCATGTGTCCGGCCCCCGTTCTATCGCGCCCGTCGCATCCGATCCGCCCGAGGGGGCGCCGCATCGGGACGGGCCTGCGCATCCGACAGAATTCGAGCACAAATGTGGTCAGGGCGCGGGCCCGGTCGATGTCCGTAGAACGGCCTGCAACGAACCGGCGGACCGGGCGGTTGTCGGAGCGGTCGGCTCCACGCCGGCGCTGAGCGTGAGTAGGAGGATCGGTTTTGTCGGGATCGGACGAGACGGGGGCGGGCGGGGGATCGGCCAACACGATCACGCCGGCTCAGTCGCGCGCGGCGCGTGGTCTCCTGAATTGGTCGAGCGGCGAGCTCGCACGACGGGTCGGCGTGGACGAGGGCTTCGTGGACGGGTTCGAGGCCGGATCGGGCGATCCCGCCTCGGGCCAGATCGAGGCGCTGCGCAGTGCGCTGATGCAGGCCGGGATCGTGTTCGGCGAGGATGCGGACTCGGGCGTGCGCCTCTCGGGCCAGGGTAGAGGCGAGGGCACCCGGCTCGACGCATTGACCACCGAGAACGACCGCTGATCTCCGGTCGGCCGAGGCCGTGTCAGCCCTTGGCGAGGGGCCTCAGGTCGAAGCCGGGATCGGCCGCCTGATCGGGCGTCAGCGCCCGGCCGGTCGCGAGGATGCGGCGGGCGGCCATGTGGTCGGCCGGGCGGTTGACCGACTCGACGGCGCGCAGGCGCCCGTCGCGAAAGCGGAACACCGAGAAGGCTTCGTCCTGCCCCCGCCGGATGCCCGTGTCGTCCGGCCCGGCCAGCCCGGCGATCTGGAGCTTCCAGGGACCCTGGTCGCTCCAGAACCACGGCACGGCCGCGTAGGCCTGGGGCCGGCCTGTCAGGCGGGCGGCCAGGCAGCGGCCCTGATCGATCGCGTTCTGCACCGATTCGATCCTGACCCGATCCCCTCCGGGCAGGCCCGCGGCGAGGCGGCCGGGGAAGCGCACGCAATCCCCGACGCCTGAGATCGCCGGATCGGACGTGGCGAGGAACGTGTCGACGACGATGCCGTCCCTCACCTCCAGGCCCGCCTCCTCGGCCAGTTCCTGGTTCGCCACCACGCCGATGCCGACGAGGACGAGGTCGGCCTCGAAGCGGTGACCGTCCCCGGTGAGCACGGCGGCCACGCGGCCCCCCGACCCCTCGATCCGGCTCACGGCCGATCCGAACACGAAGCCGACGCCCATCGCTTCGTGGGCCGCGCGGAACGCGGCGGAGGTCTCGGCGGAGACGGCCCGCGCCATCACCCGGTCCGTCATCTCGATCACGGTGACGGACAGGCCGCGCCCGGCGCAGACGGCGGCGAATTCGAGCCCGATGAACCCCGCCCCGATCACCACGATCCGGCGGGCCGCTGCCACGGCGGCGCTCACGTCGTCCGCGTCGGCGCGGGAGCGGATCTGGTGGACACCGGGCAGGTCGGCTCCCGGCACCGGCAGGGGGCGGTTGCGCGCGCCGGTGGCCAGCACGAGGTGATCGTAGGCGAGGCCCACGCCGTCGGAGAGGTGGAGACGGCGCCCGGCCCGGTCGATCCGCACGGCCCGTGCCCGCGGCCGGTGCACGATGCGGTGCTCGGCGTAGTAGCCGGCCGGGCGCAGCAGCAATCCGTCCGCATCGATCCTGCCCGCGAGGTAGCCCTTCGACAGGGGCGGGCGCTGGTAGGGCAGGGCGGGCTCGTCGCCGATCAGGGTGATCGCGTCGGCGAACCCCGCCTCGCGCAGGGACGCGGCGACCTGGAAGCCGGCCTGTCCCGCGCCGACGACGACGACGCCGGCCCCGCTCACGCATCCGCCTCCGTCAGGGCGGCGGCGGGCTTCGCGTCGAGGCCGGGCAGGAAGCGTCCGCCCTCCTGCACGAGGTGGTCCCAGAAGGCGCCGGCCGCCGGACCCAGCACCTTGTCGGCGCGGCGGACCACGTACCAGTCGCGCCGGATCGGCAGGCCCTCCACGTCGAGGAGGACGAGGCGCCCGCTCGCCACCTCGGAGGCGACGGTGTGGCCCGACAGCAGGGCGATGCCGAGATTGGCCATCACCGCCTGCTTGAGGGTCTCGTTGGAGCCCGCGTCGATCCCGAGCTTGGCCCGCCGGATCATCACGCCGTTCATGAATTCCTCGAACACCGTGCGGGTGCCCGAGCCTTCCTCGCGCACCAGGAACGACTCGTCGGCGATCTCCTCGCGGGTCAGGCCCCGGCGGCCGGCGAGCCGGTGCCCGGGCGATGCGATCAGCACGAGCGGATGCGGCCCGAACATCTCCGCCTCGATGGCGAAGTCCCGCGGCGGCCGGCCCATGATCGCGAAATCGATGTCGTAGTTGCGCAGCGCCTCGACCGTCTCGCCCCGGTTGCCCACCGAGAGTCCGATCTCCACCTGCGCGTGCCGCTCCATGAAGCCCGCGATCAGGGCGGGGGTGAAGTACTTGGCGGTCGAGACCACACCCATGCTGACGCGCCCGCCGCCGCCGCCCTTCAGGGTGCGCAGCCGGTCGGTGCAGGTCTCCAGCACCGTGTTGATGCTGTTGATCGCCCACAGCATCTCGCGGCCGGCGTCGGTGGGCTTGAGGCCGGTGGGCGTGCGGTCGAACAGGAGCAGGCCGGCCTCGTCCTCCAGCTGGCGGATGCGGGCGTAGAGGGCGGCGGAGGTGACGTTCAGTTCCTGGGCGGCACGGGTCATCGTCCCGAGCCGCGCGACCGCGGCGACCGCCTGGAGCTGCTTGAGCGAGAGATTGCGCATGGCTCGCTTTTAGTTTTTTTGCTCGCGACCACAAGTTTTTTAGAATTCCTTCGACACCCGTTATACGCCGTCTGGTGCTCCGGCTCGGGCACGGCGTATCATGCGCCGACGGCGCGTGGCCGGGCGGGCGATCGCGGGCCGACGCGATGGGCAAGGGACGCGATGGGCAAGGAACGAAGCGGGACGATGACCACAGGCAAGGGCTCCCTCGACGCGTATCTGTCCGAGCACGTCGCGCGCGACGCCGGGCTGGCCGACGTGGCCGCGACCATCCGCGCGATCGCGCTCGCCGCCATCGACGTGAGCGAGATCTGCGCCCGCGGGGCGCTGGCGGGCGATCTCGGCGCGCAGGGCGAGCAGAACAGCGACGGCGACGTCCAGAAGGCCCTCGACGTGATGGCCCACGACCGCTTCACGCAGGCCCTGCGCTCCGCCCCCGTGGCCTCGGTCGCCTCCGAGGAGGCCGAGGACGTGATGGTGCTGGACGCCGACGCGCCGCTCGCCGTGGCGATCGATCCGCTCGACGGCTCGTCCAACATCGCGGTGGGCATGGTGGTGGGCACGATCTTCGGCATCCGCCCGGCGATCGCCGGGGCCGATCCGGCCGCCTCGTTCCTGACGCCCGGCACCGCGCAGGTCGCGGCGGGCTTCGTCGTCTACGGCCCCGCCACCACCTTCGTGCTCAGCCTCGGCGACGGCACGCGCATCTTCACCCTCGACCGGACCGGGCAGGTGTTCCGCCTGACCCACGACGCGATCCGGGTCGCTCCTACCGCGAACGAGTACGCCATCAACGCCTCGAACGGCCGTCACTGGGACGCGCCGGTGCGCTCCTTCATCGAGGATTGCATGCGCGGTGCGGAAGGCCCCCGGGACCGCGACTTCAACATGCGCTGGACCGCGGCCCTGGTGGCGGACGCGCAGCGCGTGCTGATCCGCGGCGGCGTGTTCCTGTATCCGGGCGACGGCCGCAAGGGCTACGCGCAAGGGCGCCTGCGCCTGCTGTACGAGACCGCGCCCATGGCCTTCCTGATGGAGCAGGCGGGCGCCGCCGCCACCGACGGGCAGGGCCGCATCCTCGACCTCGTCGCCACCAAGATCCACGAGCGCTCGCCGCTGGTCTTCGGCTCGACGGAGGAGGTCGCCTGCGTCGCCCGCTACTACGAGGGCCGCCAGCCCGCCGCCGGGCGCTCGCCGCTGTTCGGCCAACGCGGCCTGATGCGCAGCTGACGGTGCCGCAGTCCTTGCGTTAGGTCCGGACCCGCGAATGTCGGCGCGCCATCCCATCATCTCGGTCACCGGCTCGTCGGGGGCCGGCACCACCTCGGTGCGCAACACCTTCGAGCAGATCTTCCGCCGCGAGGACGTGCGGGCGGTCTACATCGAGGGCGACGGCTTCCACGCCTACGACCGCGACACCATGCGCGCGCGCATGAACGAGGAGCCGACGCTCAGCCACTTCGCGCCGCGCGCCAACCTCCTGCCCGAGCTGGAGGAGGTCTTTCGCCGCTACAGCGAGGGCGGCGAGGGCCGCACCCGGCACTACGCCCACGACGACGCCGACGCGGCCCGCTACGGCGTCGCGGCCGGCGCCTTCACCGCGTGGGAGGAGTTCCAGCCCGGCTCCGACCTGCTGTTCTACGAGGGCCTGCACGGCTGCGTCGTGGACGACAACGTCGACATGGCCCGCTACGCCGACCTCAAGATCGGCGTGGTGCCGGTGATCAACCTCGAGTGGATCCAGAAGCTGCACCGGGACCGCTCGTTCCGCGGCTACTCCACCGACGCCGTCACCGACGTGATCCTGCGCCGGATGCCCGACTACGTGCAGACCATCTGCCCGCAATTCACCTGGACGGACATCAACTTCCAGCGCGTGCCGATGGTGGACACCTCCAACCCGTTCATCGCGCGCTGGATTCCGACGGCGGACGAATCGATGGTGGTGATCCGCTTCAAGGACCCGCACGGCATCGACTTCTCCTACCTGATCTCGATGATCCAGGGCTCGTTCATGAGCCGGGCGAACTCCATCGTGATCCCCGGCGGCAAGCTCGATCTCGCCATGCAGCTCATCCTGACGCCGATCATCATGCAACTCGTGGAGCGCAAGCGCCGTCTGGCGTGAGGCGGGGACCTGCAAGCATCGGCCCGAACGGTGGCGGCGGCTTTCGGACAGAAGCCGACGCGACATGGCGAATGAGAACGTCGTCCCGGATGCGATATCCGGAGCGACGTTCTGGACGATTGTCCACTGTCACGCGGTGCGCGAAGCCGTTATTGCTGCACTGCACTCAATCATCCCGAACCGGACCCCTGCCCCGGCGAGGCGGCTCCGCCGCTCAAGGTATCCATGACGATCATCGCCCCCTCGATCCTGTCGGCCGACTTCGCCAAGCTTGGGCAGGAGGTCCGCGCCGTGGATGCGGCCGGCGCCGACTGGATCCACCTCGACGTCATGGACGGGCATTTCGTGCCCAACCTCACCTTCGGACCCGGCGTGGTGAAGGCCCTGCGCCCGCACACGCGCAAGCACTTCGACGTCCACCTGATGATCGCGCCCGCCGACCCCTACCTCGCCGCCTTCGCGGAGGCCGGCGCCGACACCATCACGGTCCACGTCGAGGCGGGTCCCCACATCCACCGCTCGCTCCAGACCATCCGGGGCTTGGGCAAGCGGGCCGGCATCGCGCTGAACCCCGGCACGCCCGCCGCCATGATCGAGCCCCTGATCGACGACGTCGACCTCGTGCTGTGCATGACCGTGAACCCCGGCTTCGGCGGCCAGAGTTTTCTGCCCGGCGCCCTCGAGACGGTGGCCCGTGTGCGGGCCATGGCGGCGGGGCGCGCCCTCGACATCGAGGTGGATGGCGGCATCGATGCGCGCACGGTGGAGGCGGCGGCGCGGGCCGGCGCCAACGTGTTCGTGGCCGGCAACGCCGTGTTCCGCGACGGCCCCGACGCCTACGCCGCGCGCATCGCGGCGATCCGCGAGGGCGCGGACGCGGCCACGGGCCGGGGGATCTCGCGATGCTGAAGGCGCTGATCTTCGACGTCGACGGGACGCTCGCCGAGACGGAGGACCTGCACCGGCAGGCCTTCAACCGCGCCTTCGAGACCCTCGGCCTGCCCTGGCATTGGAGCCCCGAGCGGTACGCCGACCTGCTCAAGGTGATGGGCGGGAAGGAGCGCCTGCTGCACTTCATCCGCGAGACCTGGCCGGGAGACGAGGCGCTGGTCGCGCGCATGCGCGAGATCCACGATCTCAAGACGAAGATCTACGGCGAACTGATCGAGGGCGGGGCACTCGGCCTGCGCCCCGGCATCGCCCGGATCACCCGCGAGGCCAAGGCCGCGGGGCTGAAGCTCGCGGTCGCCACCACCACGAGCCGACCCAACATCGACCTCCTGCTGCGGATCAACTTTCCCGACGGCGACCATCCCTTCGACGTGATCGCCGCCGGCGACGAGGCCGAGCGCAAGAAGCCCGCCCCCGACATCTTCGATCTCGCCGTCCGGCGTCTGGGCATCCACCCGTCCGAGGGCATCGCGTTCGAGGATTCCGCCGCCGGCATCCGCTCGGCGCTGGATGCCGGCCTGCCCGTGATCGCCACGCGCAGCCGCTACACCGAGAGTCACCTCCTCGACGGCGCCTTCTCGGCGGTGTCGGATCTCGGCGAGCCCGGTATCCCTCATCAGCGCATCGCGGGCGTGTCCTGGCCCGACGGGATGGTGAGCGTCGCGGCGCTGCGGGCCTGGCACGCGGGACAGGCCGTCACCGCCTGAACCGGCTTTGCAAGCGAGGCCGTGCGTTCTATGTGACGGCGGGCTTCCGAGGGCCGCCGCGTCACGCCGGCCGCCATCCCCTCACGCCGCCGGAGACGGGAGACCGATGCGCGAACCGAACGCGATCGATTTCTGGCGCGGCTTCGCCCTCGTCACGATCTTCGTCAACCACATTCCCGGTAACGTCTTCGAGCGCTACACCTTCTCGCAATACGGCATCTCGGACGCCGCCGAGCTGTTCGTGTTCCTGGCCGGGTGGTCGATCGGCCTGGCGACGCGGGGGCGCGACGGCACGCCCGAGCCGCCGCTGCGCACCCTGCTGCGCATGGTCTCGCGCACCGTCGAGGTCTATCGCGCGCAGGTGGTGATCATGGCGCTGGCGCTCGCGATGATCGCGGGCACGGCGCTCGCCCTCGACAACCCGCTCCTGCTCGAATGGCACAACGCGGGCCAGTTCTTCGCCGACCCGATCCAGACCATGGTCGGCGTGGTGCTGCTGACCCACCAGCTCGGCTTCTTCAACATCCTGCCGCTCTACGTGGTGCTGCTGGCGATCGCGCCGCTGATGGTGCTGGCCTCGCGCATCAGCCGCGCCCTGGTGCTCGCCCTCTCGTTCGGGCTCTACGCGACGAGCCTCGTGTTCGAACTCAACCTGCCGTCCTGGCCGGGGGAGGGGGACTGGTTCTTCGATCCGCTCTGCTGGCAGCTCCTGCTGGTGCTCGGCTTCACCCTCGGCGAGTGGAACCGGGCCACGCCGCGCCTGCGGGCGTGGTCGCGGCGGCTGACCCCGCTCGGCGTCGCGATCGTCGCCCTCGGCATCGTGCTGGCGGTCTACGAGATCCGGCCCGACCCGCTGACGGTGCCGGAGCCGCGCCTCATTTTTACCTTCGACAAGACCTACCTGACGCCCGCCCGGCTGATCCACTTCTGCGGCGTGCTGCTGTCGTTCCAGGCCGTGTACGGCCTGATCGTCCCGTGGATCGGCCCGGTGGCGCCGTTCCTGGCGGGCCTGGGGCGCAACTCGCTGGCGGTGTTCTCGATGGGCTCCCTCCTGAGCCTGGCCGCGCAGTTCGTGCGCTTCCAGACGGGCGGGGGTGTGATCGTTGACGTTTCGGTCGTAGGATCGGGCCTGTTCGCACTGGGTTTCACCGCATGGTTCGTCGAGTGGCGGTCCCGCAAGCCGAGCCCCAAGCCGCTCTCGTAGCGCTCCGGGCCCTGACACTCCTGATCGCCGGCTTCTGGCCGTTCCTGGGCGCGCACGCGGCCCGGGCGCAATCCGCGCCCGTCGTGGTCTCGCCGCCGCAGGCCTCGGCCGCGGCGTCGGTGGAGGCGGTCGATCCCAGCCTGTCGCCGGAATGCCGGGTGCCGGGCTCGAAGCTCTACACCCTGGCGCGGCTCAAGGCCGTGAAGGCCGCCCTGCGGGAGCACCGGCCGATCCAGGTGCTCTCCATCGGCTCCTCCTCGGCCGGCCTGGGGGCCTCGACCCCGTACCCGGTCAGGCTCGAGACCGCGCTGGAGCGGTCGCTGCCCGACGTGGAGTTCAACGTGGAGGCCCGCGGCCTGCCCGGCGAGATCGCCAGCGGCGCGGGCGAGCGCCTGCGTGCCATGGTGGCCGAGACCGAGCCCGACCTCGTGGTGCTGCAGGTCGGCACCAACGACGCGCTGGCCCGCGTCGAACTCGACGCCTTCGGCGACGCGCTCGAGGAGACCGTGAGGTGGGTCAAGTCGCACGACATCGACATCGTGCTGATCGACCCGCTGTTCACCCGCAGCCTTGCCGACGACGAGTACTACACGCAGATGGTCCGCAAGGTGCAGACGGTGGCCGCCAACGAGGCGGTGCCCCTCGTGCGCCGCTACGAGGCGATGCGCTTCCTTTCCACCAGCGGCAAGGCGGAGGCCCATACGCTGGGCCAGCAGTTCCGCCTCAACGATCTCGGCTTCCGCTGCATGGCCGAGCACGTCACCCGTGCGATCACCCTGTCGCTGCTGAAGGCCGAGCCCGCCTCCACCGGGACGGCCGGTCAGGCTCCGGTCTCGGAGGCCGAGCCGTCGGCCGCGAAGCCGCCCGTAACTCCGTCGCCCCTGCCGAACTGACTCCTTAACCGGGCCGAAACGGCCTCCGGCCTACATCCGGAGGGAGCGTCGACGCGTCCGCGTCCCGCCATCACGGGGGTTGCATCGTCATGGCGGCGGGGATCGGCGTCGGCGGGACCATCGGCCGCCTGAGGGCCGCGCGCTCCGGGGCCGGAGCCTCGGCGCTCGGCGTCTTCGGCGTGCGCATCGCGGCGGCGGGCTTCGCCTACGTCGCGCAGGTGCTGATGGCGCGCATGATGGGCGGGACCGAGTACGGCATCTTCGCCGCGATCTGGGTCTGGATCGCGATCCTCGGCCACGGTGCGACGCTGGGCCTGTCGCAGGGGGCCTGCCGCTTCATCCCCGCCGATCAGGCGACCGGCCGGCTCGATGCCGTGCGCGGCTTCCTCCTCGGAGGCGCCGCGGTCAGCGCCGGCTGCGGCATCGTCCTGGCGGTGGCCGGTCTCGCCATCCTGCAGGCGCAGGGCGGCCTGCTCGCCGGCCCATACGCCGGGCCGATCCTCGTCGGGGCCTGCGTACTGCCGCTGTTCGCACTACAGGACTATTGCGAAGGCGTCGCCCGCAGCCAGGGCTGGCCGATGCTGGCCATCGCCCCGCCCTACCTGCTGCGCCAGGGCCTGATCATGGCGGCGATGATCGCCGCCGTGCTGCTGGGCGCGCCCGCCGAGGCCTGGGTCGCCGTGGCCTGCACGCTCATGGCCACGGGCCTCAGCGCGGCAACTCAGGCCCTGTGGCTCGTCGCCCGCCTGCGGCGCGCGCTGGCGTCCGGCCCGCGTCTCTACCGCTGGCGGCTCTGGTTCGGCGCCTGCCTGCCGATCGCGGGGGGCGACCTCGCGGGCGCGGCCTTCGGCTTCGCCGACGTGGTGGTGCTCGGCTTCCTGATGGATCCCGCCGCCGTCGGCCTCTACTTCGCCGCCACCCGCATCCAGCAGTTCGTGGTCTTCGTGCATTACGCGGCCTCGGCCGCCACCACGCAGCGCTTCGCCGCCGCGCGGGCACGGGGCGACGAGGCCGGCCTGCAGGCACTGGTGCGCGGGCAGGCCCGCTGGACGGCGCTCGCCACCGTCGCGGTGGGACTGGCCGTGATCGCGGCGGCACCCCTGCTGCTCGGCCTGTTCGGGCCCGAGTTCCGCGGCAGCCTGCCGCTGCTCGCCGTACTGGTGGCCGGCAGCGTCGGGGCCAGCCTGTTCGGGCCGGGCGAGGACATCCTGACCATGCTCGGCGGGGAGCGGCTCTGCGCCGGCCTCACCGTCCTGATGCTCGCGCTCGGCATCGCGCTCTGCCTCGTCCTCGTGCCCTGGCTCGGCCTGATCGGGGCGGCGGTCGCGATGGCGCTGGTCTCGGTCCTGCGCGCCGCCGCGATGGCGCTCGCGGCGCGCGCGATCCACGGCGTGCGCACGCCCGCCTTCATCCCCGGAGCCGCCTGATGGCCGTGATGTCGCGGCGTGCCCGCCGGCCGAGCCCCGGCATCGAGATCGTCGATGCGGACGCGCCTGAGCGAGACCTCGGCGCCTGGGACGATCTCACGGCCCGCGCCGTCGAGCCCCACCCGCATTACAGCCGCCACGCCGTCGCCGCGCATCGCGCCGCGGGCCTCGCGTCGAAGAACCTCGCCTTCGTCACGGTGCGCCACGGCGGGCGCCTCGCGGCGCTCCTGCCGTTTACCTTGGACCTCGACATCGTCGGGTTCGGCACCCCGGTCGCCCGGCCCTTCGCCTCGCCCTTCGTCACCTCCACCGCACCCCTCGTCGCGGACGGTCCCGACTTCGCCCGAACCCTCGACACCCTCGTCGGGGCCTTGAGCGAGGCTTCGGGCGGACGGCCCTGGCGCTGGCCGCTCCTCTCCACGGAGCGCCGGACCGGCGCCTGGATGATCGCGGCGATGCGCGCTGCCGGCTGGCAGGTCGCCTTGGTCGAGGCTTTCGAGCGGCCGGTGCTCGACCGGCGCGCCGACCACGACGCCTACCTCGCTGAGCATCCGAGCAAGGGCCGCCTGAAGGACCTGCGCCGCCGCCGCCGCCGGCTCGGCGAGCGGGGCGTGCTGAGCCTCGACACGGCCACCGGGGGTGCCCCCCTGCGCGCCGCGCTCGACGCGTTCCTGCGCCTCGAAGCGGCGGGCTGGAAGGGCGGGGCCGGCACCGCGCTGTCGAGCCGTCCCGCGACGGAGGCGTTCGCGCGGACTCTGTTCACGGAAGGCGGCGGACCGGTCGGCGTGCGGGCCGACAGCCTGTGCCTCGACGGACGCCCGCTCGCAGTCAGCCTCGCCCTGTTGGCCGGGGGAACCGCCACGCTCCTCAAGACGGCCTATGACGAGGCGGAGCGCGCCCACGCCCCCGGCCTCGTGCTGGAGGCCGAGATCGTGCGCGCCCTCCACGAGACCCGTTTCGCCGAACGGCTCGACTCCGCGACGCTCGCGGGTTCTGCTCTGGAAAGCCTCTACGCCGAGCGCGAGACGGTGGCCGAGATCGTCGCGGTTCCGCCGGGCGGGAGCCGCCTCGTCGGCATCGAGCGCCGGGTGCGCCTCGCCCGGTTCGAGCACCGGGCGAAGGCTGAAGCCAAACGGTGGCTGCGGCGGTGAGACCGCAGCGTCTCGACCACCGTATCGCCTGACCGAGCAGGTTCCGCTGCGCCCCTCCCATGGGCGGGGTGGGATGAGGGGAGCGCTCGATCGAGCCCCTTATCGGAGCGTGCCGGAGCGCCGATCGCCTCGCCGCCCGGCAGCGCGGCCTCGCGCCTCGGTGGCGAAGAGGGTGGCGCCCGCCACCACGCCCAACACGGCGGCAAGCCCGAGCTTGAGCCGGCGTGGATCGGCCGCGACCACGTGGTCCACCGCCCGGTCGTCGAAGCGGCCGTGCGCTCCGGGATCGGTGTCGATGGGCTCGTAGAGGTTGTCCGGGCGATCGCGATCGGCCCGCTCGCTGGTCATCTCGCCGCGGTAGCCGTGACGGGCGAGGTAGCGGTCGGCGTAAGCCGGGACCAGCATGGTGCCGATGATCGCCTTCCAGGCGGAGCGGCCGATCCAGAGTTCGCGCGGCGCCTCGTGCGCGGCCCTGTAGACGTGACGGGCGATGGCTTCCGGCTGGTAGATCGGCGGCACCGGTTCGAGCTTGCGCGGCATGTTCGAGCGTGCCCAATCGAACTGGGGCGTATTGACGGCGGGCAGTTGCACCATGGTCAGGCGCACGCGGCTGCCATCGTGCAGCAACTCGCTGCGCAGCGAATCCACGAAGCCGCGCACGGCCGCCTTGGCAGCGCAATAGGTCGCCTGGAGCGGGATCGAGCGGTACGCCAACGCCGAGCCGATATGCACGATGGTGCCGCGATCCGCCTTCCGCATATGCGCGAGCGCGGCCAGCGTGCCGTGGACCTGACCGAGATAGGTCACCTCGGTGACGCGTTTGAACTCGTCCGCGTCGGTCTGCTGGACGGGGGCGTAAACGGTCACCATCGCGTTGTTGACCCAGACGTCGATCCCGCCGAATTCCGAGGCGAGCTCGTCGGCGGCGCGGCGCACCGCATCGGATTCCGCCACGTCGGCGGCGAAGGCCAGGGGGACGCCGCCGGCCCGCTCGATGTCGCGGATGGTGCCGCGCAGGCCCTCGTGCCCGCGCGCGATGATGCCGACGTTCCAGCCGTGCCGCGCGAATTCCACGGCGATCGCCCGGCCCACGCCGGCGCTCGCCCCCGTCACCATCACGGTTCTGCCCCGCAGCCTCCTGCCTCGCACGCTTCCGCTCGGGACCCGTCCCATCGACCATCCTCACGCCGCTGTACACGACGGCCTTGGTCGGCCGCCGCGACGACAACGACGGCACGGAGCAATGGGATACATCGCGATCGCGTGACCGGTGCGCGTTGCCCTTTGGCGAAGCGACGGCCTATAAGCGGGGCGCATTCGCAACAGCCTGAACGGCGTCGAGGATCCTTTCGGAGCCCTCCGCCCAACCGACGAAAAAGGGTCGCGTCATGGCCGGGCATTCCCAGTTCAAGAACATCATGCACCGCAAGGGCCGCGTCGATGCGGTCCGCTCGAAGATCTTCGGCAAGCTCGCCCGCGAGATCACGGTGGCGGCCAAGCTCGGCGTGCCCGATCCGGCCATGAACGCGCGCCTGCGCGCGGCCATCATCGCGGCGCGCGCCGAGAACGTGCCCAAGGACAACATCGAGCGTGCCATCAAGAAGGCATCCGGCGCCGACGCCGAGAGCTACGACGAGATCCGCTACGAGGGCTACGGCCCGGGCGGGGCCGCCCTCATCGTCGAGGCGCAGACGGACAATCGCAACCGCACCGCCTCCGATGTGCGCTCGGCCTTCACCAAGTCCGGCGGCAGCCTCGCCGAGACCGGATCGGTGGCCTTCATGTTCGACCATGTCGGCGTGATCGCCTTCGCGCCCGACGTGGCGGATGCCGACACCATGCTGGAGGCGGCGATCGAGGCCGGCGCCGACGACGTGCGCTCGGACGCGGACGGCCACGAGGTGGTCTGCGCGCAGGACGCCTTCGGCGAGGTCTCCAAGGCGCTGGAAGCCCGCTTCGGCGAGCCGCGCCGCACCGGGCTGGTCTGGAAGGCGCAGAATACGATCGAGGTCGACGACGAGACCGGCGAGAAGCTCTTGCGCCTCGTCGAGGTGATCGAGGACCAGGACGACGTGCAGAACGTCTACGTCAATTTTGCCCTGTCCGAGACATTGATGGCGAAGATGGCGGAGTAGGGCGGTCGACAGCGCTCAACAAAAAAGCCACCCGGTTCCGGGTGGCTTTTTTGTTTGACGGGGACCGAGCAATTACTTGATCTTGGTTTCCTTGAAGTCGACATGCTTGCGCACGACGGGGTCGTACTTCTTCATGCTGAGCTTCTCGGTCTGCGTGCGGGAATTCTTCTTGGTGACGTAGAAGTAGCCCGTGTCGGCGGTGGAGAGCAGCTTGATCTTGACGGTGACGGCCTTGGCCATGGCGGACTCCTGAGGCGGTGTGCGGGCGGCCGGGTCGCGCGCGCTCGGAGGCGGCGCCACGGGGCCGGGTGGCGGCATTCCGCTTGCACGAAACGCAAAAGGGCCGGGACGACCGGCCGAATTCGGGCCGGTGAATGCCCGAACGGCCCCGTGCCGTCAAGACGGCGTCGGCGCGGCGGGCAGGATCGCGTCAGCGCGGCGGGTAGGTGTGCTCGTCGGCGGGGAAGCGTCCGGAGCGGACCTCCTCGGCGTAAGCGCGCACGGCCTCCTCGATGTGGGCGCGCAGCGAGCCGTAGCTCTTGACGAATTTCGGGGCGCGGTCGGACAGGCCCAGCATGTCCTCCAGAACCAGGATCTGGCCGTCGCAGGCGGCCGAGGCGCCGATGCCGATGGTCGGCGCGGTGACGGTCGGGGAGGCGGCGACGGCGCGGGCCACCGGCTCGACGATGCCCTCCATCACGATGGCGCAGGCGCCGGCCGCGCTGATCGCCTCGGCGTCGGACAGCAGCCGGCGCTCGCTCTCGGGCGTACGCCCCTGCACGCGAAAGCCGCCCATGGTGTTCACCGACTGCGGGGTCAGTCCGATATGGCCCATCACCGGGATGCCCCGCTCGGTGAGGAACGCGACGGTCTCGGCGAAGGCGGCCCCGCCCTCCAGCTTGATCGCGCCCGCCCCCGTCTCTTTGATCACCCGGGCGGCGTTGAGGAAGGCCTGCTCGCGGCTCGCCTCGTAGGAGCCGAACGGCATGTCGACGACGACGAGCGCCCGGCTCGTGCCGCGCATCACGGCCTGCGCGTGCACGATCATCATGTCGAGCGTCACCGGCAGGGTCGAGTCGAGGCCGTGCATCACCATGCCGAGCGAATCGCCCACGAGGACCACGTCGCAATGCGCGTCGAGGATCGCGGCGGTGTGGGCATGATAGGCGGTGAGCGCGATGATCTTGCGTCCCTCGGCCTTGCGCCGGGCGAGATCGACGGCCGTGACCCGCTGGGACTGCACGAGCTGCGACATGAGGCTTCTTATCCCTGAGGCCGGGTGCGCGCGTCCGCGGAGCAGGCTCTATACGCCGACGACGCCGCCTCCCGCCAGGGCGGCGCGGTCCGGTCCCGGGGGCGCGGATCCGCTACAGCGTCTTCTCCAGGAACGACTCGATCCATTCGGCCTGCGTCTCGCCCACCGAGCGGCCGACCTCGGTCCTGCCCCTGTAGGCGATCAGCGTGCTCTGCATCCGCGCGTTCAGGGCGCGCACCACGTCCTTGCGGCCGTCGAAATCGACCTCGAAGACCGCGAGATCGCGGAAGCGCGGCTCCCGCGCCAGCCGGGCGATGATCGGCCGCTGCGTCTTGCAGATCGGGCACCAGGGCGCGGTGATCTCGACCAGGATCGGCCGGCCCGCCGCCTGGGCCGCCTCGAACGCGGCCTGATCGAAGGCGGCCGGTTCGGACGCCGCGACGGATCCGAGGGCGCCGGGAAGCAGCGCGGCGGCGAGGACGAGACGGCGCGTGATCATGAGATCCTGTGATCCGTGTGCGGGTGGTCAGCGCTGCGCGTCGCCCCGGGGGACCGAGGCCGCGGTCCAGGCCGGGTCGGGCTTGATCACCGCGGTCTCGTGCGCGTCCTGCCAGCCCTCGGTGCCCAGCGGGAACCAGTGCACGGCCGCGTAGCCCGCCAGCACCAGGCGCTTGCCGGCATTCCAACTGCCCCAGCAGTCGGGATGACAGAAGGTCACGACGGGGCGGCCCTTGTCGCCCCCCGTCAGTTCGGCGACGCGTCGGAGGAAGGTCTCCTCCTGCGCGGGCGTCAGCGGGGTCGCCCCGGCATTGGGCATCCAGACCGAGCCGGGGATCGAGCGGTGCGAGGGCAGCCAGGGCCGGCCGGGCGGGAGCCCCTCGGGCTTGCGGTCGGCGACGGCGACGTCGAGCAGCACGGGTTTGGCCGGGGCGGCCACGAGGCGTTCCAGGCCGGCGAGATCGACCGCCTCCGCGCCCTTGAGGGTCGCCGGGGTGTAGCCGTGCTGCGGACCCGTATAGAGCCCCTCGGGCTCCGGCACGCCGACGGGCGAGGTCGCGGGCCCCGCCGCCCCGAGCAGGACGGCGAGGACGAGCAGGGCGGCGACCTGAGCCGCGCGAATCATCGCAATGCGCCTCAATGGCTGGCGGCAGGGATCGTGAAGGTCTGCTCCCACGAGCCCTGCTGGTTGTCCGAGGCCCGCACCTTGATCGGACCCGAGCCCGCGGGAAGGAGGGCGAAGTTGATCACGGGGTTGGTGGCGATCGAGATGTCGCCGTCCATGTGGAAGACGAGCGTGTCGCCGCGATGGACGTCGATGGTCTGGATGTAGCGGGCCGGGGTGTAGTCGCGGGTGACCTGGTTCATCTGCATGCCCGAGAAATTCGGGTGGCGGATCATCAGGGTCGCCTCGACCGGCTTGCCGGGCTGACTTTCCGCGAACTTCATACGCATGTCGCCCATGCCCTTCATGGCCTCCTCGTCGCTCATGCCCATGGGGGCCGAGCAGCCGCCGGACGCCTTCACGAACTTCGTCGACTCGAAGAACCGGCCGTCCTTGGTCTCCACCACGGCGTGGACGTTGGTGTAGTTGTTCACCCGCACGCGCAGCTTCAGTTCGCCCGGATCGGCGGCGGGGCCGAAGGTGACGTGGGCGGCATACGGCGTCGGGTTGTCGTCGATGATGAAGGAGATGGCCTTCACCTGCTCCTTGTCGGCCATCTGAAGGCCGATCGGCACCAGGGAGGCGTCCAGCGCACGCACCGGCGCATCGATGGTCACCGCGGTGTCGCTGGGCGTGATCGCCCTATCGCCGAAGATCTCCTTTCGGATCTCGCTCCAGCGCCCGGCGCGCTCGTCGTCGGAATCGGTGGCACCGGCCCGCGCGGCCCCCGCGGAGAGGGCGGCGGCCGCGAGCGACAGGCCCAGCGCGATCGTGACAGATTTCATGGCGTCGTCTCCTCTTCCGGAATTTAGGCTCGACTCATTCCCACTCAAGTTCCTTGTAGGCCTGAGTGACGTTGCGGCCGTTGTAGGTATCGAACAGGTGCCAGTTGTCGCGCTCCGACTGCGCCACCGTGGCGACGGCCTTCTCGATGGGGATGTCTGCGGCGACCGCCCTGCGGGTCTCGTCGCGCAGCAGGCCGAGGTAGCGCGTCAGGGCGGCGGTGGCGGGCGCGAGATCCACCAGCGTCGGCCCGTGGCCGGGCACGGCCTTCGTGGCGCCGGTCGCCGTCAGCGCCTCGATCTCCCCGAGCCAGCCGAGCAGGCTGCCGTCCAGGGAGGGGATGCGGCCGACCGAGAGCAGGTCGGCGGGAAACAGGATACCGGTCTCGGCGTCGCGCATCGACAGGTCGGCGCTGGTATGGGCCGGCTTGTGCGCGGTGAGGCGGATCGTGCGCCCGCCGAGATCGATCTCGGCCCCGTCCTTCACCGGCATGGTCGGAGCCACCACGCGGCCCACCTTGTCCTCGCCCAGGATGTCCACGAGGCGCTTGCGGTAGTACTCGCCACGCGAATCCAGCGCCTCGCGCAGGGCGTGGTGGCCGACGAAGGCCGGCTGGTCGGCCTCGAACGCGGCCGCGCCGAAGCAATGGTCCGGGTGGACGTGGCTCATCACCACGTAGCGGATGGGCTTGGTCGTCCGCTTCACGATCTCCGCGCGCAGCCAGCGGCCGTCGGCGAGGCTGCCGCCCGATTCCGTGACGAGCACCGCGTCCCGGCCCACGATGAAGCCGATGTTGGCGATGGCGTCGTCGTTGTCGGGCGTCGCCTCCGCGTCGGGGCCGCGGCGCATGAAGATGCCCGGCCCGACCTCGTCCATCGAGAAGCCGTCCGCGGCGCGGCCGAGCCTCGGCAGGCAGCACAGGCACAGGCCGCCGAGCAGCGCCCGACGCCGCGTCGCCCCCATGGGGAACTCGGTGGCACGAAAAGCCATCCTGCCGTGTCCTCCTGAACTATTATACTACCATCTAGTAGGTAGATTTCGGGCCCGTCAAGTGAGATAGTTTGGAGGCGATCCTCTCCCGATCACGCTCCCGCGAGCGTTCGGCCCACGGACTTCGAACGACGAACCGATGCGAGACACCCGCGCCGAGCTGCTGGCCGAGGCCGAGATCCTGGTCCGCGGCCGGGGCTATTCCGGCTTCAGCTACGCCGACCTCGCCGCGGCGGTGGGCATCCGCAAGGCCAGCATCCACCATCATTTCCGTACCAAGGAGGCCTTGGCGCTGGCCCTCGTGGCCGCCTACGACGCGCGCTACGACGAGGCGCTGGCGGTCATCGAGCAGCAGAATCTGGGAGCCGTCGCGCGGGTCGAGGCCTACGGTCGGCTCTATCTCGGCGGCGTCGAGCAGGGGCTGGGGTGCCTGTGCGCCGCGCTGGCGGTGGAACTCGACACTCTGCCGGAGGCGCTGCGGGCCGACATCGCACACTTCTTCGAGAAGCACATCGCGTGGCTGGCACGGGTGCTGGAGGAGGGCGTGCGCGACGGCCACGTCCGGTCCGGCATCGACCCGGCGGCACACGCCCGCATGGTGGTGGCGACGCTGGAGGGCGCGCTCCTGATGGAGCGCCTGCTCGCCGGTCCGAAGGGCTTCGAGGGCACGCTCGCGGCCCTGTCGCAGGGGCTCAGGCCCGTGTCGCCCTCATAGGAACGGGGCCGGATCGGTCTCGGGGCGGGGCGGCTTCACGTCGGCTCGGTTCCACCAGCCGCCGCCGAGCGCCTGGAACAGGGCGGCGGTGTCGGCGTACTGGTTGGCGCGCGCACCCGCCACCGTGACGAGGGCGTTGAGGTAGGCCTGCTGCGCGATCAGCACGGTGCTGCTGTTGACCGCGCCCGCCTCGAACTGCTTGCGGATCAGCCCGACGCTCTCGCTCGTCGCCTTCTCGGCGGCGCTCGACGCGGCGACCGCGGCGGCGTCCGATTGCAGGGCGCGCAGCACGTCGGCGACGTTCTGGAAGGCCGAGATCACCACGGCCCGGTACTGGGCCTGAGCCACGTTCAGCGCCTCCTCCGAGGCGCGCTGGCGCCGGTAGAGCGTGCCTGCGTCGAACAGGGGCTGCGCGATCGTGCCGACGATGCCGTAGAAGCTCGCCGCCGAGGTGGCGAGTTGCGCGATCCGGAGCGCGCTCGACCCGCCGTTGGCGGTGATCGCGAAGGAGGGCAGTCGGTTGGCCACCGCGACGCCGAGGTCGGCGCTGGCCTGCTGCACGGTGGCCTCGGCCGCCTTCACGTCGGGCCGCTGCTGCACGAGGTGCGAGGGCAGGCTGACGGGCAGCTTCGTCGGCAGGCGCAGGGAGGCGAGGGTGAAGGTCTGCGTGACCTCCTCGCTCGGCAGCCGCCCGACCAAGGCGGTGAGCAGGTTGCGCTGCTGGGCGAGCTGGCGCTCCAGCGGCGGCAGCAATTGCTGCGAGACCGAGAGCTGGGCCTGTTGCTGCACCACGTCGGCGCCCGCGACCTGCCCGAGCGAGAGCTGCTTGTTGTAGAGGGTCAGCACCTCGGTCTGCGCCTGGATCACCCGCTTGGTGGCGTCGATCTGCGCGCGCAGGGTCGCCTCCTGGATCGCGGCGAGCACCACGTTCGAGGTCAGCGAGAGGTAGGCGGCCTCCAACTGGAAGCGCTGGTTCTCGGCCTGGGCCTCCAGGGACTGGATCTGGCGCCGGTTCTCGCCGAACACGTCGGGCACGAACGAGACCTGAACCTGCGGCGTGTAGAGGCTGTAGAGCAGGTCCCGCGGGTCGAGCAGCGGACCCTGCAGACCGCCGCCCGGCGCCTTCTGGCGGGAGGCGAGGCCGTTGAAGCCGACCTGCGGGAACAGCGTGCCGCGCTGGGCCTCCACGTTCTCCCGCGCCAGGCGCAGGGAGGCCTGGGCGGCGTCGAGCGACGGGTTGTTGGCGAGCGCCTCCTCGACGAGGCGGTTGAGGGCCTTGGAGCGGAACAGCGTCCACCACTGGCCGGGGATGTCGGCCCCCTGGACGAAGTCCTGATCGGCCGTACCGCCATGTTGCGTCCTGATGCCCGCGGCGGCGCGGGGATCGGCCAGCGGGCCCCGGGTGTAGCCGGTGGCCTGCGGCTCGCGCGGCGCGACGAAGTCGGGGCCGACGGCGCAGGCCCCGAGCGCGACCGCGAGGGCGATCGAGGCGAGAAGGGCGCGCAGCGGCCCGGTCGGCCCCCGATCCGTCATGCCGCGATCTGCCACTCTGCCCCCGTCATGCATCGGGTAGAGGGGGGAGCGGGGCGCCCGAGTCAACGCGGGCGCAGGCGCGTCCCCGAGCCTTTCCGGGCCCTGTGGCGCCCGCATCACGTGCCGCCGCATCAGGCCGCCGCCGCTGAGGGGGCGCCGGGCTTGGCCCGTGCCGCAACGTTGGAGCGGCGGCGCGAGAACAGCGAGATCAGGATCGGGACGACCACCAGGATCAGGTTGGGGGCGAGCAGGATGCCGCCGACCACCACCAGCGCCAGGGGCTTCTGCACCTGCGAGCCGATGCCCGTCGAGACGGCGGCCGGCAGCAGGCCGACGCAGGCCGCCACGCAGGTCATCATCACCGGCCGCATGCGCGTGTTGGCCGCGTTCCAGACGGCGTCCGCCCTCGACCAGCCCTCGTCGAGCAGCTGGTTGTAGTACGAGAGCAGGATCACGCCCTCCATCGTCGAGATGCCGAACAGGGCGATGAAGCCGATCGCCGCCGAGATCGAGAAGGCGGTGCCCGTGAACACCAGGGCGAAGATGCCGCCGATCATCGCCATCGGGATGACCGAGAGCGTCAGCAGCATGTCGACGGCCGAGGAGAAGTTCACGAACAGGAGGAGCGCGATCAGCGCCAGCGTGATCGGCACCACGATGGTGAGGCGCGCCACCGCGTCCTGCAGGTTGGTGAACTGGCCGACCCATTCGAGGCGGTAGCCGCCGGGTAGGCTCACCTCCTGCGCCACGCGGGCCTGCGCCTCCAGCACGGCCCCGCCGAGGTCGCGCCCGCGCACCGAGAACTTCACCGGGATGTAGCGCTGCTGGTCCTCGCGGTAGATGAACGAGGCGCCGGAGACGAGGTCGACGTCGGCGATCTCGGAGAGCGGCACCTGGATCACGCCGCCGTTGGGGTTCTGGGCGCCGACCGCGATGTTGCGGATG
>Ga0182229_1000089_pt1 | contig 22838 bp, 20 predicted proteins | sample G6R1MG_32_FD_129663 | JGI IMG/M metagenome (GOLD analysis project Ga0182229, IMG submission 129663) | Miscanthus phyllosphere microbial communities from Michigan, USA - G6R4_MAIN_07NOV2016_LD1 MG | ecosystem: Host-associated > Plants > Phyllosphere > Phylloplane/Leaf | place: USA: Michigan...
GGAGAAGCAGAAGCTCGAAATCGTCAAGCAACTCTACCTCAAGGCCCGCTTCCTGATCCTCGACGAGCCGACCTCGGTGCTCACCCCGGACGAGGCCGAGGAGGTGCTGGGGCTCCTGCGCGGCATGGCCGACCGGGGCGACCTGACGGTGCTGATGATCAGCCACAAGTTCCGGGAGGTCGAGACCTTCGCCCGCTCGTTCAGCGTCCTGCGCCGGGGCAAGCTCGTCGGGGGCGGGCAGGTCGGCGCCGTGTCGCGCACCGAGATGGCGGCGATGATGATCGGCGAACGGACGGTGCGGCCCATCGCCAGCCGCGTCGGCGAACCGGACACGGCCCGCGAGATCCTGCGCGTCGAGAACCTTCAGGCGACCGACAGTTCCGGCCTGCGCCGGATCGCGATCCCCGACCTGCGTGTGCGGGCGCGGGAGATCGTCGGGATCGCGGGCGTCTCGGGCAACGGCCAGAAGGAATTGGCCGACGTGCTCGGCGGGCGCATCCGCGCGGCCGGCGGCCGGGTGGTCGTCGCGGGCGAGCCCTATACGGGGATCCGCGCGCAGAGCCGGGCGCGTAAGGTGCGCTTCATCCCGGAGGAGCCCCTGCGGGAAGCCTGCGCCCCGCGCATGTCGGTGGCCGAGAACCTCGCCTTCCGCGCCTTCGACCGCCGGGGCGAGGACGCCGCCGGCCCGCCGACCTTCTGGCTCGACCGGCGCGCCATGGCCCGGCGCGCCAAGGAGCTGATCGAACGCTTCCAGGTGAAGACCGCTTCGTCGGAGGCGCCCATCGCCACGCTGTCCGGGGGCAACGTCCAGCGGGCGGTGCTCGCCCGCGAACTGACCGACCCGGTCGATCTGCTGATCGTGGTGAACCCGTGCTTCGGGCTCGATTTCGCGGCGGTCTCCGAGATCCGAACGCGGATCGTCACCGCCCGCAACGCCGGGGCGGCGGTGCTGCTCATCAGCGAGGATCTGGACGAGATCCTGGCCCTGTCCGACCGCATCGTCGTGATGTCGGAGGGCCGCCTCGTCTACGAGACGCCGGGCGCCACCGCCGAGGCCGGCACGATCGGCCGGCACATGGCGGGGCACCACTGAGGAGGCTCAGGCGTCGATCACGCTCACATGCGCGGCGACGACCTTCCAGCCCTCGGGGAACCGCACCCAGGTCTGGCTCTGCCGGCCGACCTTGCCCGGCGCGTTCTCGCGGGTGAACAGGGTCATCGCCGTGGCGAAGTCCCGTCCGTAGGTGGTGATCACCGTGCCCTCCAGGGCGCGGGCGAGGCCCTGGGGCGAGCGCCCCCGGCGGAATTCGCGGATCGCCTCCATGCCGTAGAGGTTTTCCCCGCCGCCGTAGCGGATGGTGCGGGGATCGTCGTGGAACAGGGCTTCGAGGGTCGGCACGTCGTTGGTGACGAGGGCCGTCTCGTAGGTGGCGAAGGCCGCCTCGACCTCGGCCTTCACCGCAGGATCGTCGATCACCATCAGAGCCTCGCGATGGGCGCGCGCACGACGCCCTCCCGTTCGAGATGCCGCGCCACCCGCAGGGCGACGTCCTCCCGCCAGGGCGCGGCGATGACCTGCACGCCGAGCGGCAGCCCGTCATCGGGCCAGACCGGCACGGCGACGACGGGCAGGCCGATGAAGGAGATCGGCTGCGTGTAGAGGCCGATGTTCGGCCGTAGCGGAAACTCCACTCCGTCGAGGATGAAGGTGGTCTGTCCGCCCCTCGGCGCCCGGCAGGGCGTGGTGGGGGCGAGGATCACGTCCACCCCCTCGAACAGGTCGAGCATGGCCGCCCGGTACCAGCGGCGGAAACGCTGCGCCCGCTCGATGAAGGTCGCCGGCAGCATCGCCCCGGCGAGCAGCCGGTCGCGCACCGCCGGATCGAACTCGGCCGCGCGGTGGCGCAGGCGGTCGAGATGCAGGGAGGCGCCCTCGGCGGCGCTGATGAGGTAGGCGGCGGCCCGCGCGCGGGCGGCCTCGGGCAGTTCCACGACGCGGGACACGTCCAGCGCCCCCGCTACCTTTGCCACGGCGGCGAAGGCCTCCGGCTCGCCGGAGCGGGTGAAATAGCCCCCGGCGGCGGCGATGCGCAGGCCCCCGATGCCGTCCTCCAGGCCGGGGAGGGCGGGCTCGGCCGGGCGCTTGGCGCAGGCGGGATCGTCGGAATCCGGCCCCTGCATCGCGTCGAAGGCGAGGGCGAGGTCGGGGACGCTCCGCGCCATCGGCCCGAGATGGTCGAGGCTCCCCACGAAGGGGAAGCTGCCGGCCCGGCTGGTGCGCCCGTAGGTGGGCTTCAGCCCGAAGCAGCCGCAGAAGGCGGCGGGCACGCGGATCGAGCCGTTGGTGTCGGAGGCGAGCGCCAAGGGCACGAGCCCCGCCGCCACCGCCCCGCCGGAGCCCCCCGACGAGCCCCCCGCCATCCGCGACAGGTCGTGCGGGTTGTGGGTGTCGCCGTCGTGGATGTTCTCGCCGGTGAAGTCGTAGGCGTATTCGCCCATGTTGAGGGCGCCGACCAGCACGGCGCCCGCGCCTTCGAGGCGGCGGATCAGCGCCGCGTCGCGGGCGGCCGGCGCCTGCTCGCGGTTGATGCGCGATCCGGCGCGGGTGGTCAGCCCCGCGACGTCGAACAGGTTCTTCACCGCGAAGGGCACGCCGCAGAGCGGGCCCGGCGCCTCGCCCCGGGCGAGCGCGGCATCGACGGCCTCCGCGCGGGCGAGGGCCCGCCCGGCCAGCACGTCGGTGAAGCTGTTCACGGCGGGGTCGATCCGCCCGATCCGCTCCAGGGACGCCGCGACGACGGCGCGGGCGCTGACCGCCCCGGAGGCCACGCCCCCGGCGATGGCGGCGGCGGGGGCCGTGGCCCAATCCTGCGACACGGGCATCACCTCACGCCTCGAAGATCGGGGCCGGCTCGGCCTCGTCGGGGAGGGGGAAGCCCTCCACCAGCGCGGCAGCCTCCCGCAGCACCCGCAGGTTGGCGAGGACCGGCGCCCGCCACGCGGGTTCGATCGTCAGGCCGAGGAGCGCGGCGGCGGCGTCGCAATAGGCGTCGAGATCCGGCGGGGCGGCCGGGTGCGGGTTGGGGCTCATCGATCCTCCGAGGCCGGGTTCCGGCCCCGTGCAGGCAAGGATCGTTCCGCAGCTTGGCCGCGCCCAGCTTGGCCGCGCCCTTGCATGGATCGCTGCCGGGAATCCGGTCAGTCGGAGTTTTTGGGAATGTGCCTCGGTGACGATCCGACCTGCGCGGCCTTCGCGGAGCATCGCCTTCGCTACCGGCGCGACATGGCGCCCGAGCGCCGGGCCTTCCTGAAGAGCACCTTCGCCGCGACCGGCGGCGCCGCCGCGATGATGGCGGCGGGCACCACCCTCGTGAGCCCGGCGCTGGCCCAGGCGAGCGCGGCCAAGGCCGCCGCCGGGCGGACGGCGCATTACCACCTGCCGGCCAATGCCGACACGATCCACTGGGGCTACTTCTCCAAGAACCTGAAGCCGCAGGTCGAGATCGAATCCGGCGACTTCGTCACCATCGAGACCCTGACCCACCACGCCAACGACGACGCGGAGCGGATGGTCCAGGGCGATCCCGGCGCGGAGAGCGTCTTCCTCTGGACCAAGGAGAAGAAGGGCGTCGCCCGGCGCGGCGCCGGCCCGGACGACGCCAAGCTCGGGCCGGGCGGCGGGCTCGGCGTGCATATCTGCACCGGGCCGGTGGCGATCCGGGGCGCCGAGCCCGGCGACGTGCTGGAGGTGCGCATCCTCGACGTGGCGCCGCGCCCCTGCGCCAACCCGAAGTTCAAGGGCCTCGCCTTCGGCAGCAACGCGGCGGCGTGGTGGGGCTACCATTACAAGGACCTGCTGACCGGGGAGAAGCCCCGCGAGGTCGTGACGATCTACGAGATCGACGCCACCGGCCGCCGCGACTGGGCGCGGGCCGCCTACAACTTCCGCTGGCCGGGCGTGACCGACCCGAACGGTGTCCACCACCCGACCATCGACTATCCCGGCCTGCCGGTGGACCATTCGCGCACCACGCGGGACTTCGACGTGCTGAAGGGCGTGCGCCTGCCGATCCGCCCGCATTTCGGCACGATGGGGCTGGCGCCGGCCGAAGCCGACATGGTGAACTCGATCCCGCCGAGCTACACCGGCGGCAACATCGACAACTGGCGCATCGGCAAGGGCGCCACGCTATACTACCCCGTGGCCGTGCCGGGCGCGCTGTTCTCCGTGGGCGATCCCCATGCGAGCCAGGGCGATTCCGAACTCTGCGGCACGGCCATCGAGTGCTCGCTCACCGGCACGTTCCAGTTCATCCTGCACAAGAAGGCCGACCTCGCCGGCACCTCCCTCGCCAGCCTCGACTTCCCGATGATCGAGACGGGGGAGGATTGGGTCCTCTCGGGCTTCAGCTACCCGAACTACCTGCGCGACCTCGGGCCCGACGCCCAATCGGAGATCTTCGCGAAATCCTCCCTCGACCTCGCCATGCGGGACGCCTTCCGCAAGATGCGCCAGTTCCTGATGCAGGCGCAGGGCCTCACCGAGGACGAGGCGATCTCGCTCATGTCCATCGCGGTCGATTTCGGCATCACGCAGGTGGTGGACGGCAACTGGGGCGTCCACGCCATCGTGAAGAAGGCGATCTTCGCCGAACGCCCCCTCAACTCCCCTCCCGGTTGAGGCGGGCGACGAGCTGGTCCGCGAACTTCGCCGCCGCCACCGAGAGGGAGCGGCCGCGCAGCTGCGCCAGGACCAGCGCCATGGGCGTGAGGTCGCGCCCGTCGATCGGCCGGCTGTGCAGGCGCGGATCCTGCGGGATGCCGCTCGGCACCTGAAGGCTGATCACGCCCTCGCGCAGGGTCAGGTTGCGCAGGAATTCGAGGGAGCCCGATTCCACGGTGGGCTGCAGCGCGACGCCCCGCCGGGCCAGCGCCTGCTCGATATGGTGGCGGATGGCGAGCGACCGGTCGGGCAGGGCGAGGGCGTGGCCGAGGCAGTCGCGCAGGCGCACCGGCCCCGCCTCCGCCGCCAGGGGATGGTCGGCGCGCATCAGGACGCGCAGGGTCTGGTGCCCGGAATAGAGCGGGTGCAGATCCGCCGAAGGCGGGGGCTGAAGGATGAGGGCAAGATCCGCCTCGAAGGTGGAGAGCGCCGTCACCGCCTGGGCGTGGTCGCGCACCTGCACCGTGAACCCGACGAGCGGAAAGCGCGCGCGATAGGTCTCGACCTCCTCCGGCACCACCTGCGTCACGAAGGCTTGGCTGCAGGCCAGAGCCACATGACCCCGGCGCACGCCGGAGAGGTCGGCGATCTGCGAGCGGACCCGGTCGAGGTCCGCCATCTGGTCGCGGATGTGCCGGGCGAACAGTTCTCCCGCCGCGTTGAGGCGCATCCCCTGCGCCAGCCGCTCGAAGATCGGCGTGCCGAGCTCGTATTCGAGATCCTGGATCTGCCGGGTGAGGGCCGAGGGGGTGATGCTCAGCCGCTCGGCGGCACGGCGGATCGACCCGGCGCGGGCGATCTCCGTGACGTAGGCGAGGGTGCGCAGGTGCTTCACGGCCCCACCCTGCCGCCCCGTTGCCCATCTTGCAACGGGTCACTCGAAAAATAGCACTTCCTCGCAACAGGCGGCGAACCTAGCCTCTCGTCATCGAGAATCTCACGGAGCCGTTCGATGATCCGCCGCCGCTCTCTCCTGGCCGGGCTCGGGGCCGGCCTCGCCCTCGCCCCCCTGTCCCGCCGCGCCGCGCGGGCCGAGGGCGCCCCCGTCACGATCCGGATGGGCTCCCTCAAGCTCATCCATTCCATCGCGCCGAGCTTCTACGAGCGCTTCACCCCGCAGAACGTGCGTGTGGAGGTCGTGCCCTTCGAGAGCCCGACCGAGTGCAAGAACGCCGTCGTCACCAAGTCGGTCGATTTCGGCACGTTCGGCCTCGCGGCGGCGACGCTCGGGGCGGCGGCGGGCGAGCCGCTGGTCGTCATCGCCTCCACCTGCAACCGCGGGATGGCGGTGATCGCCAAAAAGGATTCGGACATCCACGCGATCAAGGACCTGCGCGGCAAGCGGGTCGCGATCTGGCCCGGCAGCACGCAGGAGGTGTTCGCCCTCGAGCGGATGCGCATGGAGGGCCTCTCCGTGAAGGACATCACCCCCGTGCGGATCTCCTTCTCCGAGATGCACATCGCCCTCGCGCGCGGCGACGTCGACGCCTATGTCGGCGCCGAGCCCGCCCCCGGCGTCAGCCTCGCCTCCGGCGTGGGGCAATTGGTGGAATATCCCTACGGCACCGAGATGGGCGCGCTGAACATGGTGTTCGGCGCCCATCGCGACACCCTGGTCGAGCGCCCCGACGTGGTGCGCACCATGCTCGACATCCACCGCAAGGCGACGGAGTTCGCGGCCGGCAACCGCGAGGCGATGATCGCCATGGCGGTGGCCAAGCTCGGCCAGAAGCGCGAGGCGCTGGAACTCTCCGCCCCGAACGTCGAGTTGACGTGGCGCCTCGGCCCGGACGAGGTGCGGCAGGCCGGCGCCTATGCCCAGCACATGCTGGCGCTCAAGCAGATCAAGCGCCTGCCGGAGCCCGGCTTCATCGACACCCGCTTCGTCGATGCGATGAGCCGGGCATGAGCACCGGCATCGACGCTCTGCCGGCTCCGGCCTCCGTGCCGGCGCGGGCGCCCGCGCGGATCGCCCTCGGCGGCGGGCTGGCGCGGGCCGGCCTCGCCCTGGTGGTGCCGGCGATCCTCCTCGCGATCTGGCAGGTGACGACGGCGGGCCGGCCCTACAGCCTGATCCCGCCGCCCGCCGAGGTCTGGGCCGAGATGCGCGACCTCGCCATCGGCGGCGTGAACGACGACGCCTTCAGCGGCACCCTCTGGACGCATCTGGCGGCCTCGCTGACGCGCGTCTACGGCGGCTTCGCGCTGGCCGCCGCGGCGGCCCTGCCGCTCGGCCTGCTGATCGGCCGGGTGCCCGTGGTCCGGGCGCTGCTCGACCCCGTGTTGCAGATCCTGCGGCCGGTGCCGGTGACGGCATGGCTGCCGCTGGCGATGATCCTGTTCGGCCTCGGGCCGCGCTCGGCCTTCTTCCTCGTGTTCCTGGGGGCGTTCTACCCGATCCTCGTCAACACCGTGTTCGGCGTGCGCTCGGTGGAGCCGCGCCTGTTCGAGGCGGCGGCGATGCTCGGCTGCACCGGGCCGGCGCAATTCGCCCGGGTGGTGCTGCCGGCGGCCCTGCCGTCGATCTTCACCGGCCTGCGGCTCGGCCTCGGCTTCGCCTGGGTGGTGATCGTGGTCGGCGAGATGACCGGCGTCCAGACCGGCCTCGGCGCGATCATCATGGAGGCGCGCCAACTCTCCCGCACCGAGATCGTGATCTGCGGCATGGCGGTGATCGGCGTCGCGGGCTTCGTCTCGGACTGGCTGGTCATGCGCCTCGGCCGCCTCCTCCTCGCCTGGAGCCCGTCCCATGGCTGATCCCACCGTCCCGATCCTCGACATGCGCGCGGTCGGCAAGACCTACCGGGCCAACGGGCGCACCACCGAGGCCCTGCGCGAGGCGAACCTCACCGTGTCGCGGGGCGAGTTCGTCTGCCTGCTCGGCGCCTCCGGCTGCGGGAAGTCGACCCTGCTGCGCGTCGCCGCCGGCTTCGAGGCGCCCACCTCCGGGCAGGCGCTGATGTGGGGCAAGCCCATCCCCGGCCCCGGGCCGAGCCGGGGAATGGTGTTCCAGGATTACGGCCTGTTCCCCTGGCTCACCGTGCGCGACAACATCGGGTTCGGCCCGAAATCCCGCAAGCGACCCGCCGCCGAGGTGCGGGAGACCGCCGAGCGCTACATCTCCCTCGTCGGCCTCCAGGCCTTCGCGGACGCCTATCCGCACCAGCTCTCCGGCGGCATGAAGCAGCGCGTCGCCATCGCCCGCGTGCTCGCCAACGAAGCCGAGGTGGTGCTGATGGACGAGCCCTTCGGGGCGCTGGACGCCATGACCCGCGAGCGGCTTCAGGACGAATTGCTCGAACTCTGGTCGCGGACGGGGCTGACGATCCTGTTCGTCACCCACGCCATCGAGGAGGCGATCTTCCTCGCCGACCGCATCGTGATGATGTCGCCCGGCCCCGGCCGGATCGAGGCCGTGCACGAGGTCGACCTGCCGCGCCGCCGGGACGTGTCGAGCCCGGCCTTCAACGACCTGCGCCGGATGCTCGCCGCGCAGTTGCACAGCCACCACGCCCCGCGCACCGCGACGGTCGCCGCCTGATGGAACCTGCCGTGCCCCCCTTCCCGACGATCCCCGCCCTGCACGCGGCCTATGAAGGCGGGCTCGACCCCCGCGCTGTGGTGGCCGGCGCCTACCGCCGGATCGCGGAGATCGACGATCCCGGCATCTTCCTCGCGCTGGTGCCGGAGGCGGACGCGCTGGCCGCCGCCGACGCGCTGGGCGCCTTCGACCCGCAGGCCAAGCCGCTGTGGGGCGTGCCCTTCGCGGTGAAGGACAACATCGACGTGGCGGGCCTGCCGACCACCGCCGCCTGCCCGGACTTCGCCTTCACCCCCACCGAGACCGCCGCCGCCGTGGCGCGGCTCCTCGCGGCGGGGGCGATCCTGATCGGCAAGACCAACCTCGACCAGTTCGCCACCGGCCTCGTCGGGGTGCGCACGCCCTATCCCGTCCCGCGCAACGCCATCGACCCGGCCTACGTGCCGGGGGGATCGAGCAGCGGCTCGGCCGTGGCGGTGTCGCACGGGATCGTCGCCTTCGCGCTCGGCACCGACACGGCGGGCTCCGGCCGGGTGCCGGCGGGGCTCAACAACGTGGTCGGGCTGAAGCCCTCCCTCGGGGCGGTGTCGAGCCGGGGGATGCTGCCCGCCTGCCGCACCCTCGACACGATCTCGGTCTTCGCCGGAACCGTCGCCGATGCCGACGCGGCCTTCCGCGTCATGGCCGGGTTCGACCCCGCCGACCCGTGGTCGCGGCCCCTGCCGGTGGCGCCCGTCCCCGCCGGCCTGCCGCCGGGCCTGCGCCTCGGCGTGCCGGATGGGCCGAGCCTGCGCTTCGGGGGCGATGCGCTCTCGCGGGACGCCTTCGCCGCCACGATGGCGGACCTCCGGGACATCGCCGGGCAGGCCGCCGAGATCGACCTCGCGCCGATGTTCGCCGTGGCCGACCTCCTCTACGACGGCCCCTGGGTCGCCGAGCGCTACGAAGCGATCCGCGCCGTGATGGAGACGCGGCCGGACATCCTCCATGAGACGACGCGGGCGGTGATCGGCACGGCGACCCGCCACGCGGCGGCGGATGCCTTCGCCGGCCTCTACCGCCTCACCGCATTGCGCCGGGCCGCCGACGCGGTCTGGTCCGGGGTCGATGTCCTGTGCGTGCCGACCTATCCGCGCCCGCAGACCCGCGCCGCCCTGGCGGCGGACCCGATCGGCCCGAACAGCGAACTCGGCACCTACACGAACTTCGTGAACCTGCTCGATTGGTGCGCGCTTGCCGTGCCGGGCCGCGCCCGGGCGGACGGGTTTTCCGCCGGCATCACCCTCATCGGCCCCCGTGGGGCGGACGGGTTGCTGGCCGCCCTCGGCGCCCGGCTGCACGCGGCCTCGGCCGAGCGGATCGGCGCGAGCCGCGCGCCGGTGCCGCCCGCCCAGGACGGGCCGGCGCGGGCCTTGCCCGGCGAGATCGAGCTCGTCGTGGTGGGCGCGCATCTCTCCGGCCTGCCCCTCAACCACGAGCTGACCGGGCGCGGCGCCCGCTTCCTCCGCGCGGCGGAGACCGCGCCGAATTACCGCCTCCATGCCCTGCCCGGGGGCCCGCCGAAGCGGCCGGGCCTCGTACGGGTGGGCGAGGGCGGCGGCGCCATCGCGACGGAGGTCTGGGCGCTGTCGCCCGCCGCCTTCGGGGAGTTCGTCGCCGGCATCCCGGCCCCCCTCGGAATCGGCACCGTGCGCCTCGCCGACGGCACCGCGCCGAAGGGCTTCCTGTGCGAGGCGGCGGGACTCGTCGGCGCCACCGACATCACTGGGTTCGGCGGCTGGCGCCGCTACATGGAGAAGGCCGCCGCTTGAGCCCACGAGACCCGATGACCGCCTTCGTCCTCGACGACCCGACGCCCCGCGATCCCCGCCTCGACTGGCCGCGCCTCGACCAGGGGGCGCGGGACGCGAGCTACGACAACACCAACGCCGTCGCCGACAGCGCGGAACGGATCGCCGCCCGCAACGCGGCCGCCGCGCGCTACCGGGCCGCGCACCCGGCCGGTCTCGACATCCCCTACGCGGAGGGAGAGCGCACCGGCTTCGACCTCTTCCCCGTGGCGGATGCGCAGGCGCCCTGCTTCGTCTTCGTCCATGGCGGCTACTGGCAGCGCAACGCCCGCGCCGATTTCGCCGGCCTCGCGGAGGGGCTGAACGCCGCCGGCTGGGCGGTGGCGATGCCGGGCTACACCCTGGCCCCGGAAGCGAGCCTCGCCGGCATCGCCGCCGAGATCGGCACCGCCCTCGACTGGCTCGCAGGGGAGGGGAAGGCCCACGGGATCGGCGGCCCGATCATCCTCTCCGGCTGGTCGGCGGGGGGCCATCTCGCCGCGTTGCATCTCGGGCACCGGGCCGTGGCGGGCGCGCTCGCCATCTCCGGCGTCTACGATCTCGCCCCGATCCGCGACACCTACCTGAACGAGAAGCTGTCCCTGACGGATGGGGAGATCGCGACGCTCTCGCCCCTGCGCCTGCCGGTGCCGGACAAGCCGATGACGCTCGCCTATGGCAGCCGCGAATTGCCGGCCCTCGTCCACGACGCCCGCCGCCTCCATGCCCTGCGGGCCGCCGCCCACGCGCCGGGGGCGCTGCTGCCGGTGCCGGGCGCCGACCATTTCTCGATCCTCGACGGGTTCACGGGGCGCGACGGCCTGTTCGTCCGCGCCGCGCGGGAGCTTCTCGACACGGCCTCTCACCCGTAGGCCGACATCCGTCATCGGCGGGGCCTGGACCGTGCGGCACCGAAGGGGCATCCCTTCGGCCGACCGAACGAGGACGAGCCCGTGCCGCAGCCGATCACGATCTTCATCGACGCCGATGCCTGCCCGGTGAAGGCCGAGACCTACCGCGTGGCCGAGCGCTACGGGCTGCACGTCTACGTGGTGGCCAACAGCTTCCTCAACGTGCCGCGCGAGCCGTGGATCGAGCGGGTCATCGTGTCGGACGGGTTCGACGCCGCCGACGACTGGATCGCCGAGCGCGCGGGCCCACACTCGATCGTGATCACCGCCGACGTGCCCCTGGCGAGCCGCTGCGTGAAGGCGGGGGCGAGCGCCCTCTCGCCCACCGGCAAGGCGTTCACGGATTCCTCCGTCGGGATGGCGCTCGCCACCCGTAACCTCATGCAGGAATTGCGGGAAGCCGGCGCGGTGACGGGCGGCCCGCCCCCGTTCTCGGCCAGGGACCGCTCCGCCTTCCTCGGTGCCCTCGACCGGGCCGTGATGCGGCTGCGCCGGGCGCATCCTTAAATATGATGCGACGTATGGCTCCGCTTCCGTGACGGACCCGCATCTCGCCCTAAAACTGACGGCGAGTGAACGGGGAACGAAGCATGGAAACCTATAAGGACGTTCTCGCGGGCCAATGCCCCTTCGGCGGCGACCGTATCGGGGGGGCCCAGACGTCGCCGCCGACCCTGGAGGACTGGTATCCCGACCGCCTGCGCGTCGAGATGCTCCACCAGAACGGTCCGCAGGCGAACCCGCTGGCCGATTTCGATTACCAGGCCGCCTTCGAGGCGCTGGACTATGACCAGCTGAAGGCCGACATCCGCGCGTTCCTGACGAGCTCGGTGGCGTGGTGGCCGTCCGATTACGGCAATTACGGCCCGCAGATGATCCGCATGGCCTGGCACTCGGCCGGCACGTACCGCATCGCCGACGGGCGCGGCGGCGCGGGCGAGGGCCTGCAGCGCTTCGCCCCGATCAGCTCGTGGTGGGACAACGGCAACACCGACAAGTCCCGCCGCCTGATCTGGCCGATCAAGCAGAAATACGGCAACGCCCTCTCCTGGGCCGACCTGATGGTGCTGACCGGCACCATCTCCCTGGAGATCATGGGCCTGCCCACCTACGGCTTCGCCGGCGGCCGCCGCGACGCCTGGGAGGCGGACAACGCCACCTACTGGGGCCCGGAACTGTGGGACCCGCACAACATCGAATCCCCCGACAGCATGGTCACGCGCGACAAGCGCTGGCGCGGCCAGAACGGCGATCCCGATTACGACCTGGAGAACCCGCTGGCGGCCTCCCACCAGGCGCTGATCTACGTGAACCCGGAAGGGCCCTACGCCAACGGCGACCCGATGGGCTCGGCGCGGGACATCCGCGTCACCTTCACCCGCATGGCGATGAACGACGAGGAGACCGTCGCGCTGATCGCGGGCGGCCACGCCTTCGGCAAGAGCCACGGCATGGTGAAGGCGGACAGGATCGGCCCGCCGCCGGAGATCGCGCCCATTGAGGCGATGGGGCTGGGCTGGCACAACCCGCAGGGCACGGGCGCGGCCGAGAACACGATGACGAACGGCATCGAGGGCTCGTGGATCCCGAACCCGACCCAGTGGGACAACGACTACCTGACGAACCTCTTCAAGTTCGAATGGAAGCAGACGAAGAGCCCGGCCGGCGCCCTGCAATGGGAGCCCGAGGACCCGGACGCCCCCCGCACGCCGGACGCCCACATCCCCGGCAAGACCCACCCGCTCATGATGATGACGAGCGACATCGCGCTGAAGACCGACCCGGTCTATCGCGAGATCTGCCTGAAGTTCCTGAACGACTTCGACTACTTCACGCTGCAGTTCTCGAAGGCGTGGTACAAGCTCACCCACCGCGACATGGGCCCGAAGGAGCGCTACCTCGGGCCGGAGAAGACCCTTGAGCCGGACCTGCTGTGGCAGGACCCGATCCCGGCCGTCGATCACCCGCTGATCGACGAGGGCGACATCGCCGCCCTCAAGGCGGAGATCCTCGGCCTCGGGCATTCCGTGTCGGACCTCGCCTACGCGGCCTTCGCCTCGGCCTCCACCCACCGCAACACCGACAAGCGCGGCGGGGCGAACGGGGCGCGCATCGCGCTGGCGCCGCAGAAGGACTGGGCGATCAACCGCCGGGCCATGCCGGTGATCGCGGCCCTGAAGGGCGTCATGGCCGGGTTCAACGGCCGGGCCGGCGGCGGCAAGAAGGTGTCGCTGGCCGACCTCATCGTGCTCGGCGGCTGCGCGGCGGTGGAGAAGGCCGCCCGCGACGCCGGGGCCTCGGTCACGGTGCCCTTCGCGCCGGGGCGGATGGACACGACCGACGCGATGACCGACGCCGACAGCTTCGAGTGGCTGAAGCCGGTGGTGGACGGGTTCCGCAACTACGTGGACGACCGCTTCGACCGGATCACCCAGGGCCGGGTCTCGCCGGAGCAGGTCTTCCTCGACCGGGCGCACCTGCTGGCGCTGACCGCCCCGGAATGGGTCGCGCTGACGGGCGGCCTGCGGGCGCTGAACCTGAACCACGACGGGTCCAACCACGGCATCTTCACCGACCGGGTCGGGGTGCTGACGAACGACTTCTTCACCGTGCTGACCAGCATGGACTACGAGTGGAAGAAGGCGGACGGCGTGGGCAAGGCGTTCACCCTCGACGACCGCGCGAGCGGCCAGACGAAGTACACGGCGACCCGCTGCGACCTCGTCTTCGGCGCGAACGCCCAGCTTCGCGCGGTGGCCGAGGTCTATGCCGGCACGGACGGGCAGGAGCGCTTCCTGCGCGACTTCGTGAAGGTCTGGGACAAGGTGATGAACCTCGACCGTTACGACCTGAAGCCGAACTGACGCACAGGCGGCGGCCGGGTCCTCCCGGCCGCCGCCCGGCCAGCGCCCCACGCAGGGCTGGCGGCAAGCAACTTGCCAAGGGGTCCCAAACACCATCCCCTGGGACACCATGGACCTGCACACGATCGAGACCACGATCCGGCTCCGCAGCCGGTCGGAGATGCCGGATTGGCGCGAGGGCGATGCGTGGCTCGCGGGCGGCACCTGGCTCTATTCCGAGCCGCAGCCGGCGCTCCGCCGCCTCATCGACCTGACCGGCCTCGGCTGGCCGGCGCACGAGACGAAGCCGGAGGGGCTGACGCTCGCCGCCACCTGCACCGTCGCCGCCCTCGAACGGCTGGACCTGCCCGCCGCCTGGATCGCCGCGCCGCTGGTCCGGCAATGCTGCCGGTCGCTGCTCGGCTCGTTCAAGGTGTGGAACGGGGCGACGGTGGGCGGCAACCTCTGCCTCGCCCTGCCGGCCGGGCCGATCATCGCCCTGACGACCGCCCTCGAAGGTACCTGCCTCCTCTGGGCGCCGGACGGGAGCGAGCGCCGCCTGACCGTGCCGGAGGTGGTGATCGGGCCGCAGCGCAACGCCCTCGCCCCCGGCGAGATCCTGCGCAGCGTCACCCTGCCGGCCTCGGCATTGTCCCGGCGCACCGCCTTCCGGCGGATCAGCCTCAGCCCGCACGGGCGCTCGGGGGCGCTGCTCATCGGGACCCTCGGCGCGGACGGCGCCTTCGCCCTCACGGTCACGGCCTCGGTGCCGCGTCCCCTGCGCCTCGCCTTCCCGCGCCCCCCTGAGCCCGACGACCTGCTGCACGCGGTCGAGGCGGCGATCCCCGAGGGCCTGTATTACGACGACGTCCACGGCCGCCCCGACTGGCGGCGCCACATGACCCTGCATTTCGCGGGCGAGATCCTGGCCGAACTGACGGAGGCACGGGCGTGAGGCTGACGGTCAACGGGCACGCGCACGACGCTGACCCGCGCCCCGGCCAATGCCTGCGCACCGTCCTGCGCGAGGCCGGCTGGTTCGGGGTGAAGAAGGGCTGCGACGCGGGCGATTGCGGCGCCTGCACCGTCCATCTCGACGGCGAGCCGGTCCATTCCTGCCTCGTCCCGGCCTTCCGCGCCGAGGGCGCCGAGGTCACGACCATCGAGGGCCTGTCCGGCCCGTGCCGGCCGGGCGAAGCCCCGGCGCCGACCCATCCGGTCCAGGCCGCCTTCCTCGCCGCCCAGGGCTTCCAGTGCGGCTTCTGCACCCCCGGCATGGTGATGACCGCCGCCGCCCTGGACCAGGGCCGGCGCCAGGATCTCGGCGACGCCCTCAAGGGCAACCTCTGCCGCTGCACCGGCTACGGGGCGATCCGCGACGCCATCGCGGGCATCGCGCGCGTCGAGGCGCCGGAGGGCGCGTGCGTCGGCCGCTCCGTGCCAGCCCCGGCCGCGCCGCGGGTGGTGACGGGCACCGCCCGCTTCACCTTCGACATCCCCGAGGCGGGGATGCTGCACCTGAAGGTGCTGCGCTCGCCCCACGCCCATGCCCGGATCGTCGCCATCGACACCGGCCCCGCCCGCGCCGTGCCCGGCGTCGTCACTGTCCTGACCCACGAGGACGCGCCCCCGCGCCGCTTCTCCACCGGGCGCCACGAGGACCCGCGCGACGACGCCGCCGACACGATGGTGCTCGATCCCGTCCTGCGCTTCGCCGGCCAGCGCGTCGCGGCGGTGATCGCCGAGACCGAGGCCGCCGCCGAGGCAGGCTGCCGGGCCCTTCGCGTCACCTACGAGGTTCTGCCCGCCCTGCTCGATCCCGCCCGCGCCCTCGACCCGGACGCGCCCCGCGTCCACGGCGAGTCGAACCTCGCGGCGGAGGTACGCGGCGAGGTCGGCGACGTGGCCGCCGGCCTCGCCGAGGCCGATCTCGTCTACGAGGAGACCTTCGCCTCGCAGCGGGTGCAGCACGCCCATCTCGAAACCCATGGCTGCGCCGGCTGGCGCGATGCCGACGGCCGCCTCACCCTGCGCACCAGCACGCAGGTGCCGTTCCTGACCCGCGACGCCCTTTGCGCCCTGTTCGATCTGCCCCGAGAGGAGGTCCGCGTGGTGTGCGGGCGGGTCGGCGGCGGCTTCGGCGGCAAGCAGGAGATGCTCACCGAGGATCTGGTGGCGCTGGCCGTCCTCAGGACCGGCCGCCCGGTGAAGTGGGAGCTGACCCGGCAGGAGCAGTTCGCGGCCACCACCACCCGCCACCCGATGAGCGTGCGGGTGACGGTGGGCGCCAAGCGGGACGGGCGGCTCACGGCGATCGGTCTCGGCGTGCTCTCCGACACCGGCGCCTACGGCAACCATGCCGGCGGCGTGCTCCACCACGGCTGCAACGAGGTGCTGGCGGCCTATTCCTGCCCGAACAAGCGGGTGGAGGGGCGGGCGGTCCACACCCACACCCCGCCGGCCGGCGCCTTCCGGGGCTACGGCCTCAGCCAGACGATCTTCGCCCTCGAATCCGCCCTCGACGAGGTGGCGCGGCGGCTCGGCATCGATCCCTTCGCCCTGCGCCGGATCAACGCCGTGCGGCCGGGCGAGCCGCTGATCGCCCACAGCCTGCATCCGCACGACGTGGTGTTCGGCAGCTACGGCCTCGACCAATGCCTCGACCTCGCGCAGGCGGCGCTGGCCGAGGATCCCGGCCCGGCGCCGGAGCCGGGCTGGCGCGTCGGCACCGGCATGGCGATGGCGATGCTCGACACGATTCCCCCGCGCGGCCACCACGCGGAGGCCGTCGCCGCCCTCCTGCCCGACGGCACCTATCGCGTCCGCACCGGCACCGCCGAGTTCGGCAACGGCAGCCAGACGGTCCACCGCCAGTTCGCCGCGCAGGCGCTCCAGGCCGACCCGGGGCGGGTGCGGATCGAGGCCGCCGACACCGACGCGGTCGGGCACGATACCGGCGCCTACGGCTCGACAGGCACCGTCGTCGCGGGCCAAGCGGTCCACCGGGCGGCGCTGGCGCTCGCCGAGGCGATCCGCGCGCGGGCGGCCGAGCGGACGGGCGTGGCGCCGGAGGCATGCCGCCTCGCGGACGGTGCCGTCGAGACGTCCACGGGGCGCATCGCGCTGGCCGACCTCGCGCCGCTGGAGGCGTCGGGCCGCTCGAACGGGAGCCCGCGCTCGGTCGCCTTCAACGTCCAGGCCTTCCGGGTGGCGGTCCACCCGGTGAGCGGGTCCGTGCGCATCCTCACGAGCGTCCACGCCGCCGATGCGGGGGTGGTGATCAACCCGATGCAGTGCCGGGGGCAGGTGGAGGGCGGCGTGGCCCAGGCGCTCGGCGCCGCGCTCTACGAGGAGGTCGTCCTGGACGGGGAGGGGGCGGTGGCGACGCGCACCTTCCGCAACTACCACATCCCCGCCTACGGCGACGTCCCGGACACGCGGGTGCTGTTCGCCCGGACGGACGACACGGTCGGGCCGCTCGGGGCCAAGTCGATGAGCGAATCGCCCTTCAACCCGGTCGCGGCGGCGCTGGGCAACGCGATCCGCGACGCCACCGGCGCCCGCCTCACCGCCACGCCCTTCGCCCCGGACCGGATCTTCCGAGCCGTCGCGGCGGCGTGCGAGGAGGGTGATCGCCGCCCCGTTCTCGATCAGGTCCGTTGAGACCGGCGGCAATAGTCATGTCGCCCGTGCCGCAATCCAATCTCCCGGATTGCATCGATTGCAGCGCGATATGCGTTCTTCGCAAGTGCGGGATGACGGAATACAACATCCATCATGGCTCTCGCCGAAAGATCGATTGACTCCATTGCGTGAAGCGAGGTGAACTGTCCCGACGAATATAAGGGAGGAACCATGGCCAAGTTCACGCTGGGTATCATGGCCGACGGCGACGACGAGCCCGTTCGCCGGATCGCGATCTCGGCCGGCGACGAATCGTCGGCGCAGTTCGCGGCCAACGCAGCCTACGAGAAGGTCCGCCGGGAATATCCCGACGCCACGGAACTCCACCTGATGGACGGCTCCGGCCATGCCTGGAACCGCTCCGTCGCCTCGACCGGCTGGACCAGCCTGAACTGACCGGAACCGTCCGAAACGCCGTGCGCGCCGGATGGAATCGCCCGTCCGGCCGCTTTGTTCTGTGTATCCTCGTACAGTCCAGGGTTGACGCGCTGCGGTAGCGCCCAAGATCCCCCTTCGCACAAGCGTGGCCATACTGGCGCAACGAGGTGGGGAATGGGGCAAGTGAAGGGGCCGCGGCCGAAGACCGATCTGCAGGCCGTGCAGAAGAGGGCGGGGACCGAGCTCATCGACCGCATGGGCATCCGCACGGAGGCCGAGCGGGCGGAGATCATGATCCGGGAGGCCCGCAAGGCGCGCCTCGCCGCGCAGGCCAAGGCGCTGGCCAAGACCGAGTGACGACCCGGACGCCATGATGCGTTAAAGCCCCTGCCGCCCGCATTCCGCGCGGGCGCATCCGGGGGTTTTCAGCGCATGGACCTGTTCGGCGGCGCGCTCAGCGTCAACTCGCCCGACGACATCGCCCATATCATCCAGGTCTCGCTCGCGCCCGCCTTCCTGCTGACGGCGCTGGCGACGCTGCTCAACACCTTCTCGACCCGGCTCGCCCGGATCTCCGACAAGGTGAACGCGGCCGACCGGGAGTTGATGGGGGCGGACGAGGACGCGGCGCGGGCGATTTCCGTGCGCCTCGCCTTCCTGCACCGCCGGTCGGTCCTCCTCGACGCGGCGGTGGTGCTGGCCTGCGTCGGGGCGGGGCTCGTGCTCAGTTCGATCCTCACCCTCTATGTCGGCGCCCTGCGCGAGGGCGCGGCGGCCTCGGTGCTGTTCGCCCTGTTCGGCCTCGCCCTGGTGTTCACCTTCATCGCCATCTGCGCCTTCCTGGCGGAGATCCTGCTCGCGGGGCGGGGTATCCGCGTCGAGGTGGAGCGCCAGCGCGACGCCGCCTCGAAGCGCGGGGGCTGAGGCGCCGCGCCGCGCCTGGCCGCACGGCCGCCTGCCGGTATAGGGTGAGGAAAACACACCTCGCGCGATGCGGATGCCCCGGTCCGGCATCGCGGCGAGACGGAGGAACGCCCCCGATGGACCCCACCATCACCACGGTCGAAGATCTGCGCCGGATCGCCAAGCGGCGGGTGCCGCGGATGTTCTACGATTACGCCGATTCCGGCTCGTGGACGGAAGGCACCTACCGGGCGAACGAGGACGACTTCGCCGCGATCCAATTCCGCCAGCGGGTGGCGGTGGACATGACGAACCGCACGCTTGCCACCACCATGGCCGGGCAGGCGGTGGCGATGCCCGTCGCCCTGGCGCCCACCGGCATGACGGGGATGCAGCACGCGGACGGGGAGATCCTGGCCGCGCGGGCGGCGCAGGCCGCCGGGGTGCCCTTCACCCTCTCGACCATGAGCATCTGCAGCATCGAGGACGTGGCCGAGGCGGTCTCGGCGCCGTTCTGGTTCCAGCTGTATTTCATGCGCGACCGGGCGTTCAACGACCGGCTGATCGACCGGGCGGCGGCGGCGGGCTGCTCGGCGCTGGTCCTGACCCTCGACCTGCAGATCCTCGGGCAGCGCCACAAGGACATCCGCAACGGCCTCTCGGCGCCGCCGCGCCTGACGCCTTCCACGGTCCTCGACCTCCTCACCAAGCCGCGCTGGTGCCTGCAGATGCTCGGCACCAAGCGGCGGACGTTCCGCAACATCGTCGGCCATGTGGAGGGCGTCGGCGACACGCGCTCGATCTCAGCCTGGACCTCGCAGCAATTCGACCCGCGCCTCGACTGGGACGACGTGGCCCGCATCCGCGACCGCTGGAAGGGGCCGCTGATCCTCAAGGGCATCCTCGACGCGGAGGATGCCGAGCGGGCCGTCGCCACGGGGGCCGAGTCGCTGGTCGTCTCGAACCATGGCGGGCGGCAGCTCGACGGCGCGCCGTCCTCCATCGCGATCCTGCCGGAGATCGTGGAGGCGGTGGGCTCGCGCATCGAGGTGCTGATGGATGGCGGCATCCGCTCGGGGCAGGACGTGCTGAAGGCCGTGGCGCTCGGCGCCAAGGGCGTCTTCATCGGCCGCTCGTTCCTCTACGGGCTCGGCGCGGGCGGGGAGGCGGGCGTCGCCCGCTGCCTGGAGATCATCCGCAAGGAGCTCGACATGACGATGGCGCTGTGCGGCCACCGCGACATCCGCGCCATCGACCGCGCGATCCTGCGCCCGCCCCACGGGCCGGGCTGAGGCGTCAGGGCCGCAGGAACAGGTTGACCGAGAGGATGTGGTCGGTGGCGAGCCCGTTGCCCGGCGTCTGGATCAGCCGGTTCAGGTAGCCGAGCTCGACGGTGGACTGGCCGCCGATCGGCACCTCGATCCCGGCGAAGGTGCGCAGCTGGTCGAACCCCGCCCTCGGCCCCCAATCGGCATCGTTGAGGGCGACGAACACCTCCGCCGACCCCAACGCCGACACGGCGCCCGCCTTGTCGGTGAGCGGGGCGGCGACGCGCATCTGCTCGCGCACCCGGAAGGCGACGTCCTTCCCGTCCGACCGCCAGCGCTGCTCGAAGCGGGTGCGGGAGGAGGTCTTCAGGCCGTTGATCTCCCCGAGCTTCCAGTTAATCTCCTGGAAGGAGCGGTCCTCCACCTGCACCGGGCCCATGCCGCGATCCTGGACGTAGGCGTAGCCCTGGTAGAGCGTGAGGTCCTTCGTGACCTTCCAGCCCACGGCCGGGCGCAGGATCAATTGATCGAGCTGCGAGATGCCGTTGCCGAAGCGCGGCTGCATCTCGGCGAAGAAGGCGACATCGTCGATGGAGCCGAAGACGGTGGTGTTGAACCACAGCTGCGCGTCGTGCGCGGCGGCCGGCGCGGCGGCGCCGAGGAGGGCCGCCACCACCGGCAACACAGGCCTGACCAGACGCATCCCCATCGCCGACACCGCTCCCCACCCGTGCGCGTTGGTGTCCCTCCCCGGCGATGAACCGTCAAGGTTGTGCGCGACGGACACCTCCGCCGAGCCTTGACGCCAGCGAACCCCGCCCGCGATAAACCGGGCTCCGGGAGGCGACGGGGCGGGCCATGGTGACGGGGCTTGCGACGCCATCCATCCTCAACCGCCTCGATCTCAAGACCCTGCGCCTCTTCGTGGCGATCTGCGAGGACGGCACGCTGAACGGCGCCGCCCGGCGGGCGGCCATCGCGCCCTCGGCGGTCAGCAAGCGCCTCGCCGAACTGGAACGCGCGCTGGGCTGCGACCTGCTGATCCGCGAGCCCAAGGGGATGCGCCCCACCCCGGCCGGGGAGACCCTGCTCCACCACACCCGCCGGATGCTCGCGAGCGCCGAGCAGATCAGCCTCGAACTCGCCGAGCATGCGCGCGGCGTGCGCGGCTTCGTCCGGGTGCTGGCGAACCTCTCGGCCATCGTCGAGTTCCTGCCGGAGGACCTTCAGGCCTTCCTCGCCGCGCAGGGGGAGATCCGCGTCGACCTGGAGGAGCGCCCGAGCAGCGGCGTCGTCGCCGGGGTGGAGGAGGGCGCCGCCGACCTCGGCATCTGCGCGGGCGGCACCGACACCCGCTCGCTCGACGCCTATCCCTACCGGAGCGACCGCCTTGTCCTCGTGGTCCCGGACGGCCATCCGCTCGCCGGGCGGGACTCGGTGGCGCTCGCCGATACCCTCGACCACGACCATGTCGGGATGCACCGGGAAAGCTCGATCTACGCCGCCCTACGCGACGAGGCCCGCCGCCTCGGGCGCCCCCTGAAGCTGCGCATCCATGTGCCGAGCTTCGACGCGATCTGCCGGATGGCGCAGGCCGGGATGGGGCTCGGCGTCGTGCCGGAGGGGGTCTACGCCCTGCTCGGGCCGCAGATGCGCGTCGCCGCCGTGCCGCTGACCGATCCGTGGGCGCAGCGCACGCTCCTTCTCGTCGTCCGGCCGGGCGCCTTGACGCCCGCCCCCGCGCTGCTGTTCGACCACCTGCGCAGGGCGGCCGGCTGACGCCTTAGCGTTCTCCTGCGGAGAACGCAGGCTCGCGCATGGCGTTTAGACCCACCGGGAGCGATGAACTATTCTTCCATCAACCAATGATGGAGGAGCGCTCATGGCAAACTCGGCAACCATGGCAAGCTCGGCAACCGCCCAGTCCCAGGGCCCGCTCGCTGGAATCCGCGTTCTCGAACTCGGCCAGCTGATCGCGGCACCGTTCGCCACCAAGATCCTCGCCGAATTCGGCGCCGAGGTCATCAAGGTCGAGCCGCCGAACGACGGCGATCCCTTGCGCAAGTGGCGCAAGATGCACGAGGGCACCTCGCTCTGGTGGTATCTGCAGTCGCGCAACAAGAAGTCGATCGCGATCAACCTGAAATCGCCGGACGGCCTCGCGGTCGTGAAGGATCTCGTCCGCAGCGCCGACGTCGTGGTGGAGAATTTCCGCCCCGGCGGCCTGGAAAAGCTCGGCCTCGGCTGGGATGTGCTCTCGGCGCTGAACCCGAAGCTGGTGATGGTCCGCATCTCCGGCTACGGCCAGACCGGCCCCTATCGCGACCGGCCGGGCTTCGGCGCCATCGGCGAGTCGATGGGCGGCATCCGCTTCACCACCGGCAGCCCGGATTCCCCGCCCGCCCGCGTCGGCGTGAGTATCGGCGACACCCTCGCCTCGCTGCACGGGGTGATCGGCGCCCTGATGGCGCTGCTCCACGTCAAGACCGGCGGCGGCGCCGGCCAGGTGATCGACGTCTCGCTCGTGGAGAGCGTGTTCAACGTCATGGAAAGCCTCGTCCCGGAATATGACCTGCTGGGCGAGGTCCGCAGCCGCACCGGCGGCGCGCTGCCGGGCATCACGCCCTCGAACACCTATCCCACCAAGGACGGCGGCTACGTCGTCATCGCCGGCAATTCGGACCCGATCTTCCGGCGCCTGATGAATGCCATCGGCCGTTCCGATCTCGCCGAGGACCCGTCGCTGCGCGGCAACGAC
>Ga0182229_1000090_pt1 | contig 22759 bp, 22 predicted proteins | sample G6R1MG_32_FD_129663 | JGI IMG/M metagenome (GOLD analysis project Ga0182229, IMG submission 129663) | Miscanthus phyllosphere microbial communities from Michigan, USA - G6R4_MAIN_07NOV2016_LD1 MG | ecosystem: Host-associated > Plants > Phyllosphere > Phylloplane/Leaf | place: USA: Michigan...
AGCGGTTGGCTTCGATCTTCCTCGGCCGCTAAGGCGTGACGCCGGACACCGGGCTCCGGTTGTTCGCCAAGCGACGGTTCGAGGAACACTAAGGTCGCGCCGTCATCCTTCGGGATGGCGGTGTGGTCCGGGCGGTGCTCCGCCCGGGGCGTTTCAGGGTTGGGCCGAAGGCCCCGACGGAACACGACTCAACGGGGCGGCGCGAGCCGTCCCGTTTTTCATGTGCGCTCCCTTCGTTGCCGGGCGCAGGGGGCGACACCATGTCTGGGGCTCCTGATTGCGCGAGTCCCGCGCCCAACACGGTTCCCCCGATGCCGAAGCCCCTCATCGTCGACATCCCGCACGATCTCGGACAGGCCGAGGCCAAGCGCCGCCTGATGGAGGGGACCGAGCAGGTCCGCGCCCTGCTCCAGAAAGGCGGCATCACCATCGACCAGCTGGGCTGGACCGGCGACCGGCTCGATTTCGGCGTCTCGGCGGTGGCCCAGAAGGTCGCCGGCTCGATCGATGTCGGGACCGAGAGCGTGCGCCTCGAAGTGAAGTTGCCGTTCCTGCTCGCCCTGTTCGCGGAGAAGATCCAGAAGGTCGCGAGCAAGGAAGCCACGCTCCTCCTCACCAAGAAGTAGGCGGAACATCCCGCGCCCACGGGCCGTTCGACTGCCGAAAACTCGAGGAGGAATGCCCGATGGCGAATCCCGGCTCCGTTCCGGAGGTGCCCCAGCCCGCCCCGACGCCCGCGCCCGACACGCCCTACGATCCGCCGCAGGTGCCGACTCCCAGCCCCGAGCCGGAGATCCCCGGCAACACGCCGGCCGAGGCGCCGGGCATCCAGCCGCCGGAGATTCCGGTGAACGACCCCGGCAGCCAGCCGATCAGCCCGCCCGGCCCCGCCAACCCGACGGCGTGACGCGGGACTGAGCGTTTGAAGAGCCAGCGCGGCGCTGCCATAAGCGCCGCATGGCCGCCCCCCCGCTTCTCACCCTTCAGGATGCCGCGCTGACCTTCGGCGGAACACCGCTGATCAGCCGCGCCGATCTCACCATCGCGCCGGGCGACCGGACCTGCCTCGTCGGCCGCAACGGCTCCGGCAAGTCGACGCTGATGAAGATCGCCGCCGGTCTGGCGGAGCCGGACAAGGGCCGGCTCTTCGTCCAGCCCGGCACGACGATCCGCTACCTCGCGCAGGAGCCGGATTTCTCGGGCTTCGCCAACACCCTCGACTTCGTGGAAGCCGGCCTCGCGCCGGGCGATCCGATCCACCGCGCCCGCTACCTCCTCGAAAGCCTCGGCATGACGGGCGAGGAGGATCCGGCCAAGCTCTCCGGCGGCGAGGGCCGCCGCGTGGCGCTCGCCCGCGCGCTCGCGCCCGAGCCCGACGTGCTGCTCCTCGATGAGCCAACCAACCATCTCGACCTGCCGGCCATCGAATGGCTCGAAGCCGAGCTGAAGGGCATCCGCGCCGCCCTCGTCCTCATCAGCCACGACCGGCGCTTCCTCTCCTCCCTGTCGCGGGCGACGATCTGGCTCGACCGGGGCGAGACCCGCCGGATCGAGCAGGGCTTCTCCGGCTTCGAGGCGTGGCGCGACGCCTTCCTCGAAGAGGAGGAGCGCAACCAGCACAAGCTCGACCGCAAGATCGCCGACGAGGAGCATTGGCTGCGCTACGGCGTCACCGCCCGGCGCAAGCGCAACGTGCGGCGGCTCGGCAACCTCCATGCGCTCCGCAAGGACCGGCGGGAGCATCGCCGCCCGGTCGGCTCGGTGAGCATGCAGGCGGGGGAGGCGGAATCCTCCGGCGCCCTGGTGATGGAGGCGCGCGGCGTCTCGAAATCCTACGGCGAGCGCAGGATCGTCGACACTCTGAGCCTGCGAGTGATGCGCGGCGACCGCCTCGGCATCGTCGGGGCCAACGGCGCGGGCAAGTCGACCCTCATCAAGCTCCTCACCGGCGAGATCGCCCCCGATTCGGGGGAGATCGTGCTCGGCACGAACCTCAAGCCGGTGATCCTCGACCAGGGCCGCGCCGGCCTCGAACCGGGCATGACCGTCACCGACGTGCTGACCGGCGGGCGCGGCGACAGCGTCGTCGTGAACGGCCGCAGCCGGCACGTCATCGGCTACCTGAAGGACTTCCTGTTCGCGCCGGAGCAGGCGCGCACGCCGGTCTCGGTGCTGTCGGGCGGCGAGCGCAACCGGCTGCTCATCGCCAAGGCCCTGGCGCAGCCCTCGAACCTCCTTGTGCTCGACGAGCCGACCAACGACCTCGATCTCGAAACCCTCGACCTGCTGCAGGAGATGCTGGACGACTACGAGGGCACCCTGCTCCTCGTGAGCCACGACCGCGACTTCTTGGACCGGGTGGTGGGCAGCGTTCTCGTCTCGGAGGGGGAGGGGCGCTGGGTCGAATATGCCGGCGGCTATTCGGACATGCTGACCCAGCGCGGCAAGGGCGTCGAGGCGCGGGCCGCGGCGGGCAAGAAGTCAGAGGGCAGGGCGGAGAAGGCCGAGCCGCGCGAGCGCGCCGCCCCGCCGCCCGGCAAGCCGAAGCTCGGCTTCAAGGACCAGCACGAGCTGAAGACCCTGCCCGAGCGCATCGCCAAGCTCGAAGCGGCGATCGGGCAACTTAAGACGATCCTCGCGGATGCCGGCCTCTATGCCCGCGACCCCGCGCGGTTCGAAAAGGCGAGCACGATGCTCGCCCAGGCCGAGGCGGACCTCGCCGCCGCCGAGGACCGCTGGCTCGAACTGGAAATGCTGCGCGAGGGCTGAGACCGCCGCGCCGCCTTCATACTGCCGGAATGGCTTTGTGCTATGGCGGTGCCTCCCCGTAATCGGACCCGATCCGTGCCGCAGACCGAGACGTCCGCCCGAGCCCTGCGCCGCGCCGGCTGGCTCGCCGGCCTGCTGCCGCTGGCCGGGCTCTGGGCCGGCCTCGCCATCTATGCGGCGCCGGGGATCGGCGCGCGGGTCGTCGCCGAGGGCGAGGGCATCGCGGCCACCACCTTCACCAACGGCGAGCCATGGCTGCGGATCGCCGCGCGGGGGCGGGATCTGGTGGCGCAGGGCGAGGCGCCCGACGAGGCTGGGCGGGCCATCGTCCTCGCCCGCCTCGCCGCCCTCGACGGCCCCCGCCGGATCGTCTCGGAGATCGGCCTCGTGGAGACGGCCGCGCCCTTCCAATGGGCCGCGACCTGGACCGGCGGCACGGGCGTGACCCTCGAAGGCAGCCGCCCCGTCGAGATCGGCCGCAAGGCCCTTGAAGTGGAGGTGACGGGGGCCATCGGCGCGGGCACGCCCCTGCGCGATTCCGCCCGCGCGGCGCGAGGCGCGCCCCCGGACTTCTCCGCCGCCGCCACCTTCCTGGCCGCACGCCTGCCGAGCCTCGCCCCCGGCGCGAAGGCGGTGCTGACCGACACGGTGCTCAGCCTCTCCGGCGAGGCGGTGGACCTCGCCGCCTACGATGCCCTGCGTGCCGCGCTCTCGCGCCCGCCGGACGGGTTCAGCCTCGGCAAGGTCGAGATCCTGCCGCCGCGCATCACCGATTACCGCCTCGCGCTTACCCGTACCGGAACGGGGGCGACGCTCAACGGCTACGTCCCCTCCGAGGCCGCCCGCCAGATGGCCCTCGCCATGGCCCGCACCCTCACCGAGGGCGGGCCGGTGGAGGACAGGCTCCAGGCCGCGCGCGGCCTGCCGGGTTCGGTCGATCCGCGTGGCCTCATCGACTTCATGGGCCAGCTCGCGGGGCTGATCCAGGCCGGCGAGGTCACGTATGCGGGCGGGGCGGTCTCGGTGAAGGGCGATGCCATCGATCCGCAGGCGATCCCCGAGGCGCAGGCGCTCCAGAAGGAGGGCCGCCCGGCCGGCGTCGCCGCCGGCACGGTGACGCTCGCCGCCAAGCCGCTCTCGCCTTACCGAGTGAGCCTGCGCCGCACGCCGGAGGCGCTGACGGTGAGCGGCCACCTGCCCGACGAGGAGGCCCGCCGCCGGGTGCTCGCCGCCCTGCGCCAGCGGGTGTTCCGAGAACCGGTGATCGACCGCACCCGCCTCGCCGACGGGGCCCCGACGGGTCTCGCGAACGCCCTCGACGGGGCGGCCGTCATGCTCTCCACCCTCGCCACGGGGGAGGCGGTCCTCACCGACAGGAGCCTCTCCCTCACGGGCGAGAGCCTCTATCCCGAGGCCGCCGACCGCGCCCCGAACCGGGTTGCCACCCTGCTGCCCGCCGGCTGGACCGGCGAGGTGTCCGTCTCTGCCAAGGAGGCGGACACGCGGCGCGACGGAGAATCCTGCCGCCAGGGCGTCGCCGCCGCGACCGCGACGGCGGATTGGCGCTTCGCCGTGGGCAGCACGGCCCTGACGCCGGCCTTCTATCCCGGCCTCGATGCCCTGGCCGCCCTGGCCAAGACCTGCCCGGACCTGCGCGTGGCAGTCTCCGGTCCCGCCGACCCGCCGGGCGCCAAGCCGCCACCCACCGAGGAGCCGAAGAAGCCGGCCGAGAAGAAGGTTGGCAAGGCGAAGGCCGAGAAGGCGCCGGAGCCCGCGCCCGAGGCCAAGCCGGCAGAGGAGGAGAATTCCGGCCTCGCCCGGCAGCGGGCGCAGGCCGTGATGGAATACCTGCTGCAGGCGGGGATGCGGCCGGGACAGGTCGCGGCGGGCCCCGACCGGGGCGCCGGCCCCGCGACGGTGGCGCTCGCGCCATGACCCTGCTTCTCACCGCCTTCTGGCCCGGCCTCGCCGGGGCGATCCTGCTCGGCTGCGCCGTGGGATTCCTCTCGGGCTGGCCCGAGAACCGGGCGATCTCCTTGGGCCTCGCCGGGCTCGCCCTGGTGCTGCTGTTGCTCGCCGCCGCCCAGGCTTTGCCCGGTCTGCCCGGCCTCTGGCTCGAAGGGGCGGCCCTGATGCTGCCCCTCTACCTCGCGGGGTGCGCGCTGGGCGCGCTGGGGAACCGAACGACCGGCGCGGGACGTTGAACCGCCATCGACCGGCCTTCATGCGCCGGCCTCGGATCGCGACACGCCACGGAGGGAGGCCCCCATGGGCATGCTGGAATCGGTGATCGGTGGCGTCCTTGGGCAGGTCTTCGGCGGCCGCCAGGGCGGGATGTCGCCCGTGGTGAAGGCGCTGCTGATGCTGCTCCTCGCCAAGGGCGCCAGCGGCGGCTTCGGCGACATATTCGGCCGGGGGCACCAGGGCGAGCCCGGCCCGGAGGCCGACCGCACCGGCACCCGCCCGCCTCAGCCGATGCCGCGCGACGAGCCCGGCGATATCGGCGGGTTCGACCAGTATGGCGGGCGCCGCAACACTGGCCCTTCGGCGGACGGGCCGGTCGATGACTCGCTCCCTGGCAGCGGCTTCGATGACCTGTCGGGGATGCTTGGCGGCGGTGGTGGCGGTGGCGGAAGTCAGGCCCGCCCCGACCCGGAGGAGGTCGGCGGCCTCGGCCCCCTGGTGGACCGCTTCCGCAATGCCGGGCTCGGCGACGTGATCGGCTCGTGGATCGGCCATGGGGCCAACCATGCCATCGATCCGGACCAGCTCGCCCATGCGCTCGGCGGCGACACCGTCGCGACGCTCGAGCGGGAAACCGGCATGGACCGCTCGGCGCTGCTCGGCGAGCTGTCGCGGGCCCTGCCCGAGGTGGTGCACCGCCTGACGCCCGAAGGGCGGGTGCCCTAAGACCCCTGCCTTCTCCTGGGACCAAATGCCCCCCAGCCCCTTGACCGCCGACACGGCCGGCGGCCAAGTGGCGGATGGGGCGGTACGCGCCGCCCTGGGGTTGGGAAGCCCCTCCTAAGCGGTTTTGGCGCCGGCTGTTACGGCGCCATGTTCCTTGACCATGCGGTCGGGGAGCCGACGACGTATGTCCAGGCGCTCCGGTGCTAAAGGTCGTAGGAGCCGTCTTAGGCGGTTTTCCCACTCCCCGACTATGGGTGGTCCGAGGCTCGTCAGCGGGGGCGTACCGCGGACACGGGCCTGCCGGGAGTTGAGGATGTCCGAACTCGCCGAAACCAGAGAGCGGCTGGCGCTGCTCCGCGCCACCGTCGAGGCCCTGCCCGACGCATGGCCCACCGATCCCCTTCACCGCCGCTCACGGGCGATGCTCATGCAGCTCATGACGCTGCTGACGAAACCGGCCGAGCGTCCCGCGCGGCGGATGTGAAGGCAACCTGCCCCTTCCAGCCCTGTCCCTCATCCTGAGGTGCGGCGGCAGCCGCCTCGAAGGAGGGGGCCAGTCAGCGCGCGATTCCCGGAGGCCTCCTTCGAGGCCTCTTCGCGGCACCTCAGGATGAGGGGGAGGATGGGAGTGTGGGAGGATGGAAACCCATTCCGTCCTCCGTGGGGCGCCCCCCTCAGACCCGGCGCATCACCAGCGAGGCGTTCGTCCCTCCGAAGCCGAAGGAGTTCGACAGGGCGATGTCCACGCGCTTGCGCTTGGCCTCGTGCGGCACGAGATCGATCTTCGTCTCGACGCTCGGGTTGTCGAGGTTCAGCGTCGGCGGAATCACGCCGTCGCGGATCGTGAGGACCGAGAAGATCGCCTCCACCGCCCCGGCCGCGCCGAGGAGGTGGCCCACCGCGCTCTTGGTGGAGGACATCGTCGCCTTGGCCGCGCCACCGCCGAGGAGGCGTTCCACCGCCTTCAGCTCCAGCTCGTCGCCCATGGGCGTCGAGGTGCCGTGGGCGTTGATGTAGTCGATCTCGGCCGGGTCGATCCCCGCCCGCTTCACGGCCGCCGTCATGCAGCGGAAGGCGCCGTCCCCATCCGGGGAGGGGGAGGTGATGTGGTAGGCATCGCCCGAGAGGCCGTAGCCGACGATCTCGGCGTAGATCTTCGCGCCGCGCGCCTTGGCGTGCTCGTATTCCTCCAGCACCACGATGCCCGCGCCTTCGCCCATCACGAAGCCGTCGCGGTCCTTGTCGTAGGGGCGGGAGGCCTTCTCCGGGGCGTCGTTGAAGCCGGTGGAGAGGGCGCGGCAGGCCGAGAAGCCCGCGATGGACAGGCGGTTCACGGGCGATTCGGCGCCGCCCGCCACCATCACGTCGGCATCGCCCAGCGCGATCAGGCGGCTCGCGTCGCCGATGGCGTGCGCGCCGGTCGAGCAGGCCGTGACCACCGCGTGGTTCGGGCCCTTCAGCCCGTGCTTGATCGAGACCTGGCCCGAGGCGAGGTTGATGATGCGGCCGGGGATGAAGAACGGCGAGATGCGGCGCGGCCCCTTGTCGTGCAGGGTCACGGAGGCGTCGTAGATGCCGCCGATGCCGCCGATGCCGGAGCCGATCAGCACGCCCGTGGCGCAGCGGTCCTCCTCGTCGGTCGGGTGCCAGTTCGCGTCGGCCAGCGCCTCGTCGGCCGCCGCCACCGCGTAGACGATGAACGGATCGACCTTGCGCTGTTCCTTGGGATCCATCGCGGCGTCGGGGTTGAACGAGCCGTCCGACCCGTCGCCGAAGGGGATCTGGCAGGCGATCCGGCACGGCAGGTCGGCCGATTCGAAGCCGCGGATCGTCCCGGCCCCGCTATCCCCCGCGATCAGGCGGCTCCAGGTGTGCTCCACCCCGCTGCCCAGCGGCGTGACCATCCCCAGACCCGTGACCACAACCCGCCGCATCGATTCCGTCCCGTCAGCCCTCCAAAACCGAATACCGGCGCGGGGGCGAACCCGCCTCATCCGCGCCGCGTGAAAACTCGCGTCGGCCCCTCAGGCGGCCGAGTTCTTCTCCAGGAACTTCACCGCGTCCCCGACCGTCTGGATGGTCTCGGCGGCGTCGTCCGGGATTTCGACGTTGAACTCTTCCTCGAAGGCCATGACCAGCTCGACGGTGTCGAGGCTGTCGGCACCGAGGTCGTCGATGAAGTTGGCGCTCTCGACCACCTTCTCGGGCTCCACGCCCAGGTGCTCGACAACGATCTTCTTCACGCGCTCAGCGATATCGCTCATCGGTCTTGCGTCCTCGTCCTTGCTGGTCTCTGTCGCGTCTTCTTGTGTGCCGTGGCTCACCTTGCCTGAGGGCACTGGAGAGCCGGTGTCCGATCGCGCGTGTTTCGAGGTGAACCGGGTTAGCCCCGATGCAGGGGCTTTGGACTGAAAACCCGCTTAACCGTCAACCCCCTGTACGGCTAAAGCGGGTGGTAGCACAGGGTTCCGGCGCTGGCGAGAGGCCGTTCACAAACCGTTCAGAGGTGTGGTTTTTCAGTGCCTTGACCCCGTTTCGGGTCAGATCATCGCCATGCCGCCATTCACATGCAATGTTTGGCCGGTGACATAGCCCGCCTCCGCAGAAGCGAGGTAAAGCGCCGCCGCCGCCACTTCCGCGCCCTCGCCGAGGCGCCCCGCCGGCACGCGGGTGAGGATGCCCTCGCGCTGCTTCTCGTTGAGCGCGTCGGTCATCGGCGAGGCGATGAAGCCCGGCGCGATGCAGTTCACGGTGATCCCGCGCGAGGCGACCTCGCCCGCCAGCGCCTTGGTGAGGCCCACGAGCCCGGCCTTCGCGGCGGCGTAGTTGCCCTGGCCGGGGTTGCCGGTGGTGCCGACCACCGAGCCGATACCGATGATCCGGCCGTAGCGGCGGCGCATCATGCCCTTCACGGCCGCCCGCGACAGGCGGAAGGCGGCGGTGAGGTTCACGGCGATCACCGAATCCCACTCCTCGTCCTTCATCCGCATGAAGAGGTTGTCGCGGGTGATGCCGGCGTTGTTCACGAGGATGTCGAGCGGGCCGATCGCCGCCTCGGCGGCGGGCACCAACGCCTCGACGGAGGCGGTGTCGGCGAGGTTCGCGGGCACGATCGCCGTGCGGTCGCCGAGTTCCGCCGCCAGGGCCTCCAGCGCCTCGGCGCGGGTGCCCGACAGGGCGACCGTGGCGCCCGCCGCGTGCAGGCCGCGGGCGATGGCGCCGCCGAGGCCGCCGGTCGCGCCGGTGACGAGGGCCTTCCGGCCGGTCAGATCGAACATGGGTCGGGTTCCGTTCGTGATCAGAGCGCGAAGGCGGCGACGTCGGCCGGGGTGCCGACCGACAGGGCCTGCGCGCCGGGGGCGATGCGCTTGACGAGGCCGGCGAGGACCTTGCCCGCGCCGAGTTCGATGAAGCGGTCCACGCCGGATCCGGCCATGCCGGCGATGCTCTCGCGCCAGCGGACGGTGCCCGTGACCTGCTCCACCAGGGCGGCGCGGATCTCGTCCGGCCCGCCGACCGGCGCGGCGGTGACGTTGGCGTAGAGGGGCACGCGTGGGGCGTTCAGCTCCACCGCCGCCAGGGCCTGCGACATCCGCATGGCGGCCGGGGCCATCAGGCGGCAATGGAACGGCGCGGAGACGTTGAGCATCACCGCGCGCTTGATTCCCTTGCCGGAGGCCAGGGCGACCGCCCGCTCGACAGCGGCGCGGCTGCCAGAGAGCACCACCTGCCCGCCGCCATTGTCGTTGGCGACGTCGCAGACCTCGCCCTGCGCCGCCTCCTCGGCCAGCGCGTGGGCGGCGGCGAGATCGGTGCCGATCAGCGCCGCCATGGCCCCGGCGCCGGGGGGCATCGCCGCCTGCATCGCCTCGCCCCGGACGCGCAGCAGGCGCGCGGCGTCGGCGATGGAGAGGGAGCCGGCGGCGGCGAGCGCCGCGTATTCGCCGAGCGAATGGCCGGCGACGCAGGATACGTCCCGCGTCAGGTCTAGGCCCTTCTCGGCCTCAAGGACCCGCAGCGCCGCGAGGCTCGCGGCCATCAGGGCCGGCTGGGCGTTGGCGGTGAGCGTCAGCTCGTCGGCCGGACCCTCGGCCATCAGGTGCGAGAGCTTCTGGTTCAGGGCGTCGTCGACCTCGTCGAGCACCGCCCGCGCCTGCGGGAACGCCGCCGCCAGATCCTTGGCCATGCCCACGGCCTGGCTGCCCTGGCCCGGAAAGATGAGTGCGCGCATTCCAGCCGCGACGCCCAGCGCCGCCCTCTCCGGGGTGCCCCTCCCGGCGCGGCGGAGACCCCTCGTTAACGAAGGCGGCGCAGTCGCACCCGTTGCGGCGCGTTGTCAACAACGCGCCGCACAATCGTGTCCTTTGCGGAAGAGGCTGCCAAGCGCCCGCGCCCGTGGCACAGAGCGGGCATGATCGTTCGCCCGCGCCCCACGCTCATCACCGTCCTGTTCGCCCTGCGCGGCTCGATCCTGCCGCAGGTGGCGCCGACGGTGATCGGGATCACCGCCTTCTCAGTGGTCGTCGTCGCGGCCGAGCAGCGCTGGCCCTGGGCCTTCCCCGTCACCGCCGGGGTCGGGCCGTTCACGCTGATCGGCCTCGCCCTGTCGATCTTCCTCAGCTTCCGCAACAACGCCTGCTACGACCGGTGGTGGGAGGCGCGGAAGGTCTGGGGCTCGCTCATCGTGGAGACGCGGGGGCTCGCCCGCACCATCCCCGCCCTGCTGCCGGGGGAGGATCACGCCGCCTTGCGCCGGGCGAGCCTCCTGCGGGTGCTCGCCTTCACCAGCGCCCTCCATGCCTGCCTGCGCGGGGGCGACGAGGCGCAGGCCGCCGCCGCGTGGCTGAGTGAGGACGAGGCCGCCGCCCTGCGCGACCGGCCGAGCCCCGTGGACGCCACCCTCCGGCCGCTCCTCGGCGACCTCGCGGCGGCGATGCGGGCGGGGGCGATCACCGACGTGCTGTTCGGCCTGCTCGAACGGAAGGTCTCGGACCTCTGCGCGATCCAGACCGCCTGCGAGCGCATCCGCCACACGCCCGTGCCCTTCGCCTACACGCTCCTCGTCTACCGGACGGCGTGGCTCTACTGCCTGTTCCTGCCGGTGGGGCTGTCCGGCTCGCTGGGCTGGGCGACGCCCTTCGCCGTGGCGCTGGTCGCCTACACGTTCTTCGGCCTCGACGCCCTCGGCGACGAGTTGGAGGAGCCCTTCGGCACGGCGCCCAACGACCTGCCCCTCGACGCGATGCTGCGCATCGCCGAGCGCACCGTCCTCGACGCGCTCGGCGACCCGCTGCCGCCCCCGGTGGCGGCCGACCGCTACTGGTTGCGCTGACCGGCGCTCTTGCTCCCCGTCCCGGATCGTGCTGCACCGTTCGGCAAAAATCCGGGAGGAGAGGCCATGTCGTTGTTCGCGCAGTTGCAGCGTCGCGCGCAGGAGAAGCGGCCCGTCCGCGTGGGGCTGATCGGGGCCGGCAAGTTCGGCTCGATGTATCTCTCGCAGGCGCCGCGCACCCCCGGCATCCACCTCGTCGCGGTGGCCGACCTCTCGCCGCCGCGCGCCATGGATTCCCTCCGCCGGGTCGGCTGGGCCGACGAGCGCTTCGCGGCCGCGAGCCTCGAACAGGCGTCCCGCGAGGGCACGACCTGCGTGACCGACGACGCGGACGGGATGATCGCCAGCCCGTTCATCGACATCGTCATCGACGCCACCGGCAGCCCGGCGGCGGGCATCCACCACGTCCTCAAGGCCTGCGAGCACCGCAAGCACGTGGTGATGGTCAACGTCGAGGCCGACGTCCTCGCCGGACCCTACCTCGCCCGGAAGGCCGCCGAGGCGGGCATCCTCTACAGCATGGCCTCCGGCGACCAGCCCGCGCTCATCGCCGAACTGGTCGATTGGGCGCGCACCATCGGGCTCGAGGTCGTCTGCGCCGGCAAGGGCACGAAGTACCTGCCGGTCTACCACGCCTCCACCCCCGACACGGTCTGGGGCCATTACGGCTTCACCGACGAGCAGGTGGCCGGCGGCGACTTCAACCGCCAGATGTTCAACTCCTTCCTCGACGGCACCAAGTCGGCGCTGGAGATGGCGGCGGTGGCCAATGCCTGCGGCCTCACGCCCCCGCGCGACGGCCTCGCCTTCCCGGCCTGCGGCGTGGACGACCTGCCGACCCTGCTGCGGCCGGTCGCCGACGGCGGCATCCTCGCCGAGAAGGGCACGGTGGAGGTGGTCTCATCCTTGGAACGGGACGGGCGCCCGGTGTTCCGCGACCTGCGCTGGGGCGTCTACGCGGTGTTCGAGGCGCCAAGCCGCTACGTCGCGGATTGCTTCGCGCAATACGGGCTGAAGACCGACAGCACCGGCCGCTACGCCGCGACCTACAAGCCCTATCACCTGATCGGCCTGGAGCTCGGCCTCTCGGTCGCCTCCATCGCGATCCGGGGCGAAGCGACGGGGGCCACCACCGCGTGGCGCGGTGACGTGGCCGCCACCGCCAAGCGCGCCCTGAAGGCCGGCGAGAGGCTCGACGGCGAGGGCGGCTTCACCGTCTACGGCAAGCTGATGCCCGCCGCCGACGCCCTGGCGCAGGACGCCCTGCCGATCGGCCTCGCCCACAACATGGTGCTGCGGAACGACGTCCCGGCCGGGCGCCCCGTGCGCTGGAGCGATGTGAGCTACGACGAGGGCCAGGAGGCGATCCGCGTCCGCCGGGACATGGAAGCCCTGTTCCGAGGCGAACTCGACGCGGCCTGAGCGCTATTGCTGCCAGCGGTAGATGTCGAACACGCTGCGCTTGGTGCGGAACCAGCGGCGCCCGGTCTCGGGATCGTGCCCGTTGGCCCGGAACGACTTGGCAAGCCGCCGGACGAGGCGGTTCGCCAGCGACACGCTGTCGATGTCGTAGGCGATCAGTTCGGGAGGCCGCGTGGTTTCAGCCTTCCGTTCGCGGATGAAGATCGAATGAGGCATGGGCTTCACCGGTTGTGTGCTGCCGATACCTGTCAACGATCAGCTTATCCCATTGTTCATTATCAACGAAACTGCGGTTAATACATAAAAATTGCTGTCTTAATTCTCGGAGCGACCGTAGGGCGCGGCCATGCCTCGCATCCAGCGCGACAGCACCGAGCGCGGCGTCTGCGGGTCGTCGGGGCTGGCGCTGCGGGGCAATTGCGCCACCGCGCGGGCCATCTTGGGGGTGATGCCGTAGGCGGCCTTGAAGGCGCGGTGGAAGCTCGCCTCTGCGCCCAGCTGCCAGCGTCCGGCCACATCCTTCGCCCGCGCGCCGGGGGCGGTGAGATCGAAGAAGGCCCGGTGCAGGCGCCGGCTGCGGATATAGGCCTCGACGCCCCCGTGCGGGGCGAAGAGCCGGTAGAGCACGGAGCGCGACAGGCCGAGCTGGCGCAGGATGCTCTCGCCCGACAGTTCCGCATCGCCGAGCCGCGCCTCGATATGCTGCTTGATGCGGATGAGCCGGTCGCCTTCCCCGGCGGTGCCGGCGCCCTGGTCGGCGCGCTGCAATTCGGCCCGCAGGCAGGCGGTGATGAGACCGATGGAGGCCTCCACGGCCATCTCGCACTCGGTCTGCATCATGGAGGGGGCGACCTCCAACAGGGCCTGGAGGTGGCGCCCGATCAGCGCCCCCGCGACTTCGGTCCCCGGGATGACCAGCCCGTGAAGCGCTTCGAGGCTCGGCAGGTGGGCCGCCAGCTTGGGGCGGGGGATCACCATCGTCACGTTTTCGAAGGCGCTCGCCCGCGTGTCGAGGGTCTGGGCGAGATCGAACAGGCAGATGTCGCCGGGCTGCACCCGCATCGCCCGCTGGCCGGCGACGCCCTCGAAGCCGCCACGGACATAGAGCTGCAGGATGATGTGATCGACGTTGCTGCGCGCGATGGTGTCGACCGTCCGCCGGAAGCGCTGGCCGCTCGCCCGCGTCGTGCCGAGGAGCACCGACCCGAGGGCGAAGCTGGTGAGGTCGGCGCGGAACGGGCCTGGCTCGCCCAGCGCCAGGTCCTCGACATCGAAGAGCGTGCCGACCGCCTCGCGCCATACGCCGGCATTGTCCTCGGGCGAGAGGGATTCGGCCTGGAAGCCGAAACGCGGAACGAGATCGCTGACCCTGACGGCATCGGCGTCGATGACCGACCTGTTCCGCGACGACGGCCCCGATTCCCTGGCCATGCCCCTTCCCGATCCCGCCTGCCGCCCGTGCGGCGGATGGCCAGTCATGGCCGAGCGTCGCCGGCTTGGCTACTGGCAGGCCGTTCGACGCCGGAGGGGCGGGATCGAATTCCCTTCTACCGAAGTGGTGTTCTAGTTCGGCCTGCTGGCGAACAGCATCGGGTATTTGTTCGATACGATGAAGCCGAAATCGGTGAGCTTGTCGACGATCTCCCTGTCGCTATGCCCGTCGATCGTGTGAAGCTCCATCGCGATCTGGCGCACGTTCTTCATCGTGTCGCGGTCGAGGGCCGCGAAGATATCGTACTCGGCGCCCTCGCAATCGATTTTCAGGAGAGCGACCGGGCGATCGAGCGAACGCAGGATGGTGACGATGCCGGCGGCCTTCACCGTGAACGGTCGGACGTCGTTGCTCTCGCGCTGGTCGATGTTCGAGAACATCGTGGTGAGCGACGAGCGTTCCTGCAGCAGCAGAACGATCTCGCCGTCCTGGCCGCAGACCGCTTCGTTCCGCACATCGATGTTGGACAGCGCGTTGATGGCGACATTGTGCTTGAGACGTTCGCACACGTCGGGATTGGGCTCGAACGCGATGACCCGCCCGGTCCGCCCGACCTTCTTGGACGCCAGGACCGCGAAAGACCCGAAGTTGGCACCGATATCGATGACGGTGTCGCCTTCATTGAGGGATATTCCGTCAGAGAAGTAATCCTCGCGGATCACATTCTCATAGATCGTATACCACTCATGCGTATTGGCCTGAATTTCGAAGCTGATGCCGCGACACTCGGCTCGATAGTTAGCGCGCTTCACTCGCATCAGGTCGAGGATGAGTGGCATCGGTTCTGAGCTGGCCGCGAAGATAGCCCGGATCTGCTCAAACTTTGCGATAATGTTCATCAGCAAATATCTTGGCGACCGAATTGATCATTTCGCCTCGTGGGGCGAAATGTATCGATGATAATAACTTGGTATCCGCGCGGCGCGCAATCACTTTTGCCGCGTCGATAAACTCACGCAGCGATTCCGCTTGAAGCTTGACTGTTGGGATCGCAGGTCCGTGCCGAGGCCGATTTGGCCGGCGAAAGCCGCGACTGCGGAACGCTTTCGCGGTGCGGTGAGGTCTGGAAAGATCAGATGGCCCGTGCGAGCGATTGCGAAAGGCACGGGAAGCAAGGTCGCAGACCAAGTCTTGCGGGCCGAACAATCACCGATCTGACATCAGGTGATTGTTTCGGGTCGCAAAATGGTCGGAGTGGCGGGATTCGAACCCACGACCCCTAGTCCCCCAGACTAGTGCGCTAACCGGGCTGCGCTACACTCCGACGCCCCGAAGGGTTCGCGCTCTTAGCGTCTCCGCGCCGGGCAAGGCAAGCCCTGAAATGCATGGGACGGCGCATCGGCCACAACCGGTGGCGCGCAGGGCACCCCCGGCGCTGGTCCCGCGCGGCCGGGGCGGGTAGGCAGAAGCCCGCTCTCCCGGCACGCGAGGCCACGCACCCATCGTGACGATCCAGCGCCCCACCGCCTTCGACCTCACCCGCCTCGTCACCCGGCTGCGCCACGCGAGCCCGTCCGGGATCGACCGGGTCGATCTCGCCTACGCGCACGCGTTCCTCGGCCGCCGGGAGGACGGCGTCGGCGTGGTCTCCACGGCGTTCGGCCCCCGCGTGCTCCCGCGCGAGGAGGCGCTGTCCATCGTGGCGGCGGTGGAGGCGGGCTGGATCGAGGACCGCCCGGCGGACGAGGATCCCGCCTATCGACGGCTCGCCGCGCGCCTCGCGGCCCCGGTGCCGGGTGAGGCGCAGGAACCGGCCAGCAAGCCGGGCTCCGCCGCGCGGGACCGGCGGCTCATCCAGGCCCGCACCGTGGCGCGGATCCTCGCCCGGTCCCGGCCCATCGCGGCCCTGCCGCGCGACAGCCTCTACCTCCACACCTCGCATCTGCGGCTCGACAGGCCCGGCCGGTTCGATTGGCTCTACGACCGGCGGGACGTGCGGGCGGCCTTCTTCGTCCACGACGTCATCCCGATCAGCCATCCCGAATATGGCCGCGCGGGCGAGGCCGCCCGGCACGAGGTCCGGATGCGCACCGTGGGGCGGCACGCGGCGGCGATCCTCGTCAATTCCGAGGATACGGGCCGGCGCACGCTCGCCCTCCTCGATGCGTGGCGCTTTCCGCGCCCGCCCGTCGCGGTGGGGCATCTCGGCGTCGAGCCGGCCTTCGGGCGCGAGGGGCCGCGCCTTCATCCGCCCCGGCCGACCTTCCTCGCCTGCGGCACCATCGAATCGCGCAAGAACCACCTCCTGCTGTTCCAGCTCTGGCGGGTGCTGGCGGAGCGGCACGGGGCGGCGACGCCCCGGCTCGTCGTGGTCGGGCGGCGGGGCTGGGAGGCCGAGAGCGCCATCGACATGCTGGAACGCTGCCCCGGCGTGACGGCGCATGTCATCGAGGCCTCCGGCCTCTCGACCCATGGTCTCGCGGCGCTGATGCGCTCCTGCACGGCGCTGCTGATGCCCTCCTTCACCGAAGGCTACGGCATCCCGGTGGTCGAGGCCGCCGCCTCGGGGCTGCCGGTGGTCGCCTCCGACATCCCGGCCCACCGGGAGATTGCGGAGGGCCTCGCCCAATTCCACGATCCCCTCGACGGGCCGGGCTGGCTCGCCTCGGTGGAGCGTCTGATGGAGGCGGACTCGCCCCTGCGGGCGGATCTCGCCGCACGTCTCGACGGATACCGGCCGCCTGGCTGGTCCGGGCACTTCGCGGCGGTGGGGCCGACCCTGGCCGCCCTGTGACGCCGCGCGAGTTGCGTCGCCGGCCCCTGACGAATATGAAAAAGCGTCAGCGTCACGGATGAGACGCGCCGGAGCGACGTCGGATGAAGGTGGTCGACATCGATCGTGAGACGGTCAAGCAGGGTCTCGCGGATGGGTCGATCCTGGTGATCGACGTACGCGAGTCGCACGAATACGAGGCGGGCCATATTCCCGGCAGCGTCTCCCATCCCCTCTCGGACTTCGACCCCGCCGCCCTCGCCGAACTGGTGCGGAACGATGGGCGCAGGCCCGTCCTGTCCTGCGCGGCGGGCGTCCGCTCCGTGCAGGCCATGGCCGTGGCGCAGAGGGCGGGACTCGACTTCTCCGAGCACTATCGGGGCGGATTCAAGGATTGGTATTCGGCGGGCGAGGATATCGCCTAGAGTTTCCTGAACGTCCGTGATGCGAACACCGTGATGTGTGGTCGCGCACGGGCGTTTTGGCCGGCGCGGGAGTAGCGCGCCATTGCCAAGGGACCCCAAAAGAACGATGCGCAGCCGGCTCGCACGCACTCTCTCGCTCTTCGTCGGCTTTGCCGCGGCAGCGACGTCCGCCCTCGCCCAGGCTCCGGGCGGCCCCCCGCCCAAGGTGACGGTGGCCAAGCCCGTCGTCCGCGAGATCGTGGAGAAGGACCAGTATACCGGCCGCTTCGACCCGGTTGAGTATGTCGAGGTCCGCGCCCGCGTGACCGGCTACTTGGAGAAGATCAACTTCCTGGACGGCCAGACGGTGAAGAAGGGCGACGTGCTCTTCGTCATCGACAGGCGGCCCTACAAGGCGGCTTTGGAGCAGGCCCAGGCGGCGGTCTCCTCGGCCAAGGCGCGGCAGAACTTCTCCGTCACGGATCTCGAGCGCGCCCAGACGCTCTCGCGCAGCGGCAACATCTCCGAGCAGGTCACGGACCAGCGCCGGCAGGCGTCGCTGACCGCGCAGGCCGACGTCGACAGCGCCCAGGCCGCCCTCGACAACGCGCAGCTCAACTACAACTTCACCGAGGTGAAGTCGCCCATCGACGGCCGGATCAGCCAGCGTCTCGTCACCGAGGGCAACATCGTCATCACCGACCAGACGATGCTGACGACCATCGTGTCCCTCGACCCGATCTATTTCAGCTTCACCGTCGATGAGAAGTCGTTCCTGAAGTATCAGGGCTCGCTCGGCATCGGCATGGGCCAGACCCAGCGGGGCAAGGGCGTGCCGATCCTGATCGCCCTCTCGGGCGAGGCGAAGCCGACCCGCAAGGGCACGTTGGACTTCGTGGACAACCGGGTCGACACCGCCACCGGCACGGTGCTGCTGCGCGCGACGGTCGAGAACGCCGACAAGTTCATCAAGCCCGGCCTGTTCGGCATCGTCTCGATGCCGGCGACGAAGCCCGCCCAGGGGGTGCTGCTGCCCGACGAGGCGGTGGCGGCCAACCAGGACAAGCGGATCGTCTACGTCCTGGGGCCGGACAACGTGATCCAGCAGCGGGACGTGAAGCTCGGGCCGAAGGTCGACGGCTACCGGGTGATCCAGGACGGCCTGAAGGGCGACGAGCAGGTGGTGGTGAACGGCCTGACCCGGGTCCGCCCCGGCGTGAAGGTCGCGCCGGAGACCACCGAACTGCCGCCGAGCAAGACCTGAAACGGGACGAGGCGCCGCGGGCCCGCAGGGGCCGCTGCTTCTCCATGAGGTTCGACCGATGCGTTTCGCCCACTTCTTCGTCGACCGGCCGATCTTCGCGTCCGTCACGTCGATCGTCTTCCTGATCCTGGGCTTCGTCGCCTACGAGACGCTGCCGGTCTCGCAATATCCCGAGATCGTCCCGCCGACCGTGACCGTGCGCGCCTCCTATCCGGGCGCTAACGCCGAGACCGTGGCCGCGACCATCGCGACCCCGATCGAGCAGGAGGTCAACGGCGTCGACAACATGCTCTACATGACGTCGTTGTCGACCAACGACGGCAACATGCTGCTGACCGTGACCTTCAAGGTCGGCACCAACCTCGATATCGCGAACGTGCTGGTGCAGAACCGCCTGTCGGTGGCCCAGCCGCGCCTGCCGCCGGACGTGCGCAACCTCGGCGTCACCGTGCGCAAGGCCTCGCCCGACCTGATGCTGGTCGTGCACCTGCTCTCGCCGAACAAGACCTACGACCAGAACTACCTCGCCAACTACATCTACCTGAACATCCGCGACGAGCTGCTGCGCCTCGACGGCGTGGGCGACATCACGATCTTCGGCGGCAACGAGTACGCCGAGCGCATCTGGGTCGATCCCAACAAGCTCGCCGCCTACGGCCTGTCCGTCACCGACGTGACGACCGCCCTGCAGGAGCAGAACGTCCAGGTCGCGGCGGGCGCGCTCAACTCGCCGCCGGCCGCGTCGACGGCCGCCTTCCAGCTCGTCGTGCAATCGCAGGCGCGCTTCAAGACGCCGGAAGAGTTCGCGGACGTCATCATCAAGGCCCAGAACGGGCGCCTCGTGCGGGTGAAGGACATCGCCCGCGTCGAGATGGGCCAGAAGGACTACACGACCAACTCGTTCCTGAACGACACGCCGGCCGTGGGCATCGGCGCCTTCCAGCGGCCGGGCACCAACGCCCTCGACGCCGCCGCGTCGGTCAAGAAGGTGATGGAGCGGTCAAGAAGAACTTCCCGCCGGACGTCGAGTACCGCATCGCCTACAACCCGACCGAGTTCATCGAGGAATCGATCCAGGAGGTCTACAAGACCCTCTACGAGGCGGTGGGCCTCGTGGTCATCGTGGTGCTGGTCTTCCTCCAGAGCTGGCGCACGGCGCTCATCCCGGTCATCGCCATCCCCGTGTCGCTCATCGGCACCTTCGCGGCCATGGCGGCCTTCGGCTTCTCGCTGAACAACCTCACCCTGTTCGGGCTGGTGCTCGCCATCGGCATCGTGGTGGACGACGCCATCGTCGTGGTGGAGAACGTCGAGCGCAACATGGCCGAGGGCCTGTCGGCGGGAGACGCGGCCCACAAGACCATGGACGAGGTGGGCGGGGCGGTCATCGCCATCGCCCTGGTGCTGGCGGCGGTGTTCATTCCCACCGCCTTCATTCCCGGCATCTCGGGCCAGTTCTACAAGCAGTTCGCCCTGACGATCGCCGCCTCGACGCTGATCTCGGCGTTCAACTCCCTCACCCTCTCGCCCGCCCTGTGCAAGCTGCTCCTGAAGCCGCACCATGAACGGGCCGAGCCGCGGTTCTTCCTCACGCGGTTCGTGAACTGGCTGGCGAACGGCTTCAACCGCGCCTTCGACGCCACCTCGAACGGCTACGGGCGGGTGATCCGGACGCTCACCGGGGGCGTGGTCGGCCTCGGCGTGATGCTGCTGGTCTATGCCGGCGTGATCTGGGGCACGCTCCACCTCGCGCAGACGACGCCCACGGGCTTCATCCCGGACCAGGACCAGGGCTACCTGATCGGCGTCGTGCAACTGCCCTCGGGCGCCTCCCTCGACCGCACCACCGCTGTGGTGCTGCGGGCGGCGGCGGAGGCGCGCAAGGTCGATGGCGTCACCAACGCGGTGATCATCGCCGGCTTCGACGGCGCGACCTTCACCAACACCACCAACTCGGCGGTCATGTTCCTCACCCTCAAGGGGGCGAAGGAGCGGGCCGAGCACGGGCGCAGCGCGGGCGTGATCACCGGCGACGTGATGAAGGCCACCGCCAACATCGAGGAGGCGCGGGTCATCGTCATCCCGCCGCCGCCGGTGCGCGGCCTCGGCCAGGGCGGCGGCTTCAAGATGCAGATCGAGAGCCGCCAATCCTCCGACATCAACCAGCTGCTCGCCGCGACCGGCGAAATGCTCGCCCAGGCCAACCAAAGCCCGGACGTGACGCGCGTCTTCACCACCTTCGGCAACGACACGCCGCAGCTCTACCTCGACATCGACCGCACCATCGCGCGGATGCTCAACGTGCCGCTGGCCAACGTCTTCTCGTCGTTGCAGGCGGATCTCGGCGGCACCTACGTGAACGACTTCAACACGCTGGGCCGCATCTATCAGGTGCGCTTGCAGGGCGATTCGCAGTTCCGCTCCACGGAGCAGGACATCTCGCAGATCAAGGTCCGGTCCTCGACCGGGGCCCTGGTGCCGATGGGCACGCTCGCCAGCGTGCGCAACGTGAGCGGCCCGCAGATCGTGCAGCGGTTCAACCTGTACTACTCGGTGCCGGTGCAGGGCGTGTCCAAGCCCGGCGTCTCGACCGGTCAGGCGCTCACCGCCATGGAGGAGATCGCCAAGAAGGCCCTGCCGGACGGCTACGCCTACGACTGGACCGAGATCGCCTACCAGCAGAAGGCGGCGAGCGGCACGGCCGGCTACGTCTTCGCGCTGGGCGTGCTCCTCGTCTTCCTCGTCCTGGCGGCGCAATACGAATCCTGGGCCCTGCCGCTGGCGATCCTGCTCGTGGTGCCGACGGGGGTGCTCGCCGCGCTCGGCGGCGTGCAGTTCCGGGGGCAGGACAACAACATCCTCACCCAGATCGGCCTGATCGTGCTCATCGGCCTCGCGGCCAAGAACGCCATCCTGATCGTGGAATTCGCCCACGACATCGAGCAGCGTGAGCATCGCGGGCCGGTCGATGCGGCGGTGGAAGCCTGCCGCCTGCGCCTGCGGCCGATCCTGATGACCGCCTTCGCCTTCATCCTCGGCACCCTGCCGCTGGTGATCGCGACCGGCCCCGGCGCCGAGATGCGCCAAGCGCTCGGAACGGCGGTGTTCTTCGGGATGATCGGCGCGACCTTCTTCGGCCTGTTCCTGACGCCGGTCTTCTACGTGGTGATCCGGCACTTCTCGATCTGGCTCGACAGCTTCCGCCGCAAGAAGACCGACCACGGCGACCATGGGACGGGAGGGGCCACGCCCGCCCACTCCTGATGCGGATCCTCGGCCGCATCCTCCTCGGCGGTTTCGCCCTGCTCCTCGCGGTCGTCGCGGGGAGCGTCGCGTTGATGCTCGCCCTCCTGCTCGATCCGGGGGCGAATGCGTGGCTGACGCAGGGCGCGCTCGCCGGCTTCGACGCCGCCTTCGGAGACCTGGCCGTCGGGCTCCCGCCGGAGGGCTTCCTCCTGCTGATGGCGGGGCTCGCCAAGGCGCTGTTCGTGCTGCTCTTCGTGCCGCCCGCCCTCGTCGGCGTGACGGGGGAGGCGCTGGGGCGGCGGGGCCTTCTCTGGTACGGCGGCGGCTGCGGCCTGCTCACGGCGGCCCTGCCCTGGCTGATGCGCGGCTCGCCCCGGCCCGGTGCCGCCGGCCTCGCCGCCGCCGAGGCGCGGCTGACCCTCATCCTGTTCTTCGTCGGCGGCTGCGCCGGGCTGGTCTACGGGCTCGTCGCCGGGCGCAGCGCCGGAAACGCACCCTTGGAAGCCGGGCAGGGGCCGCGCTAAAGGAGGGCGATGCTCGCGTTGCGCTCCCTCGCCTTCAATCTCTGTTTCTACCTCACGACGACGGTGGTCGCGATCGTCGGCCTGCCGGCGCTGGCCACCCGTCCGGGCGTGCTGCGGGTCGCCCGGCTCTGGGGCCGGATCACCCTGTGGTTCCTGCGGGTCGTCGCGCGCACCGAGGTCGAAATCCGGGGCCTGGAGAACATCCCCGAGGGGCCGATCCTGATCGCGGCCAAGCACCAGTCGGCGCTGGAGACCCTGGCCCTCTGCACGGTGTTCCCGCGCTTCGCCTATGTGCTGAAGCGCGAGCTTCTCCTGATCCCGCTGGTGGGCTGGTTCTTCGCGCGGGGCGGCATGGTGGCCATCGACCGCTCCAAGGGCACGCGGGCGATGAGCCTGATGAATTCCGCCGCCGCCGCCGCCATCAAGGACGGGGCGCAACTCATCGTCTTCCCCGAGGGCACCCGCCGGGCGCCGGGGGCGCCCCCCGTCTACAAGCAGGGCATCTCCCATCTCTACACGGCGCTGAACGTGCCCTGCGTGCCGATCGCCCTGAACACCGGCCTGTTCTGGTCGCGCAACAGCTTCGTGCGCCGGCCCGGCAAGGCGATCATCGACATCCTGCCGCCCATCGCCCCCGGCCTGCCCCGCGCGGAGTTCCAGGCCCTGATCGAGGAGCGGATCGA
>Ga0182229_1000091_pt1 | contig 22538 bp, 26 predicted proteins | sample G6R1MG_32_FD_129663 | JGI IMG/M metagenome (GOLD analysis project Ga0182229, IMG submission 129663) | Miscanthus phyllosphere microbial communities from Michigan, USA - G6R4_MAIN_07NOV2016_LD1 MG | ecosystem: Host-associated > Plants > Phyllosphere > Phylloplane/Leaf | place: USA: Michigan...
AGGCCGGCCTCGATCACCTCGAACTTCGAGGAATCGACCATCACCGGCACGCGGGCGATGTCGGGTTCGGCGGCGACGAGGTTCAGGAACTCGACCATCGCCTTCTGCGAATCGAGCAGGCCCTCGTCCATATTGACGTCGATCACCTGGGCGCCGGCCGCGACCTGATCGCGGGCGACGTCGAGGGCAGCGGCGTAGTCGCCGTTGGTGATGAGCTTCCGGAACTTGGCCGAGCCCGTCACGTTCGTGCGCTCGCCGACGTTGACGAAGGGGATCTCCTTCGTGAGCACGAAGGGCTCCAGGCCCGACAGGCGCATCAGGCGCGGCACGTCGGGGATCTGGCGCGGCGCCTTGCCGGCGACGGCCTCCGCGATGGCGCGGATATGGTCCGGGGTGGTGCCGCAGCAGCCGCCGACCATGTTGACGAGGCCCGCTTCCGCGAACTCGCCCACCAGGGCGCCCATCGCCTCCGGGCTCTCGTCGTAGAGGCCGAATTCGTTCGGCAGGCCGGCATTCGGATAGGCGCAGACGAGGGTGTCGCAGAGCCGCGAGAGTTCGGCGATGTGGCCGCGCATCTCGCGGGCGCCCAGCGCGCAGTTCAGGCCGAAGGTCAGCGGGTCGGAGTGGCGCAGCGCATTCCAGAACGCCGCCGGGGTCTGGCCCGAAAGGGTACGGCCTGACAGGTCGGTGATCGTCCCCGAGATCTGGATGGGAAGACGCACGCCGAGTTCGGAAAAGACCTGCCACGCGGCGGCGATCGCCGCCTTGGCGTTGAGGGTGTCGAAGATCGTCTCGATGAGGATGAGTTCGGCGCCGCCCGCGATGAGGCCGCGCACCTGCTCGACATAGGCGGTCTTCACCTGATCGAACGTGACGGCCCGGTAGCCGGGGTTGTTCACGTCGGGCGAGATCGAGAGCGTCCGGTTCGTCGGGCCGATGGCGCCGGCCACGAAGCGGCGGCGGCCGTCCTTCTGTTCGGCGAGTTGGGCGGCCTCGCGGGCGAGGCGCGCGCCCTGCTCGTTCAACTCATGGACGATGGACTCCATGCCGTAATCGGCCTGGGCGATGGTCGTGCCGGAGAAGGTGTTGGTCTCGCAGACGTCGGCGCCCGCGAGGAAGTAGTCGAGGTGGATCTGCCGGATCGCGTCGGGCTGGGTGAGGATCAGGAGGTCGTTGTTGCCCTTCTGATCGTGGCTGTGATCCGTGAAGCGGTTGCCCCGGAAATCCTCCTCCGAGAATTTCAGGCGCTGGATCACGGTGCCCATGGCCCCGTCGAGCACGAGGATCTTTTCGGAGGCGCGGTCCCGCAGGGCCTTGGCGATTGCGGTGCCGTCGACGGGGGCGAAATCGGCCATCGTCAGTCCTTGCAGACTACCTCATCCTGAGGTGCCGAAGCGGAGCGAAGGCCTCGAAGGAGGCCTCCAGAAAGCTGTGCGATCCCTTGAGCCCACCTTCGGGGCCCGCTGGCGCGGGCCGCCTCAGGATGAAGGCTCGGGAGGGAGGTGCCCGGTCAGGCGGCCTTCGCGGCGGCGATCTTCGGCGCCTGGGCGCGCAGGCCGAGGAGGTGGCAGATCGCGTAGACGAGGTCGGAGCGGTTCATCGAGTAGAAGTGGAAGTCGTTGATGCCCTCGTCCACGAGGTCGAGCACCTGCTCGGCGGCCACGGCGGCGGCCACGAGGCGGCGGGTCTCGACGTCGTCGTCCAGGCCCTCGAACCGGGCGGCGAGCCAGTAGGGCACCGAGGCGCCGGTGCGGCGGGCAAAGTTCGCCGCCTGCTTGAAGTTCTGCACCGGCAGGATGCCCGGCAGGATCGGGATGGTGATCCCGGCCGCCCGCACCTTCTCCAGGTAGCGCAGGAACACGTCGTTATCGAAGAAGAACTGCGTGATCGCCTGATCCGCGCCGGCATCGACCTTGGCCTTCAGGGCGTCGATGTCGGCTTCGAGGCTCGCGGCCTCGGGGTGCTTCTCGGGATAGGCCGAAACCGACACCTTGAAGTCGCCGATCCGCTTGATGCCGGCCACCAGTTCGGCGGTGGAGGCGTAGCCGCCCGGATGCGGGCGGAAGGCGTGGCCGACGCCCTCGGCCGGGTCGCCGCGCAGGGCCACGATGTGGCGCACGCCGGCATCCCAGTAGGACTGGACCACCGCGTCGATCTCCTCGCGGGTGGCGTCGACGCAGGTCAGGTGGGCGGCGGGCTTGAGGGTGGTCTCGCGCACCATCCGGGCGACGGTGTTGTGCGTGCGCTCACGGGTGGAGCCCCCGGCGCCGTAGGTCACGGAGACGAATTTCGGCTGCAGCGGCGCGAGGCGCTCGATGGAGCTCCACAGAACCTTCTCCATCTCCTCGCTCTTGGGCGGGAAGAACTCGATGGAGACGCGGATGGGGTGGTAGCCGTCGCGGCTGGCGCGTGTGGTCCGGGCCATGGTGTTCGTTGCTCCTCGTCCTCAAGATCCGACGGTTCGGACGACATTTCCTTGGTGAAATCTCAGGCGACCGCGCGGCCATCGCCCCAGGCCGCGTTGGCGTCCCGCCCCTGCCCTTCCTCCTCGGCGAGCCACAGCGTGACCGTGAGTTGGCCGGAGGCCGCCGGCGCGAGGTCGCGCGCGGTGACGGCGGGCAGGCCGGCCTCGGCGAGCCAGCCGGCGATCTGCTCCGTGGAGAAGCCGAGCCGGCGGTGCGCCTGGGCGGTGCGCAGGAATTCGAGATCGTGCGGGGCGAAATCGACCACCAGCAGGCGTCCTCCCGGCGCGACGAGGCGCGCGGCGGCTTTCAGCGCGCGGGCCGGGTCGTCGAGGTAGTGGAGCACCTGATGCACGATCACAAGGTCGAACCCCGCCTTGGCGAAGGGCGGGGCGTGGATGTCGCCCTGGCGCAGTTCCACCCGCGCGAGACCCTGTCGCTCGAAATTGGCGCGGGCGACGGAGAGCATGGCGTGGTTCGAATCGAGCCCGACCGCCCTCCCCGCCAGCGGCGCGAGGAGGCCGAGCATCCGGCCTGTGCCGGTGCCGAGATCGAGCAGGCTGCCGATGGGGCGCGGCCCGAGGGCATCGAGCACGGCGGCCTCGACGATGGCCTCCGGCACATGGAGCGAGCGCAGCTCGTCCCATTTCGGCGCCAGCCGGGCAAAGAAGCTCTGCGCCGCCTCGGCCCGTTGCGTCCGCACCGCATCGAGCCGCGCGCGGTCCTCGGAGAGCGGCGGGGCGGCGCGGTCGAGCCCGGCGACCAGCGGGTCGGCGAGGTCGGCGCGGTTCTCCGCGAGGCGGAAGAAGGCCCAGGCGCCCTCGCGATGCCTCTCCACCAGCCCCGCTTCCACGAGAAGCTTGAGGTGGCGCGAGATGCGCGGTTGCGACTGGCCGAGGATGTCGGTGAGATCCGAGACCGACAATTCCCCCTCCGCCAGCAGGGCGAGGATGCGCAGACGCGTCTCCTCCGCCGCGGCGCGCAGGACGGCCAAGGCTTGGGAAAAGGGGACCGACCCCGCCTCTCGCTGGCGTTCACTAGACATAAAGATATCTTTATGTGCGTTCGAGGCGTGGCGCAAGGGCAAATCGGCGTGTGCGGCGCGTCTGGAACCTGCGGCGCGGGCGTGCTCTTCTGACGGGGATATGGTTCTCGCGAGGCGGCTTCGTGTTCGGCATCCTGCGCACCCTGGGCTTGGCCCTCGGCCTTCTCGGCGGCGCCATCGCGGCGCAGGCCCCCGAATTCGCGCAGCAATACGCGCAGCGCCTCGGCGGCGCCGTGGACGAACTGCGCCGGGAGATCGCGACCCTCGAATCGGATGCGCAGGCCAACGGCACCACGCGCGACGGCGCGGTGGAGCGCCTGCGCAGGAACCCGGACGGGCTGGTCGCCCGGCGCGGCGAGGCGGCCCAGGCCGATATCGCCCGGCTCGCCCGCCTCTCGGCGCAGCAACAGGCCCTGACCGAGGCGACGAGCCCCCTCGGGCGGACGGTCGCCGTGATCCGCGATCCCGACACGGGCATCGCCCGGGCGACCCTGCGGACGTACCAGCCTGCCGTGCCGACGACGGCCGACGGGCTGACCGCCGGGCTGGTGGGTTTCCTGGCCGCCTGGGGCGGCTGGCGCGTTCTCTCCGATATCGGCCGGCGGGCCGCGAGACGCCGGTCGCGGCAGCCGGCGACGGTCGCCTGAGTGAAGAGCAGTGGCGGGGTGTTGCCGGGCGTCTACAGCCCTGTGCCCGCCGCTTGCTTATCGAGCCTGGATCCGCTCGCTCCGGATCGGATGGGGCGTACCATGCCACGCGCGTCGACACAGACGATCGACCCCGCCCTCGACGCCGCCGCCCTGTTGCGGCGCGTCGGGTTTTTCGGGCTGTTCGTGGTCCTTCCCGTCCTGGCGCAGGTCGCCCGGCGCGCGGCGGTGATCCTCGCGCCCATTGCCGTCGTGCTGCTGCTCATCGCCAGCGGCATCGACCGGCGGCAGCGGCCGGCCGTGCCCGCCATCCGGCGGCTGCTCACGGCGCCCGCCTTCCTGGCCGGCAGCCTCGTCGTCCTGTGGTCGGCCCTGTCGCTGGCCTGGACGCCCTTCCTCGGCCCGGCGGGGGAACGGCTCGCCAACCTCGTGGCGACCATCGGCCTCGGCCTCGCCGCCTACCTCGTCCTGCCCGACCGGATGCGCTCCGCGAACCTCTATCTCCTGCCGCTCGGCGTGACGGCGGGGGCTATCGTCGCCATAGCCCTCGGCGTCTCGGGGGCGCGGATGGCGCCGGGCATGGAGGATGACGGGGCCCTCGACCGGGGCCTGATCCTGCTGATCCTCCTCGTCTGGCCCGCCCTGGCGTGGCTGCGCTCCCGCCGCCGGGACCGGGAGGCGCTGGTCGTCGCCCTGCTCGTGGCCGTGGCCCTGACCGTCCAGCCGGACGCGACGCAGATCGCGGCCCTCGCCATCGGCGCCCTCGCCTACGCGCTCACCAGCCTTCGCCTGAAGGCGGGCGTGGCCGCCACCGCCCTGACGGCGGCGATCCTGCTCGCCGCCGCGCCGATCCTGCCCTTCCTCGCGCGCCCCATCGCCTCGGCCGTGCTCGGGCCGGTGAGCCCGGCCGCGCTGTCGCTCAAGAGCTGGCAGAAGGTCGTGACCACCGAGCCGGTGCGCCTCGTGACCGGCCACGGGCTGGAGACCGCCCTGCGCGGGCGGGTGGTCGGGCTCGTGCCCGCCAATGCGCCGACCACGGCCCTGTTCGAATTCTGGTACGAGCTCGGCATCGTCGGGGCCCTCGCCGCCGCCTTCGCCCTCTACGCCTCGATCCGCAGGGCGGGCCGGGACGTCCCCGCCCTCGTGCCCGGCGCCATGGCCTGCTTCGCCAGCGCCTTCGCAGTGGCCTGTCTCGGCGTCGGCCTCACCACGGTGTGGTGGCTCGCGACGCTCGGCATCGCGGTGATGGTGTTCGTGACGGTGGAGCGCGGGCAGTTCCGCACCAGCCGCCCGAAGGTGACGCGCCTGCGCCGCCTCCGGGATGACGGCCCCGCCGGAGCGGGCGCCGCCTGAAGTCTGGAATAGGGTCAGTCGACGACGCGCAGCGAGACCCACGAGGTCCCGCCCATGCCGAGCGCCCGCGCCGAGCCGCGGGACAGGTCGATGATCCGCCCGCGGACGAACGGGCCACGATCGTTGATCCGGACGACGACAGCCCGGCCGGTACGGCGGTTCTCGACCCGCACGCGGGTGCCGAAGGGCAGCGTGCGATGGGCTGCGGTCAGCCCGTTGGGATTGAAGCGCTCACCGTTCGCCGTGCGATGTCCGCTGCCATACCAGGATGCATTGCCGCCCTGGGCGGCGGCCGGGGACACGGCGCCGACGGCGCCAGCCAACATTCCGAGGACGAGAGCGATCTTACCGAAACCAACCTTCATTTGTCCGCGCATTCCCTTGTTGTTAGCGGGACGGCGCCAGTCGTTTCGGAAACGGGCAGCAATATGGCGTCAAATTTCGTGATTTCGATGCCGCATTTTGGCCTCATTGATGCTGGACGCAATGATTACATGCGGGTCGACATCCGACTTTCCTAGCTCAGAGTAAAGAATACTTGGTGCGAATGCTGGCGAAGTATCGCGATAGATGAAAGCGCGACGCCGAATGACCGGCGCGGGTGCGAGGATTATCCTAGATCTGCGTGTGGCGAAGGGCTGCATCCCGCTCAGGCGGAGGCTAGCAAATCGAGCGCGGACGGCGCCCGGCGAGGCCGGGTCAGAACGGGACGCTTTTTTCGAAACAGGCTGAACGCGGTTTTTACCGTAGCCGACGCATGGTCCCCCGGTCAGTCGCGTAACCGGTGTGTCTCATGGCTTCCCAGCGTACCGTGGCAGCCGACGCTCTCGCCCGGAATCAGGTCTCGCGTGCCGGGCGGCCCGCGTCGGCGCCACGGATGGGTTACTCTGCCCAGCCGTCGCCACTCAGGTCCAAGGACCTTCCCCTCGACACGGTGCTGATCGGCGATTGCATCGCCGCCATGAACGCCCTTCCGGCGTCCAGCGTCGACTGCGTGTTCGCGGACCCGCCCTACAATCTCCAACTGGGTGATGCCGGGCTGCTGCGCCCCGACCAGAGCCGCGTCGACGCCGTCGACGACGACTGGGACAAGTTCGCGAGCTTCCCCGCCTACGACGCCTTCACCCGCGAATGGCTCGCCGCCGCCCGCCGGGTGATGAAGCCGAATGCGACCCTCTGGGTGATCGGGTCATACCACAACATCTTCCGCGTCGGCAGCGCGCTTCAGGATCTCGGTTACTGGATCCTCAACGATATCGTCTGGCGCAAGGCGAACCCGATGCCGAACTTCCGCGGCAAGCGGTTCACCAATGCGCACGAGACCTTGATCTGGGCGTCCCGCTCGGCGGACTCGAAGGGCTACACCTTCCATTACGACGCGCTGAAGGGGGGCAACGAAGACCTCCAGATGCGCTCGGACTGGTTCATCCCCCTCTGCACGGGCGACGAGCGCCTGAAGGACGAGGAGGGCCGGAAGGTCCACCCGACGCAGAAGCCGGAGGCGCTGCTCGCGCGCACCCTGCTCGCCGCCACCAATCCCGGCGACGTGGTGCTCGATCCGTTCTTCGGCACCGGCACGACCGGCGCCGTGGCCAAGCGCCTGGGCCGCCGCTTCATCGGCATCGAGCGCGATCCCGGCTACGCCGCCGCCGCGCGGGAGCGGATCGCGGGCGTCGAGACCCTGTCGCAGGCCGCCCTCCTCGTCGCGCCGACGAAGCGCGCGGAGCCCCGCGTGCCGTTCCTGTCGGTGATCGAGGCCGGCTTGGTTCAGGCCGGCGAGACGCTCTGCGACGAGCGCGGGCGCTTCCGCGCCACGGTGCGCCCGGACGGGCAGCTCGACAACGGGCTGGTCGTCGGCTCGATCCACAAGATCGGCGCCCTCGTCCAGGGCCTGCCGGCCTGCAACGGCTGGACGTTCTGGCACGCCGAGCGCGGCGGCCGGAAGACCTGCATCGACGCGTTCCGCACCGAGATCCGCGCCACGATGGCGGGGGCCTGAGCGGCCCTACCGCGCCTTCGGCCCGCCCTTGCGCGGCGGGGCGGCGGCGACGGGCCGGCGGGACAGCACCTTCGGCAGGGGCGCCCGGCGGGGCGGCGGCTCGGCGGGCGGCGGCGTCGCGAGGTCCGGCTCTGGCGCGGGCATCGGCGCGGGCGGCAGCGCGAGCTTCTGATCGAGGGCGTGGGCCAGCACCTTCTTCATCGCCCCCGGCAGGGGCTCCTCGCCGAGTCCGGCGGGGGCGGTGAAGCGCATCCCCTCGGGTGCCGGCATGTCGGCTGCGACCCGCGCCATGAACACCGTCAGTTCCAGCGGGAAGTGCGTGAAGACGTGCCGCACGATGCCGGGCAGGCGCTTCCAGCGGGCGTCGAGGGGCGCGTCGAGGAGCGCCTGCGCCGGATCGTAATCCGGCCGCCACTCGCTGGTCGGCGGCTCGGCCATGGCGCCGAGGAGGCCGCTCGCCGGGCGCGTCCGCAGCAGGATCGCCCCGTCCCCCGCCCGCTGCACCACGAAGGCCGCGCCCCTCCGCAGGGCGCCGGCCTCCTTCTTCACCTTGCGCGGGAAGGTTTCCTGCGTGCCCTCCCTGCGGGATCGGCAGGGCAGCATCCACGGGCACAGGGCGCAGGCCGGGCGCTTCGGGGTGCAGAGCGTCGCGCCGAGATCCATCACGGCCTGCGCGAAATCCCCCGGCCGCGTCTGCGGCACCAGCGTCTCGGCGAGGCTGCGCAGGGCCGGGCGGGCGGCGGGCAGGGGCTGCTCCACCGCGAAGAGCCGCGAGACGACCCGCTCGACATTGCCGTCCACCGCCGCCGCCGGCCTGTCGAAGGCGATGGAGGCGATGGCGCCCGCCGTGTAGGCGCCGATGCCGGGGAGCTTGCGCAAGCCCTCCACCGTATCGGGGAAGGTGCCCCCGGCGGCCGCCACCGCGCGGGCGCAGGCGTGGAGGTTGCGCGCGCGCGAGTAGTAGCCGAGCCCGGCCCAGGCGCTCATCACCGCCTCCTCCGGCGCGGCGGCCAGGGAAGCGACATCGGGGAAGCGTTCGAGGAAGCGGGCGAAATACGGCTTCACCGCCGTGACGGTGGTCTGCTGCAGCATGATCTCCGACAACCAGACCCGATAGGGATCGGGCGCCTCGCCGGGCAGCGCGCGCCAGGGCAGCGCCCGGCGATGGCGGTCGTACCAGACCAGCAGGTCGGCCGCCTCGGGCCGGGCGTCCTGTCTTGAGTGTGACGCCGCGGGCGCTACCATGCGCTGGCCTTAACCGGTTTTTCGCGCCGGCGGGAGCAGGTTTTCGGCCACCCCACACGACGCACCCGATGGCACGCCCCAAGCCCCTCGCCGAACTCATCGATTCCTGCATCGGCCCGGCCTTCGCGGCCCAGGGCTTCGCCTCCACCGACATCCTCGCCGCCTGGCCGGAGATCGTCGGCGAGCGGCTCGCCCGCTATTGCCGGCCCGCCAAGCTCGAATGGCCCCGGCGCCGCCGCGCGGAGGACGGGAGCGGGCCGGAGCCCGGCACGCTGGTGGTGCGCGTCGAGGGCGTCTTCGCCATCGAGTTGCAGCACCTCGCCCCCGTCGTGATCCAGCGCATCAACGCCCATTACGGCTGGGCCTGCGTCGGCAAGATCGTGCTCAAGCAGGATCGCGTCGGGCAAAGGGGCGCCGCCTCAGCCACGCGGGGGATCGATCCCGCGCGGCGGGGCGAGGTGGCGAAGGCGGTCTCGGCCATCGAGGATCCCGGCCTGCGCGACGCCCTCGACCGCCTCGGCATCGCCACCGTGGCCACCGCCCCCGGCCCGGGGCGGCCGGTGAAGAAGACGTGAGCCGACAGCGCCGTCGCGCCGCCTTGCCAGCCCTGCCTTCCGCAGATACCCGGTTGCACAACGACACACGCCAAACGGCGGAGGCATCACGCCAATGACCACCCGACGCGACGCATTGAAGCTCACCGGCCTCGTCACCGCCGGCCTCGCCCTCCCCGCCTTCGCGGCCCCGGCCTTCGCCGACACGGTCGACAACGCCGCGCTGCTCCAGCCCGGCCCGCTGGGCGACGTCTGGCTCGGCCCGGCCGACGCCAAGTGCACGATCATCGAATACGCCTCGATGACTTGCCCGCACTGCGCGAAGTTCCACAAGGAAACGTGGCCGGAGTTGCGCAAGCGCTACATCGACACCGGCAAGGTGCGGTTCACGTTACGAGAATTTCCCCTCGATCCCCTGGCCACCGCCGCGTTCATGCTGGCCCGGTGCGAGGGCGACAAGATGTACTATCCCGTGACCGACCTGCTCTTCGACCAGCAGCAGGGCTGGGCCTTCACCCAGAAGCCGGTGGACAACCTGGAGCAGATGCTCAAGCAGGCGGGCTACACGAAGGACAAGTTCGAGGCCTGCCTGAAGAACGAGAATATCTATGCCGGCATCAATGCCGTGAAGCAGCGGGGCATGGACGTGTTCAAGGTCGATTCGACGCCGACCTTCTTCATCAACGGCACGCGCTACACCGGCGAGCAGACGATCGACGCGATGGAGAAGGTGATCAAGCCGATTATCGGAGCCTGAGCACTCGGCCACACGCGGCCGTGAAGACGGGTGGCGGGAAAAGCTTGCCGAAACGCCCGAAAACGTAATGCTGACAACGAGTTGCGACGATGGGCGGTCGCCTTGACACCCAAGGTAGGCGAAACTATGGTGCGCCCCGCTTGAAGGGGGCTTCCAGCAGATTCCGAGTCCGGATTTCCCGAGGGTTAGAGCCGTGAACGGCGACGACGCGAGGGACGGAAACGGGGATGCCGGCAAGCCACCGGAGGGCGACCTCTCCGCGAGGCTCAGGCGTCTCGAAGCGCAGATTGAACGGAAGCGGCCATCGGCTGCTCCCGGCACGTCGTCGCGCCCACAGGACACTGGCCGCACCCCGCTCGCTCAGGCGATGACGCTCTCCACGGAGTTCGTCGCCGGTGTGATCGCGGGGGGCATCCTCGGCTGGATCGTCGACCACGTCTTCGGGACGAAACCCTGGGGACTGATCGTCCTCCTGCTGCTCGGATGCGTGGCAGGCTTCTACAACGTGTTGCGGGCCTCCGGGTTCGGCGGTACGCGCCCTCAACGGCGCCACGGATCCGATCGCTGAGACAGGCGCCGAAGTCGGCGCCGGAGAGAGATAAGAAGGGCGGGAGCGGGCATGGCGGTCACGATCGACCCGATTCACCAATTCGAACTGAAGTCCCTCGTGCCGCTCGGCCATATCGGCCATCAGCAGCTCGCGTTCACCCAATCCGCTCTGTACATGTTCGCCGCCGTGGGCGTGATCGCGCTCATCACCATCGTCGCGACGTCGTCGCGGTCGATCGTGCCGGGCCGCATCCAGTCCCTGGCGGAAGTCTTCTACGAATTCATCGACGACACGGTGTATCAGGCGACCGGCGAGGGCGGCCGGAAGTTCATGCCGCTCGTGTTCTCGCTGTTCATGTTCGTGCTGATCCTGAACCTGTTCGGCATGATCCCCTACGCCTTCGCGGTGACGAGCCATCTCATCATCACCTTCGGCCTCGCCGCCCTGGTGATCAGCGTGGTGGTGGGCTACGGCGTGTACAAGCACGGCACGCACTTCTTCGGCCTCTTCGTGCCGTCGGGCGTGCCGAAGCCGCTGCTGGCGATCCTCGTGCCGATCGAGATCATCTCGTTCATCTCGCGTCCGATCAGCCTGTCGGTTCGTCTCTTCGCGAACATGCTTGCCGGCCACATCGCGATGAAGATCTTCGCCTTCTTCGTGGTTCAGCTTCTTCTCGCCGGGGCCTGGAGCGTGCTATCGCCCCTCCCGCTGTTCCTGACGATCGCCCTGACCGCCCTCGAATTCCTCGTGGCGGCCCTTCAGGCCTACGTCTTCGCGACGCTCACGGCGATCTACCTGAACGACGCTCTTCACCCCGGCCACTGACGACCGGCCGGCTTCCCCGCCGCGAACCTCGCGCACGTTTCTCGAGAAAGACCTCAGGAGTTACCATGGATCCCGTCGCTGCGAAGTACATCGGCGCCGGCCTCGCTTGCCTCGGCATGGCGGGCGCGGGCATCGGCCTCGGCAACCTGTTCGGTCAGTTCCTTGCCGGCGCCCTTCGCAACCCCTCGGCCGCCGACGGCCAGCGCGCCACCCTGCTCCTGGGCTTCGCCCTCACCGAGGCGCTCGGCATCTTCTCGCTGCTGATCGCGCTGCTGCTGCTCTTCGCCGTCTGATCGGCGCTCGCCGGGGTCCTCGGGCCCCGGCTTCGGCGGCGCCCCGGCGCCGCCTCTCCACGGGAGGGTGACGCCCCGCGTCCTCCTCCTCCGGCGCCTCCCGGCGCCCCCCGACGGTGTTTTCTCGGACCGGTTTGATGGCGCAGCCGAACCCTCTCACGACGCCGCCTCCGGGCGCCGACACGCAAGTCGTGCCGGGCCATGTCGAGCACACGGAAGCGCATTCCGGCGCCTTCCCGCCCTTCGAGACCTCGGGCTTCCTGGCCCAGCTCGTCTGGCTGGCTCTGGCCTTCGGCCTCCTCTACTACCTCATGGACAAGGTGGCCCTGCCCCGCATCCGGGGCATCCTCCACAACCGCGCCGAGCGGCTTCGCGCCGATCTCGATCAGGCGCAGGCGATGAAGTCCCAGGCCGACGCGGCCGGGGTCGCCTACGAGACCTCCCTGCGCGAGGCGCAGAACAAGGCCCGCGACATCGCGCAGGCCACGCGCAACGAGCTGAACGCCGAGGCGGATGCCAAGCGCAAGGCGCTGGAAGCCGATCTGAACGCCAAGCTCGTCGCCGCCGAGACCACCATCCGCAGCCGCACCGACGCGGCGATGGGCAACGTCCGTTCGATCGCCGGCGAGACCGCCTCGGCCATCGTCGAGCGGCTGACCGGCCAAGCCCCCGATCAGGCGAGCCTCAACCGGGCGCTCGACGCCACGGCCCACTGAAGAGGACCGCCATGCTGCTCGAAGCCGAATTCTGGGTCGCCGTCGCGTTCTTCATCTTCATGGCCATCGCGTGGAAGGCCGGCGCCTTCAGCACGATGACCAAGGGGCTGGACGGCCGCGCCAACCGCATCCGCCACGAACTCGACGAGGCCAAGCGCCTGCGCGAGGAGGCCGCCGCCGTGCTGGCCGACTACAAGCGCCGTCAGGTCGAGGCCGAGAAGGAAGCGCAGGCGATCATCGCCAGCGCCCGCGAGGAGGCGCAGCGCGCCGCCGACGAGGGCCAGCGCAAGCTGAACGAGTTCCTCGACCGCCGCACCAAGGCGGCCGACGTCAAGATCGCCCAGGCCGAGGCCCAGGCCGAAGCCCAGGTCCGCGCGGCGGCGGCAGAGGCGGCGATCCGCGTCTCCGAGACGATCCTCAAGGAGCGCCTGCAGGGCGATTCCGCGCAGGGCCTCATCCGGTCGAGCCTCGGCGAGATCCGCACCCGCCTCCGCGCCTGAGACCTTGCGCGCCAGCGCCGACACGAAAGCCGCCTCCGGGCGGCTTTTTTCGTTTGGCCCCTCCCCGCTCCGGTGAACGCCCACCCCCTCGGGGAGTTGGCGAGGGCGTCGAGGGGGGCGGAGGTCGGGGTTTCATGGCGGACAGGGTGAGGATCGTCGTGGTGGGCGGCGGCGTCGCGGGGCTGGAAGTGGCCACCGGCCTTGGCCGGGCAAGCCGAGCCGAAGTGACGCTCGTGGATCGCGGCCTGTCCCATGTCTGGAAGCCGATGCTGCACACCTTCGCAGCCGGCACGGCCCGCCCCGACCGGCAGACGGTCGATTTCTTCGCACAGGCCAAGCGCAACGGCTTCCGCTTCCAGCCCGGCACCCTCACCGCCGTGGATCGGGCGGCGAAGACGATCTCCCTCGTGGTGGAGGAGGCCGAGTCCCGGCCGCCGCTCACCCTCCCCTACGATCTGCTCGTGCTGGCCATCGGCAGCCGCGCCAACGATTTCGGGACGCCGGGCGTGGCTGAGCACTGCTCGACCATCGACGACCTCACCGAGGCCGAGGATTTCCACGCCGCCCTGCGCCGGCACCTGCTCCGCAGCTTCCGAGGCGGCGACGGGCTGTCGGTGGCCATCGTCGGCGGGGGCGCCACCGGCGTCGAACTGGCCGCCGAACTGAAGCACGCCATCGACCTCCTGGCCCGCTACGGCTCGCCCGATCTGCCCCGCCGCCTGCGGCTGTCCCTGATCGAGAGCGGCCCGCGCCTGTTGCCCGCCTTCCCCGAAAAGGTTTCGGCGGCGGCGGCGAGGACGCTGGCGGGTCTCGGCGTCGAGGTGAGGACCGGGACCATGGTCACGGCGGCCGACGAGCACGGGTTCGCCCTTAAGGACGGAGGCCGGGTCGAGGCGACGCTCAAGGTCTGGGCCGCGGGGGTGAAGGCGCCCGACGTCCTGTCGCGGATCGACGGGCTGGAGCGGGCCCACACGGGCGGCCTCGTGGTGGGGCCGGATCTGCGCACCACGCGGGACCCGGCGATCCTGGCGCTCGGCGATTGCGCCAGCCTCACCGATCCGGCCTCCGGACGGCCGGTCCCGGCGACGGCGCAGGCGGCGCATCAGCAGGCGCAGCACCTCGTTCCGGCGCTGCGGCGTGTCCTGGCCGGCGGCGGCGTCGCGGCACCCCTGCCGCCGTTCCACTACCGGGAGCGCGGCGCCATCGTCTCGCTCGCCGATTACAACGGCTGGGGGACCCTCGGGCGCTACACGTTCGGGGGTGGGCGCCTGAACGGGCTCTTCGCCCGGCTGGCGCACGATCTCCTCTACCGCCAGCACCAGTTCGGGCTGTTCGGGCCCGGTCTCGCCCTGGCGACCTGGGCCGCCGACGAGCTCGACCGGAGGGTGAGCCCGCCAGTGCGGCTCGACTGATCGCTCAGTCCGGCCGCTCGCCCTCGACCTCGCGGGTCTCCTCGACCTCCGGGGCGACCTGCCCGTAATTCAGCACGGCGACCAGGGCGACGCCGCCGAACAGGTTGCCGGCCAGCGTCGGCAGCAGGAACCGGAAGACGTAATCCTCCAGGGAGGCCGCGCCCGTCACGACGAGGTAGAAGCCCTCCACCGAGCCCGCGACGACGTGGGCGAGGCTGCACAGCGAGACGAGCCACGTCATCAGCATGATGATGAAGGGCGCGGCGCTGCCGGTGGCGGGCAGGAACCACACCATCAGGGCGATCATCCAGCCGGCGAACACCGCCTTCACGAAGGTCGCCGCGAAATCGTGGGCGATGGCATCGTGGCTGATCTCGGCGAAGGCCTTCTGCACCGAGGGTTCGAAGGCGCCCGCATGGGCGATCAGGGTCGCGATGGCCAGCGTGCCGAGCAGGTTGCCGGCGAGGACGATGGTCCACAGGCGCAGCACCCGCCACGTGGTCTTGATCGAGCGGTCGTGCAGGAGGGGCAGGACCGGGGTGATGGTGTTCTCGGTAAAGAGCTGCTGCCGGCCGAGCACAACGACGAGGAAGCCGACGGAATAGCCCATCGAGGAGATGACCTTGCTCCAATCGGCCTCCGGCAGGTGCGATTTGAGCACGCCGGGCACGATCAGCGAGAGCGCGATGCTCAGGCCGGCGGCGAAGGCCGAGAGGAACAGGGCGCCCCCATGGCGGCGCAACTCCTCGTCGCCACCCAGCCGGATCGCCTCGTGCAGGACGTAGGCGTCCGGCCGGGCGATCTCGTCCACGGTCTTGAGAAGCTCGTGGCGTCTCGTCTTCCTGTCGGACTTGTCGTCCTCGGTCATCCGCACCGCTCCGCTACGCCCACGATGGGAAGGGCCTCAGGCCGAAAGCCGGGCCACCAGGGCCTCGACCTCGGCTTGGGCTGCCGCGAGGGCGGCGTCATCGCGGCTGCGCACGACGATACGGTTGCGGAACCCCTCCGGCGTCATCATTGGATAGGATCCGATGGAAACGGCCGCATGGCGCTTGGCGATGTCGCCGAGGTCGCCCGCGTAATTCCCCTCCGGGATGCCCTTCGCCTCGATGGTGACGGAGCGCATGGCGGTGCCGCCCGTCAGGTTCGGGCCCACGGCGTCGAGCATCGCCTGCATGATCGCCGGCACGCCGGCCATCACCATCACGTTGCCGATGCGGAATCCCGGCGCCTTCGAGATCGGGTTGGCGATGAGGTCCGCGCCGAAGGGGATGCGTGCCATGCGCAGGCGGGCCTCGTTCAGGTCCTCCGGCTTGTGCCGCTCCAGCAGCATGGCGCGGGCGCGCTCGTCCACGTCGATGCCGACGCCGAAGGCCTTGGCGACGCAATCGGCGGTGATGTCGTCATGGGTCGGGCCGATGCCGCCGGTGGTGAACAGGTAGGTGTAGCGCTCGCGCAGGGCGTTCACCGCCTCGACGATCCGGTCCTCCTCGTCGGGGACGATGCGGACCTCGCGCAGGTCGATCCCGGCGGCGGTCAGGTAATCGGCGATGGTGCCGATGTTCTTGTCCTTGGTGCGCCCCGAGAGGATCTCGTCGCCGATGACGAGGATCGCGGCTGTGACCGTGGCGGGGGTGGCGTTCATCGGACCTGTCGTGATTCTGAATTACCGTGCAGATAGCGCGCTGCGATCCCGACGCCACAGCCCAGACCGAGCGATCCCCATGCTTTGGCCCTCGCCCCTCACGGAGGGGCGGCTCCTGCGACGCTACAAGCGCTTCCTGGCCGACATCGAGACCCCGGCGGGCGTCGAGACCGTCCATTGCCCGAACCCCGGCGCGATGATGGGCCTCGACGCGGCGGGGAGCCGGGTGCTCCTGTCGCGCTCGTCCAACCCGACGCGCAAGCTGCCGCTGACCTGGGAGGCGGTGGAGGCCGACCTGCCGGGCGGCCCGCAATGGGTCGGCATCAACACGATGCGCCCGAACGCCCTGGTGGCCGAGGCGTTTCGCGGCGGGCTCCTCGCGCCGCTCGCGGGCTACGAGTCCCTGCGGCCGGAGGTGCGCTACGCCAAGGCGAGCCGGGTCGACTTCCTGGCGGCCGGGCCGGCGGGACCGTGCCATGTCGAGGTGAAGAACTGCCACCTCATGCGCCGCGAGGGGCTCGCGGAGTTCCCCGATTGCAAGGCCGCCCGCAGCGCCCGGCACATGCGCGACCTCGCGGAGGTGGTCGAGGCCGGCGGGCGGGCCCTGGTGGTGATCGTGGTGCAGATGCGGGCCGAGGCCTTCGACGTCGCCCGCGACATCGATCCGGCCTTCGACCGCGCCTTCCGCGAGGCGCGGGCGGCGGGCGTTGAGACGCGGGCCTATCGCTGCGATGTCGGGCCGGAGAGCGTGGCGATCGTGGCGGAGATCCCCATCGTCACGCCGGCCTGACGGGAATCAGCCCCGTTCGAACATCAGGTTCAGCCGCGAGGGCGGCAATTCGCGGTAGCCGTGTTCCTTGAGGAGCTTCGGCAGGTCGATCTGCCACTGGCCGGTGCCGTTCTCGATGAGAAGGAGGCGCGGCAGCAGGCTCTCCGGCGCCTCGCGCAGGAAGGGTTCGAGGATCAGGTCCTCGGCGCCCTCCACGTCGAGCTTGATCGCATCGACGTGGGTCAGGCCCTCGCCGTGCAGCAGGTCGAGGAGCGTCACCGCCGGCACGGTGACCTGCGCGCCCTCGTTTGTGCCGACGATCCGCAGGCTCGATTCGCCCCGGTTGCGGGGGTCGATGAACAGGGTCAGCTCGCCGGTCTTGTCGGCGACGGCGCAGGCCACGGCCTTCACCGTGTGGAACGGGTTCTGCGCGATGTTGTAGCTCAGCCGGGCGAACACGTCCTTCTGCGGCTCCACCGCCACGATCCGCGCCTGCGGCCCGGCGAAGGCGGCGACGTAGAGGGCGTAGGCGCCGATATTCGCGCCGATGTCGAGGAACACGCAATCCTGCGGCAGCCGCGCCTTCAGCAGGGCGCGCTCCTGCGGATCGAAGAATTGCGGGGTGAAGAGGACTTTCTTCTCGCAATTGTTGTTGTACGGGTGCAGCCGCATCTTCGCGCCGTAGCGCGTCACATCGAGGGGCTTGCCCCCGAGCAGCGAGATGCCGATGCGCCGGAGCAGCAGGGCGAGGCGTCGCCCGTACCAGTTCTCGGTGCCGATGCTGCTGGTGCGCCGGGTGATCGCGGCGACGAGGCCGGTCGGCGCGTAAGTCCCGTAGGGTCGTGAATCGCTCATGGCGCGGCGGTGATGCCAGCCGGGGCGCTCTGTCGCAAGCGCGCGTTGTCGTGGCGCGGCGCTGCCGGTAAGCCGGACCCGTTGTGGCGGAATGGGTTCGGGGATGGACAGTTTCGATTCCGATGGCGTGCGGATCGCCTATATCGACGTGCCGGCGGCCTCAGGCGGCGGCGATGCGATCCTGCTGATCCACGGCTTCGCGTCGAACCACGCGGTGAACTGGGTCAACACCCAATGGGTGCGGGCCCTGGCCCAGGCCGGCTACCGCACCATCGCCCTGGACAATCGCGGCCACGGCGAGAGCGAGAAGCTCTACGATCCGGAGGCCTATTCCTCCGAGGCGATGGCGTCCGACGCGGTGCGGCTCCTCGACCATCTCGGCATCGATCGCGCGCATATCATGGGCTACTCGATGGGCGCGCGGATCACCGCCCACATCGCCCTCGACCATACCGCGCGTGTCCGCACGGCGCTGATCGGCGGTCTTGGGATGCACCTCGTGGAGGGGCGCGGCCTGCCCTCCGGCATCGCGGAGGCGCTGGAGGCGCCCGCCGGCACGCCCGCCCCGAACCCCACGGCGGCGGCGTTCCGCACCTTCGCCGAACAGACCCGCAGCGATCTGCGGGCGCTGGCGGCCTGCATGCGCGGCTCGCGCCAGACCCTCAGCCGGAGCGAACTCGCGCAGATCGAGGTGCCGGTGCTGGTCTCGGTCGGGACGCTGGACACGGTGGCGGGTTCGGGCCCGGGGCTCGCCGCCCTGATGCCCGATGCCCGCGCCCTGGACCTGGAGGGCAAGGACCACTCCACCGCCGTGGGCGCCAAGGCCCACCGCGACGGCGTGCTCGCGTTCCTCGCGGCCCAGCCCTAGCTCTTCAGCCGGTAGCCCGTGCGGAAGATGTAGGTCACGAGGCCGAGGCAGATCACGAGGAAGAGCCCCGTCATCGCGAGGCTCACCGCGATGCCGACGTCGGCGGTGCCGAAGAACGCCCAGCGGAACCCGCTGATCAGATAGACGACCGGGTTCGCGAGGCTCACCGCGTGCCAGAAGGGCGGCAGCATGCTCACCGAGTAGAAGCTGCCGCCGAGGAAGGTCAGCGGCGTCACCACGAGGAGCGGCACCAGCTGCAGCTTCTCGAACCCGTCCGCCCAGAGGCCGATGACGAAGCCGAACAGGCTGAACGTCGTGGCCGTGAGGAGGAGGAAGCCGATCATCCAGAACGGATGGTCGATCCGCAGGGGCACGAAGAGCGACGAGGTCGCGAGGATGATCAGCCCGATCAGGATCGACTTCGAGGCCGCCGCCCCGACATAGCCGAGCACCACCTCCACGGGGGAGATCGGCGCCGAGAGGATCTCGTAGATCGTGCCGGCGAAGCGCGGGAAGTAGATGCCGAACGAGGCGTTGGCGATGCTCTGCGTGAGCAGCGAGAGCATGATCAGCCCCGGCACGATGAACAGCCCGTAGGGCACGCCGTCCACGGCCGAGACCCGCGAGCCGATGGCCGCGCCGAACACCACGAAATAGAGCGTGGTCGAGATGACCGGCGCCAGGATGCTCTGCCCGGCGGTACGCCAGAAGCGGCTCATCTCGAAACGGTAGATCGCCAGGACCGCTGGCCAGTTCATGCCGCTCATCACGCCGCCTCCCCGCGCACCAATCCGACGAAGATGTCCTCCAGGGAGGATTGCTCCGTGCGCAGGTCGCTGAACCGGATCTCCGCCTCGGACAGGGCGGTGAGCAGCCCGGTGATGCCGGTGCGTTCGGCCTTGGTGTCGTAGGTGTAGACCAGTTCGCGCCCCTCCCCCGTCAGGGCCAGGCCGAAATGCGCGAGGCTGTCCGGCACCGCGTCGAGGGGCGTCTGCAATTGCAGGATCAGACGCTTGCGCCCGAGCTGGTGCATCAGCGCCGCCTTCTCCTCCACGAGGATGATCTGCCCGCCGCGGATCACGCCGATCCGGTCGGCCATCTCCTCGGCCTCCTCGATGTAGTGGGTGGTGAGGATGACCGTGACGCCCTCGTCCCGCAGGTCGCGCACGAGGCGCCACATGTCCTGGCGCAGTTCCACGTCGACGCCGGCCGTCGGCTCGTCGAGGAACAGCACGCGCGGCTGGTGCGAGAGCGCCTTGGCAATCAGCACGCGCCGCTTCATGCCGCCCGACAGGGTCATGAGCCGATTGGTACGCTTGTCCCACAGGGAGAGCGCCTTCAGCACCCGCTCGATATGGGCCGGGTCCGGCTTCATGCCGAACAGCCCGCGCGAGAAGCTGACCGTGTTCCACACCGTCTCGAAGGCGTCGGTGGTGAGTTCCTGCGGCACGAGGCCGATCGACCGCCGCGCCGCCCGGTAATCCCGGGCGATGTCGTAGCCATCGACGGTCACGGTGCCGGTGCTCGGCGTGACGATGCCGCAGACGATGTTGATGAGGGTCGATTTGCCGGCGCCGTTCGGCCCGAGCAGGGCGAAGATCTCACCCCGCTCGATGCCGAGGTTCACGCCCTTCAGGGCGCTGAACCCGGACGCGTAGGTCTTCGACAGGTCCGAAATGGAGATGATGGGCATCGCGCGGGGGCTGCAACGGGGTGGCGGCCTATAGCACGCCCACGTTCGGCCTTAGCCCCTCCCGCGTGCGCGGGCACACACCGGGCGGCTCAGGCTTCTCCGCGCTTCGCGAAGGATTCGAGCATGCGCAGGCAGAAGTCGCGCATCTTCGGATCGCGGATGCGGGTGAAGGCGGCGATCACGGCCGCGCATTCGCTGCTCGACGGCTCCTGGGCCGGCTCGGCCGGGGGGGCGCGGGTGAAGGTGCCGACCGGGATGTCCAGGGCGGTCGCGATCTGGCGCAGCAGCCGGGCCCGCGCGGCCGTGGACTGCGTGTCCTGTGTCGGAAGGAAGCCGCCCGCGTCAGTCATGGTGTCGTCCGCCCACTCGACCGGTTCGTCCGAAACCCTCGCGACCCCGGGCCGACGGCCCGTGGCGCAGCACTGCGACAACATTCAATAAGACGCCGATGTTTGCAACCTGCCAGCAGGGGGCAAGTCCTGAAACTATTCGATGATATTCGTGGTCCGGTCTCATCCGATGGAAACTTACATATATTGATCGGCTTTCGTGCGGATCAGCATAAGTCGCGTCTCCCCGGTGCCGGAGGCCCTTCTAGCCACGCTTGGAGGGGATGTCGCGCATCTGCGTAGTCGCACGCTGAGCTAACGCGCCGACCAACAGTTTGGCCACAATCCAATTGTCCTCAAGGTGCGCAAGGGCACCGCAAGGTCAGTTGGTTAACGAAGAGCTCGCCTCAACCGGCAAGGTTTACCGTTCATCAAGGTTTACGATTGGAAACCGTCAATGAATGGCTAACGGAGCGTGAAAGGACTCGCGAACAAACCCTTAATGCGGGCATCGTCAGGCCATCGACGAACCGGAGAGACCGATGAGCGCCCGCCTCGAAGACCTGAAGTTCCTCTTCACCCTCAGCGCGGTCGTGCTCTGCGGCAGCGGCCTCGACATCATGCTGCGCTGAACGGATCAGGCCGCCTGCCGCTCGACCCGGCGAAGCGAATCCAGGGCCCGTTCGAGGGCCGCCCGGGCCTCACGCCCGTCCTGCGCCAGGGTACGCGGGGCGCAATCCACGAAGACCTGCCGGGGGATACGGCCCGAGGCGGCGTTGCGGTTCGCCGAGGCGGCCACGGCGTTGCCGGTGAGGAGCAGCCCGCGCAGTTCCGCCGCCCGTGCGCGGCTCTCGGCCCGCAGGCGGACGAGGCCGATCACGAGACCGAGGAGCCCCGTCGCGACGAGGGCGAGCGCGAGAACGTATCCGAAAGCCATCCCACCGATCCGCGCGCCGATACCAGCCGAGGTGGGACTGTCTCCGCTCATGGTTAGCGCAAGCTTAACGGTGGCGGCCGCCTACCACATGTCGAGGGCGACGCGGGCCTCGTCGGACATGCGGCTCTGGTCCCACGGGGGATCGAACACCATCGTCACGCTGCAGGATTGGACGCCCGGCACGGCCGAGACGGCGTTCTCCACCCAACCCGGCATCTCGCCGGCCACGGGGCAGCCCGGGGCGGTGAGGGTCATGTCGATGGCGACCTTGCGGTCGTCGTCGATGTCGACGCGGTAGATCAGGCCGAGCTCGTAGATGTCGGCCGGGATCTCCGGATCGTAGACGGACTTGAGGGCGACGACGATCGCGTCGGTCAGCCGGTCCATCTCCTCCGGCGGGATCGCCGAGGCGCCTTCGACGGCGGGCGTGTTGCTGCCGCCCGTGATGGTGGCGTCGGTGCTCATCGGTCTCAACCCTTCCCTCGCCGCGTTCAAGGCGCGGCCGGTGTCATACAATCAGGCGAACAGCATTTCGGCCTTCGCCAGCGCCTCGGCAAGCGCATCGATCTCATCGGTCGTGTTGTAAAGCCCGAACGAGGCGCGGCAGGTCGAGGTGGCGCCGAACCGCGTCAGCAGCGGCATGGCGCAGTGCGTCCCCGCCCGCACCGCGACCCCCTGCCGGTCGATCACGGTGGCGATGTCGTGGGCATGGGCGCCCTTCATCTCGAAGCTGATGACGCCGCCCTTGCCCTTCGCCGTGCCGATGATCCGCAGGGAGTTCATCGCGCCGAGGCGCTGGTGGGCGTACTCGGTGAGCGTCGCCTCGTGCGCGGCGATGGTCTCGCGCCCGAGGGTCATCATGAATTCCAGCGCCGCGCCGAGGCCGACCGCCTCGATGATCGCGGGCGTGCCCGCCTCGAAGCGATGGGGCGGATCGTTGTAGGTGACGGCATCCTGGCTCACCGCGCGGATCATCTCGCCGCCGCCCTGATAGGGGGGCAGACGCTCCAGCCATTCCTTCTTGCCGTAGAGCACGCCGATGCCGGTCGGCCCGTAGACCTTGTGGCCGGTGAAGACGAAGAAG
>Ga0182229_1000092_pt1 | contig 22536 bp, 22 predicted proteins | sample G6R1MG_32_FD_129663 | JGI IMG/M metagenome (GOLD analysis project Ga0182229, IMG submission 129663) | Miscanthus phyllosphere microbial communities from Michigan, USA - G6R4_MAIN_07NOV2016_LD1 MG | ecosystem: Host-associated > Plants > Phyllosphere > Phylloplane/Leaf | place: USA: Michigan...
ATGTGCGGCTCGCGCCCGAGGATCACGAGCGCTTCCTGACCCGCGGGTGACCGCCGGCCTTGACGCGCTGCCAGAGTGCTTCCTGTTCCTCCAGCGGGCGCTCGGCGAAGCCGGCATCGAGCGTTTCCATGCCGCGGAAGCGATGCTCGAACTTGGCATTTGCGGAGCGTAGCGCTGCTTCCGCATCGACGCCCAAGTGCCTGGACCAGTTGACGACCGCGAACAGGAGATCCCCGATCTCCTCCGCCACGGCGTCCGGGTTCCCCTCCCCCAGGGCCTGGGCGACCTCCTCGGCCTCCTCGTGCACCTTGGCCACGACCTGCCCCGCGTCCGGCCAGTCGAAGCCGTGGCCGGCGGCCTTGCGCGAGACCTTCTCCGCGCGGGTCAGGGCCGGCAGGGCGAGCGGCACGTCGCCCAGCGGCCCCGCAGCGGCCCTGGCGCCCTTCTCGGCCCGCTCCTCCGCCTTGATCCGCTCCCAGGCCGCCTTCACCGCCGCCGGGTCGGTCGGGCGGCGGTCCGCGGGCAGCACGTGGCCGTCGGCGTCGAAGACGTGCGCGTGACGCCGGATCAGCTTCCTCACGATCGCGGCGGCGACGTCGTCGAAGCCGAACAGCCCCGCCTCCTCCGCCATCCGCGCCTGGAACACGACCTGGAGCAGCAGGTCGCCGAGCTCGTCGCGCAGGTCGTCCGCGTCGCCCCGCTCCACCGCGTCGGCGACCTCGTAGGCCTCCTCGATGGTGAAGGGCACGATGCTCTCCGGCGTCTGCGCCACGTCCCAGGGACAACCGCGCTCGGGATCGCGCAACTGCGCCATCAGGGTCCGCAGGGTGTCGATCGCCGACCTGTCCATGTCCCGAGATCCCACCCGCCACCGCCCGCGCCCCCTGCGCGCTTAAGCGGTTTCGGCCGTGCGCGCATCCCGGACGGGGAGGGGATGGGACCGGCCCATCCTGTGGATCATTCCTTATATTCCATGTGAAAAGTCTTGGTGGACGGGCGTTCTCTTCGTCGAACGACCCGATCCACGCCTTAGGAAAGCTATCAGTAGGGATTCTCAGAAGAGTCGGTTCTGTCAGTTATAGGGGAGGGCGGAAACCGCTTGTCGGCCCGTGGCTTGAGACCGGTTCGCGAATGGGACTCTGCGCATCCGCGTATCGATCTCTGCGCGGACCCGTATCGAAGTCTGCGCGGACAATCCGGGTCGGCGCATCGGAGTCTGCGTGCCCGCGCATCGGATTCGGCGGGGATGGCGGGGCAGCGCGGTGCATTGCGGGGATCGTTGTCGTCCGTCCCCCCGTATCGAACTCTGCGCAGGGCCCGCCGGGCCTGTGCTGGGGCGCATCGATCTCTGCGCGGACCCGGCGCTCGCCCTGCCCCGGACGGCCCCTGAACCGGCTCCGGCCCCCGAACCCCGGACCGACAGCCCGGTCCCGGCGACGGCCCGTCCGCGCCGCCCGCACCGGCGGCCCTGCCTCAGCCCCCGCCTCAGCCCCCCTGCCTCAGCCCCCCTGCCCGGCAGCCCGGCCCGACGCCCCGGCCCCGCGCTCCCACCCGCCGCCCGCGCCGGCGGCCCGTCCGCCGAGCCAAACCCTCAAGCCGCCCGGCACTACGGGGAAAGCCGGGATAACCCGGCCGGCCCGGCGACTCCGGGGAGCCGAATCGTGTCAGACCGGTTCCACGAGTCCGTCCGCCGCGCGGGTGCCCGCCTCGGCCCGATCCGGGTCGTCGGAGGAAGCCGGCGGCGGGGGGACGGTCCCTCGCGGGGGACGGGGAGGCCGAGCGAGGGACGGGCAGGTGGGGCAAGACGAAAAGATCGCCCTGATCCGCGACGCGGACCTGCGGGCCGAGCTGGAGGCGGCCCGCGGCGGCTTCCTGTTCGGGGCGATCCTCGAGCACATCCTCTACCGGCAGCGCGAGCGCGACGCCAAGGCCGCCGCGGAGGGGGCCGTGAAGGGCCGCCGCGAGGGCATGGGCCGCGACCAGCGCCGGCGCGACGCCGTGCGCGAGGTCATCGAGAACGACCCCACCGGCCCGGAGAACCTCCAGCACATCCACTCGGTGCTGGCGCTCTGCGGCCTGCCCTACCGCGACCCCGGCGAAGCCCGCGAGTTCTTTCGCGAGTACGGCCGCAACTCTTTGAGTTTGTTGGCCGGGCGGCTGAAGAACCCGGCGACGGGCGAGATGGAGCCGCAGGGCCTGCCCTTCGGCCCCAAGGCGCGCCTCGTGCTGCTGCACCTGTGCACCGAGGCGGTGCGCCAGCGAAGCCCCGTGATCGAGGTGGCCGACAGCCTCTCGGGCTTCATGAAGGAGATGGGCTTCGCCGTCACCGGGGGCGAGCGCGGCACCATCCGCGCCTTCAAGGAGCAGCTCAACCGGCTCGCCGCCTGCTCCATGCAGATCGGCCTGTGGGACGGGGCGGACAAGGCCTCCACCCTCAACGTGCCGCCCTTCCGCCAGCTCGACCTGTGGCGCTCGGGCGCCGACGGGCTCGTGTGGCAGCGCCAGGTCCAGTTCCACCAGGATTTCTACGAGAGCCTCGTCAAGCACGCGCTGCCCGTGGACATCCGGGCCGCCCGGGCTTTTTCCGGATCGGCCCGGAAGCTCGATCTGCTGTTCTGGGTGGGCTACCGCCTGCGCGCCCTGCAACGGCCCCTGCGCCTCACCTGGGACAACCTGCACCGCCAGTTCGGGGCCGACAACGCCTCGCTGCGCAGCTTCCGCCAGGCCTTCAAGGCGGATCTCGCCGGCGTCGTGGAGGTGTTCCCGCGCCTGCCGCTCACGCTGGACGAGCGCGGCATGACCCTGAACCCGGCCGACCCCAGCGCCCTGCTGGTCCCGCCCCGCGCCGCCGGGAAGGCCCGGAAGATTGTTGCGAGGGCGTGATATTTCATCCTGAATTCCCGGAATATCACCGCGCCGCAACCCTCGCCGATCCGTGAGAGCGACGCCGTGGATCTTCCCAGCGACCGCGTCCTTATTCCAAGAGAACGAGGACTATTCCTGTTTGTGAAGTAGGGAACGCCCTGAGGAATATCCGGCCACGGAATGGAATGCCGATGGCCCTGACAGGAATATTCCGTTACAGAAAAAGGGAATGGAACGGGTCCGGGAGCGACGCGCATGGTGCTGACGGAAGCCGAGGCCGAGGCCCGCCTGGGCGAGCTGCGCCGCCGGCGCGAGGCCATCGACCGGGCGATCACCGACCTCACCCTCTATCTCGAACTCGGCCGCCGCTTGGGGAGCGCCCCGCCCGCCGGCCCGGACGCGGCCGGCGGCGGGGTCGGACAGGGCCCGGGGCAGGACGCACGGCACCGCGCCGATGACGAGGGCGGGCAGCCCGGCCACTTTGCGGATCACCTCGCGGGCGATCCGGCGGGCACGCCTCCGCCGGCCCCGGTCCCTTCGGACGCCGGCCCGGCGCGGCAGGCCGCCGGGCCGGACCCGGCCGCCCCAACGGGGCTCGGGCCCGCTCCGGAGGCCGTCTCGGCGCCGCGCGCCGTCCCGCCGGTCACCCCCCAGGCCACCTCGCTCGCCAACCCCCTGGCCGACCCCGCCGGCCCGGCTCCGGCCGGGGGCGCGCCGGCGTGGCCGGGGTCCGGCGGCCCGGCCGCGCCCGCCGCGGCGCCGCCGGCGGCCTCCGGCCTGCGCGTGCCGGCGGCGGAGGCGGCCCGCGTCGGGGCGGACGCGCCCGGCCTGTCGGAGGGCGTGCTGGCGCGGCGCTACGGCCGCGCCCTGATCGAGGCGGCGATCGCGATCCTGGAGGGGGCCGGCCGGCCGCTCCACGCCTCCGAGATTTTGTCCGCCCTGAGCGAGCGGGGCTTCGCCCTGCCGGGCCAGGATCCGGTGGCCGCGCTCAACACCCGCCTGTGGAAGCGCTCCGGCCCCGGCGGCCCCCTGCGGCGCCTCGGCGAGGCGGTCTACGCGCTGGGCGAGGGCGACGCCGGCCTCTGGCGCTTCGGCCGGCTGTAGGCTCCCAGTTATTGAAAGGACGTTTATGTATCTTGCAAACCCAAAGCGTCTAATGTACAACTTTAATCATCGAAACCGTGATAATGTCCCTTCTCAGCCAGCCCCATTTCCATTGCGAAGAAGCCGCGTTTTCCTGGCTTGAGGCGACGCTGTGGCCGCAGAGTCCGGTCTGCCCGCATTGTGGCGGCATGGGCCGCATCGGCAAAATCAAGGTGAACAAGGAGGCCCGCGTCCGCATGGGCCTCCACAAGTGCGGCAATTGCAAGAAGCAGTTCACGGTCAAGGTGGGCACCGTGTTCGAGCATGCCCGCATGCCGCTCCACAAGATGCTTCAGGCCGTCCACCTGATGGGCTCTTCTAAAAAGAGCATCAGCAGCCATCAGCTTCATCGCGTTCTAGAGGTTCAGTACAAGACGGCGTGGTTCCTCTCCCATCGCATCCGTGAGGCGATGGGCAATGGCTCCCTCACGCCCTTCGGTGCGGCAAGCAGCACTTGCACCGCTACCTCGCGGAGTTCGATTTCCGGTACAACGATCGAATGAAGTTTGGTGCGGGTGATTCGGAACGAGTAGGTCGAACGGTGCTTGATATCAGAGGCAAGAAATCGATGTACCAAACAGTTAGTGTCTAAGCGCAAACGATGATGCCTCCACGCCATCAAAGCGCTGAGCCTTGGCGGCAACGCCTGTATCTTCCCAACTACAATGTCGGGGAGGCAGCTCGCTATGCGCGCATCTCACCCCAAACTGTTCACGCTTGGCATAGCAAGAGCAATGATCAATTTCTTTCGCGACGCGAAGACAGACAGGCGCTCTCGTATATGCAGCTTATAGAGGTTGCTGTAGTTGCAAAGTTCCGCGATGCTGGGGTAAAAATACCAGAGATACGTAAGACAAGAGAATACCTTTCTCAGCAGTTGGGAAGTGAGTTCCCCTTCGCTGAATACCGATTTAAGACTGACGGAAGATCTGTTTTTATGGACTACGATCAATTTATCGGTTCGGTAGGTTCAGACAGATTGCTTCGCCCTAGTCATAACGGACAACTCGCTTGGAATTTGATTATAGGGCGTCTTGATGAGTTCGAGTACGAGCACAAGGGAATCGTTATAAGATGGCGTCTTGCTGGAGCGGGATCTCCGATTATCATTGACCCTAGGGTTGCATTTGGAGCGCCTCACATTGAAGGTATTCCTACGTGGACGCTCAAAGGCAGATGGGATGCGGGAGAAAACGTCGAGGACATTGCTGATGATTTTGGCATAGAAACTCATGAAGTGCGGCGCGCCCTTGAATTTGAGGGTGCTGAAATTGGCAAGGGATTGTGGAAGCAATAACGATATATTTTGATCGTTGCTTTGGAACCCGCCTTCCGCGGGCGCTTGAACATGCAAAGCCACCTTTTACTGTAGAATGGCAGCATAGCAGGTCAAACCGATTCAAGCAGACAATGGCAGATGACGAATGGCTGGCAATCTGCGGTCAAAGGAAGTGGATTGCCTTCACTCATGATCGGAAGTTTCATAGTATAGAAGTAGAATCTGCGGCTATTATGGCGCACGACGTCGCATCTTTTGCATTGTGCGGCGCAAATTCTCCAACTTTCGACAAATTAAAGTATTTCATAAGATCATTGCCAAAAATGTTGGAAATCGTGCGGAGCGAGAAGCCGCCGTATCTTTATAGAATTGATGCTGGCGCTCGGTTTCATCGCGTGGAGCTTCTATGATGGCAGATCCGGCGAAACCTAAGAATGAGCAGGACGGTTTGACCGCTGACGGCCTCACCCAGCGCGAACGCTTTGAGCGAGCCACCCGCGAGCTTGAGTGCCACGACGATCCCGAGCGGTTCAAGGACCAAGTGAGGAAGGTGGCGAAAGCGCCACCTCCGAAGGGCAACTCGTCCGAGGCGGGCTTCAAGGGCTAAGAGAACGCCCTGCGCTTACGCATCGTGATGGGTCTCGCACGCCTAATGGGCGTACCGATCGACGTTCATACTAGTTTTTTCGCGAATCGAAAAAATGAAGCTAGGATGTCGGCTTCTGGTACGGGGCCAAAGTGAACCATTGACATATCGTCTGGGTCGAAAACTATTATAAGATCATGCTTTGCACTGAGTCCGTCGCAGGCTCTTTGTGCAAAACTTTCAGTGCTTTCCGGCGCCTCTACTATCAAGAATGAGGTTGTGCCGTCCCAAAAGCCTCGCCCATCAACTCGGATATTATCAATAAGACGTTTGCGCCGAATGGCGTAGCTGTCGCCGCCAACTGTTTCGGAGCCAATTCGAAAGGTCACGCAATAGGTGTGCATCTTTCCCGCCCCCTATATAGCGAATCATTAGCTCGAAAGCAAATATAGCGCCAAGTTTGCAAGCTACATAACCGCTTTCGAGGAGGGCGGATATGAGCTTTGCTCAAGCCCCCGCCCCCGCGCTCCGGTTGCCTGTAGGGGCGGCTGAGGGGCGGGATTCAAGTCCGTGCGGGGAGCGTACGGACCGCGCCGGTCACGGTGCGGCCGGCCGCGCCGCCAACTCGGCCCTGGCGGCGGCAGGGCCTGTCGCAGATCCAGGGTTGGTCATGACCTGGGCAGCTGGCGTCTGCAGGCCTTCCGCCTGCTCCGGGTATGGTCCATCCGGGCGCCGCACGGTGTCGAGCGCGCGCAGCGTCCTAAGCCTCAAAGCCCTCCGGCGTGCGCAGCGGCGCACCCGCGTGGACGCGCAGGGCCGGCCGGTCACGAGGCCGTTGCCGGCCAGGCGTGGAGCCGCGCTCAGGGAGGGAATGAGGAGCTGGCCGCCCTGGCGCGTGGGCGCAGGCCGGCTGGCTCGAGACCACCGCGCCGAACCCGCCCCCGTCCGGGCCGAGGCGATCGAGGGCCTTCCGGGCCGGTCCACTCGGTGACGGAGCCGAGATCCTCCGGGACCGAACGACCTCCGACCGTGCCGGCGCATCGGTCCGGGAGCCCGTGCGGGCCGCGGCCTTCCGGGGACGACCGCCGGGCCGCACCGCGCATCGGCACGGGCGGACGAACCGATCCTATGTAATCGATCCGTCTGTGCCAGAACGTCACGCACTGTCTTCGTTGGCATCTTTCCCGTCGCGCGAAGCATTGGCCTCACGAACAGGAGCGGCATTCATGAGTTTCCCGACCACCGCCCGTGATCTTCGCAGCAGGAAGATCACGGGACTTGGACTGGCCGTCGCGGGTGTCTCGCTCGCGCTCGCCCTCGTTGCTTACGGGGTGTTCTGGATGCCGTGATGTCTGCGTCGCAGTCGAGATAAGGAATCGTCAGGTGACCGAAGACAGGACCGAAGGCCGGGACGCCGACAACCGGATGCCCCACGGCGGGGCGCTGGGCAGCATCGACGACCTCCAGGGCCATCCGGGCCGGGGCGGGTCGCCCGGTCCGGCGATCAAGGGGCGACGGCCCGAGCCGGACCCGGTTCGGGTCGACGGGGTCCGGGCGCGCGAGGACGGCCGGCCCGCCCGCCGGCCCGGCGTGCCGTGGTGGGGGCACGCCGACAAGACCTCCCCGTGGTGGGCCCGCTGACGAGGGCCCGTCGCCCGACGGTCCGGGTCCGGCCCGAGGGGGGCGCGTCCGGGCGCCGGCACGGGCGGGTCCGGGGCGGTCAGGCGGCCTCGGCCATCGCGGCCGGCGCGTCCATGGCGCGCAGGTAGACGTCCAGCAGCGTCTCCTGCTCGTCGCGCTCGTCCTTGTCCTGCTTGCGCAGCTTCAGGATCTCGCGCAGCACCTTCACGTCCAAACCCTCGCCCTTGGCCTCGGCGAAGATCTCCTTCTTGCCCTCCATCAGCCCCTTGATCTCCTCCTCGATGTGCTCGACGCGCTCGATGATCGAGCGGATGCGCTCGCCCGCGACGCCTACCGTGTCGGTCGTGTCGGCCATGGTGTCCTCTTGCCTGCCGGAGGCGCGCACTCTCCGCGGCCAGGGTAAGGGAACCGTTACGCCGGCCTCCCGCGCCCGTCCGGTCCGGTCGAGCGGCGGTCCGGGGCGCCCGCGTCCCCCGCCCGCACCCGGCGGCCGTCTTGGATTCGGACGCGCGGCGTCGCACAAGAGGTCCCCCGGCAAGGCGAGGACACGCGAATGGCAAAAGAGATCCTGTGCGGGTTCGGCGTCGACGTCGACGCGGTGGCGGGCTGGCTCGGGTCCTACGGCGGCGAGGACTCGCCCGACGACATCTCGCGCGGCCTGTTCGCCGGCGAGGTCGGCAGCCCGCGCCTCCTCAGGCTGTTCGAGCGGCTCGGCATCAAGACGACGTGGTTCATCCCCGGCCACTCGATCGAGACCTTCCCGGACGAAATGAAGGCCGTGGCCGACGCGGGCCACGAGATCGGCATCCACGGCTACAGCCACGAGAACCCGATCGCGATGACCCGCGAGCAGGAGACCGAGGTCCTCGACACGTGCATCGAGCTCGCCACCCGGCTCTCGGGCAGGCGGCCGACCGGCTACGTCGCGCCCTGGTGGGAGTTCTCCACCGTCACCAACGAGCTGCTCCTGGAGCGGGGCATCAAGTACGACCACTCGCTGATGCATCACGACCACCAGCCCTACTACGTCCGGGTCGGGGACAGCTGGACCAAGATCGACTACTCGGGACGGCCCTCCGACTGGATGAAGCCGCTCCGGCGGGGGCAGGAGACGGACCTGATCGAGATCCCGGCCTCGTGGTATCTCGACGACCTCCCGCCGATGATGTTCATCAAGAACGCGCCCAACAGCCACGGCTTCGTCAATCCGCGCGACATCGAGCAGATGTGGCGCGACCAGTTCGACTGGGTCTACCGGGAATACGACTATGCGGTGTTCCCGATGACGATCCACCCCGACGTCTCGGGCCGGCCGCACGTGCTGATGATGCTGGAGCGGCTCTATCACCACATGATCGGCCATCCCGGCGTCCGCTTCGTCACGATGGACGAGATGGCCGACGACTTCGCCCGGCGCTGCCCCCGCCGGACCTGAGCCGATGTGCGCGCTCTGCGGCGTGCTGGGCGGGGCCGAGCACTGGGCCGACGCCCATGCGCGGCCCGGCGCCTTCACCCGCAACACGGGACCGGCGGAGCGCCGCCGCGAGCGGGCGCGGCGGGTCGCGGAGGCCAACCGCATCCTCGCGCATGTCGGCCTCGTGCTGTCGGACTGGCGGGGCACCACGTTCCGGCTCTCGACCCGGACGGGGAAGACCGAACTCGTCGGGTCCCTCGCCCACCTCTGGGCCGCGGCCGAGAGGCTGACCGGCCGTCCCCTCGACCCCCTCGACCCGGTCCTCCTGGAGCGCATGGAGCGGCCCGCGTGAGCGCGGCTCCGGCGCTCACCCCCGTCGTCCTGCTCACCGGCTTCCTCGGCTCGGGCAAGACCACGCTGCTGGCGCGCCTGCTTCGGGATCCGGCGCTCTCCGACACGGCCGTCCTCGTCAACGAACTCGGCGAGATCGGGCTCGACCACCACCTGCTCGAGCGCGTGGACGACGAGGTGGTGCTGCTCGCCTCGGGCTGCCTGTGCTGCACCATCCGCGGAGAGCTCGCGGAGGCCGTGCGGCGGCTGCTCTCCCGGCGCAGCCGGGGCGAGGTGGCGCCCTTCCGGCGCATCGTCGTCGAATCGACGGGGCTCGCCGATCCCCTGCCCGTGATCGCGACCATCGCGGCCGACCCGGTCCTGAAGCATCACGTCCGCATGGGCGCGGTGATCGCGACGGTCGATGCCGTGAACGGCCGGGACCAGTTCGCCCGGCACCCCGAGAGCGTCGCCCAGGCGGCCGTCGCCGACCACCTCGTCCTGACCAAGACCGATCTCGCCTCGGCGCGCGAGACGGCGGCGGCGATCGCGGCCCTGCGGGCGCTCAACCCCGACGCCCCCCTGCACCGCGCGACGGACGCCCTCGATGCGCCCTCGCTCCTGGGCGAGCGGACGCTGCTCACGGGCGGCTTCCGCTGCGTTCCGGCACCCGTCGGCGCGCGGCCGCACGGGGATGCGGTCGCCTCGCTGTCGCTCGTCTTCGACGCGGTCGACTGGACGGTGTTCGGCCTGTGGCTCAGCATGCTCCTCCACCGGCACGGCGGCACCATCCTGCGGGTCAAGGGACTGCTCGCCGTCGCGGGGACGGACGGCCCGGTCGCGATCCATGGCGTGCAGCATCTCGTGCACGTCCCGCAGCATCTCCCGGCATGGCCCGAGGGTGGGGACAGGCGCTCCCGCCTCGTCGTCATCACCCGTGGCCTCGCCCCGCACGCGATCGAGCGCTCCATGACGGCGTTCGGCCTCCTGCCCACGGCCCCCGCCATCGCGCAGGGCCGGTGAGGGGGGCCGTGCCGCCCCGGGCGCTCGGGTTCGCTCGGGGATGAGCCCGTCTCAGATCACGCCTCCAGCGCGGCCTTGAGGTGTTCGGGCCGCATCGGCAGGTCGCGCAGGCGCACGCCCGTCGCGGCGCGGATCGCGTTGGCGAGCGCGGCCGGCGTCGGACCCTGAACGGTCTCGCCCGCGCCCAGGAACGGCTCGCCGGGCCGGTCGATCAGGTGCACCTCCAGGCTGTCGGGCACGTCGGGGAAGCGCGCGATCGGATAGGTGCTCCAGTCCCGGCTGCGCACGCCGCCCGTGTCGAAGGACACGGCCTCGTACAGGCTCATGCTCATCGCCTGGATGATGCCGCCCTCGACCTGATCGCGCACGCCGTGGGGGTTCACGACCTCGCCGACATCGACCGCCGCCACCGCCCGCGTCATCCGCACGCGACCGCTCTCGCGCTCGACCGCGACCTCCACGGCGATGGCCGCGTAGCCCGCCAGGTTCTTGTAGCGCGCGAAGGCGAAGCCCGCCCCGTGGCCCGGCGCCGGGGTCCCGCCCCAGCCGAAGCGCTCGGCCGCCCGCTCGATCACGGCCCGGCCGCGCCGGTCGTCGAGATGGGCGAGCCGGAAGGCCACCGGATCGGTGCCGGCGGCCTCGGCCAGCTCGTCCATGAAGCTCTCGATGGAAAAGACGTTGGCGTAGGCGCCGAGCCCCCGCAGCGCCGAGACCCGCAGCGGCATCTCCCTGACGAAGGCGTGCTCCACCCTGGCGCGCGGCAGCGCGTAGAGGGGGATCGCGTTGCGGTCGCCGCCGCCCTCGGGCTGGGGGATCGCCTTCGGCTCCGGCTCCGGGAAGGGCTTGGCCAGCAGGCGGGCCGAGAGCAGCTGTCCCGCCCCGCCGGGACGGGTGAGGTGCGTGGGGCTGCGCACGCCGTACGCCCAGTCCGCGATGCGCCCGTCCGGCCCGAGGGTCGCGCCCGCGTCCATCAGCATCGCGCCCCCGTAGGGCTCCCAGAGGTGCTCCTGCTCGCGGGTGTACTGCACGCGCACCGGCCGGCCGGGCAGGGCGTGGGCCAGCAGCGCCGCGTCGGCCGCCGCGTCGTCGGCGCCGTTGTGGCCGTAGCAGCCCGAGCCCTCCGCGTGGATGCAGCGCACGTGGGTCTCGGGCAGCGACAGCATCTCGGCGAGCGCCTTGCGCAGCGGGAACATGCCCTGCGCGTGGCTCCAGACCGTGAGGCGGGTGCCGTCGAAGTCGGCGAGGGCGCAGGACGGGCCGATCGAGGCGTGCATCTGGTAGCGCCGCCGGTAGCGGGCCGTGATCCTGCGGCCCTCGGGCGCCGCCCCGTCCCGGCCGGTCTCGTGGATCACCGAGCGCTCGGCCTCGTAGCCGTCGAGGGTCTCGAACAGCCGTTCGGGATCCGGCAGCGCCGCGCCGCCCTCCCAGCGGGCCGTCCGCTCCAGCGCCCTGGCGGCCAGCACCGCATCGTACTCGCGGCCCGCCAGCACCGCGAGGAAGTCGCCGTCGCGGTGGACGCGCAGGACGCCGCGCATCCCCTCCACCGCCGCCGCGTCGAGGGCCGCGAGCCGGGCGCCGTAGCGCGCGGGCCGGACGATGCGCGCGTGCACCATGTTCGGCGCGCGGATGTCCTGGAGGTAGGCGGGGCCGCCCGCGACCTTGTTGGGGATGTCCACCCGCGGCAGGGGCCGGCCGACCACCGTGTGCGTGCTCGGATCGCGCAGGGGCGCCGTCCCGCTCGCCTCCCCGTCGAGGCGAACGCGGCCGAGCAGGTCGGCGAGCCCGAGGCGGCGCCCGTCCGGGGCCGTCACGGCGCCGTCGGCGAAGACGACCTCGGCCGGGTCGAGCGACCAGGCCTGCGCGGCGGCCGCGGTCAGGAGGGCGCGGGCACCCGCCGCCGCGTGGCGGATCGCGGTCGCCGAATCCTGCATGGAATGGCTGCCGGCGGTGTAGCCCTCGTTGGGGGTCAGGTCGGTGTCGGCGGTGATCAGGCGTAGCGCCTGGGGGGCGATCGACAGCTCCTCGGCCGCCACCTGGAGGAGGGCGGTCTTGATGCCCTGGCCGAGCTCGGCCTTGCCCGTCATCACGGTGATGCCGCCGTCCGGCTCGATCCGGATCCAGGCGTCGATGCGCGGGGTGTGCCGGAGCGCGCCGGGCAGGCCGGGCCGGATCGCCTCCGGGGTGATCCCCTGCGCCAGGGCGGCCCGGTTCAGGGACGCCCCGACGACGAGGGCGAGGCCGCCGCCCAGCAACGCCCGGCGCGAGACGTGCAGCGCGACGCTCACGAGCGTGTCCCCTCGGGTCCGGTGGTCCCGTGCGCGGCGGCGTGGCCCGCGGCGCGCCGGACGGCGGCCAGGATGCGCATGTGCGTGCCGCAGCGGCAGAGGTTGTGCCGCAGGGCCTCGCGGATCTGCCCGTCGTCGGGGGAGGGGGTGCGCGCCAGCAGCGCGTGGGCGCGCATCACCATGCCCGCGATGCAGTAGCCGCACTGCGCCGCGTTCTCCTCGACGAAGGCCCGCTGCAGCGGGCCCGGATCGTCGGGGCTGCCGAGCCCCTCCACCGTGGTCACGGAGCGGCCGGCGAGCACCGCGATCGGCGTCAGGCAGGACAGGACGGGGCGTCCGTCCACCACCACGGTGCAGGCGCCGCACTGGCCGAGCCCGCAGCCGAACTTGGCGCCGTTCAGGCCGAGATCGTCGCGCAGCACGTAGAGCAGCGGCGTGTCGGGCGATGCGTCGAGATGCGTCGTGCGCCCGTTGACGGTGAGCGCGATCGGGGTCGGCTGCGTCACGGGCGAGCCTCCGCTTGGGCCGAGCCGGGTCCGGCGGGGCTGGGTTTCGGGGCGTCCGGCATCAGGCGCCGCACGGTCTCCTCCAGGCTCGTCCAGGGGCCCGCCGTGCTGAAGCGTGCGCGCAGATAGGCCGCCAGCGCGATGGTCTGGTCGATGGTGAGCGTGTCGCCGTAGGCCGGCATGATCGGGCCGGAGGCGTGTTCGGGCGGCGCGATGCCTTCGCGCAGGACGTGGATCAGGTTGCGCGGGTCGGGTCCGGTGATGGAGCTGCGCTGACCCAGCGAGGCCACCGTGTAGGGCACGCCGCCGGCAGCCCAGCCGCCGCTCTCGTGGCAGGCCGCGCAGGCCCCCGCGAAGATCGCGGCGCCTCGGCCCATCGCCGGGTCGTCCTCCGGGACGGGGCGGTCCACCGGCGTGCGGGGCACGGCCGCGCCCGAGAGGCTCGCGACGTAGCGCGCCAGCGCCCTGATCTCACCTTTGGGCACGCGGGCATGCGCGTCGAGCACCGGCCCCATCGGGCCGGCCGCGCCGCCGTGCTGCGGATCCCATCCGGCGAGGTAGCGCGCGAGGCTCGCCTCGGTCCAGGGCGGCGCGGCGCTGTTCAGGGCGGTCAGCGCGGGCGACCACCAGTCGTCGGCCTGCCCGCCCTCGTAGGCACGGGACGCCACCTCGGCGCCCAGCGTGTTGCGCGGGCTGTGGCAGGCCCCGCAATGGCTGAGCGCCGTGGCGAGGTAGGCGCCCCGGTTCCATTCGGCGTCCCTGGCCGCGTCCGGGGTGAAACGCCCCTCGCGGAAGAACAGGAGGTTCCAGCCCGCCATCAGCGGCCGGAGGTTGAGCGGGAACGGCAGGGTGTTCTCCGGCGCGCTCGCCCGCACGGGCGGACGGCTCATCACGTAGGCGTAGAGCGCGCCGACGTCGTCGTCGGTCAGCCCGGTATAGTGGGTGTAGGGGAAGGCCGGGTAGAGCTGGCGCCCCTCCCGGTCGATGCCCTGCCGCATGGCCCGGGTGAAGGCGTCGAGCGACCAGCGCCCGATCCCGGTCTCGGGATCGGGGGTGATGTTGGTGGCGTGGATCGTCCCGAACGGCGTCGCGATCGGGCGCCCCCCGGCATGGGGCTTCCCGCCCTCGGCGTCGTGGCAGGAGGCGCAGTAGCCGAGATGGGCCAGGGTCTCGCCGGCGCGGATCCGTTCGGGGGAGGCCGTCGGGATCTCCGCGACGGGCGGGAGGGCGGGGTGCCAGCCCAAGGCGACGGCGGCCCCGCCCAGCGCCACGATCGTTCCTGCGACGAGTGCGATCCGGCCTAACGCCACACGAGTACCCCGAGCATGCCCATCCATCCGACGACGACCGATCGGACAAGCCGACCGTCCATCGCGTAGTTCCTCCTGAGCGGCGACGGAACAGCCTCGCCGAGCCCCCACCTTCACCTTCGTGCGAGCGACCGGCAGCGGGCCTCGTGCCCGCGGCCCTTCACAGGGCCCGGTCCGGCGCCGCCGCCGCCGATCCGGCGCAGCCGCTTCCCGCCGCCCCGGACCGCCCTGCCGATTTCCCTGCCTGATTTCCCTGCCGATCGTCTTGCATCGATCCCCGTCTCCCGCGAGGACCCCGGAATGACGCACGTCTGCGCCCGTCTGCCGTGTCCCCGGTCCCGTCGCGTCCGGGATGGCGTCGGTCGCTCCACACGAGGCAGGGCGGGCGGTCCACGGCTCTGCGCATCCCCGGGCACCGGCATGGCCGCACCATCACGATCGGACGAGGCCAGATGACCCGGACCCTTCGCTTCGACCCGCCGTGCGGGCCCGTCGAGGGCTGGGCCGACGGCGCCGTGGTCCGCGTGACCGGTCTTCCCTACGCCCGGGCCGGCAGGTTCGAGCGACCCGAGCCCGCCCCGGATTGGACTCACCGCCTGAGGGCGACGCAGTGGGCCCCGGCCTGCCCGCAGGTGGCTGAACCGCTCCTCGACGAAGGGCCCGGCGGCGTCCTGGGCGCGCTGCGGCAGGACGAGCGCTGCCAGCACCTCTCGATCACGCGCCCGGGCGACCTCGCGGCGCACGAGGCGCTCCCGGTCATGGTCTGGATACACGGCGGATCCTACACCAGCGGCGCGGGGGATGCGCCGTGCTACGATCCCGCCGCCCTCGTGGCGGAACAGCGCGTCGTCGCGGTCTCGGTCACCTATCGCCTGGGGATGCTCGGCTATCTCGGCGACGGAGCCGGAAAGCCGGCCAATCTGGGATTGCTGGACCAGATCGAAGCCTTCCGTTGGGTCCGGCGCAACATCGCCGCCTTCGGAGGAGATCCCTCGAACGTGACCGCGTTCGGGCATTCGGCCGGGGGCGATGCCATCGCCCACATCATGGCGACCGCAGACGCCGCGAGCCTGTTCCGCCGTGCCATCATCCAGAGCCCGCCGCTCGGCCTGGCACCCGGTCGCGGGCGCATGAGCGCCGCGATGGCGCGGGCGGGCGAACGGGCGACGGCCGACATGCCCGTCACCCGCATCCTCTCTCTGCAGAAGAAGGTGTCGCGTGCGGGTGCGAGGTTCGGACTGCGAGGGGGCATGCCGTTCGGGACGCAGTACGGACACGCCCCCCTCCCGGCGGAGCGGGACATCACCTCGGCTTGGGAGGCGGTCGCACCGCGGATCGAGGTGCTCATCGGACACACGGCGCAGGAGGCGCGCCTGTTTCTGCCCGCGATCCCTGCGGCGGTGCGGCGCTTGTTCCGTCTGCCGGTCCTCGGTCGGCCGCTCGAGCGCCTCGCCGTCACCTTCGTCACCTCGGCCGTCTACGGCCGCGCGGTCCGCACATTCGCCGATCGCCATGCACGGTCGGGCGGGAGGGTGCATCGCTATACGATTCTCTGGTCGCCCCCGGGCAATGCGCTGGGCTCGGCTCATACGATCGAGCTTCCGCTTCTGTTCGGGAACCGAAAGGTCTGGCGGGGCGCGCCCCAGGTATCCGGGGCGACCTGGCAGGAGATCGACGAGAAAGGCGTCATGCTCCGTAAGATATGGGCGGATTTCGCGCGTGGAAATGATATCGGATACAGGGAAGTATTCGAGAATTTGATCGAATACGACAGGATATCGAACTGAAACAGGTCGATGTCCCTGCATGTCGTCGGGGCATCGGCTGCAGGCTGCCGGAGGGCAGGACGAGGGCGCCCTCCCTCGAGAGCCGCGGCCCGTGCCGTCGGCAGGGTGCGGGTCCGTGGAGCGGCCCGTGCCGTCGGGCCGGCATCCGGATCGTCGAACGAGGATCGACCCGCCCGAGGCCGTGCCGGCCCCGCGCGTCGGGAGCGGGACGGGCGCGTCGCGGTGCCGACGCTGGGGGGTACCCGTGCCGCGCGCTACTTGCGTCTGCGGCCCGGCGCCGTGCCGGCTCCGGCAGGACCTCGCCGAGTGGTCAGCCCCCATCGAAGTGGTCGGCCCTTTGGTATGGCTCTTGAGCCCGGAGGACGGACGAAATGGTAAAGCTCCCGAAGCCCGAGGAGCTTGTTGCCAAGCTACGGCAGGCGGCCAAAGCCCCGCAACTGCAGGGTTCTTCGAGGTGTCCGATCGGCCAAGACAGTATCGGATGGTGGAACAGGTCCGATACGGCAGCAAGCCCGCAGACATCCGCAGCTTTTTCCATGTCGGTCAGGGCTAGCCGGATCGCCATGGATGTCTCGAACCAGCTCGACCTTGTCGCGTCTATGCGCCGACCGATGCCGCTCTACGTCGGTGACGTAAGGGTGCGAGCGACCCGTCCTTGGGACCAGACCGACGCCTTCGCGTCGCGAAGTTGGACGGTCGCACCGGCTATCGGCAGTGGAGCGACGGGTTCCTGGAGAAGTGGAGCATCGGTGCCCGGCTGACGGCGGATGCGGCGATCTCCTACCCGCTGCAGAATGCATCGACCGAGGCGCCCAATGTCGTCGGAAGCTTCTCCGGCGTCCCGAGCAACGGCAACGGGTCCATAGTCGTTTTCGAGACCGGGACCCCTTGGGTAAACAACTTCATCGCTCGCCCGCGGTTCTTCAACGGGACGTCGGTCGGCATCGCGGGCGAGGGGTTCTCCTGGCACGCACGGGGGCGGTGGAAGTAAACCACCGGCTCACCCGCGCCGCGGGGGTCGCGAGCAACGGCTGGATAGCGCCGCAGCCATCCAACCGAACCAGAGGGTCGCCGCAGGGCCAGGCCGACGATCAGGCCGCCGCCCCGGCGAGGCACAGCCCACCGACCATCGTCAGGAGGGGTGCCGTCCGGAACGGACGAGCATCGATCTTCGCGCGCGACGGCTCGATCCACGACGAGATGGCCCGGTGCCCCCGCTGGAGGTTGATAGGGGGGCGATGGAGCCGCGGCAGACCCTCTCGCGGGATGGGACGACGATCCGGTCAGAACGTGATCGTCCCATCCGATGCAAGCAGCGTCTTGTGGACGCAAAGGAGATCGGACGTCGGCTTCTCGATGGTCGACGGTTGAAGGGTCATCGGATCGAACGGAGCATAGTTGAGCGAGTCGATCACGGCGAAGAGATCGGCATCGTCTTCGTCTTCGAACCACTCGAACCACTCGACGAAGAGGACGGGCTTGTCCCGTTCGAGCAAAGCCGCGCAGGGCCGTAGGATCTCTTTGTCGTAGCCCTGGCAGTCCAGCTTGACGAACCCGATGGGCTGGCCGCCGCTGACCTTCCCGGCCTCCGCAAAAAGCGTTTCCATGCTGATACCGCGAGCGGTGTAGCGAAACACCGCTACGTCCTCGAGTTTCCGCGCTACGTTGGGGGACAGCCCGCTCTGGAGAACGCCGCCGTTGCACTGCGAATTGCCGTGGTCGGCCAATTCGATCTCGTCCACGTCCTGCGCCGTGATGGCGGCCGGGACACTGTAGAAGTTCGCAAGGTGCGTGTTGATCGCCAGGTTGCAATCCATGACCGGAATGACGGCGGGATTGGGCTCGACCACGACCACATGGCCCTTCGTTCCGGTCTCTTTATCGTAGCACAGGAGCCCCATGGGGATCGCGGTGTCGGCACAGTGCCCGCCGATGTCGATGGCGACGCGACCCGGCTTGATAAAGCGATGCCAGTTGAAGGCTTCCGCAACCCCGACCAGGGAGGCCAGGGTCCGCGAACCCTCGCCAGGGTGGTCCCACTCGAACCATGACGCCCTCGCCGGACCCCCTATCCATTTGTCGACGCGAAGCGTGTGAAGCAGGCGAAGGGCCGAGCACGAAACGAGCGTTTCGGCTTCCTGTCTTGTGGTAAAAATCTTGAACAGATCGGCTGACCCCAATCCACGCGGCTTCAGCGAGCTCGGATCATAGAAAGATTGCGGTATGTTTTCAGCCTTAGCAAAATTTTTCGCGCGCATGGTTAGCGTCGGGAGATGATCTGGGACGTAGCTATCGAACCACCATGGATTTATGCCCAATCTTACGGAATGGTAATTAAAAGCGCGCAATAGCATCAGCGCATAAAGACCGTTCTTGCGATCCACATCGCCCGGATCTTTTAGTTCCGAGTAATGGTCGAATTTGAGTGCCGTGTGACCGCTTTGGCGATATCCGGACTCATCTTCTACGTGTAGTTCTTCGTGGATGTAGCCAAGCCATTTCTGCCAAATCTTCGGTTGATACAACCGATTGTGGTATTCCACCGTCCTGACGTGGCGCTCGCCGGTTCCTTGCGGATGGGCGGACAGGTTGAAGCGCTCGATCGCGTATAGGCCATCATTGGGGCCAACCTGATCGATGACGATGCGCCCATCCTCGACCCCACCCGTCAGAACCTCATCCGCATCGACAAAAAGGACCCAAGACTTCTCGCAGAACGCAGCACATAGGTTCCGCGCGCCGGCGTAGCCATGCTCCATGAGGTAATTTCGAGACACCGAGTGGACTGAACATCTATCCCCGAGCAGATCTTTCGCTACGGCGACCGTCCCGTCCGTCGAATGCATGTCCAATATAGTAAAACTTTGAAATCCGGCCTCAATCAATGCCTGTAAAGAACGACGGATTACCTGGGATTCATTGTAGACTATCATGCCGATGTCTACGTCCGAGCACTTGATCCCGGTATGCCTAGCTGCAGCTATCATGGGTCTCTGCATCTTCAAGTTGGGAAGCAAGGAGGCGTTTACGCCCGCGTGGCTGGGTCACGCCTCATATCACGCGTTGCGCGGGATGCGAGCACCACCGGCTTGAGCCTATGACATCCTGACACTTCGGAGCACCCATGCCCCTGCGTCTGACCTGACCGGCTGGCTTTGGGCCGGGCTGATTGAGAGGATCAACCAAGACCGAAGGATCTGGACATGAAGCAGCTCGGAAGACGGGTGCGGAACAGGTCGTGCTGAAGCTGCGCCGGATCGAGGTGCAGACGGCACGGGGCAAGAGCTTGGCTCTGGCATGTGAAGAGGCAGAGATCTCCGAGCAAAGCTACTATCGCTGGCGCAAGGGATACGGGGGGCTGCAGATCGACCAGGCACGTCGAATGAAGGATCTGGAGCGCGAGAACGCGCGGCTGCGGCGGCTCATGGCGGACCTTTCCCTGGAGGGTCAGGTGCTTGCGGACGTCGCTTCGGGACCCGAAGGGCAGCGCCAGCAAAACTTGTAGCCCCCGGGCGACGCCGGCAGGCGGTCGATGGCATTCGGGAGAAGTACGGCCTCTCGGAACGCCATGCCTGCCGGATCGTCGGCCAGCGCCGGGGCACGCAACGCTACGTGCCCGCCGTGCCGGTCGACGAGGATGCGCTGACCCGCGCCATCGTCGCCCTGGCGTCCGAGTACGGGCGCTATGGCTACCGCCGCGTCACCGTGCTGCTGCAGGCAGCGGGCTCGCGCGAGCCTAATCGGAGAGTACCGATGGTTGCGTGACGGTGCGTGCCTCGGCGCTGGGCGACCGCCTTCAGCCTCGGCTTCTCGGTGGAGACTCCCGCAGCATGATCTCTTCCAGGTCCGGCGGGTCTGGGTTTCGCTCCGGCAGCGGCTCCGAGTCCCGCTCCACCTCGCGCAGGTCGCGGTCGCATTGCTCGGCCGGGCTTTCGTCGTTCACTGAGGCAACCCCATCCCCAGCCCGAGCATCAGCATGCCGTCGATGCCAGGGCCCGCAGGAGACCGCGATGATCGGCACATGCGCTTCGATCCGTCGATCCGGGGTTGCTCATCCCTGGAACGTGTATGGTGTCGCCGGGTTCGCCTCGAACGGGTACCACCGCCCGGATTGGAGTCCTCCCATGGCCCGGCAGATCCCAATCGACCCCGGCGCACGTGCGGACGATCCTGCAGCCGATGCTGAGCGGGACGACGCGACTCGTGAGTTGGCCCCGGACCTCGCCTATCGACGCTTGGTGCTGGTCAACGTCGTGTTCGTCGGCGCGCCAAACAGCGGCGACCGCGGTTGGGTGTTGATCGATGCCGGGATCACCGGCTCCAAGGCTGCTATCCGGGAAGCTGCAGACGAGCGGTTCGGTGCGGGCGCACGCCCGGCGGCAATCGTCCTGACCCACGGGCACTTCGACCATGTCGGCGTGCTGGAGGATCTGGCCGAGGAATGGGACGTGCCCATCTACGCCCACGATCTGGAAAGCCCCTACCTCGATGGGACGACCTCCTATCCATCGCCCGATCCCAGCGTGGGGGGAGGCTTGCTGGCGCTGATCTCGCCGCTCTACCCAACCAAGCCCGTCGACGTATCACGCCGTCTCCGGACACTGCCCGCCGACGGCACGGTCCCGTCGATGCCGGGCTGGCGCTGGCTTCACACGCCGGGGCATTCCCCCGGACACGTGTCATTCTGGCGTCAAGCCGATCGCTCGCTGATCGTCGGCGATGCCTTCGTTACAACTGCCCAGGAATCGGCCTACGCCGTAGTCACACAGGCACCCGAACTTCATGGGCCTCCAAGGTATCTCACCCCGGACTGGGAGGCCGCCGGGCGCTCGGTGCGGACCTTGGCGGGGTTGGCTCCCGAGCGTGCGATCACGGGCCACGGTCGGCCGTTGCAGGGGCCGGAACTCCGCCGCGGCCTCGATGCATTGGCAGAGAACTTCGCGCGCGTCGCCGTCCCGAAGCACGGACGATACGTCGACGAGCCGGCGCGCGCCGAGGACGGTTCGGCCTACCGTGAGACTTGAGGGGCGCTGAATTCGTCCGTCCTCGTCACTGGAACGGGTTCGGCGCCTGCCGCGTCCTCGACCCCTCGCCGCGCGGCCGAACGGCCTCGCGCCGCGGTGCCGGCACATCCTTCGTTTGCCTGTCCGGGGATTCACCTGCTCGGCCGTGCACCGTGTGGTCGGAGGTGATCCGCAAGTCTTGGCGAGAGCATCCCAGCCAACCCACGATCCGCTGGGCCCGCGATAACCGGGACCGCCTCAACAACCGCACCTGGAGCAGGTTTCGGCAGCAACAGCGGTCACGGATAGCAACAGCACAGTGCTAGGATCGCACGAATCGAATCAAGCACGCTCCGATCGGTGGGCGTTGAGCCATGGCTCACCGCGGCGATCCCATCCCCAGGCGGAACGCCAACGCGACGATCCCACCCTCGATGCTGGGCTCGCCGTCAACGTGATAGCGCGTCGGCTCGCCATCCAGCGTCACGCCGTGGCCGTTGATCGCACGGTGGTCGAGGGCCTTGGCGAGGAGACTGACGGCCGGGGCGGACTGGAATCGGACACGGGCCGACGCCAATTGCCGCCGCCCAGGCAGTCACGAGATCGGCCGCGCCAGCAAAATCGCCGTGCGCACCGCACCACGCTTTGCAGCCGAGCTCACATCATCCCGTCTGTCCATCATCGTCGTGAAGGCGTGGGCCGTCACCGCTGCGGCGAGGTCGATCCGGTAGCCATCTGCGATCGGAAACGGTTCCGAAGCAGGTCCGGCCAGGAAGGCGTCAACGGCCGCATTCACCTGCTCGTCGGTGATCGCCCTGGTTTCAAGGAGGTCGCCGAAGGTGGAGGTGTCAGGCATGATGGCGGCGCCATAGCCCGGTGCGGTCTTGCGGTCACCATGGGCTTGTCGTCGTGCCCCGGCACGGCTACTCCAAAGCGTCGTTTCTGTCGCCCGAACGAGAACACTCTCGACGCGCGAGTGCTAAGTTACTCACCAGAAACAACAAGGGCCTGTAGCTCAATGGTTAGAGCCGACCGCTCATAACGGTCTGGTTGCAGGTTCGAGTCCTGCCGGGCCCACCACTCCCCTTCGAAGTGCCTGTTGGGTCAGGAATGGCCGGGGAAATCGGAGGCTTAGAGAAGGTGACTGCTACACGCGGGTGCTACACATCGAATGGCGACGACGCGATGGCCGTGCCTGGACCGATTAGCAGAGGGCGTGCTTACACCTAGCACTACCTGGGCACTTTGATGTTTGAGGGGAGCGTGAAGCGCCTTCGGCAGTGGGGGCACAGGACGGGTGGAACCAGCTTGGCGAACAGCCGTCCGATGATGGCCTGCCGCACGGCGGACAGGCTGGGTGACGG
>Ga0182229_1000093_pt1 | contig 22482 bp, 29 predicted proteins | sample G6R1MG_32_FD_129663 | JGI IMG/M metagenome (GOLD analysis project Ga0182229, IMG submission 129663) | Miscanthus phyllosphere microbial communities from Michigan, USA - G6R4_MAIN_07NOV2016_LD1 MG | ecosystem: Host-associated > Plants > Phyllosphere > Phylloplane/Leaf | place: USA: Michigan...
AACACCCCCGACGCCATGTACCGCGAGGCCGGCCTCGACGCCGCCTCCATCGCCCAGACCGTTCGCGACATCCTCCCCGAGCGAAAGGCCGGATCGAGCCGCCTGCGCCTCGCCTGACCGGGACCACCGGCCGCCTCGCCCACGGACGCTGACCGTGCGCGAGGCGGCGCGGGTGTGACCCGGCTGCGCTTGTCCGGTTTCTGTTTCGATGACAAAAGCGCCGGGCCGACGGCTCCGGCGCCAGCTGGATTCGCCGCGCCCCGAGTTTCTTGAACCCACGAGAGAAATGCCACAGGCGACCTCCACCGGCCCGTTCGATGCCGGCCCGGTCCTCATCACCGGTGCGAGCGGTTTCCTGGGCGCTGCCCTCGTGGACGTGTTCCGCAAGGCTGGCTTTCCCGTGCGCATCATGGTGCGGGCGACCTCGCCGCGCACGAACCTGACCTGGACCGACGTCGAGGTGGTCGAGGGCGACATGCGCGACCGCACCGCCGTGGCCGCAGCCCTGAAGGGGCAGCGCTACCTCGTCCACGCAGCGGCCGATTACCGCCTGTGGGCGCCGGACCCGGAGGAGATCGTCGCGACCAACCGCGACGGCGCCGTGATCCTCATGGAGGAGGCCCTGCGCGCCGGCATCGAGCGCGTCGTCTATACGTCGAGCGTCGCCACCATCAAGCCGCACGACGACGGCACGCCCGCCGACGAGACCCGGCCCCTGACCCCCGAGACCGCCATCGGCGCGTACAAGCGCAGCAAGGTCGTGGCCGAGCGCGTGGTCGAGGAGATGATCGCCCGCGACGGCCTGCCGGCGGTGATCGTGAACCCCTCGACCCCGATCGGGCCGCGCGACGTCAAGCCGACGCCCACCGGCCGGATCATCCTCGACGCGGCGCGAGGCAAGATCCCCGCCTTCGTCGATACCGGGCTCAACCTCGCCCACGTCGACGACGTGGCGGCGGGCCATCTGCTGGCGCTGGCCAAGGGGCGCATCGGCGAGCGCTACGTGCTCGGCGGCGAGAACGTGATGCTGGCCGCCATGCTCGCCGACATCGCCGGGATCGTCGGCCGCAAGGCCCCCACCACCCGCCTGCCCTACGCGCTGATCTACCCGATCGCCTTCCTCTCCGAGCAGGCGGCCCGCGTCACCGGCAAGGCGCCGCTCGCCACCATCGACGGCGTGCGCATGTCGAAGTACCGGATGTTCTTCTCCGACGCCAAGGCGCGGGCCGAGCTCGGCTACACCTCCCGCCCCTACCGCGAGGGGTTGGCGGACGCGATCGCCTGGTTCCGGCGCTCAGGATATATGGCATGAGCACCGGGCTCGAGACCGCCAGCGACGCCCGCACGGGCAAGGGCCAGCACGACGAGAACTTCCCCGTCGCCTCGCACCTGATCCACCCGCGCAACCGCGGCGCGATCCTCAGCTTCTACAACTACGTGCGGGCGGGCGACGACGTCGCCGACCACACCGAGCTGAGCCCGGAGCGCAAGCTGGCGCTGCTCGACGCGCTCGCCGACGCGCTCACCGGCAAGGGCGGCTCCGACCCCACCGTCGAGCCCCTCAAGCGGGAACTCGCCGCGCGCGACCTGCCGCCGACCCACGCGCTCGAACTGCTCGACGCCTTCCGCATGGACGCGCGCAAGAGCCGCTACGAGACGTTCGACGAGCTGATCCACTACTGCCGCTACTCGGCCATGCCGGTGGGGCGCTTCGTGCTCGACGTGCACGGCGAGGACCCCGCCCGCGTCTGGGCGACATCGGACGCGATCTGCGCCGCCCTGCAGGTGCTCAACCATCTCCAGGATTGCGGCAAGGATTTTCGCGATCTCGACCGGGTCTACATTCCCCTCGACGTGATGGCCCGCCACGGCGCCGACGTCTCGATGCTGGGCGCCGAGCGCGCCACGCCCGAGCTGCGCGCCGTGATCCGGGACCTCGCCGAGCGCACGCTGGTGCTGCTCGACGAGGGCGCACCCCTGCCCGGCCTGATCGACGACCTGCGCCTGAGCCTGGAGATCGCCGCGATCCATCGGCTGGCCGTGGTCCTGACCAAGGGCCTGCTGACCCGCGACCCGCTCTCCGAGAAGGTCCACCACGGCAAGGCCGCCTTCGCGCTGACCGCGCTCGGCGGCATCGCGGCGACGCTGGTGCGCCGCCCGTTCCGTCCGCGCCGTCCCCGTCCCCTGCCAGCCGGAGCCGGCCGATGAGCGCCACCGCCATGCCGCACGAGGCCGCTCCCGTCGAGGCGCTGCCCGCCGCCGGCTCGTCGTTCTACACCGCGATGCGTCTGCTGCCGCGCGAGCGCCGCGAGGCGATGTACGCGGTCTACGCCTTCTGCCGGGCGGTGGACGACGTCGCCGACGACGGCGGCGCCCGCGAGGTCCGGGCGGCCGAACTCGATCGTTGGCGGGCCGATATCGACGCCCTCTACATCGGCACGCCCCCCGCGCGCATGCGCGCCCTGGTCGGACCCGTGCAGCGCTTCGGCCTCAAGCGCGAGGATTTCCTGGCCGTGATCGACGGCATGGCGATGGATGCGGTCGAGGACATCGTCGCCCCGAGCGAGAAGACGCTCGATCTCTATTGCGACCGCGTGGCCAGCGCCGTCGGACGCCTCTCGGTGCGCATCTTCGGCATGCCGGAGGCGGACGGGATCAAGCTCGCCTGGCATCAGGGCCGGGCGCTCCAGCTCACCAACATCCTGCGCGACATCGACGAGGACGCGGAGCGCGGCCGGCTCTACCTCCCGCTGGAGAAGTTCCACGCCATCGGTCTGGCGAATCCGACCCCGCGCTCGGCGCTCATGCATCCGCGCCTGGCTGAGGTCTGCGCGGCGGTGGCAGCGGAGGCGCAAGGACATTACGATGCCACCTGGACGATCATCCGGCGCAATCCCCGCAAGGCGACCAAGGCCGCCCGCCTGATGGCCGCCGCCTACCGGCTCTACCTCGACGCCGTGATCGCCCGGGGCTGGGCCGCACCCCGCGCGCGGGTAAAGCCGGGCAAGGCGGCGCTGATCGCCGTCGCCCTGCGTCACGGGATCCTGTGATCATGGGCACCGTCCACGTCGTCGGCGCGGGGCTCGCCGGACTCTCGGCGGCCGTCTCCCTCGCGGATGCAGGCCACCGCGTGATCGTCCACGAGGCCGCCAAGCAGGCGGGCGGGCGCTGCCGCTCGTACTTCGACCCGACCCTCGGGCTCACCATCGACAACGGCAATCACCTGCTGCTGTCGGGCAACCGCTCGGCGCTCGACTTCCTCGATCTCGTCGGCTCCCCGAAGGACGCCCTGCAGGGACCGGCCGAGGCCGCCTTCGACTTCGCCGACCTCGCCACGGGCGAGCGCTGGACCCTGCGCCCCAACGCCGGACGCCTGCCCTGGTGGGTGCTCGACGCCAAGCGCCGCGTGCCCGGCAGCCGCGCCAGCGACTACCTCGCCCCGCTCTCCCTGATGATGGCGGCGTCCGGCAAGAAGCCGGGCCGGGCCGGGACCATCGGCGAGCGCATGGCCTGCGAGGGGCCACTCTATGACCGGCTCTGGCATCCGGTGCTGCTCGCCGCGCTCAACACCGATCCGCGCGAGAGCGACGTGGTGCTCGCCGCCACCATCCTGCGCGAGACACTGGGCGCGGGCGGGCGGGCCTGCCGCCCGTTGGTGGCGGTGGAAGGGTTGTCCACCGCGTTCGTCGATCCGGCGCTCGCCTATCTCGCGGCCAGGGGCTGCGAGGTCCGCTACGGGCGGCGCCTGCGCGGGCTCGGCCTGACGGCGGGACGCATCGAGCGCCTCGACTTCGCCGAGGCGCCGATCCCGATCGGCCGGGATGACGCCGTGGTCCTGGCGCTGCCGCCGTGGGTCGTCTCCGAACTCCTGCCCGAGGTGCCCGCGCCTCGCGAGTTCCGCTCCATCGTCAACGCGCATTTCGCGGTTCCGCCGCCCCCCGGGGCGCCGCTGCTGCTCGGCGTGGTCAACAGTCTGACCGAGTGGCTGTTCGCCTATCCCGACCGGTTCTCCGTCACCATCAGCGGCGCCGACCGGCTGCTCGACGTCGGCCGCGAGGAGCTGGCCCGGCGGATCTGGAACGAGATCGCGGATCTCCACGGATTGCCACGCGAGTTGCCGGCTTGGCAGATCGTCAAGGAGAAGCGGGCGACCTTCGCGGCGACCCCCGCCGAGGCCTTGCGCCGGCCCGGCGCGACCACGGCTTACGTCAATCTCGTACTCGCGGGCGACTGGACGGCGACGGGTCTGCCCTCGACCATCGAGGGCGCGATCCGCTCGGGAACAACGGCCGCGCTCACGCTTAATCAAGCTGGAGTGTGCGCGGCGACACAGGCGCGCAGCGCCGCCTGACCCATCACGGCCGCCAGAGAGGCCGCAAAACGGCTCTGAAGAAAGGCCGACGAGGCGAGAACGATGCGAGAGGCTGTCGGCAAGATCGAGGCATTCCAGCGGCCCAAGACCCGCGACGCGTCGCTGGAGGAGGTCGAACGGGCCGTGCAGAGCGCCACGCGGGCTCTGACGGCCCTGGTCCACGCGGACGGCCACATCTGCTTCGAGCTGGAGGCGGACGCGACGATCCCCTCCGAGTACGTCCTGTTCCACCAGTTCCGCGCCACCGCGCCGCGTCCGGGCCTGGAGGCGAAGATCGCGGCCTACCTGCGCCGGACGCAGGTGGCCAAGCACGGCGGCTGGGCGCTGGTGCACGACGGCCCGTTCGACATGAGCTGCACCGTCAAGGCGTATTTCGCCCTCAAGATGATCGGCGACGACATCGAGGCGCCGCACATGCGCCGCGCCCGAGAGGCGATCCTGAAGCGCGGGGGGGCTGCCAACGCCAACGTGTTCACCCGCTTCCTGCTGGCGCTCTACGGCGAGGTGCCCTGGCGCGCCGTCCCGGCGATGCCGGTGGAGGTGATGCACCTGCCCAAGTGGTTTCCGTTCCACCTCGACAAGGTCTCGTACTGGGCGCGCTGCACCATGGTGCCGCTCTTCGTGCTGCAGGCCAAGAAGCCGCTGGCGAAGAACCCGCGCGGGATCGGCATCCAGGAGCTGTTCGTGGTGCCGCCCGGGGCGGTGCGCTCCTGGCCCGGCTCGCCCCACGCCACCTGGCCCTGGACCCCGATCTTCGGGGCCATCGATCGGATCCTGCACCGGACGGAAGATTATTTCCTCAAAACCCCACGCCAGCGCGCCATCGACAAGGCGGTGGCCTGGGTCAGCGAGCGCCTGAACGGCGAGGACGGGCTGGGGGCGATCTTCCCGGCCATGGTCAACTCCGTGCTGATGTACGACGTGCTCGGCTATCCGGAGGACCATCCGCAGGTGCGGATCGCCTGCGAGGCGATCGAGAAGCTGGTGGTGGAGAAGGAGGACGAGGCCTACGTCCAGCCCTGCCTCTCGCCGGTCTGGGACACGGCGCTCGCCGGGCACGCCCTGCTGGAGGCGGGCGGTGCGCAGGCCGAGGCCTCCGCCCGCAACGGGCTCGACTGGCTGCTGCCGTTGCAGGTGCTCGACATCAAGGGGGACTGGGCCGCCACCAAGCCCGACGTGCGCCCCGGCGGATGGGCCTTCCAGTACGCCAATCCGCACTATCCCGACCTCGACGACACCGCCGTGGTGGTGATGGCGATGAACCGGGCCATGCGCCAGCACGGGCTGGTGAGCGACATGCCGGACTACTCGGCCTCGATCGCGCGGGCCCGCGAATGGGTCGAGGGCTTGCAGAGCGAGGACGGCGGCTGGGCGGCGTTCGATGCCGACAACAACCATCACTACCTCAACCACATCCCGTTCTCGGATCACGGCGCGCTGCTCGACCCGCCCACCGCCGACGTCACCGCCCGCGTCGTCTCGATGCTGTCGCAGCTCGGCGAGACCCGCGAGACGAGCCGGGCGCTCGACCGCGGCGTGACCTACCTCCTGAACGATCAGGAGAAGGACGGCAGCTGGTACGGCCGCTGGGGCATGAACTTCATCTACGGGACGTGGTCGGTGCTGTGCGCGCTCAACGCCGCCGGGGTCGATCCGGGCTCGCCCGAAATCCGCAAGGCCGTGGAGTGGCTGATCCGCATCCAGAACCCGGACGGCGGCTGGGGCGAGGACGCCTCATCCTACAAGATCGATCCCCAGTTCGAGGCCGGCTACTCCACGGCCTCGCAGACCGCCTGGGCGCTGCTCGCGCTGATGGCAGCGGGCGAGGTCGACGACCCGGCGGTGGCGCGCGGCGTCAACTTCCTCACCCGCACGCAAGGGGCGGACGGCTTCTGGAACGAGGAGCGCTACACCGCCACGGGCTTCCCGCGGGTGTTCTACCTGCGTTACCACGGCTACCCGAAGTTCTTCCCCCTCTGGGCGATGTCGCGCTTCCGCAACCTGAAGCGGAGCAACAGCCGTCAGGTCGCCTACGGGATGTGACGGGCCGGGACGTCCCCGGCCCTTCTTGCTGGTGTCAGGCTCAGCAGCTGAGGCGCCGACCCTCGCGGCGGCCGAACGTCCGGAAATGCACGATCGCCGACGGCATCTGGCCGCTGCGGACCGCGCGGGCGACGTCGGGGTTGCAGCGCAGGTACTCGCCCGCGTCGAAGCCGATGTCGTTCGACGTATCGCGGTTGCGACGCCGGCCGAACCCGTCGTCGTCGCGGTTGCGAGACCGGCCGACGCGATCCCCGTACCCGTCGCGGTCTCCGTAGCGGTCGTCGTCCCGATCGCCGCGGCGGTCGTAACGGTCCCCGCGCCGGTCGTAACGGTCGCCGCGATCGTAGTCGTCGTAGCGCTGCGCCGTGGCGGCGCCGGCCAGACTGAGCAGTCCGAAGCCTGCCAGGGCCATCGTGCAAACTCTCTTCATTGCTGCGTCTCCTCCTCGCGCACGGGCGCAACGCGCCGGTGCGCCTTCCGGTCGCGACGATTCCGGCGAAGCCGGCAAAAATTCGACCCACGATCGACCGGCGACCGTCATCCCGCCGGTTCGCCTCCCGCGTATGGGATCGCACGCCGGGCGGGAATCGCGGAAACCATTCTTAAGCACACCCGTTGGCGAGGCGTCATCACGTCGAAGGGGGAAACCATGTCCGTATCGCGTCGCCGCGAGGCCCGTCTGCTCGATTCCGGCGAGACCGAGCTGGTCGCCCGGTCGCACCGGCCGGGCCTCGATGCGGAGGACGATGCCGGCCTCGGCGAGTTGATCCGCCTGCTGCGCGAGCGGCGCGACCGCGCCCGCGACGTCGCCCGGCGCCAGCGTCGCGAGGTTCGCGGCAAGGCCGCCCCGTCGGGCGCCCGCCCCGCCACGGACAACGCGGGCACCCGCGAGAAGGCGGCCGTGCTCGCTGCGGCGGTCAAGCGCGTGAGCCGGGAGAGCGAGCGCCGCCGCGCCGCCGACGCCCGCGGGCGGACCGTCTCCGGCGCCCGCCGCGCCCTGGCGATGAAGAACGCGTCCGGTGAGAAGGGCGCGAACCGCCCCGAGACCCGCAGGGCCGACGAGGGCATGAACCCGGTCCCGAACGAATCGGCCGCACCATCGGGCGCCCTCGACAGCCAGGGCCAGGAGATCGCCATGCGACGGGGCGGCGGCCCGCGTTGAACGAGCGAACCCCGTTACGCGGCCTGGACGGGCAGTCGCTCCCCGTCCAGGCCGGGCATCAGGTGCATCACGGAGCGGGCGTATTCGTAGCGCGCCACCGCGATGTCTTGGGTCCAGTCGGGCAGCGGCAGCGCCATCATCTCGGTGATGTCGAGGCCCCGCTCGAAGCCGTCGCCGATCCGGCCCTCGACCGTGTCGAGCCAGCGGCGGGTCTGATCGATGCCGCGCCGGCCCGCCTCCACCGGGCCGTGGCCGGGGATCAGCAGCCGGTGGTCGATCTCGGACAGCTTGGCGAGCGACTCGCGCCACGTCGGCAGTTGTGCGTCCGGCGTGGTCGCGGCCCGGTCGAGGAAGACGAGGTCGCCGGGAAACAGCAGGCCCGAACTCTCCTCGAACAGGCAGAGATCCTCGCGGGTGTGACCCGACAGGCGGATCGTGCGGAAGCGTCGCGCGCCCACGCTCTCGACGCCATCGCCCACGATCCGGCCCGGCTCCGGGATGCCGGTGCCGCGCATCCAGTCTCCGGCCACGTGATACATGCCGGTGGTGAGTTCGTTGCCGAAGCGCTTGAGGTCTTCGGTCAGATCGCGCCCCGCCGCGACGACCCCGCTCTCGAAGGCGGTCGCGCCGAGCACGTGGTCGGTATGGTAGTGGGTCAGGTAGACGCGCACCACGGGCTTGCCCGTCAGGGTCTCGGCCACGGCCTTGAGCGCTTCGCCGTAGCGGTGCGAGGGCCCGGCATCGACCAGCACCGCACCGTCCGCCGTGTCGAGCACGGTGATGTTGGCGATGGCACCGCCATTGGCCGAGGTGATCGGTTCGTTCGCGCCGTAGATCGTCCAGACGCCGGGGGCGATCGGGACCGGCTCCAGGGTGTAGCGCAGCACCTTGGCCTGGGCGGCCGGGGGCAGGAACGGTGCCGCGGTGACGGCGAGCCCGAGGGCGAGGCAGGTGCGGCGGCTCGGCGGCATCGGGCGCGTTCTCCTCACCGGGTTCACAGCCGGCCCTCCCGCACGCGCGGAGCCGGTGCGGCCGGGATCGGCACGGAGGCGGCGAAGACGCCGCCGTTGTTGTCGCGGCCCGAGACCTTGAGCACCGCGCCCTCCTTCGGGACGTCGGGCAGCAGCGTCAGGGTCGGATCGTCGGCGATGGCCTCGCTCAAGCTCAGCCTCGCGAGCGGGGCGCCCGCCGCGTCGGCGACGCTCAGCGTCTCGACGATGAACAGGGGGATGTTGGCGATCATGCCGTTGTCCATCGGATGGAGCAGGCGCATCCGCAGGCGCAAGGTGCCCTCTGCCTCGCGCCAGACGCGGGCGCGGATCTGGCCCACGTTCCTCCAATCCACGGTCCTGGCCACCACCGGCGGCACCGAGCAGCCGCCGCCCTGGGCGTCGAGATAGCGCCCGCCCACGTGCCAGAGCCCGTCCTTGCGCACGGCGGCGCGGATCGGCGTCGCCTGCTCGATCTGCATCCGGAAGGCGACGAAGGCCCTGGCCGCCACGGGCTCCAGGCGCAGGGTCTGCGGGAACGGGTGCAGGTCGGTGATCACCACGATCTCGTCCACCGGGCCGAGCGCGCGGGCATCGACCAGGATCGGCACCTGGGTCTGATTCTCGGTCACGGGCGGCAAGATCACCTGGACGCGGTCGTCGAAGACCACGCCGGCCCCGCCGAGATAGCGCTTGGCATGGGCCTCCCAGAGCGGCGAATCGAGGGGATCGCGCCGCGACGAGGAGGGGCCGGCTACCGCCGGCACCGCGGCCGGGGGGGAATCGAGAGACGGGATGATCACGGCGGCGACGCCTCACTGTCCTTCGAGCGCCGGGACCGGCGGGGGATCGGCGGCGACCGTGGGACGATCGGCCTCGCGCCAGCCGTCGGTGCCGTCGGCAAACCAGTACACGCGTGTATAGCCGAGAGCGCTCGCCCGTTTTACGGCGTTCCACGACATCCAGCAATCGGCCATGCAGAAGAAGATCAGCGCGCGAGTTCTGTCCTCGTGCGTCGCGCGGGCGAGCTGGACCAAGAAATACGCCACGAGCCGCGCGTCGGGGGCGCCGCGTCCGACCTCGGGCAGCCAGACGGCGCCGGGGATGGTCTCGCGCCGGTCCACCATGCGCCACGCGCCCGTGGCCGGATCGTAGCCGCCGCGCTGGGGCATCACGTCGACGAGTGCCGCGCCCTCGGCCACGAGGCGATCGACCTCGGCCAGATCGACCCGGCGCCCGCCCTGGACCGGCAGGGTGACGGGGGAGCGGTAGTTGTTGATCCGGTAGCCCGACCCGGCGTCGATGTCCGGCGATGCGGCGACGGCCTGGGCCGCGAGGGCCAGAACCGCAGCCCAGGCCCCGGACGCTCGGCGCGTCATCGGCCGCCCTCCCCCGTCATCCCCCGGCCGGTGATGCGCCGCAGGGTATCGTCGCGATCGAGGTAGTGGTGCTTCAGCGCCGCGCCGACATGGACGAGGATGCCCGCCGACAGCACCAGGGCGAGCCCGTCGTGCAGGGTCGCGCTGATCGCGTAGAGCGTCTCCTGCCTGTCCTCGAACAGACGCGGGATCAGGGGCCAGCCGAACACGCTCACCGGCCGTGCGTAGGCGAGCGAGCGGCCGATCCCGCTCAGCGGCATCAGCAGGGTCGCCGCGATCAGGAACAGGTGCAGGCCGAGGGCGGCGCGGCGCTGCGCCGACCCGTGCGGCCCGGCCGGCGGCGGGAACCCCTCCCGCGCCCGCCACAGCACGCGCGCCAGGGCGAGGACGAAGACCAGCACGCCCAGCGACTTGTGGATCTGGACGTCGGCGGTCCGCCCCTGCGCGCTCGGAAGGGTCTGGATCCAGTAGCCGTAGGCCAGCATCCCCAGCACCGCGGCGGCCACCGCCCAGTGCAGGACCAGCGTGGTGCGGCTCAGGGGGATCCCGGAACCGGCGGATGTGCGGGGGGCGGCCGTCGTCACGGCTTCAACAGATGGAGGTGGGGGAACTCGCGCTTGCGCGTCAGCATGCGGCAGTCGCGCTCGTCCTCGGTGTCGGGACACAGGATCTCGACCCCGTCGGGGTAGTGGGCGACGTTCTCGCAGGCCGCGACGAACAGGTCGGTGAAGCCCTCCCCGTCGCCCGCGACCTTGCGCGTGTCGAGGCCGGAGACGCCGCATTCGGTCTTGAGGATCAACATGCGCCTGATCTGATAATCCTTGATCTCGGCCGCGGCCCTGCCGGGCAGGCCCGTCCCCAGCACGAGACAGAACGCCAAGATCCGCCACGACCGCACCACGCCGATCCCCGTTGCCGTTGCCATTGGGAGTTGCCGCCCGTCGCCCCGCCCGGCGGCCTTTGGACGTGGGACCGGTCAGTTCTTGGCCTGGGCCTCGACGTAGGTGCGGATCGCCCAGATCGCCTCCTGACTAAGGATGCCCTCGAAGGGGGGCATCCGGTAGCGGTCGTCCTTCTTGGCGCCGTGCAGGACGCGGGTGATGAACCAGCCGTCCCCGGCCTCGCCCGATTCGACCTCGCGCAGGTCGGGGGCCATGCCGCCGGACTTGGCGTCGAGGCCGTGGCAGCGGGCGCAGTTGCGATTGTAGCCGCCCGCGCCGATCTCGACCGCCTTGGCGTTGCCCGCGTACGGATTGACCGGGCGGATGTCGTCGCCGAGCGACTCCAGCCCGGTGGTGTCGACGGGCGCGGGGGCGCCGTCGCCGTGGGCGAGGGCGAGGCTCGCGCCAGCCGCCAGCGGCAGCGCGAGGACGACGGCCCGGAGGGGGCGGAACGGGGTGAACGGCATGAGGGACGCCTTCTCAGGGGTTGGAAACGTGGTCCGGAGCGCGCTCAAACGGGATCGAGCCAGATGCGCCAGGTCTCGGAGCCGCTGACCTGCAGCGAGTAGGTGCCCGGTTTCTCGATGAGGTAGGTGGCCATGCCCCCTCCCCCGATATGCAGGTTCTGCAGGGTGCGGCCGGCCTCGTCCTTGAGGTACATGACGAAGATCGGGCCATCGCTCTCGAAGCGCAGCGTCGTCGGCTGGTCGATCGAGAACGGATCGGTCTGCGCGGTGAGCCGCCCCTGGAACCAGGGCGGCGAGAGCTGTGCGGCGAGCCGGTCGTAGCAACGGACCCGCTCGCGATCGTCCTCCACGATCCGGCACCGGGCGAACGCGGCGCGCACGCTGCCCTCGGCGCCGGAATCGTTGGCGAGCGCCGAGTGGGTCGACACCGACAGGAGGAGCCCGACCGTCGGGATCGGCCTCACGGGTCGGCCTTGTCCGCCGCGTGGTCCGCCGCGTGTCTTGGCGCGGGCGTCTCGGGGTACACCTCCCAGACCGGCCTGTCGGTCTGCCAGTGCACCGGGCAGCCCTTGCAGTCGGGCATCCAGGCGTCCTGGAAGATCGCGAAGCGGATCTTGGCGCCGTCCATCACGGCGCCGGTCAGGTTGACCTCGTAGAACTTGGCCTCCTGCAGGTCGGTGTTGACGAACTTCGCGCCGACGAACTGCGCGCGCTTGGCCTGGACCATCTCCAGGTCGGCCACGGTGAAGTCCGAATGGCTGAAATCGCCGCCCGTGATGCGGGCATGGTCGAGGTTGGCCCCGACGAAGGCGGCGTTCGTCGCCCTGACGCCCTGCATGAAGGCGATCTGCAACTGGGCCCCGCCGAGATTGGCCCCGTCGAGGTTGGCCCCGCGCAGGTTCGCGCCGCGGAGATCCGCGCGGGCGAGGTTGGCGCCGGCGAGGTTGGCCCCGCCGAGGTCGGCGTTCTTGAGGTCTGAGTGGCGCAGGTCGGCGCCCGGACACTGGGCCTTCGGGCCGATCGTGCAGCCGTTGACCACCCACGGATCGGGCCGGTCCTCCCGGTTCTGGATCATGGTCTGCGCGCTCGCCGGCAGGCAAGCACCGGATGCGACGAGGCTCGTGAGGAGCGCGCGGGCAGCGCGCGAGGGGCGGGCCGGCATGAGGCGGGGTCCTGGTCTGTGTGCGGAGTCCGTCGCAACGGGACGCCCCGGGGACGAGGCCGTCGTCCCCGGGGCTGAGTCGATCAGGCGCTCACTCGGCGGACGCCGTGTCGGTCGGCAGCTCGAACACCCAGAACGAGCCGCCTTGCGAGACCAGCTTGGTCTGGTCGGCCATGTCGCCGCCCCAGAGCGGGACCGCGCCGCCGTAGCCGGAGGCGATGCCGATGTACTGCTTGCCGCCGTCCTCCCAGGTCATCGGCACGGAGACCACGCCCGAGCCGGTCTGGAAGGCCCACAACTCCTTGCCGTCCTTGGCGTTGAAGGCCTTCACGAAGCCGTCCGAGGTGCCCTGGAACACGAGGTTGCCCTTCGTGGTCATCGAGCCGCCCCAGAGCGGCATGTGCTCGAGGTGCTCCCAGACGATCTTGCCGGTCTTCGGGTCCATCGCCCGCAGCGCGCCGACATGGGTGTCGAACTTGCGGTGGATGCGGAATCCCTGGCCGAGATAGGCCGAGCCCGCCTTGTAGGTCACCTTCTCGGTCCAGTAATCCTCGGTCCAGTCGTTCGAGGGGATGTAGAACAGGCCCGTGTCCTGGCTGTAGGACATCGGCGACCAGTTCTTGCCGCCGAGGAAGTTCGGCGTCACGACGATCGACTTGCCCTTCTGCTCGCCGTCCGCCGGCATCGGGGGACGCTGGCCCTCGACCTCGATCGGGCGGCCGGTCTTCAGGTCCCAGCCCTTGGCCCAGGTGATGTCCTTGACGAAGGGATAGGCGGCCACCAGCGAGGTCTGCTTGCTGATCTTGCCGTCCCGCGCCGTCAGCTTGTCGGTGTCGGTCAGGAAGAAGAAGCCGTTGCGGTCGGCGTGCGCCCCGAGACGCTGCGTCTTGCCGTCCTTCTCCATGTCGAAGAGGATGATCTCGTTGTTGCCCGAGTAGTCCCAGGCGTCGTTCGGGGTGTGCTGGAAGAAGCCCACCGGCTCGCCGGTCGAGGGCTCGATGTAGACCTGACCGGAGGTGTAGAGGCTGTCGTAGGGCTTCCAGTCGCCGCCCGGACCGGAGCGGTAATGGTGGTTCCACGGGGCCGGGTTGCCGGTGCCGATGACGAAGGTGTTGGTCTTCTCGTCGTAGACCCCGGTCTGCCAGGGGGCGCCGCCGCCGTGGTTCCAGGCATCGACCTTCTTGCCGTCCTTGTCGTCGGGCCAGGACGGGGCCTTGGCGTCGCCCGTCGGCGTCGAGGGCTTGCCGTTCAGGCGGCCCACCTGCCCCTCGACCAGGGGCCGCATCCAGATCTCCTCGCCGGTCTCGGGATCGCGGGCGTAAAGCTTGCCCATCGCGCCGAACTCGTCGCCCGAATTGCCGTGGATGAGCATGACCTTGCCGGTCTTGGCATCCTTGATGATGTTGGGCGCGCCGGAATAGGCGTAGCCGGCCGAGTGGTCGTCGAACTTCTTGTTCCAGACGACCTTGCCGGTCTTGGCGTCGAGCGCCACCATCGAGGCGTCGAGCGTGCCGAAGTAGATCTTGTCGCCGTAGAGCGCGGCGCCGCGGCTGACCACGTCGCAGCAGGGACGGATGTCGTCGGGCAGGCGGGCGGCGTACGACCAGATCTTCTTGCCGGTCTTGGCGTCGAGCGCGAAGATGCGCGAGTAGGACGCGGTGATGTAGACGATGCCGTCGCGCACCAGCGCCTGGCCTTCCTGGCCGCGCTGCTTCTCGTCGCCGAACGAGAACGACCACTTCGGCTTCAGGCGGCCGACGTTGTCCGCGTTGATCCTGTCGAGGCTGCTGTAGCGTTGGGCCTTGATGCCCATGCCGTACATGAGCACGTCGTTGTTGGTCTGCTGGTCGTTGAGGATGTCCTCCCAGGTCACGCCTTTGCCCGTTGCGCCCTTGTCCGTGGAGGCCTTGCCGGCACCGTCTTTGCCCGTCTCGGCCGGGGCGGGGGTCGAAAGCACCATCCCCGCGACGACCAGCGACGAGGCCGTGGCGAGCAGCATCTGGCGAGGCGAGCGCCCCGCGTCCAACTTGGCCATGCGTCTCTTCCTTGCGGGCTTGGTTGAGGCGGCCCGCGTCATTGGTGTTTGGTCGAGCCGCTTTAGATGTCGGCCCGACGAAGTGTATGTCCGGAAAAACAGGCAAGATCATCCTAACTTTCGTCTATGCCTCTCAGGGAGTTCTTATTGACGGGAGCAAGTGGCAATGCCGGATACCAATTTGAAACGCCGCGCAGCGTGACTGTTCCATAAGATATTTGTTTGAGTCGGGATGCTTGACCTGTGCGCGCGGCGACGAACACTTTCATCGGCGTCGCCGCGCCTTCGAACGACTCGTGTCGATGGCGCGGCGCGGCGCGTCGGGAGCCGGTCCGTGCACATCATCCTCGTGGACGATCATCCGCTGTTCCGCGAAGCCCTGCGGAGCATGATCCGGCTGGGCATCCCTCGGGCGCGGATCGAGGAAGCCGAATCCATAGAACTGGCCAGGGCCGTGCTGGCCGAGCGGCCGGGCATCGATCTGATCATGCTCGATCTCTCGATGAAGGGCGTGGACGGCTTCGACGGGCTGATGTCGCTGCGCATCCGCTTCCCGCGCATCCCGATCCTGGTCGTGTCGGGCCTCGACGAGCCGCGCATCATCCGCGAGGCCCTGCGGCTGGGGGCGTCGGGCTTCGTGCCGAAATCGTCGGGCAAGACCACCTATCTGCAGGCGGTCGATCGCATCATGAACGGGTCGATCTTCGTGCCCGACCTCGCCGAGCCCGCGGGCGAACCCGCATCGCCCGAGCCGCCGGTCTCGCAGCGCATCGCCACCCTGACGCCGGCCCAGATGAACGTGCTGACCATGATCAAGCGCGGCAAGATCAACAAGCAGATCGCCCACGAACTCGGGATCGGCGATTCGATGGTCAAGGCGCACGTCTCCGAGATCATGCGCAAGCTCGGCGTCCACAACCGGACCCAGGTCGCGCTGTGCGCCTCCTCGCTGGATTTCGACCGGGTGGGTTTCTGAAGGTGCCCGCCGCCGAGGTGCGGGCGCGTCCTGCAGCGAGCAGCGTAGGCAGTCGCTCGGATCAGTCCGCTTTCTCTCCGGCCGGAGCGACGATGCGCGGGGTCTGCTGGTGCTGGACCACGCGCCACTCTTCCGGCGCCAGCCGGCGGTAGGTCGACGTGCAATGCGCCTCGTAGGTCTCGCCATCGCGCGACGCCTTCGCGGTGTAGGCGATGACGATGAGGCCCTCTTGGGGACGTGCGATGTGGCCGTCCTCGATCGCGATCCCGCTCCAGCGCGGCGTGTGCGCCACCGCCTCGATCGCCTGCGAACCGCTCAGCACGTAGGGCGGCTGCGGCAGCGCCATCAGGCACTCGTCGTCAACCAGTTCGCGGTAATGGTCGGCGTCCCCCGTCCACAGGCTCTTCTCGAACGACCAGACCCGATCATCGTCCACGGCACACTCCTCAGACTTCGACGTGTCGAGAGAAGTTCGTCGGGCAGGGATCGTTCCGGCCGGGGGCGCCTGCGATGCGGGAGTTCGACCGCCGGGCGAGGGCCCGACCGGTCCGCTCCTCAACGGGCCGGGCTCGCGGCCTCGGGGCCGGCGCCCGTGTGCGTCGTCTCCCCGCTCAGCACGAACAGATACATGATCCCCACCGCGAGGACGGCGGCGGCGACGACGAGAAGGGGAAAGATCCGGCGCATCCCGACCTGATAGCAGATTCGATCGCGCCGGAGTGTGACGCGGATGTCCCACTCCAACGCCCCATTCGCGACCGACCGCTCACGGTTGTGAGAAGGGGTCGCGACGTCGGAACACTTGGCCTGCCCGCCGCTTTGCTCCCCCGCAACACGGGAGCGAACGCCATGATCCAGTCCGGAACCTCGAAGCCCATCGACGACGAGAGCATCGAGAGCGACCCCCAGCCTCAGCCCGCCCAGGGAACGCCGCAGCCCGAGATCCCGCAGGAGGACAGTCCCGAGATCGAGGAGACGGAAGAGCAGCCGAGCTGACGCCGTTCCGGGTCCGACGGTGTCCGGAACAGGGTCGTTCTCGCCCGCGTAGGCACCGCGCGGGCCGGCGGCCGGAGGGGATCGCACGGATCGCTCCGGCCGCAGCCCGGCGGCCATGTCGCCCGCCTTCGATCGTCGGCAACGCTCAGCGCATCCCGCGCATCGCCATTTCCTCCGGCGCCTGCTCCGCCGCATCCTGGCGTGCCAAGATATCGGCGAGATCGACCGGCCGGTAGTCGCAGGCGTCCGCCCCCACGTCGCAGGACCGGCTGGTGTCGGGCAAACAGGCATGGGTATGCCCGTAGAGATGTCGCGTCTCGCGCCAGAAGCCGGGCCAGCTCCTGTGCGGGTAGTGCGACAGGAACAGCCGCCATGCCCGCCCGGCCTCGTCCGCGACGGTGATGCGGGCGCTCGGGACGGGTGGCTCGTGCCAGGGCAGGTCGAGCACCCGGTTGGTGTCGTGGTTGCCCCGCACCAACCGCTTGATGCCGTTGAGCTGCGCGAACACGGCCCGACAATGCTCCGGGCTGGCGTCGGCTGCGAAGTCGCCCAGGTGCCAGACCTCGTCCCCGGTCTCCACGATCTCGTTCCAGCGGGCGATCAGGGCCTCGTCGTGGCCCTCGACCGTGCCGAAGCGTCCGCGCCGCCGCCGGACCAGGGCCTCGTCACCGAAATGCGTGTCCGCGATGAAGAAGGTCGCCATGGGGCTCGCGAATGGGTCCTGCGGGGGATTGCGCGGGTCGATGCAGTCCCGAGGTGGCGCAGCGGCCAACGCGAGCAAGCCGGCGCGGCATCGGGCCGCCCGGTCAGAGCCAGCGTTCGTCGAGATCGGTGGCGTTGCGCTCCGCGACCGGTTGGGTCTCGTCGCCCTGGGCGAAGATCACCACGTCGTCCGGCCCGACGTCGCGGGTCGCGTAGAAGTCCCAGCGGCGATGGATCACCCGCGGGCCGCCGAAGATGCGGTAGGCGTTCCAGTAACGGTCGTCACGGAACCCGACGTAGTGGACGCAGCGGGGGGGCGGGGTGCCAGGCTCGGACATGCGCGGCTGGGCTAACCCTTGACGAGCCAACGCAGCGAGCGCCGCAGGGCCGCCGTGCCGTCCTGCGCGAACCACGCGCCGTGGGCGAACACCACACGCTGCGGGCTCCAGGCGAGCAGCCGTCCGGCAGCCGTCGCGGCGGCGCGTCCCTTGAGCCTCACCGCCAGCCGCAGGTAGGGCGGCGGCATGCCGTCCGGCGCGGTCATGCCGGCGAGCGTGAGGAAGGGGCGCGCGAACCAAGGCATCCGGTCCGCCTCCAGGTTCGCCACGAGGTCGGTGAGCACCAGTGTGGAACTCGGCACGTGGAAGAACGCGACCTCGCGAAAGCCCAGAGCACCGGGCACGACGACCTGCCGCAGATCGTGCGCCCAGCGCTCGGGCGCTGCGTCGCCCAACACGCGATCGATGCGCAGGCCGGAGGCCCGCACCGGACGCCGCCTATCGAGGTTCGGGGCGGCCCAGGTCTCGGCATCGGGGCAGCGGGTCTGCCAATCCTTGAGGAAGGTCCAGTGCGCGACGTTCGGCGCCACGAGGAACCGGATCGGCCCGATCGCCTCGATCGCGCGACGCAGCGCCTCGTCGTATCGCGTGGGCGAGTGCAGCCAGATCCCGCCGTCGGACAGGCGAATCACCGTCATGCGCACCGGCAGCGGCAGGCCGAGGACGCGCAGGGGGCCGCTGTCGACGATCCAGACGCCGTCGGCCACGGGTTTCAGCACGTCCAATGGTGGATAGGTGGCGGTCACGCGTCGGTCCTTGCCGTGGCCGGCTCCGGACCGGCGACGGGGACGATACGCTCCGCGCCCCGGCGCCGTTCCTCGAACGTGCAACGGGACTCGGGAACAGGCCCGGGCATGGACCCGTTCAAGAGGCGTCGAAGGAGGACGGTGGCATGACGGACGTTTCTCGGATCAGGGAGCACGCGGAGGTGGTGGGTTCGGACGGTGCCCACGTCGGGACCGTCGATCACGTCGACAAAGGCGAGATCAAGCTGACCAAGACCGACAGCGACGCGGGCGGGCTGCACCATTACATCCCGTTGGATTTCGTGCAGTCCGTGGAGGGCGACACGGTCCGCCTCGACCGGCCGGCCGAGGAGGTCAAGCGGGAGTGGTCGACGTCCTGACGGTCAGGTATCGCGCCCCGCATCGTCCGCGTGATCGCGGTCTAGGACCTGCCCGGCGGGGCCGCGATGCGTGGTCTCGCATCGGCCAGGGAGACGGTCGTCGGGCAGACCGTCTCCTCGCCACGACGGAGCGTGCGGGCATACTCGTCCGCGGGGTCCGCCCGAGCGTATCGCCGACGCTGCCGCGAAACCACATTGTGCGATGTGATCCAAATCATCTGACAACCGCTCGAAAAGTATGGATCGTGCGGCTTCCGAAGACGATGCCAACTCATGCTAATGTTGCGCCGCGAGCATGGACACTGGCGAAATGACGAAGCCTGGGCCTCAGGACTGGACAAGCACCTGATCATCGCGTCTCTAGGTGTTTGCGATTGCGCCTGATCCAAACGACCTCCGGCGGTTATCCCATGAGTATGACGGCCGACATCCTGACGCCCAATTGGGGCATCGATGCTGCCGATCCCACCCCGATCCGATCGTCGTCGTTCGAGCATGGGACGGCGCTGAAGGTTGCGTCGTCCCACCTCGACGGCGATGCGTTCGGATCACCCGTCGGGCTTGGGCCGGGGCGGGACTGGGCCCGGCTGATCGATCTCGTCCAGAACGCGGCCCGGCACTCTCGGGACCTCGAAGCCAGGGCGCAGGAGCAGGAGCTTCGGGTCCAGGAACTCCTGCAACGGGTCCGTGAGGATATCCGCCGGGCCGCCGAGCAGGTTCGCGTGGCGGAGACCCGGGCACGGGAGGCCCAAGCTCAGGCCGAAGCCTCGATCCAGTCGGCGGAGGAACGCATGCGGGCAGCGGAGGCCAGGGCCTCGACCGCGGAGGAATGGCTCGTGCGGGTCCAGAACGCGATCGTGACAGGGTTCGCCGACCCGGCCGGAAAGATCGGCGCGTAGACGGCGACGAGGGTCGGGTCGACCCTCCCGCGACCGGCGCCACGCTGCGGGAGGCGCCGGGCCGGTGATCCCACACCCACCACGATCGGGCGGACGCGGGATCGTTGCCCCGTCGCATCCTGTGCGACGGAACGGTCAGCGACCGGAGGCCCCACCGCCCGACGTACCGCCCGCGGCTCCCCCGGTTCCGGTGCCGGACATGCCCGTTCCGGCGGCGCCGCCGCTGGTCCCCGTGCCCGCGGTGCCCGCAGCGGTGCCGGCCGCACCGCCGGCGGCACCGGCTCTCCCGTTGCCGGGGATGTTGCCGGGCTCCGATGCGGAGGAACCCGTGGTCGAACCGCCGGTGACGTTCCCGCCGGAGCCGTTCCCGCCCGGGGCGCCCTGAGCGAACGCGGCACCCGCGAGCGACAGGGTCATGGCGGCGGCGATCGTGACCGATATAATACGCATAGGGTGTGTCTCCGTGTGCTGTTCGGGACGGAAACCCTGTGAACTTGCGTTGTGTTCAATAAGATTCCGGCAGAATCGTTCATGACGACGGCTCGACGGGCTCCGACCAGACCCGGTGCGTCAGAAGAATCGTCCCCGGTCACCGGGCGTGCTTCGCGGGGCTACGACGGCCGAAGGGCCGACGAGGGGGCCCGGCGCAGTGTCTCGCACGGACCGCCGGTCGGGATCTCGGCCGGAGGCCCATCGGTGCCCCCATCTCCCGCCGGCGCCGGCTCCTAGTGACCGGGCGTCATCGACGGGCGGAGAGGCCACCCGCCGATCTCCGATCGGACGGCCGATCCGGACGGCTTCCCCGATGTCCGTGGAACGGAATCGGGCAGAAGGCTCCTCTCACCCCCGGAATGCGTGGTCGAACCGGTGCCGCAAGAGGCATTCGACCCCCCCAGCCCCGTGCCTGCGGTTATCGAAGGGGTCGGAAGAGGGGCCGTGGTCGAGACAGGAGAGCGGATACGGCGACGCACGCTCGCCCTTGCCGGTCTGGCATCGGCATCATCATCACGCTGATCGCCACACTGGCGGTACGAGCTGCGGCTCGCGGGTTCGGGTGGGATGACTGGCGACTGATCGCCGTCGAGGCCACGATCATCGCTTCGCAAGGCTCGTGCCTCCGATGACTGCATCGGTGGGAGCGCTCGTGAGCAACCCAGCCGTCCCCATCTCCGTGATCGGCCCCGGCCTCGATCGCGAAGCCAACGCTGTCCACGCCGCCGGGCTGGCCGAGAACGCCCGCGCCGAGAACACCCGCCGGGCCGGGCACGGCCTCGACATGCGCCAGCCCGCCATCGCGGACGTGCTGCGCGGCCTGTGCCGCGAGCGCGGCTCCACGCAGCGTCGCGCGGAGACCCTGACCGTGCCACCGGCTCAAGCTCGTGCCTGCCGGGATCGGGGATCGCCTCGGGTGACCGCGGCCCCGCTACCGGTCGGTGCCGCCGCCGCCCTGACCACCGATCGTCCGCAGGCGCCCCGACCTCGGCCGGGGCGCCGTTTTCCGAGCATGAACCTCTCACTGGCGCAAGGTAATACAAACGTGTCTCGACCTGAATTTTAATCCACCGTAGAGACTGCTCAGATCGAGTTTTTCGATCACGAATATGTGTGAGTTGAGCCGTGCCTAGGTACGAGATCAGACTTCAATCACCAGATCGTGATACCTCTGAGGGACGAGTGCGTCGCCCATCCATCACTGTCGAAGCGAGGTACGATGCGGAGGCTTTCGACGTCGCCGAGCGAATACTTGCGCAGAATGCCGAAGCGGACAGTCAGGCGCTCCTGATAGAAGTCTGCTGGTCAAGAGTCCGCGAGCTTGGAGTGGTACCCTTCCGCCGCGGTTAGGCCCTCCGGCTCCGCCTCGGCAGCACCGGCTTCCCGGTCGTCGGGTACTCGCGCCGGTGGGGCCCGAGGCTCTCGAGCGGCGGGCTCACCCGCACCTCGGCGCGGTAGGCATCCTCATGGCGTCGCGCGGCGACCAGCGCGCCTTTCGCCTCACGCTGCGTGTCGCGGAACCACGACATCGTGGGAGCGGGCCGCGCGGGTAGCCGATGATCGGGCCGGCCCTCCGATGTCAGGCCTCACGACCACGCCTGCCCCGGCACGCAGGTAGCGGTGCACGCTGCCGATCGGCTCTGGCTCGCCGTCGCGGGCGCGCTCCGGCGTCGGGAGTGTGCCGGGCGGGACCATCGGATCGTCGGGACTGGTGTCGCGCCAGGAGAGGTCGGTCACGCCGATGCCGCGAGACATCCGCCGCCGGACCTCATCGTGGTAGTCCGCAGGCTCGCACTCCCCTTCCTCGGCTACGGGATCGATAAACCGACGTGTCGTCGGCTCGTCCAGGCCGAGCCCGGTCCGGTAGCCGCGTAGGCCGACGAGGGTGATGTCGATCTCGGCTACGGTCATGCCGGCCTCGCCAGCAGGATCGCCGTGCGTACCGCCCCGCGCTTCGAGGCCGTGCTCACGTCGTCGCGTCCGACCATCATCGTCGTGAAGGCATGCGCCGCCACCGCCGCAGCGAGGTCGACCCGGTACCCATCCGCGATGGGAAATGGTTCCGAAGCAGGTCCGGCCAGGAAGGCGTCGACAGCCGCGCTCACCTGTTCGTCGGTGATCGCCTTGGCCTTGAACAGGTCGCCGATGGTGGTTTGGTTCGCCATGCTGCTTACCATGTGCCTACCAATCGTCGTTTCCAATGAGCACGCAGGGAGCCGCGTGCTGGTGCCGCGAGAGGGATTCGAATCCCCGACTCTCTCGTTACGTATACCGGAGTCTTAGCGCGCCTAGCAGAACGGCACTGTGAGCGTGGACGTGCGCTGGTATGGCATGGCCCGCGCCCTTCGTTCCGACGATCTCCGGCGTGAAATCGCGCCGCGGCTTCCGCCTCCCCGGCCGCGT
>Ga0182229_1000095_pt1 | contig 22346 bp, 21 predicted proteins | sample G6R1MG_32_FD_129663 | JGI IMG/M metagenome (GOLD analysis project Ga0182229, IMG submission 129663) | Miscanthus phyllosphere microbial communities from Michigan, USA - G6R4_MAIN_07NOV2016_LD1 MG | ecosystem: Host-associated > Plants > Phyllosphere > Phylloplane/Leaf | place: USA: Michigan...
CCCCCAAAGCCGCTGCAACACTGTCTCCTCCAACGGAGGCATTGTCGCTGATCTTCTTCGATCCATCGCGCTTGATCACCTCCGTCCAGGCTCTCAACGACGTCAGTGCGTGTGCGATTGGACCGATCCAGTCCGATCCGGGAACGCTCACGACCAGGGCGAGGCTCGGTGGTGCCTGGATGCGGGCGAGGACCTTCAGCGGCAACATCGCGTGCAGCATGCTGATCGCGAGAACGGTGGAGACGCTCGCCGAGGCCAACACCTCCTCCGGCGTGGGCGGCTTGCCTTGCTCATGGGAGGACTCGCCGTACACGGGATAGCCGTCGTCGTAGGCGTCCTTGAATTCCTGGCCCGTTAGGCGGGGGACGCGCTTCAGAGCTTGGGCGGGGGTCTTCTTCTTCGTCATGGCGGCGGCCTCCTTCGCGAGGCCGCCAAGCGCACCGATGTGCGCCGGTCAGGCCCCGGGGGGTGTCTGGGATCGGGTGGAGGGAATGGGCCGCCGGTCAGCGAACCCGGGAGATATCGATTTCATCGCTTGGCTCGCTCGCGATTGTTCGGGGTTAGGATCCGGTCGGATCACCAGGGTCCCACCCGTCGAAGTCGACCCGTCGCGCGGTCGCAGAGACCTTGATGCCGGACGTGGGTGGGGCAGTTCGCTCGCGCAGCCTTTCGGCCTGGCGCTCCGCCTCGATCAGCACTGCCTTGCCGAGGGCGACCAGGACGGCGGCGACGATCCGGGCGTGCGCCTGAGGCGGGAAGGTCTCAGCGGCCTGGGCCAACCTGCGGAAAATCTCGCCGATGCGACGCGCCGAATCCTCGGTGTCCGGCGGGGGCGCCGCGAAGGGGGATGAGGGACCGGTGGCGGCGATTGCGCCGGCGTGGCCGGATGTGACGTTGGGCATGGCGGCCTCGTGAGGCCGCCGGACGCCTCGGCGTCGGTCAGGCCCCTTGCAGGTGGCGGGAAAAGTGATCGGCGCTGCCGGTGGGCAGGCGACGTTTCGCTATGAGGCTGGGGAGAGGCACTGTGCGATCCGGTTGCGAGGCGTCATCGCCGGGGAACGGAAGACGAACGGTTGCAGCTGGAATTCGGCGGCGTCAACAGGCCTGCGTAGTTCGTGGCCGAGGTCGGTGACCTAATTTCCAGCAACGGTGGAAGACTGTGGAAGATACCCCGGTATTTATTCGAATCGGCGGCCGGGCCCCATGCCGATGCCATCGGGCCGACCATCTTCAGGGACGGGTGGCCGGGGACGTCGACGGCACGACGACGGTCAGACCTTCGAGGGCGTTTCTCGGCGACCCTGGACTCTGAACAGCACGACCGCATGCTCGGTCGAACCCCAGGCCGGCGTGACGTGTTGGACGGAGATCCGCTCGGAGACGTAGGGCTGGCCCCCGCCAAGGTCGCGCAGGTCGAGCACCATCAGGATGCCGTAGCGGACGTTCGTGACCTCGTAGGAGACCTGCTGGAGGCCGAAGCGTCCGACGAGCGCCTCGTTCGTGAGCCTCATGGCGCTGCGCTTGAGCTCCGCGACCGTCCTGGTCCGGGTGAACGCGAACTGGATGTCGGCCCGCCCGCCCCCGACGTCGCGCCTTTCCGCGGTGCAGAGCTCGGACAGGACCGTGCCCATCAGGAACTCGTAGTAATCGTCTTGGAGGTCCTTCTCGACCGGCAGCTTGGTCCGGTCCCGCTCGAACAGGTACCGCCCGCGGGCCAGGGTGCTCACGCCGACGTTGCTGCGCATGACGACGAACTGGACCGTCAGCCAAAGGACGATGTCGAACAGCATGCGGCCGTCGGGGTCGCCGCGGTAATCCTCGTTGCGCCGAAGGCCGTCCGTCACCGTCTCGAAAAGTCCGCGCACGACGATTGGCGTGGTGGCCTCGGCCAGCACGGCCATGCCGGCGGCGACCCGCGCGAGGGCCGATTGGCCCAGCGTCCCCGGCAGGAGCTCAATGAGGGCGGCGGTCGGTGAGCTCCCGGCCGCCGCCTCGGTAGGGCGGTGGGCGACCACCGACTCCCTCGCGTCGGCCACCCGCTCGCGAAGGCTCGCGGCCGCGGGGACCATCCCCGAGCCCGCGTTCTCCTCGATCCATTGATCGAGCAGGGCCAGGGAATGGAGCTCCCTCCGCAACGCTCCGACGATGCGGGGACGGAGGATCGCCTCCAGACCACCCTCCGCGTCCCGTCGCAGCAAGCTGCGGCTCGCGGTGTAGACGCAGAGCAGTTCCTCCTGGATGACCGCGGCGGCGTCGAGCCAGGCCCGCTTAAGCAAGCTGGTGTCGAGCGCCCCCAGGCGAAGGGCCAGCATCGACCAGTGGATGCGCTCCTGCGACCTGCCCCCAAGCCAGGAAGCGGTGTCCTCCGGGCGGTCCGGGGTGGTCAGGAAGGCGGTGTATGCGAAGGCCGATGCCTTGATCCCGTCGATCCGGTCCCGCAGGTCGTCCGGTGCATGGCCGGACTGGAAGGTCACCAGCGCGTCGAGGCAGCGACGATAGAGCGCGGCGTCGGGCCTGCTCCCGCCGGCGTCCTCGGCCCTGCGGAACCAATCCCTGGCCCCTTCGAACGCCTGCGACGCGGCATCCGGGTGCCCGGCGTCGAGGCCCTCGCGCAGGGCGTCGAAGCCAAGCTCCATCGACGCCTCGTCCTCGGCGTCGACGACGTCGACCAGCCTGGCGAGAAGGTCCCTGAGGTCCCCGTCGTCCTCATGGGCCAGCACCGCGCCCGCGATGCGTGCGGCATGGCGGAGGAACTCGCCGTCGTCGTCGATGTCGAGGTCGAGGAGCTCCGATTGCAGCCGCCGCAGGAGGGAGCGGTCCGACTGGGCCAGCACCATCGCGGCCTTGAGGGCATGGGCGCGCGATCCGTAATCGGAAGCCCGATCCGTCGACCTGGCGAGGAACGCCTGTCCGAGCGCCCTGACGGACGAGGCCGGCACAACTCCACCGCGACCGAGCCAGGAGGCGATCTCGACCATGGCGAGGGTGTCGAAGCCCGCCCGGACGAGGTCCGCCACGGCCGGCATCACGATGTCGGATCGCGGGTGGGAGGCGAGCGCGACGAAGGCGTCGGCCCCGTCGATGCCGTCGGCATCGCTCCGGATGCGCTCGGCCAACTGGGCGGAGGTCAGTCCGTCCAGGTCCGCGCCGGAGCCGTCGAGATCCGCCAGAAGCCGTTGCACGAAGTCCGCTACCACGGCGGGTCCCGTCAGAAAAGGAATCGGTCTCCCTTAGCGTGGAGCGTCCGTTTGCCTTCGACAACGTCCAGGAGCTCGTTGCGCGCGACGGCGCCGACCACGACCTGGACGTCGTCCGCCTGGCTGACGGCGGTGCGCACGCTGGCCATCAGCGCCGCAAACGCGTCGGCGGTCATCTCCTGGGCGGCGGGGCTGTCGAGGACAAGGAAACCGGGGTGGCGGCCGTAGTGGCGCAGCCGCGCGACCTCGATGACGGCGAGGGCCGCGGCGATCCGCAGCCGCAGCTTCTCGCCCGGGGCGAGGCTCTGGAACGTGAGGGGGGTCCCGCCCTGCTGGATGTTGAGGACGCCGTTGGCCGTCCAGTCCATGCCCTCGACGTTCTTGATGCCGAAATCGCGCGACAGCCGGGTCAGGTGCCCGGACACCTCCTTCAGCAGGTCGCGCTGCATCTCGTCGTACAGGTCCTTGGTGACCTTCGCGACGTGCTTCAGGATCTCGGCGTCGTCGGTCGCCGGAACCGCCGCCGCCGGGGCGTGCTCGGCGATGATCTCGGCGAGCTGCGCCACCTGCGCCTCCAGGCTGCGGACCCGGACCTCCGCGTCCGCGTCCTCGGACGACGAGAGCTCGTCCTTGATCTCGTCGATCCTGCGGCGCTCGGCGTCGCGTTCGCCCTCGAAGCCGCGGCGGCGCCTCTTCGCCGCCTCCAACTCGGCTTCGAGCCGGGCCAGTACCTCGTCGGCTTCCCGTGCGTCGGCCCTCAGGTCGTCGAGGAGTTGGGGGTCTTCCTCGGCCTCGACGTGGGTGGTGCCGCAGAGCGCGCACGTCCCGTCGGCGTCCGCGCTCGCGTAGCGGCGCGTGTCGATTCCGTTATCGCAGGAGGGGCAGCAGACGGGTCGGAGCTCGCGGAAGACCAGGCCCGCGGCCCGTTCGTCCGTGATCTGCTGGAGCGTCCGCCTGAGGTTCGCCGAGGACGAACGGGCCGTCGAAGCCTGACGCTCAAGCTCCGCGACGCGGTCGCGCTCCTCCTCGACCTTGGTCTGGAAGCCGACCACGGAACGGTCCCTCGACACCAGTTCCCGGCGCAGGGCCACGCGGTCGACCTGCGCCCGGACCTCGGAGCGGGCCTTGCCGAGATCGGCCTCGACCGCCGCGAGGCGTGCCGCCAGCCGGTCGCGTGCCGGCGAGGCGCCTTGGACCCTCTCGCGTTCGCCGGCGGCCTTCTTCATGGCGGTCGAGGCCGCCGTGTAGGTCGACACCCACGGCAATCCCATGAACATCTGCAGCAACCGCAGCGGCATGCCGTCCTGCACGACCTCGCCGAACACAGCCTTGCCGGGGCCGTTGACGAACAGGCTGCTGGCTATGGCCTGCCAGCCGTGGGTGTGGGAGCCGGTGACCTTGTTGAAGGCGTGGAACTTCGCGAACCCGAACTCGTCCATCATGTTGTCGGCGACGGCATTGGCGAATGCCTCGTCGGCGGGTCCGGAGTGGATGTCGAACCAGGTCTCGCCGTCGAGGCGGGACAGGGTCGCGCGGACGAGGAGCGGGTCCTTCTCGCCCAGCGGCTTGCGGGCGACGACCCGGTAGTGGGTCTGATCGATCCGGAACTCGACCTCGATGTCGGTCAGCCAGGACCAGACATCGGGCTTGATGTGGAGCGGGAACTCGCCGCGCAGGGCCGCCTGGACGATGTTGAGGAGGCTCGACTTGCCCCGGAAGTTGCCGTCGGAGAGGATCGCCCACAGCCCGGGCGTCAGGTCGCCCCTGTCGAAGTCGATGGGGACCTCGCCTTCGGACAGGCGCTTCGTACCCTTGAGCCTCAATGCCGCCAGGCAGAGGCGACGCCGACGCGGCAGGGTCGCCTGGGCCTCGATGCCGTGGCGGTCGAGCACGGCCCGCACGTCGTCGGTGGATGCCTTGGCCTTCTCGGCGATCGTCGCGATCCAGTCCTCGACGCTCGTGGTCGCCGTGCTCATGCCTCGCCCCTCAGCCGTTCGAGCCGGGCCAGCACCCGCCCCTGGATCGACGGGATCTCCGTCCCCAAGGGCGCGTCTTTGTATTCCGGGTGAAGGTACTGGTCGTCCTTGAGGCTGGAGCCGCTGCGCAGGCCGGCCAACCGCATTACCAGTTCGGTCCGCTCCTTGTACCAGGCAAGCGAAGGCTGCTGATCGATCACGTTCTCCATGAACGAGAAAGCCGCAGGCTCGACGACGAAGTCGTGGCGGCGCTGTCGTCCGGCCAGCCGGAGGGTACGGATCAGGTGGCGGGACTGCAGGATCGCGAGAGGCGTATCGATGTTTTGGAAAGCCCCGCGATGCCACCGCACCATCCGAACCAGCCTGACGTCCGGCTCACTGGCGTCGAAAATGCCCTGGACAGCAGCAAGGACGTCCGGGTCGCGCTCCGTCTCATAGAGGCTCAGGAGCTCGTCGGCGAGGTAGTCCGGATAGCGAACCAGGAAATCGATGGCCATCGCTCGCTTCTCGCCGCGGAAGATGTGGACCGTACCGGCACCCTCCCCAGACGGTTCACTTCCCAGCCCCAGTATGAACAGCAGCCTGATGGCGTCCCGGTAATGGTAACCGGGTGGGGTGATGGCAACGGAAGCCTTGGAAGGGGTGGCGGAAATGCCTGCGGTCATCTGGCCTGCCCCATTCGGTGGCCCATGTGCAAAGCCATGTACAAAGTTAGTGCATCGTCGGTCGTGTGACGATGGCGGGGCGAGCGGACGGCAATGATCCGCTCGGTTCGGTTGGCCAGATCACGACCTTTGGCGCAGGTGGCTGGTAGCCGAGATGTGGGCGTGGCCGAAATGGGCGTCGGAAATGAAGAATTGAGTCACGGGAGCCTCGAAAATACGAAGGCTTAGGCACGCGGCAGCACTCCGGGGTCAGTCGGTCTGATGCTGGCTCGTGCGTATCATCGTGGGACTCCAGGAGAGGCGGAGACCGTGACCTGGCTGGAGCCGCGAGGCAAGGCCGGGATCACGGATCCACAGGAAAGGGGCGCTCTCAAAGTCAGATAAGCGTCGATCCGTATGTGGTGACAGCCTTTCGCGCCAATCCCTGCAGCAAGGCTCGCCATTTTGGCAGCTGCGCGTCGTCATCTAGAATTGAGCCCGATTGGAGGGCATATCCATAACTGAACTTGCCGTGCACGATGGAATTTCGAAAGGAATATATCGACTCTCCGAGCAGTCCGCTCTGTTTACTTGTTATTATTCCATAATCAAGGGCTTTTTGTAAATCTGATTGGTCACAAATATTGTTTATTATTTGAAGTAATGGACCTTTTTCCTCCTTGAATAATACCTCATGAACTCGCTTGGCGAACTCTGCCTCTGACATCATATAATCATGGCGGAGTTTAGTCAATTTAGATTGATTTATCAGAAAAGAAAAGTATTCTAGAGTTCTATAGAAGTAAATGCACGCTGAGGCGTTGTCTGCCTGCGATAGGCCGAAATAGTAAAATCGTAACGGATCGAGGTCCTTGACGATTGGTCCAAGCAGCAGAGTGACAGGATTTTGCTCCTCAGGTTCTTCCTCATACAGAAAGCTGTCATCCATCGCTGCCGGCTCCGGAATGAACCCTGTTTTGTCCTGATATTGCATGCAGGCATTGAGGAAGGAAGCCTCCGCATTGTCGACGGTTACCCCGATGATGCGTGCCGAGTGTATCGAGTCCCATGCTCCGAAATACTTCGAGCGGTGAACGTAGTCGAATATATAAGCCGCCAGAGGAGATGCCCTTCCAAAGCTGACTTCAATGCCTCCCATTTTCAAAGCCATGAAAACAGGAACTTCGCTAACGAGGATCTCTGCATACGATCCGGCGAGAAACCCTTTCGCACCATACATGCGGAAATAGTTTGGATTAGATTTCTGTAAATCACTCGGATGAAGATGGTAATCATGCGGAGGAACAAAAAGCTTCACGTTCGCCGCGGGCCACGAAACGTACTCGCCCTTGTCAGCAGGATCATATTTCAGATGCTCAGTTTCAAATTCTGAGGAGCATGGATCGAACTCGAAAGGGATGATTGGTGGCATAGTCTTCGCGGCATCCGTATGTTGCGGGGCTTGCGAGTGAATGGTCGGATTCATGAGTTGGTTGCGACTTAATTTGTGAAGTTACGCTCGTTCAGAAATTGTATCACATCTGGATAGACTGCCTTGAAGTCTCCATGTCCCGGAAGGGCATCCGGCCTGTAGGCGCCCTGCCAGAGCACTGGGTCACTGCGGCAAGGGCGAACCGTTCCCGGACGCTGGTAAGCATCAGTGCATCCGGAAGAATCCTCTGGAACCTCACCTTGGAAGCCTGCCAAACGCGAAGATACCCAGAAGTTCGTGAGCGAGCGCAACGAGGCCCCCGCCCGGCGCAGATAGGAGGCCCAGGACCGCGAGCACTTGCTCGGCATGATCGAGACGCTTCAGGCCGAAAACGCTGCCCTCAAGGCCTAGGGCGTCGCAGCCGAACACAACGGCTAGCGCTTCCAGACCCGACTCCCCGAGGTCGAGAACCAAATCGAACGCCTCAGGGCCGAGGAGTTTTGGGACCACGTCATGCTTGAGGTTAGCGAGATCCTGACCGAGAAGGGTGCTCGGCCCCCAACCGAGCCCCCACCCGAGTTCCGTACTCGGGCCGTGCACGGCGCCGCCCCGCACAAGGAGCCGCTTACCCCTGGCGTGCTCCGGAACAAGATAGACGTTTGCGTCTCGTTCCGACGCTACTTCGAGAGCCCGCCGGACGGCCGCTACGGACGGCTCGTAGGCTGACGGCAGCGGCTGGGTCAGGTCCAGCGGCCACTCTCCGCGATCCGGTCGGACAGGCTGTCGATTTAGACGCGCCCCAGCCCGACGTTGCGACGGAGCGTGTTTTCCCTAACATCGCATTCCTTAAAGCTAAGCCGGATTCGCTCGACGAGCGGAACTCAGACGAAGCGGGCGAGATGGCGGACGATACTCATTTCAAGACAGCCGAGGCGGTCTTGCTGGACCTGGCAATGGAAGGCTGGCGCTTCCAGAAGCTGTTCACGCGCGCGCTCTCAAAGCTCGATGCGGGTGAGGCGCCCCGCTTCTCGAACCAACACCGCTACTTCGTCCGACGGATCGGCGATTGCCTTCAGGAGGTGGGCATCCGCCTCGTCAACCTGGAAGGTCAGCCCTACGACACCGGCTCCGCCGTAACGGCAGTCAATATCGCGGACTTCGAGCCTGAGGACAGCCTCGTCGTCGACCAGATGATCGAACCAATCGTGATGAACGAGGCCGGCCTGCTACGCCCTGGCACCGTCACGCTGCGCAAGGCAGGGCAATGACCACGTACGTCGGCATCGACCTCGGGACCACGAACAGCGCGATCTGCTCGTACGACGGTGAGAACGTCCGCCTTTACAAGAGTCCCGACCAGACGGACGTGACCCCGTCGGCGATCTTCGTCGACAAGCGCGGCAATCGCTTCGTGGGCAAGCGGGCCTACGATAATTCCGCCAGGAGCCCAGATAACGCCGCCGTTCTGTTCAAACGGCTCATCGGAACCTCCACGCCGGTCAAGCTGTCGGCGGTCAAACTGACCATGACGCCGGAGGAATGCTCCGCAGAGGTACTCCGCACTCTGTTCGGATACCTGCCCGAGGAGATCCGCAGGGATCCTGACCTCGGCACTGTCATCACCGTGCCAGCAGCCTTCAACCAGATGCAGAAGGACGCCACGATGGAGGCGGCCCGCGCCGCCGGCCTCGGAAAGGTCGCACTGATGCAGGAGCCGGTGGCGGCCGTGATGAGTGTCATGCGCACGCGGCGTGGTGACGGCATCTTCCTCGTCTACGACCTGGGCGGCGGCACACTCGACATCGCCATCGGCCAAAGCATCGGCGGTCGCGTCAGCCTGCTCGGCCAGGGCGGCATCCCGATGTGCGGCGGCCGAGACTTCGACCGCCTGATCGTCGACAACATCGTCGCCCCCTGGTTGCGCTCCGAGTTCGACCTTCCCGAAGACCTGTTCTCCGTGCCCGAATACCGTTCTCTGCGACGCATGGCCCAATTTGCCGCAGAGAAGGCGAAGATCGCCCTGTCCGACCGTGATGAGGCGGTCATCGCCGCTGACGAGAGCGAGATGGGCACACGAGACCGGGCCGGCAGCGACATCTACATCGACGTGCCGGTCACCCGCACCCAGCTCAATGGACTCATCAAAGACGAAATCGGCCGGTCCGTAAAAGCGACACGCGAAGCCATCGAGAAGGCCGGTCTGACACCGCACGACATCGAGCGGATAGTCTTCGTGGGCGGGCCGACCCAGTACAAGCCCCTCCGCGAGAACGTCGCGTTCCAACTTGGGATCGCTCCCTCGACGGACGTCAATCCGATGACCGCGGTCGCCGAGGGCGCCGCCATTTTTGCAGAGTCCGTCGACTGGGGTTCGCAATCCCGTTCGCGCAAGTCGGCGCGTGGCACGGTCAGCGTCGGCACGGAGATCGACCTCACCGTAACCTACGTGGCCCGCACTACGGACCAAAAGACAAAACTTGGGCTCAAGCTCGGCCAAGCCGCACTACCGGGAGCCGAGTTCCAGATCGACAGCCTCGATACGGGTTGGTCTTCCGGCCGTTCCGCTTTGCGGAGTGGGATCATCGTCGAAGTGCCCCTTTCGAAGCCCGGTGCCAACACCTTCAAGCTCTTCGTTTTCGGCCAGGACGGGGGCCCGGTGGCGTTGAGGGAAGACCGCATCGTCATCACTCGCACGGCGGCCACGGTCGATGCCATTCCAGCCTCGCACTCCGTCGGCGTCGAGGCCCGGGAACGTGTTGGGGGTCCCCTCACGCTCGCCTTCCTCGTCAGGGCGGGCGACCAATTGCCCAAGCGGGATACCATGCACTTCAAGGCGGAGGAGTCGTTGCGCGCCGGCTCGGCCGGATCCCTGAAGTTCAAGGTGTGGGAAGGCGACGACGACCACCGCATCCCCAGCAACCGGTTCATCGGCATGTTCGAGATCACCGGCAGCGACTTCGACCATGGCGTCATCGCGGCCGGCGACGATCTCGTGATGAAATACGAGATCAGCGACGCCGGCCATATCGGCATGGAGATCACCGTGCCCTCGGTGGGTGCATCCTTCAATTCCGGCCGCAACTTCTACTCCCGGCAATCGGCGATGGTCGATTACAGCCAGGCGGCCAAGCAGATCCGAGAGGAAGCCGAACATACCGCCAGACAGGTCTCGGAGATCGCGTCCAAGGTCTCTCCCGGCGAACTGGCCGAGATCCATGCGCGCATGGAGCAGGCTGCTGCGCTGTCCGAGGGCGAGACCGACCCAGAAACGGCAAAGCGCGCCGCGGACGACGTACAGGAAGCCAAGCGGCTCCTCGGTGAGGCGCGTAAGGCCAACCTCCCGGTCATCCGACGCCTGGAGTTGGAGCGCCGGGTCGCACAGTTCGAGCATGTCCGCGAGCATGCCCGCCCCGCCGAGATCACCGCGTTCGAGAACCTGAGGACGGCCGCCGAGCGGCTGATCCAGAGACCGGGACAAGACTTCGAGGCGCGGGTGCAGGAGATGGGCTACAAGACGTTCGCGATCTACGCGCGTCAGGACTGGTTCGTCGTCGACCGCTTCAACTCGTACGCCGAGGACGGGTCGCACCTGTTTCCCGACCAGGCCGCCTACACGGCGCTCGTCGCGGACGGGCGACAGGCCATCGCGGCGAACGACGTCGAACGCCTTCGCGAGGTACTCAGGCAACTCGACGTGACCAGCATCCGGTCGGCCGACGCGGACGATCTCATCGCCTCCGCGAACATCATCCGGAGTTGAGATGTCCGTCGGACCCTGGCTCCCCATAGGTACGAAGGTCGCCGGTGACGTCACGCTGGGCCGTACGCTGGTCGCCGGCGGGGAGTGGCAGCTCGTCTCCACCAAGGAAGGCGGCCGGGTGCTTTTCGCCACGGACGAACTCGCAGCGCGCTGGCTCGGCTCCGGGGTCGTCGCCGAAGGCGACCTCGATACCTTTCGCTTCGGAGGAGACACCTTCCGGTTCGTCCGCGGCGGGACGGAACACGCGCTAAAACCGGTGGCCGGCAGCCAGGCGCCCAACAACGTCGGCGAGGCGATGGCCTTCGCCACGGCCCTTGGCCAGACCCGCGCGGCCGGGGAAACGGCGAACCTGGCGGATGGCATCTACGTCGAACGCTTGTCGCGCATCCTCCCCGGACATGGCGAACAAGCCACGGGCGAGGTTGACGACGCCTTAGTCCTCGGCGTCTGGCTTACGGGCGGACTGCGCGTGCATGTCGTGCCAATCTCGCGCATTCAGGGTCACCTGGGGTGGGTCCCACCCGAACGACTCGGTCACGTTATAGCCGCAGCGGGACTGAAGGTGATGGAACCGGTCGGCGGCGTCTGCGAGCAGCCTGTCAAGGCGGGAACGGTCGAGCCCGGTGGGACGGGGCGCTTCCTTCTACCAGGCCGCAAGGCGCTCGAAGACTTCTTCAACGACCACGTCATCGACCTCGTGCAGAACCGTGAGCGCTACCGAAGTCTCGGCATCGAGAACCCGGCCGCCATCGTGCTCGAAGGGCCGCCCGGCTGCGGCAAGACGGTCGCGGTCGAGCGTCTCGTCGCCTTCCTCGGCTGGCCCTGCCATCAGGTCGATGCCGGAAGCATCGCCAGCCCGTACATCCACGAGACCAGCCGCAAGGTCTCGAACCTGTTCCAGGCAGCCATCGACACGGCTCCCTCGGTCATCGTCATCGACGAGATGGACGCGTTCCTATCCGAGCGGGAGGGCGGCGCCTCGTCCCAGCACCGTACGGAGGAGATCGCCGAGTTCCTCAGGCGCATCCCCGAGGCCGTGAAGGCGGGCGTGCTCATCATCGGCATGACGAACCGGCTCGACATGATCGACCCCGCCATCCTCCGGCGAGGCCGGTTCGACCACGTGATCCGCGTGGACCCCGCCGACGCCGTCGAGGTTCTCGGCCTGCTCCGCTCGCTCCTCGACGGTCGTCCGGTTGCCAATGACGTCTCCCTCGACGGGCTCGCGACGAAGCTGGCCGGTCGGCCGCTCTCCGACGCCGCCTTCGTCGTCCGAGAGGGCGCCCGGCTGGCGGCGAGGCGCCGGAGCACCGAGATCGACGCTGCATGCCTAAAGGCGGCGCTCGACGGGGTCCTCGCCAAGGACCAGGGCGCGACCCGGGCCATGTTCGGCTTCACGGGAGGACGGTTCGAGTGAGCGGCGCCAATGCCCCGGGTCATCCCGCCATCGGATTTGCCGGACTGAGCTCGCTTGCGACACAGCTTCCGCCGGAGCCGGTTTTTGATACGTCTCCATCGAAGCCGCCGCTCGACGAGCCCGAAGGCGCACGCACGACGTCGGAAGCCCGTACGGTCGCGAACCCGAGTTTCTGGACGGCAGGCCGACGCTGGGCAGCTGTCTCTGCCGGGCTGATCGCAGTGATCGGCCTCGCCAACTGGCCGAGGGACACCACCCCATACCGAGCGCCGTCCTCATCGAGCACCTATTCCCCGACGCCGGCCTACGCGCCGACCCAACCAGCCTACGCGCCGCCGGCGGCGCCTCAGGACCCGTATGCCGAGAGCAAGCCGGGGATCGGCGCCGGACAGACCCTGTCGCGCAACGAGATCCGCTATTGCCTCTCGGAGCGTGTAAGGGTGGAGGCGACGAGCGACTACCTCGACACCACCAGGCAGTCCCACATCGACCGCTACAACGCCATGGTCGGCGACTACAACGAACGGTGCTCGAACTTCCGCTATCGCCAGTCCGACATGAACTCCGCCAAAGCGACCGTCGACACGTCCGGGGACAGGCTCAAGGCGCAGGCCGCGGCGGCGGTCAGGCAGTGGCGCTAAGAGGCTCCCTGGCGGCGTACGGGGCGCCGAAGGGCGGCCGGCACCCCCGATCCTCCGAGGGCACATGACCGATATCACGCGCTTCCCGCACTACCACCAGACCGAGAACGTGGTGACAAACCACGTGATGGTCATGCTGCGCACGATCTACAAGGAATCCCCCAAGCTGCTCGAAGGCCTCCTCCAGGCCCTGTGCGACACCGAGCTCACGGTCGGTCCCTCGTTCTCCCAGCAGGTGGCCGGTTCCCATAGCATCCCGGACGGGCTCATCCTTCAGGAGCCCATGGCGATCTTCATCGAGACGAAGCTCGGCGCCCATCTCAACCATACGCAGTTGGCAGCCCATTGCACGTCGATTGCGGCTCGGGCCACCAACCGCGGAGGGAACTACCTGATCGCGCTGACGACGGGGGAAGCCGGCCGGACCGTGCCGGCGGAGGTTCTCGCGATGGCCGACGAGCAGGGGATCATCATCGTCGAGACGAGCTTCAGGGACCTCGTGGAGCAGGTTGCGGCGCTGCGCGACCACGACGTCGACCTGACCGAGGTCATCCAGGAATTCGTCGACTTCATCTACGCCCAGGGCTTGGTCCCGCGCCAGGACCAGTTCGTCGTCGGCATGCTGACCGGCACGTCTTGGGAGGCGAACCGCGACCGCGGCGTGTACTACGAGCCGGTCGAACGAAACCCGAAATGGCAGCGTGCCCGCTTCCTGGGCCTCTACCACCACAAGCAGGTGAGCCACGTCGGGCGCATCGAGACCGTGGCGGTTGCCGTCGAGGATGCTGGGGGCATCCTGCAGTTCGAGAAGCCCGAGGTCGGCATCCTGGACGACCGGCAGCGCGCCGCCATCCGTGCCTGTGTCGACGACGCCCAGGCCTACTATCCAGACTTCCAGGCCAGCCGGCATCGCTATTACGTCGTGGATGCGTTCACGCCGACGGGCTTCAGGAAGGTCAGCGCCGGCGGCATGATGGGCCATCGGTATTTCGACGTGGAGGCCGCGGCCGGCAGCCGTGTACCGACAGGCGCGTCCGGAGCGGCGGTCGCCGCACTCCTCGACGGCAAGATCTACGTCTGAGAAAAGGGACCGTTACTGGAACAGCTGGGTCAGCCGGGGCTTGTCGCTCTTGAAGAATGCACGGATCAGGTTTTCGATCACCATCGTGTTGTCGTGACCCTTATAGGTCATCGCCGTCTGCACCTGGGTCTCGTCCTTCTTGGCAATGAAGAACGTCCCGGCCTGGCTCCAGACCGTCACGTCGTTCCAGGGCACGAGAAGGGGCTCGCCGGCGCCGAACATCTTGCGCCTCTTCAGGACCACCCCGTCGTCACGGATCGCACCGTCGAGGATCGGGACGGATCCAGCCTCCCGTACCTTTTGGACGAGCTCGATGACGAGCCTCACACCGACCGCCTTCCAGAGTCGATTAGCGAGGTTATCGTAGATCGCCTCGCTGCGGAGGTTGATCGTCATGTCCGAGGTCTTGTCGCCGACCACGATCACGTAGCTCGTTCCGGTCGGGATGCCGTTGACCGAGTGCCGCGTGGCGCCCCAGCGGATGCGGCTGATTGCGGCCAGTGGGAAACGTCGGTTCTGCCATTCGATGGCGTGTGCCGTCATCGACACCTTGTCCTTGAACAGGACCCCGACCTCGGCCGCGTATTCTAGGGAGCGCTCGTACTCCCTGGTCTCAGCCTCGGAGGTGCGCTTCCGTTCCTCGAACGTCCGCAGGTAATCTGCGTCTGCGGCGACCGACTCCTGCATATCACCAAGCCGTGCGAAGGCCGATGCGATGAAGCCGGTGATCCGGCCTGGGAGCACGTGCCACCCGTGCTCGTTGTGCAGCAGGATCGCGAGGTCCCTGATGTCCCGCGCGAGCGCGACGCTGGGACCGTGGTCCGTTCCGTTGGCCTGGTTCACCACTTGGATCGGCTTCGCGACGAAGTTGTAGTTCACGGTCGCGCGTTCGATGTCCTCGACCACTCTGGCGACGTTCTGCTCGCCATGAGGGATAGCTTCTTCTGCACGCTTGATGAGCACCCTCACGTTCGATGACGCGCGCTCGATGAAGCCCTGGGCGCCAGTCTCGTACGCATCGACCAGATCCTGGATCACCGCCGGAACGTGGCGCGTGCCGCTATCGGTACCGCGGTCCACGAGACCTTCGACGACCTTCACCAGCGTCGGGCTGGGAAGGCGGTCGAGGTAGTCTCGAACGGCGTTCCGGTAGGTGCGCTTGCGGGCTTCGAACGCTTCGATCACCAGGTCCGCGTCGCGCACGGGTTGGTATCCGGCGACCGATCTGTCCTCGTTGATGTCCCGGAGAACCTCCTCTGGGTCGACCTCCTCGACGGCACTGGTCAGCCTGAGGATGACCTTTCCCGCTTCCGTAAGGTTCGCACTCGGCGGAAGCGCCTCAAGGTGCGACGCCAGGACGTTCGCCCGTGCCAAGGGAGGCAGGTCCGCAACTGCAGCGGGCAGCGCCGGGGTGAGGATGCCCTCCGCCATCTCCGCCGCCTTCCGAGGTGAGACACCAGGAAACCACCCCATCTCGGCGGCCAGGCGATTGCGAAGGTTGGTCAGCGTGTTCTGCGCGTCACGGCAGTCGGTCTCGTCCGCGACGAGCGAGCGTTCCTCGGCCAGTTCGATGACGCGATTGCGCCCATCACGGATCGTGGCGCCCAGCACGTGAAAGGGATTTCGGTGGAGGGATACCGTCCCGCCATTCCCGGCGTCCGCAACAGGCATCGGCCCTTATTCCTCGCTGGCTTGATACGAATCCGACGAGGCTCCAGCTTAACATCGAAGCTCACGTGGGCGACCGCCTTGCTCGTCGTATCCCTCGTGAGAGGCGGTCGTATTCCGCACGATCCCGCATGCGGACTGATTGACCGCCAGGATGCCGTCGAGGTTAGGTCACCACGGGGCGAAACCTGGTTTCCTGCTTGTTCCACTCAGGTTCGTAGATCCAGATCAATGTTTTTTCGACCGCGGTCACCCGTCCGTGATCCTCGATCTCAATCCAGCGCGCGGAAACGGTCCGCTTGATGTGATCACGTCGCAAAGCCCGGTCCGGAAACTGGGTTAAAAAGGCCCGTTGGACGGCATGCCTGTCATCGCCTGAAATGTGCTTGCTCAGCAGCCTATCGCGCAAACCTCCCGATCCCTTTGCCTCGCCGACATATCGTATGACGTCTCCCTCCAGAAGCATGTAAACACCGTTCTTGCGCGGGGGGCTTGCTACACCGAGCAGCACGGGTGCGATGTAAAGTAGTCTCTCTATATCGAGCTTAATTAGATTTATAACATTGTCGACTGGCAAATCAATCAATCATTACCCCCTATAATCCTTAGTTGGCCGCCGCAGTAGAGCGTGCGACGAAGGGTTCAAACACGGCTTCGCCCGCGGCGGTCAAGCGGCCCGAACGACCGGAAGCTCGTCGACCCTCGTCGTGTATCGCGGAGAGCGCATCTCGAACTTGGTCGACCATTCCCGCCTCGGGGCGAACCCGGCGGCTCCCGGCACGACCGCTCCCCGACCGAACCGCCGGTTGCAGGCGTCGAGGGCCGCCATCAGCGCCGCGCCCTGCTCGCGGTCGATCTGCCCCAGCCCCGGCAAGGCCCGCTGCGAGGCAGCCAGGGGCACTAGGTCGGTGGTGACGACCCCGGCTTTAGAATAGCGGTAGCCGTCCTTCCACGTCCTGCGGACGCCGTGCAGACATGCCTTCACCAGCGCACGGGTGTCGTTCGACGCCTCCGGGAGGGTCACGACCGTCGAGACGGACCGCTGCGGCCGGTCACGGTCGTGTTCTGAGGTGTGGAAGAAAACCGTGACATGATCGGTCCCGAGACGCTCGCCCCGCAGCTTCTCACCCAGCCTGGCAGCATGGGCGGCGACAGCCTCCTCCATGGTCGAGAGATCCTCGACGCGGTTCGAGAAGCTGCGGGTGACCGCGCATCCCTTCCGGGTCGGGGCCAGTGTCTCCAGATCGAGGCATGCCTCGCCGCGGAGCTCCCGCACGAGTCGCTCACCGACCACGGTCATGGCCTTGCGCGCTACGCGTGTGTCGAGGTCGCGAACGTCGGCGGCGCTGTCACATCCGAGCGCCTCCAGTCGCCGGGTGTTAGCCGGCCCCACGCCCCAGATGTCGCCCACCGGCACGCGGATGATCCAGTGGTCGTACTGCTCCGGATCGGTCAGGTCGCACACGCCGCCGAGCTCCGAATTCTTCTTGGCGACGTGGTTGGCGAGCTTGGCGAGCGTCTTGGTCGGGCCGATGCCAACGCAGGTCGGGATGCCCGTCCAGGCCCGCACGGTCGCCCGCATGTCGCGGGCGAGCGTCTCGCGATCCGACTCCCGCACGTCCGAGATGTCGAGGAAACTCTCGTCGATGGAGTAGACCTCGATGCGGGGAGAGAATCCCCTGTAGACCGCGTTCACCCGGGCCGACATGTCGCCGTAGAGGGCGTAGTTCGACGAGTAGACCCGGACGCCCTGCTGGCGGCACATGTCCCGGATCTTGAACCAGGGCTCGCCCATGCGGATGCCGAGCGCCTTGGCCTCGTTGGTCCGGGCAATCGCGCAGCCGTCGTTGTTCGACAGCACGATCACCGGCAGGCGAGCCAGCCGCGCGTCGAAGACCCGCTCGCACGAGCAGTAAAAGCTGTTGCCGTCGGAGAGGGCGTAGGCCCGGGCGGTCATTCGCAGCGCCGCCTGGCGCAGACGGAACCGGAGACGACACCCCAGACCTCGACGAGCGCGTCCGGGGCTAGCTGGTACTCAGGGAAGCGCGGGTTAGCGAAATGCAGGGTGATCCGGGGACCCTGACGCTTCCAGACCTTGAAGGAACGCTCGCCGTCGATGTCGACCACGACGATGTCGCCGTTGCGCGGTGTCAGCGAGCGGTCGACGACTGCGAGGTCACCATCGAACAGGCGCGCCAGGATCATGCTGTCGCCGGCCACCCGGACCAGGAAGGTCGCAGGCCGGTTCACGATCAGCAGGCGCTGGAGATCGATCTCCTCCTCGATGAAGTCGTCGGCCGGGCTCGGGAAGCCAGCCCTTACAGGTCTTGCAAGAAGTGGCACAGGCATGGGGAAGCCGATGGCGACGTCGATGATCTGCATGATGCTCCTCCGCTACGGATCGGAACAAAAGCAGAACACATTCTTCGGGTTCCGTATAGCTGCTACGCTTCGACGGCTTGGACGAAAGCGGTCGTACCTGGTTCGATCCAAGGACCAAGTGTGGGCTACGCCCAAGTCCTAGCCTGGCCCGACATCGAGCAGGGCCCCCTGGGGCGAGGTGCTGGCGCTCGCCGACCCCTTCGGCAACCAGCTGCGGTTCAGCCAGCATCGCGACGGGGGGGCGAGCACAGACCGGTTCGATCCGCCATCGGCTGAGAGGATGAGGGTGGTGATGGCCGTCGAGATCGCGCACGTGAAGGCACTCATCGCCACCCTGGCGGCCGTCGGTTCGGCGCCGCATTTCCACCGCACGGCCTTCCGAACGCCTCGCAAGACATTCGTCACGCTGGACGAGGCCGGCAACGACCTCAATCTGATGCTCGACCCCGACCACCGCGACTTCAACTGCGAGCAGGTACCCGAGGCGTTCACGCAGGTACCGGGAGGCTGGGGGCGAATGAGAGCGACGCGGTGCGATCTGGCTGCTATCGACGAGACCACGCTGCTGTCGGCCCTGGCAACGGCACATCGGCTCGCGGCGCCGAAGGCTCGAACGCCGCGGCACCGGGAAGGTCGAGCCTGACGCCTGACCCGTGCACCGGTTCATCGCGCCGCCTCGACCGCTTCCCGGGCATCGCGATGGTCATCCTTCGACGCCTCAGACGTTTCCTGCGGCGCGGGAGCATGGGGCGCCAGGCACAGGCTGACCGAGATCAGGAAATGGTCCGATCCGACGTCGTCCAGGCGTTGCATGTCGGCCAGCAGGAAGCGCTCGCTGAAGAAGACGTGGTCGAGCGACCAGCGTGCGAACGGGTACCGGGCGTGGAAGGTCGAGAACAGGCCACGCCCCTGGCGGGGATCGAGCAAAAAAGCTGAGCTTCTGGAAATGTTGGTTCGTTCGCGACCTCAGGCTTCCCGACCGTTCCTCCGTTGAGCTGAGGCGACGATGGCGGCGGTGTTAGAAGTCGACGTTTCCTGACGCGCCGTCGCGTTCCGTTCCAAGCGGTCGGCCGTCTCGCGGAGGCGGGATGCAATGCTGAAAGGCATCTCCCGTAGTGCGGTCTCGCTGTCCGCGACCAGCCCCGAATAGACGAACTCGTTCGCTGCGGCGACGCGGGCCTGAAGGAGATGGGTCGCATGCCGCGCATAGATCTGCGTGCTCTCCGGGCTCGCGTGGCCCATCAGCGTCTGAACCTCCGTGAGCCTCAGTCCCGGCCCGCCGGGCACAGGGAGATAGTTGAGCATGTAGACGCCATAGCTGTGCCTGAGCGAATGCAGCGTCCAAGCGTATTCCGGTGCCTCTTCGGGGCCAGGCACGCTCGCCGCGATCACGGCCTTCTTGAACTGCTTCTGGTGCGCGGTATCGCTGGCATGGACCAAAGGGGCACCACGGTCGGCGCCATCCAGCTTCCTGAAGAGAAAATCGTTCCGGGGGTCCGTGCCGCCGACGAACTCGGTGGCCAGATAGGAGCGCAGTGCCTCTCTGAAGATGCTGCCGAGGGGTTCGTAGAAGTAGACGCGGGACATGGTGCGCCCCTTGAATCGAAGCGTCTCGTCGGGCGTCATCTCTCGACCAAAACGGGCGTTGTTCGGATCGATCACCCACACCTCGCCGTTCCTCGCATCAAGGTCGCCCAGGCGCAGGTTCAACGCCTCGTGGAGGCGCAGGCCGCCCCCGGCGAGGAGCGCCCACAGGGCCCGATCACGATGCGACCTCGCCGAACCGAGGAGGTCGGCAAGGCGGTCGAGCGGAAAGTCCTTGTTCTCCAGGTCGATCTGCTTCCGGCCCTTGAAGGGGCTGCGAAGCCCCAACGGCCTTTCCAGCCGGTCCCGCACCCGAACCACGCCTCCGATCAAGGTCTGTTGCTTCAGGCGCTCACGCTGGTGCTGCGACCAACGTTGCGTCCCATCGATGGCGGCGAAGGTGACGCTCAGATCCAGCCAATCAGCTTGCAGATCGGCGTCGCGGAGAACGGTCATGCCCTTCAGGGCCTCGTCACGGGCTAGAGCGAGGAAGTGGTTCACGGCTGCCACCACGGGGGTGGCGCTCCTATCGGCGAGCCCGGCAGAGAAACCGATGTCGCGGGCGTAGCCATCGAGGCTCGGAAGGTCCGGCCAGGACATCGCGGCGCCACGGCGTAGGAAAACCGGGTAGGCATTCATCGCGTCCGAGATCGCGCCAGGCGTCGCAGGATAGCCGAAGACGCGGCATTCGATCAGGAAGTCGACGAACCGGGCGGCAGCCTCCACGTATCGCTTGATCGTAGTCGGCTGGTTGCCGCGTGCCACGAGGTGCCGCCTGAAGCGCGCCAGAGCGTCAACCTCGAAGCCGGCGTCGTTCACGAACACCTCTTCTCGCGCGCCATTATCGCGAGGAAGCGTGATGCGTGTGAGGTGCTTCAGTGCCATGACATCGGTACTTTTGAGCGTGCGGTAGCCGCCGAATTGGATCTGGAAGGGCGCTGGTACGGCCAAGAGATTGAATCTGAATGATTTTTCGTGGTTAAAGGATCGCCTGCACGGGGTTTGAATGCGCATCAGACGCTGGTTAAGAGAAGCGGCGGGCGACGTGACCGATGACGTCTACCGTCAGGCGATCACCGCCGCCGGCATGGGCTGCATGGCGGCGCTGGAGGCCGAGAAGTACCTCGCCAATCTGGAGATCGGCGAAAGCCCGGCCCGCGCGGCGGCGGAATAAAACTCGCGCCATCCCCGCTTTTCACGGGATTATGCACCGGTCGTCGGGCCCCGGGGGCTCGCGCTGGACGCATTGGTCTGTTCCCCGTGCAGGAATGCGTATATCGCATGGCACGGTGGCGTCGATGTCGGCCCTGCGACGTTGTCGGTCGCGGGCATGGAGACAGCTTCCGCCCAGCCGAAGCGGGTCATTGGCCTCCGCGGCGCAGCACGACCGGGAGTTCTGGCGTTGGACTGGGACAAGATTCGTATCTTCCTGAACGTCGCCGAGGCGGGCAGCTTCACGAAGGCCGGGGACGATATCGGGCTGAGCCAATCGGCGGTGAGCCGCCAGATCAGTGCCCTCGAACGGGAACTGAAGGCGCCGCTGTTCCACCGGCATGCGCGCGGGCTGATTCTCACCGAGCAGGGCGATCTGCTGTTCCGCGCCGCGAAGGACATGAAGCTTCGCCTGGAGAACACCCGGGCGCGCCTTGTCGAGACGTCGGAGCGCCCGACCGGCGACCTCAAGGTGACGACGACGGTCGGCCTCGGCGTGTCGTGGCTGTCCCAGCGTGTGGGCGAGTTCCTCGATCTCTATCCGGATGTGCGGATCGAGATGATCCTCACCAACGAGGAGTTGGACCTCGCCATGCGCGAGGCCGACGTGGCGATCCGCATGCGCCGCCCCGCCCAGCCGGACCTGATCCAGCGGCGGCTGTTCACGGTGCATTACCACGCCTTCGCCAGCCAGGATTACGTGAAGCGGTTCGGCGAGCCGAAGACCGTGCAGGATCTCGACGAGCACCGCATCGTCTCCTTCGGCGGCAACGAGCCGTCCTACCTGCTGGCGGCGCATTGGCTGGCCGATGCCGGGCGCGATGGGCGCGAGCGGCGGCCGGTGCACCTGACGGTGAACAACATCGGCGCCCTTCAGCGGGCGATGGAGGCCGGTGCCGGCATCGGCATCCTGCCCGACTACGCCGTCGATGGGGACGACAACCTCGTGCAGGTGCTGCGGGAAACCGACATGCCGACGCTGGAAAGCTACCTCGTCTACGCCGAGGAGATGCGCTCCGTGGCCAGGGTGCAGGCGTTCCGCGACTTCCTCGTCCAGAAAGCCCAACGCTGGACCTACTGACCGCACCTTCGCGCCGATCTTAGCGGAGGCTGCAACCCTCGGTTGGTTAACCATACCAATCGCAACTTGGCGTTGCCGAGCCCTTTTCCATTTGGCGGTCCGACCGGCATCCCCTGGCGGGGAGGCTGCGCTATGTCCCGGTCGCGGATGCAACCGGGAGGTGAGTATCGGCGGGGTGACGAAGGAGCTCGTCGTCGGGGCCGGCGGCGGGTTCGAGCGGGTGAGCACGACCCAGCGCCCGGTGCCGGAGCCCGGCTTCGGCGAGGTCACG
>Ga0182229_1000096_pt1 | contig 22260 bp, 17 predicted proteins | sample G6R1MG_32_FD_129663 | JGI IMG/M metagenome (GOLD analysis project Ga0182229, IMG submission 129663) | Miscanthus phyllosphere microbial communities from Michigan, USA - G6R4_MAIN_07NOV2016_LD1 MG | ecosystem: Host-associated > Plants > Phyllosphere > Phylloplane/Leaf | place: USA: Michigan...
CCAGCGCCGAGACCGGGAAGGTCGCCTCGCCGGGGTGCTCGAACACGATGTCGACGTCGTTGCCCTTGCCGGTGATGTCCCAGATCGCCTTGCCGAATTTTCTGGCTTCTTTGGTCCATGCGTTGAACTCGGGAGAGTTCACCTTCGGGAGCTGGCCCCAGCAGTCGAAGTCCTTGCGGTTGATGACGCCCTTGGCCCCCAAGCTCATCACGTAGTCGCGCTTCGATTCGTCGGAGATCACCGCGATGGCATTCGCCCCGGAGGCCGCGCAGAGCTGCACGCCGAACACGCCCAAGCCCCCCGACGCGCCCCAGATCAGCACGTTCTGGCCCGGCCGCACGGTGTGGGGCGGGTGGCCGAACAGCATGCGGTAGGCGGTGGCCAGCGTGAGCGTGTAGCAGGCCGCCTCCTCCCAGGTGAGGTGCTGCGGACGCTTCATGAGCTGGCGCGACTGCACCCGGCAGAACTGCGCGAACGAGCCGTCCCCGGTCTCGTAGCCCCAGATGCGCTGCGAGGGCGAGAACATCGGGTCGCCGCCGTTGCACTCCTCGTCGTCGCCGTCGTCCTGGTTGCAGTGGACGATGACCTCGTCGCCGACCTTCCAGCGCTTCACCTTGGCGCCCACCGCCCAGACGATGCCCGAGGCGTCCGAGCCCGCGATGTGGTACTCGCCCTTGTGCACGTCGAAGGGCGAGATCGGCTCGCCCAGGCCCGCCCAGACGCCGTTGTAGTTCACGCCCGCGGCCATGACGTAGACCAGCACCTCGTCGTCGCCGATCTCCCAGACCGGCAGCACCTCGAGCTGGTGGGACTGCTCCGGCGGCCCGTGCCGCTCGCGGCGAATCGCCCAGGCGTACATCTTGGCCGGCACGTGCCCGAGCGGCGGGATCTCGCCGAGCTCGTACAGGTCCTTGGCTTCCGCCGTCTGGCCGCTCCAGGCCGGTTGCACCGCTGCGCTCGCAGCCATCGTGGCTCTCCCTGTGGTCTCGGTCGGCCTTCGGGCCGCGCCTGTTGTCCAAGCGACGCTATACCGGCGTTGCCGGGGCGCTCCAAGGTACCCGAAAGGCCGAGACGCGGCAGCCAACCGCGAAAAAGTCCTCGTTGGGCGCCGACGGCCGGCTGCATTCAGAATTACAGCATCGCGGCCGCCGACGGGGCGCAAATTCGGATCACCGCCCGGTCAAGTTTTTTCATGACGGACCCCGACCGAGGGACGGGATCGGCGCGGATGACGGGGGGGTGCGCCTTCGCTAGGGTGCGCCCCGACGGGAGCGTGCGAACGCGCCCGATCCGGACAGGGAGATCACAGGGATGAGCGGTCAGGCAGCCGTCGCCGAGGTCAAGCGCGACAAGCCTTGGATCATCCGCACCTATGCGGGCCACTCCAACGCGGCCGAATCCAACGCGCTCTACCGCGGCAACCTCGCCAAGGGGCAGACCGGGCTGTCGGTGGCCTTCGATCTGCCCACCCAGACTGGCTACGACCCCGACCACGAACTCGCCCGCGGCGAGGTCGGCAAGGTCGGCGTCTCGATCGCGCACCTGGGCGACATGCGGACCCTGTTCGACCAGATTCCGCTGGTGCAGATGAACACCTCGATGACGATCAACGCCACGGCGCCGTGGCTGCTGTCGCTCTACCTCGCGGTGGCCGAGGAGCAGGGCGTGGCGTTCTCAGGGCTCCAGGGCACCACGCAGAACGACATCATCAAGGAGTATCTCTCGCGGGGAACCTACGTGTTCCCGCCCGGACCTTCGCTGCGGCTGACCAAGGACGTGATCCTGTTCACGACCAAGGAGGTGCCGAAGTGGAACCCGATGAACGTCTGCTCCTACCACCTGCAGGAGGCGGGGGCGACGCCGGTGCAGGAACTCTCCTACGCGCTCGCCATCGCCATCGCGGTGCTCGACACCGTGCGCGACGACCCCGATTTCGACGAGGCCAGCTTCGCCGACGTGTTCAGCCGGATCTCGTTCTTCGTGAACGCCGGCATGCGGTTCGTCACCGAGATCTGCAAGATGCGCGCGTTCTCGGAGCTGTGGGACGAGATCGCCCAGGAACGCTACGGCATCTCCGACCCCAAGAAGCGGATCTTCCGCTACGGCGTTCAGGTCAACAGTCTCGGACTGACTGAGCAACAACCCGAAAATAACGTCCACCGCATCCTGATCGAGATGCTGGCCGTCACCCTCTCCAAGCGCGCGCGCGCGCGGGCCGTGCAGCTGCCGGCCTGGAACGAGGCATTGGGCCTGCCGCGGCCCTGGGACCAGCAATGGTCCATGCGCATGCAGCAGATCCTCGCCTTCGAGACGGACCTGCTGGAATACGACGACATCTTCGACGGCTCGAAGGTCATCGACGCCAAGGTCGAGGCCCTGAAGGAGCAGACCCGGGCCGAACTCGCCCGCATCGCCGAGATCGGCGGGGCGGTGGCGGCGGTGGAGACCGGCGCGCTGAAGCGCTCGCTGGTGGAGTCCAACGCCCGGCGCATCTCCGCCATCGAGACCGGCGACCAGATCGTCGTCGGCGTCAACAAGTGGCAGCAGGGCGAGCCCTCGCCGCTCACGGCGGGCGACGGCGCGATCTTCACGGTCTCGGAAACCGTCGAGATGGAGGCCGAGCAGCGCATCCGCGCGTGGCGCTCGAAGCGCGACGACAACGCGGTCGGCCGGGCGCTGGACGACCTCGAACAGGCGGCGCGCTCGGGCGCCAACATCATGCCGGTCTCGATCGCCGCCGCGAAGGCCGGCGTCACCACCGGCGAGTGGGGCACGCGCCTGCGCGCGGTGTTCGGCGAGTACCGCGCCCCCACCGGCGTGACCCTGGAGACCGTCTCGTCCGGCTCGGCCGAGGAGGCGCGCCTCCTCATCGCCGACCTCGGCGAGCGGCTCGGAGAACAGCCCAAGCTGGTGGTGGGCAAGCCCGGCCTCGACGGCCATTCCAACGGGGCCGAGCAGATCGCGCTGCGCGCCCGCGACGTCGGCTTCGACGTGACCTACGACGGCATCCGCCAGACGCCGGCCGAGATCGTGGCCAAGGCGCGCGAGACGGGGGCGCACGTCATCGGCCTGTCGATCCTGTCGGGCTCGCACGTGCCGCTGGTGCGCGACGTGAAGGCGCGGCTGCGCGAGGTCGGGCTCGACCACATCCCGGTGGTGGTGGGCGGCATCATCTCCCAGGACGACGAACTGGTGCTCAAGAACATGGGCGTCACCGCCGTCTACACGCCCAAGGACTACGTGCTCGACACCATCATGATCGGCATCGCCAAGGTGGTGGGCCGGGCGCTCGACAAACAGGCCGCCGACAAGGCGGACCAGGCGGCCGGCGCACCGGGGGCGCCACGCAGGGCCGAGGGCGAGAAGACGTTCTGAATTCTCTCGGGAAGGGCAGCCCGTTCCGGATATGGAAAGGCCGCCGGCTCAAGGAGCCGGCGGCCTGTGTCGTAGCCGGAACGCCGGTTCAGCGAAGTTCGGTCGCCCCGCGCCGCAACGCGTGCACCGAGAACAGGCCGGCCTCGTCGGTCCACACCGCGCCGGCCGCCCAGCCCGCCTGCGCCGCGAGATCGCGGAATCCTTCGATCGTGTACTTGTAGCTGTTCTCCGTGTGGATCGACTCGCCCGCTGCGAAGCCGAAGCGCCGGTCGCCCACGCCCACCTCCTGCCGGTCGCGGCTGACGAGGTGCATCTCGACGCGCGAGGCGGCCGGGTCGAACACCGCCCGGTGACGGAAGGACTCGAGCGCGAAGTCGGCGCCGAGCTCCCGGTTGATCCGGGTCAGCATGTTGAGGTTGAAGGCCGCGGTCACGCCGGCCGCGTCGTCGTAGGCCGCCTCCAGCACGGCCGTGTCCTTCACCAGATCGACGCCCACGATCAGCACGGCGCCCTCGCCGAGGATGGCACCGAAGGTGTCGAGCAGGGTCATCGCCTCGTGCGGCTGGAAGTTGCCGATGGTGGAGCCGGGGAAGAAGCCCGCCCGCGGCCCGTCCCGGAGCGCGTCGGGCAGGCGGAAGGGACGCGTGAAATCGGCCGCCACCGGCAGGATCGCCAGATCGGGGACGTCGGCGCGCAGCAGGGCGGCCTGATCGTTCAGGAACTCGCCCGAGACGTCCACGGGCACGTAGGCCGCCAGATCGGGCAGGTGGCGCAGGAGCCGGCGCACCTTGGCGGTCGAGCCGCTGCCGAATTCCACCAGCGTCGCGCCGGGCGGGAGGGACGCGGCGATCTCCGGCCCGCGGGTGTCGAGGATCGTCAGCTCCGTCCGGGTCGGATAGTATTCGGGCAGCGCGGTGATCGCCTCGAACAGCTCCGAGCCGGCGGCGTCGTAGAAGTACTTCGCCGGCAGGGTCTTCGGGGTCGCCCCGAGGCCGTCCCAGACGTCGTCGAGGAACGCCCGGTCCGCCGGGACCTGCGGGATCGGGGCGGCGTCGCCGAAGCGGGGGTTGATGGTCACGGTGAAGGCATCCTCCGTCGGCGGGCCCTGCGGTCTCTGGCGCACGGCCCGGACGTGGGAAACTTGTCTCGCGGCAAATGGTTCGCGAAGGGTGTCCCCTACGCACGCGCATCCGAGAGGCGCAGGCCCGTGAACTGCCAGCGCTGGTGGGGATAGAAGAAGTTGCGGTAGCCGACCCGGGCATGGCCCTCCGAGGTGGCGACCGACGAGCCGCGCAGCACGTACTGGCTCGACATGAACTTGCCGTTGTACTCGCCGAGCGCGCCCGAGACCGGACGGTAGCCCGGATAGGGGCCGTAGGCGCTGCGGGTCCATTGCCAGACGTGGCCGAAGGCATCGTCGAGCGCGCCGTCGCGGGCGGCGACCTCCCATTCGGCCTCCGTGGGCAGGTCGCGCCCGGCCCAGCGGGCGTAGGCGTCCGCCTCGTAGTAGCTGACATGGGCGACGGGGGCCGCCGGATCGATCGGACGGAGGCCGCCGAGCGTCATGCTCGACCAGCCCGCCTCGTCCCGCCGCCAGTAGCCCGGCGCCTCCCAGCCCTCCTGCTGCAGCCGGACCCAGCCGTCATTGAGCCAGAGTTCGGCTCGTGCGTAGCCGCCGTCCTCCATGAAGGCGAGCCACCCGGCGTTGGTCACGAGCGCCCGGTCGATGCGGGAGCCCGACATCAGCACCTCGTGCCGGGGCGATTCGTTGTCGAAGGCGAAGCCCTCGCCCTCGAAGCCGATCCGGGTGATGCCGCGGGCGAGCGGCACGGTGCCGGCCCCGCCCTCGGGCCTGGGGAAGCGCCAGCCCGCATCGTAGACCGGGTCGAGCGGGTTCTGCGCGAAGGCGTGCAGGATGTCGGTGAGCAGCAATTCCTGGTGCTGCTGCTCGTGATAGAGCCCGATCTCCAGGATCGGCAGCACGGCCTCCAGGGTCGAGACGGGGGATTCGCGCAGCAACGCGTCCACGGCCCGGTCGACGTGGACGCGGTAGGCGCTCACCTCGGCCATGGTCGGACGGGTGATCAGGCCGCGCAGGAAGCGCGGCTGACGCGGCCCCGCCTGCACGTAGTACGAGTTGAACAGGTAGTGCAGGCGCTCGTCGTGCAGCGCGTAGCCCGGCAGGTGCTCGCGCAGCAGGAACTGCTCGAAGAACCACGTCACGTGGGCGCGGTGCCACTTGGTCGGGCTCGCATCCTCCATCGACTGGACCTGCTGGTCCTCCGGCGAGAGCGGGGCCGCGCGGCGCTCGGTCTCGTCGCGCACCGCGTGGAAGGCCGCGATCCAGGCCTCGCGGTCGATCGGACGCGCACTCAAGGGAGGGGGCGGGAAGGGCGCCGGCTCGGGCGGGCGGGAGGAAACAATCGCTGCGCTGGCGGCCATCGGGGGAAACTCGTCCTGTTCTGCACCGGAAAGATAGGTTGCGCGTCTCCCGAAGCAAAGCACGACACGGTGAGGCCATTCGGCCTCGCCTGCGCGGGAGGGGCGAAGCGGAGCCTTTTTCCGGCCGCAGTGAGGAGGCCTTAACCGTGTCGCGACGAGACTGGGGCCCTCGGGCCAGCGTCGGGTGACAAGGCATGCGGATCGATCTGATGGCGGGGGCGAGCGTTCCGGGGAGCCTGCCGGCGCCGGGCGGGGCACCGACCATCCTGGTGTTCGATTCCGGTCTCGGCGGCCTCACCGTGCTGGAGCAGGTGGTCCGCGCCCGCCCCGACGCCCGCGCGGTCTACGCGGCCGACGACGCCGCCTTTCCCTACGGGGGGCTGACCGAGCCCGTCCTGATCGCCCGCGTGCTCGCGGTGATGGAGCGGCTGCTCCGGCTCCACGCCCCCGACCTCGTGGTCATCGCCTGCAACACGGCCTCGACCGTGGTGCTGCCGGCGCTCCGCCAGCGCTTCGTCACGCCCTTCGTCGGCGTCGTGCCGCCGATCAAGCCGGCCGCCGCCCTGTCGCGCTCCAAGATGGTCACGCTGCTCGCCACCCCCGGCACGGTGGCGCGCGGCTACACCCACGACCTCGTGGCGACCTACGCGGCCGGGTGCGACGTGACGCTGGTCGGCGCCGAGAACCTGGCGCGCTACGCGGAAGGGGAGATGGCGGGCGAGGCCGTGGACGACGCGCGGCTGTCGGCCGAGATCGCCCCCTGCTTCGTGACCCGCGAGGACGGCCGGCGCACCGACGTGGTCTGCCTGTCCTGCACGCACTACCCGCTGCTGCTGGGGCGCTTCGAACGGCTCGCGCCCTGGCCGGTCGCCTGGATCGACCCCGCCCCGGCGGTCGCCCGCCGAGTGGTGAGCCTGCTGGGGGAGGAGCCCGACGTCGGCCCGGCACCCGCCATGCGCGCCACCTTCACCGGGGGCGCCGGCCTGACCGCTGCCCTGCGGGACTCGCTGAGCCGGCGCGGGCTCGCGGATGTGGGTGTCGAGGCGATGCCGCTGGATCGCGCGTAGGATCGGGCCGGCCCGGGCGCGGTGGTCGCCGCCGTGGTCCCGATCTCGTATGATGGGCCGTCCCGAGGCGCAGGACCGTCGCCGCCATGTCCGAGACCGCTTCCCCCCGAGCCCCCCAGAAAGTTACCGGCGTGCTGCTCGATCTGAGCGGCGTCGTGTTCGAGGGGGACGCGGTCGTCGGCGACGCGGTGGCCGCCATCGCCGACCTCAAGGCCCGTGGGCTCGGGGTGCGCTTCGTCACCAACACCACCTCGGCGCCGCTGCGCACCCTGGTGGACAGGCTGAACGGGCTCGGGATCGCGGCGAGCGCCCGCGACGTGCTCACGCCCGCGACGGCGGCCCGGGCGCTGGTGCGGGAACGGGGCCTGTCGCCGCTGCTCGTGGTGCATCCGGACCTGCTCGAGGACTTCGATCCGCCCGCGCCCGGCGCGAAGGACGCGGTCGTGCTGGGCGATGCCGGCCGCGCGTTCTCCTACGAGGCCCTGAACGAGGCCTTCCGCCTGATCGACGGCGGTGCCGCATTCATCGTGCTCGCGCGCAACCGCGCCTTCAAGGACGCGGACGGGGCCTTGAGCCTGGATGCCGGCCCCTTCGTCGCGGCGCTGGAATACGCGACCCGCCGCGACGCCCTCCTGATCGGCAAGCCGGCCGCCCCGTTCTACGCCGCCGCGCTCGCCGACCTCGACGTCGCGGCGGACGAGGCCGTCATGGTCGGCGACGACGTGGAATCGGACGTCGCGGGCGCCCTGGAGGCGGGGATGGCGGGACTGCTGGTCCGGACGGGCAAGTACCGGGAGGGCGACGAGGGGCGGATCGATCCCGGCCCCACCGCGACCCTGGCCGACCTGCGACGCGCCGCCGACTGGGTTCTGGCGCGCAGCTAGGGGGCCGTCCGAGCAATCGGTCCGGCCGCCGGCGATCGAGGTCGGGCTCCGAGCGTATGGGTCTTCCGTTTCAAGGCGTGACGCCCGGTCACGGCCGGCACGAGGATATCGCGTGCGTCGCTCACCGAAGGTCGGGGTCCCGCACCTCGGCGCGCACAGCTTGACCGGAGCCGGTGCGGAGCCCCAAGGTCGGCCCAACTGCGCCCGCGACGCGGGCCGATGGGGAGGCCGATGCCGATGCGTGCGACCCGCGCCGTGACGATTCTCGCCCTCATGCTGGCCTCGCCCGGGCCGCTCCTGGCGCAATCCGCCCCGCGCGCCAAGAACCGCCCCCAGATGGCGGCCCAGCCGATCCAGGTCTACGACGCGCGCATCGAGGCGGGCGACCTGCGCATCTCCGGCAGCGTGCGCAAGGGCGGGCTGGTAGTGGTGCTCGACGACGACATCTCGATCATGGCCGACGCGCGCGGGCGATTCCTGTTCAAGCTGCCCTACCGCCCCGCCACCTGCGTCGCCACCCTGAAGGCGGGCGAGGACGAGCGCGAGGCGGTGATCGCCAACTGCGCGCCGGAAGGCCGGCCGGGGGCACAGGGCGAGACGGGCCCCGGTGGTCCGCCTGGCGCGGCCGGCCTCCCGGGACAAGCGGGACTCCAGGGCCCCGCGGGGCCGGCCGGGACTCCGGGCGAGGCCGGACCCAAGGGCGATACGGGGTCGAAGGGCGATACGGGGTCGAAGGGCGAACCCGGCACCCCCGGTGCGAAGGGTGAAGCCGGTCCGGAGGGTGAGCCCGGCGCCAGGGGCGAGACCGGCCCCCAAGGCGCGCCCGGTCAGGCGGCGGGGTCGCCCGGGTTCCGGACGGTGCGTCGGGACGCCTGCCCGGACAGCGGGTGCGAGCTTTCCTGCGAGGCGGGCGAATTGTTCGTCTCGGCCTATTGCCTGACGCAGGGCAGCCCGAGCTCCGCGACGGCGGGCGGCGGCACGGCGACGGCCTCCTGCCCCGGCGGCAGCGCCGGCATGGTCGGGTTCTGCACCAGGCCGTGACGCCGCGTCAGGCCCGCTCGTCCATCCAGGCGAGCAGGCCCGCGGCCGCCGCGCGGCCGGAGGCGAAGGCGGCCTGGAGCAGGTAGCCGCCGGTGGGGGCTTCCCAGTCCAGCATCTCGCCCGCCGCGAACAGCCCCGGTCGCTCGGCGATCATGAAGCGGGCGTCGAGCGCGGCGAAGCGCAGGCCGCCTGCCGTCGAGATCGCCCGCGCGATCGGGCGGGGGGCGAGGAGCCGCAGCGGGGCCGCCTTGATCAGCCCGGCAAGCGAATCCGGGTCGCCGGGCAGCGTCGTCCCGTGCGCCTCGCGCAAGACGCCCGCCGCCACGGGCGAGAGACCGGCGGCCTTGCGCAGGCGCGTCGCCAGGGACTGCCCGGGCCTGGGATCGGCGAGCCGCCGACTGAGACCGGCCGCGTCGAGATCGGGCCGCAGATCGAGGGTCAGCCGGGCCTCGCCCTCCCGGTCGATGGTCTCCCGCAGCACCCGCGACAGCGCGTAGATCGCGCCGCCCTCGATGCCGTCGGCGGTGATCACGGCCTCGCCGCGCAGGGTCCGTCCGCCCGCCGAGACGCCGATGCGTTTCAGCGGCTCCCCCGCGAAGCGCTGTGAGAGATGGTCCGACCACGCCACCCGGAAGCCGACATTGGCGGGGGCGAGCGGGGCCACGGGCAGACCCTGCGCCTCCAGGAGCGGTACCCAGGCCCCGTCCGAGCCGAGCCGGGGCCAGCTCGCGCCGCCCATCGCCAGCAGCGCGGCGCCCGGACGGATCGCGAGCGGTCCCTCCCCCGTCTCGAAGCGCAACTCTCCGCCCTCCCACCCGACGAGGCGGTGGCGCGTGCGGATGGTCACGCCGAGGCCGGCGAGCCGCGCCAGCCACGCCCGCAGGAGCGGCGAGGCCTTGAAGCTCCTCGGGAACACCCGGCCGCTCGACCCGACGAAGGTCGGCTGCCCCAGATCCTCGCACCACGCCCGCAGCGCGTCGGGGGGAAACGCCTCGATCGCCGCGGCCAGCGCCGGCGCGGCGGGATGGTAGCGCGCGAGGAAGTCGGGCAGCGGCTCGCCGTGGGTCAGGTTCAGCCCGCCGCGCCCGGCGATCAGCAGCTTGCGGGCCACCGACGGCATGCGCTCGTAGACGGTGACCGCAAGCCCCGCGCCCGCCAGGACCTCGGCCGCCGCGAGCCCGGCCGGACCGCCGCCCACCACCGCCACGGATTTTTCGGAGTTCGACACCATGCGAGCGGCAGGCCGTGCGGCGGGGCTCCTGTCAAGGGTGGCGCTGCCGGCGACCCCGCCCGGCGATCCTGCCCGCCGCGGACCTTACCCTTTGGGTCGAGACGGCTGCCCGAAGGCCCGTCGCGCCTCCTCCACTGCCGCGATGGTCCGCTCGGCCCAGATCCACACCCCGCAGAAGGCGGCGCCGAGGCTCTGCCCGAGGTCCGTCAGCCGGTACCCGACCTTCGGTGGGACGACCGGATGCACGGTCCGGATCACCAGACCGTCCCGCTCCATGTGCCGCAGCGTCTGCGTCAGCATCGTCTGGCTGATGGTTCCGATCAGCTTGGCGAGCTGGGTGAAGCGCAGCTCGCCTTATCTCCTCCAGGAGTTCGAGGATCAGCATCGTCCACTTATCGGCGACGCGGCCGACAAGGTCGTGGACCAGCGCCTCGACGCGCGGATCCGTCTCGCCGGGGACGGGCGGCGCGTCGGCGGGATCGACCGGCGACGCTTCGAGCTCTCGCAGGACGGCGGTCGCCGTCACACTCTCTCTCGGGTCGGTATCGATCTTTCCGGTGCCTGCTATCGGCCGGAGAGTAGCGGGCGCATCGTGTGTGGACAACGGCGATTCCACGCGGGAGATGTCCCATGAAGACGAGCGGAAACACCATTCTCATCACCGGCGGGGCGTCGGGCATCGGCCGCGAACTCGCGGAGCGGTTCCAGGCCCAGGGCAACACGGTGATCATCGCCGGCCGCCGCCGCGAGCGTCTCGACGAGGTCACGGCCGCCAACGACGGCATGGTCGGCTACGAACTCGACGTGGGAAGCCCGTCGGACATCGAAGCCTTCGCCGCGAGGATGGTCGCCGATCATCCGGATCTCAACGTGCTCATCAACAATGCCGGGATCATGGTCGCCGAGGACGTGACGCGCTCGCGCGACCTGTCGGACGCGGAGGCGACGATCGCCACCAACCTGCTCGGTCCGATCCGGCTCACGAACGCGCTCGTCGACCACCTCGTCGCCAAGCCGGACGCGGCGGTGATCAACCTCTCGTCGGGGCTCGCATTCGTGCCGTTGGTGTCGACGCCCACCTACTGCGCGACGAAGGCGGCGATCCACTCCTATACGGTCAGCCTCCGGGACGCCCTCAAGGGTCGGGTCGAGGTGATCGAGCTGGTGCCGCCGGCGGTGCAGACGGAGCTTACCCCCGGCCAGTCGACGCGGGCCGGCTACATGCCGCTGGACGCGTTCATGACCGAGGTGATGACCCTGTTCGCGCAGCGGCCGACGCCGCCGGAAATCCTGGTGGAGCGCGTCGGCGCCCTGCGCTTCGCCGAAGCCGAGAAGCGGTTCGATCAGACCCTGACGGCCCTGAACGTGGCCGCCAGACACGCGCACGCGCAGCGGAGCTGAAGATCGGCGTGCGGTCTCCCGCTCTCCTCGCGGGCGTCGCACCCGTCCGACCACCTCCTTCGCGCCCGCGCCTTGATTCGGCCGGGCTTCGCGCCTAACTCGCCGCCATCGGCTGCGGGCCCCTCTGGCGGAATGCGTCCCTGACGCCTCCGTGATGTCGGAGCCGATGCTCTCGTGTTCCGAAGCATCCGGTCCCGTCGATGGTCGAATTCTTGTACGCTGAGTGGCTGGGCAAGCCGGTCTGGATGTGGCTCGGCTTCCACGCCCTGGTCGCCGCCCTGCTCGCCTTCGATCTCGGGCTGCTGCACCGGGACAAGAACCACGAGATCGGGATCCGGGAGAGCCTTCTCCTCACGGCCATGTACTTCAGCCTGGGGCTCGCCTTCGGCGGCTGGATCTGGTGGTACGTCGGCCCGCAACCCGGCCTCGAATACGTCACCGGCCTCGTGGTCGAGAAGTCGTTGTCGATGGACAACGTCTTCGTGATTGCGGTGATCCTGACCGCGCTCGGCGTGCCGCGGGCGGCTCAGCACCGGGTGCTGGTCTGGGGCATCCTCGCCGCCGTGGTGCTGCGCGGCCTCATGATCGGATTGGGCGCCGCCCTGGTACAACAGGCCCACTGGGTGTTGTCGGTCTTCGCCGCCTTCCTGATCTTCGTCGGTCTGCGCATGCTGTTCGCCAAGGAAGGCGAGCCTTCCGACGTGCAGAACAGCGCCGCCCTGCGCTTCCTGCGCCGGACCTTCCGCATCACCGACGCGCCGCGCGGCCAGCACTTCGTGGTGCGCGAACCCCACCGCAAGACCGGCAAGCCGGTGCTGTGGCTGACCCCGCTCGCCGTCGGCCTCGTGCTCGTCAACATCGCCGACGTGATCTTCGCGGTCGACAGCGTGCCGGCGATCTTCGCCATCACCACCGATCCGTTCATCGTCTACACCTCCAACATCTTCGCGATCCTGGGCCTGCGCGCGCTCTACTTCGCGCTCGCGGCGATGGTGGAGCGCTTCGCCTACCTCAAGACGGCGCTCGCCTTCATCCTGCTGTTCATCGGCACGAAGATCGTGGTCGCCGACACCCTGGGCCTCGTGCACGTCCCGCCGTGGGTTTCGCTGGTCGTGACGCTGGTGCTTCTGGTGATCGGCGTGGTCTACAGCCTGTGGCGCACGCGGGCGGCGGCGGACGGCGCCCCGACGCGACAGGCAGGCGGCGCGGGAACGGGCTGACGCCCGCGGCTCGGCACACGCCTGCGACCGGGAAATGACGACGCGGAGTGATCGACGCGCTTCCCCGGGGCGAGTGGTGCGATGGGGTCCCGACCGGAGGGGTGGCACGGATCTTGACTCCCATCGCATGGACCCTCGGCACGGTGACACGGCGCCGTGGGCACGTGCGCGGGTTGTATAGTGACGATCTTTGCGGCGAATCGAATAGTCTTTCTCAATCGCCTGGCCCGGAATGTCGCGCGCGATCCTACCTATAGTTGGATCAAGTTCGCGTTACTCAAGATACCAAGGCTATCGGTCCTGCCGGTCGGGTTGACTTCGTGCCGGCCCCCTCGTAGGCGATGCGGGCATCGTTCGGGAGGTCGTAGGCTCGATGGGTACCAAGAAGGCATTGATCACCGGCATCACCGGCCAGGACGGGGCCTACCTCGCCCAACTCCTGCTGGAGAAGGGCTACGAGGTGTCCGGCGTCGTGCGGCGGTCCAGCCATGCCGGCGTGTTCGACCACCGCCTGAAATGGCTCGGCATCGCCGACCGGGTGACCCTGCACGACGGCAACCTCATGGACCTGTCGAGCCTCGCCCGCATCGTCCAGCAGGTCCAGCCGGACGAGATCTACAACCTCGCCGCCCAGTCCTTCGTCACGGCCTCCTGGCAGCAGCCGATCCTGACCGGTCAGGTCACCGGCATCGGCGCGGTCAACCTGCTCGAATGCGTGCGGACCCTGAAGCCGGACGCGCGCTACTACCAAGCCTCCTCCTCCGAGATGTTCGGGCTGATCCAGGAACAGGTTCAGAGCGAGGCGACGCCGTTCTACCCGCGCTCGCCCTACGGCGTGGCCAAGCTCTACGCCCACTGGATGACCATCAACTTCCGCGAAAGCTTCGGGCTGCACGCCTCGAACGGCATCCTGTTCAACCACGAGAGCCCGCTGCGCGGCGTCGAGTTCGTGACCCGCAAGGTCACCGATGGCGTGGCCCGGATCAAGCTCGGGCTGGCGCGCGAGCTGCGGCTCGGCAACATCGACGCCAAGCGCGACTGGGGTCATGCCAAGGACTACGTCCGGGCGATGTGGATGATGCTCCAGCAGGACGTGCCGGACGACTACGTCATCGCCACGGGCCGCACCACGACCGTGCGCGACATGTGCGAGATCGCCTTCCAGCACGTCGGCCTGTCCTCGGCCGACCATCTGATCATCGACGAGAAGCTGTTCCGCCCGGCCGAGGTCGAGGTGCTGCTCGGCAACCCCGCCAAGGCCGAGAAGGCCTTCGGGTGGAAGACCGAGATCACCCTGGAGACCATGATCCGCGAGATGGTCGACGCCGACCTCGCCCGACTCCGGACCAAGGGCTAGGTCCGCGACCGATGGCGGTCCGTACGTGATCGCCATCGTCGACGCGCCGAGATGTCATCGTGACGTGAGCGGACGGCCGTCGCCGAGGTGTCCGACGCGACGATCCCGTTCCGACAGAAGGTGATCCCTCAGACCGTGTCCCGCATTCTGATCACGGGCGCCGGCGGTTTCGTCGGGCGACACGCCCTGGCCGCCTTCGCCGGGAAACTGGGCGCCGGGGATGCGCTGGCCGGAATCGGCCGGGCCATGCCGGCCGAACAGTCCGATCGGGTCGAACGGCGCTCGATCGACCTCCTCGACGGACCGGCCCTGACCGCCTTCGTGGCGGCCTTCCGCCCGACCCACATCCTGCACCTCGCCGCGCTCTCCTCCGTCCAGCAATCGGCGGGATCGGCGGGCGAGACATGGCGCTCGAACGTGCTGGGTCTCCTGAACCTCGCCGAGGCCGTCGCGCAGGGGGCGCCGGGCGCGTCCGTCGTCTTCGCGAGTTCCGGCGAGGTCTACGGCCGTGCCTTCCTGAGCGGGGAGCCCGTCGACGAGGCCGCGCGGCCGCAGCCGGCCAACGTCTACGCCCGCACCAAACTCGCGGGCGAGGACCTGCTCGGCGACGTCCTGCCGGCGGCGGGGGTCAAGCTGATCGTGCTGCGGCCGTTCAACCATATCGGACCCGGGCAGGACGAGCGCTTCGTGGTACCCTCCTTTGCAGGCCAGGTCGCCCGGATCGAGGCGGGTCTCGTCCCACCCGTGGTCGAGGTCGGCGACCTGTCGGCCCGGCGCGACTTCCTCGACGTGGCCGACGTGGTCGCCGCCTATTCGGCCGTGATCGAGCGCTCGGACGAACTCGCCGACCGCTCGGTGTTCAACATCGCCTCGGGCATCGCGCGGCCGATCTCCGACATCCTCGCGACCTTCAGGGCGAAGGCGCGGCTGCCCTTCGAGATCCGGGTGGCCCGGGACCGCCTGAGGCCGTCCGAGATCCCTACTGCGAGCGGCGACGCGTCCGCGCTCGTCGCGGCCGTGGGCTGGCGGCCCCAGGTCCCCTGGGCCGACTCCCTCGGCGCGATCCTCGACGATGCCCGCTCCAGGCTCTCGACCATGACGGACAAGGAATAGGCATGGCTTCGTTGGACAAGCGCCCCGAGACAAAGTCGGGCCCCGTCGGGCCGGAGCCCGAGCCGGTCGTGCAACTGCCGTCCGCGTCCGAGGTTCTGGCGCAGCCCTCCGAGCCGACGAGCGAGATCGAGGGGTATATCGACCTCATCGACGGCGACCGCATCGTCGGCTGGGCCTACGACCCGCACTCGCCCGGGCGCCGGTTGCTGATCGAGGTCTCGGCCGGAAGCACCGTCGAGGTCGTGCTGGCCAACGCGGAGCGCCACGACCTGCGCGACGCCGGCAAGGGCGACGGCCGGCACGGCTTCGATGTGACCTTCGATCTCGCCTCGACCGGGGCCGACATCGTGCATGTCAAGGCCGTGGCCACGGGACAGAACCTGGGCGGTTCGCCCGCCGCGATCGATTTCGCGAAATTGGTCGAGCGAGCGGACAAGGGCAAGGTCCTGGAATGCCTGAAATCCGAGGCTCAGCTGGCTCTTCTTTCTCTCAAGGGTATCAGGAAACGATGAGCGCCGACGCGAAAGGCTATCCGACCCGCGGACAGACGCACAAGCTCTTCGAGACGGCCGATCCGAGGATCGATCCGGAGGGGATCGTCAGTCGGTACGTCGAATTCGAGTTTTATCGCTTCAAGCAGGACCAAGTCTTCGCGATCAACGGGAACCTGACGGAACGGCTCAAGGTCCTGCACTGGTATCTCGCCGGCTACGGTCCCCATCGTGGGCTGCCTCTGCCGCTGTCGACGCAGCAGATCGCGTTCCTCAACGCGCCGATGCCGATCATCGGTCTCGGGATCGAGATCAGCGTGGCGGCCTACAGCTTCATCTCGAACGAACTCGGCCCCCGCAACCTGCGCGAAGCGGATATCCTCCGCGAGAGCCTGTACTGGTGGTGCATCCAGCGCGCCCCGAAACTCGCCCCCAACGGCGAACTGGTCACGCCCGCGCAGATCCGGGCCCTGACCCACGCCGACCACCGGGACCACGGCCGGAAGTTCCCGCTGAACTACTTCATGCGCCGGACCCGGGACCTCGATCCCTCGCTGCAGGGGCTGGATCTCGACTCGGCCGTAGGCCGGGCGATCCTGACCTGCATCCTGATGCTGCGCTGCGCCGACACGCCGTTCTACGCCCAGTTCCTGCCCCGCCTTTCCGTGGCCGAGTTGCTCTCGGCGCGCGCGGGGGAGCCGGGGAGCTTCGACAGCCTGATCGCCATCGCCCTGGGCGAGGAGCAGGCGGCGAACCTGCGTCCGCTGCTCGACGCCAGACTGAAGGCGTCCGGCTTCTCCTTCGCCAGCTCCGGGCGGGAGACGACCGGCGGCGACGCCGCCCTGAGTCTCGACCGCGATCCCCGCATCGAGGCGGGCCTTGCGCCCGGCATCGCCGTGATCGGACCGACCCGCGCCACATCGGGCCTCGGACAGGCGACGCGCCTGTCGATCGACGTGCTCGACCACCTCCGACTTGCGCCCGCGATGCTCGATTTCGGGCTCGACAACCCGGCGCCGGTCGGGTTCACGACCCTGACCAAGGCGGAACGGCTGCGCGTCCCGCGCCAGATCAACCTGATCCACCTCAACGCGGAATCGATCCCGCTGGCCTTCGCCTTCGTCGACCGCGAGGTCCACCGCCGGTCCTACAACATCGGCTACTTCTTCTGGGAACTCGACGAGATCCCGAAATGCCATCGGCTCGCGCTGGATCTCCTCGACGAGATCTGGGTGTCGTCCGAGTACAATCGCGAGATCTACGCGCGTTTCGCGAGTATCCCCGTGCACAACGTCGGCATGGCGGTGGAGCCGTTGCCCGAGGCCGCCCCGGTACCGCGCTCCCAGTTCGGCATCGCGCCGGACAGCTTCGTGTTCCTGGCGACCTTCGACTCGTTCTCCTTCGTCGAGCGCAAGAACCCCCTCGGCGTGCTGGCCGCCTTCCAGGCCGCCTTCCCGCCCGGGTCCCCCGAGAAGGTCGAACTGATCCTGAAGACGCAGAACCGCACCCGGGTCGGGGATCCCCACCAGGTCCGCGTCTGGCAGACCATCGACGACGTGATCGCGCGCGATCCCCGCATCCGGGTGATCGACCAGACCCTGAGCTACCGCGACCTGCTCGGCTTCAAGCGGGCCTGCGACTGCTACGTCTCGCTCCACCGCTCGGAAGGCTGGGGCTTCGGCATGATCGAGGCGATGCAGCTGCATCTGCCCGTGGTGACCACGGCGTATTCCGGCAACATGGAGTTCTGCTCGGCGGAGACGGCGTTCCTGGTCGATTACGACCTCGTCGCGCCGATGCCGCACGAGTACATCTTCGTCGAGCGCGGCAGCCGCTGGGCCGAGCCGTCGATCGCCTCGGCGGCGGCCGCCCTGCGCGAGGTCTACGCCGATCCCGCAGCGGCGAAGGCGCGGGCCGAGCGGGCCTTCCGCGCGGTCCAGGAGGACTTCAGCATCGCGGCGATCGGGCGGCGCTACGGCGCGCGCCTCGCCGAGATCCGGGCGATCATCGATCGCGCGCCGGACGAGGCCTGATCGCGACCCTCAAGCAGCCTGCAGCGCATCCCGGTCCCGCGGGGCCGGGGCGATGTGGAAGGCGGCGGGGCGCACGAACAGGAAGCCGAGCGCGCTCCCGCGGATCGCGCGCTCGAAGACGAGGGGCGTCGTCACGGCCACCACGGTGACGAGCCCGCTGGCCAGCCCCACGTCGATGTCGCCCGCGTACCGTGCGATCAGCGTGCGGGTCAGCGCCATCGGCAGGAAGAAGGCGAGATAGATCACGATCGAGCGGCGGCCGCAGGCCCGCAGCGCCGCGGTGACCGGGCCGTCGGCCCGGGTCAGCAGCGCCGCGACCGCGACGATGGCCATGGCGCCGAGGCAGCCCAGGGCGAGGCTCACGATGGGCAGGCTCGCCCAGGTCGGATAGGCTGCAAGCCCCGTCGGGGTGAAGGCGAAGACGGCGTCGATGGCGGCCCACAGCGCCAGCCCGGCGAGCGCGGTGCCGACGCGGCCCCGCACCCAGTCGGCGAAGGCGACGATGCGCCCGGCGAAGAGCCAGCCGCCCAGGAAGTAGACGTAGCGGTCGCAGAACTCCTCCGCGAGCGTCGGCAGGCCGTGATGGGGCAGGATCTGCAACAGGGCCGCCCCCGCGAGCAGGAGCATCGGCGGCACCCTCCGGTGCAGCAGCTTGGTCGCCACCGAGAACAGGCTGAGCAGGTAGATGAACCACAGCGTCGAGTAGGGTTCCACCAGGGCGAGCGCGAAGTGGAAGCCCAAGGCGGCGAGCGCATCCCCGGCGCCGCCCGTCCCCGCGACGATGGCGGAGGACTTCAGGGAGGACTGGATCAGCACCCAGAGCCCGTAGAAATAGGCGAAATGCACCAGTCGCCGGTCGGCGAACAGGCGCCAGTCGCGGTCGATCACCCGGCCGAGGAACAGGCCCGACAGCAGGAAGAAGTCCGGGATCCGGAACGGCTTGGCGAAGGCGACCACGTCGTGCAGGACACCCTCGCCGCCCAGGACCTCGCCGGTGCCGAGGGTGGAGTGCATCATCACCACTAGCACGATGCACAGGCCCTTGGCGACGTCGACCCAGGCGAGCCGCGCCGCGTCCTGCGGGGCGATCGGCCGGTCGGCGGAGGGAGCGGGGGTCATGGAGAGACGGACCTCGCGGGGGAAGCACGGGATGCGAGTGTGCGACGCATTCGTAAAACGAGGGTGCACGCGCTCCCACGACCGGGGCGACGATGATGCGTCAGGGTTACCGGTTTGGCGCGACGGCGACCCGAGTGCGAAGCCCCGGGCCACGGGCTCGACATCGCGGCGATCCCGGCGGAGAGTGCTGCCATGCTCCGCCTCGCCTTCGCCGCCCTGCTCCTGCTCGCCCCCGCCGCGCGCGCCGACGAGTGCGATGGGCTCGCCCAGCGCATCGCCGAGGCGACGGGCGCGCGCAAGTCCGGCCGGCGCCAGGGGCCAAGCATCGAGGTGCGGGCCGCCAGCGGGGTCCGGCTCGACCTGACCTGCCGGGCCGAGCCGATCGTCCAGGCCTCCTCCGGCGATCCCGCGCCCACGCCGCAGTTCTTCCGCGAATTGTCGATCGCCGCGCAGCTCGTGGTGGGCGAGCCGGCCGGCGCCGTCGAGCCCGTGCTCGCGCAGGCCTACCGCACGGCGTTGGCCGAACGGCGCAAGTCCTTCATCCAGCAGAACGGCTGGTCGGCGAGCTGCTACACCGACAGCGCGGGCAGCTTGCGCACCCTGTGCTCGGTCGGGCGCATCCCGCCGGGGTGAGTCCAGTTTTTCCTTGAACCGCGCGCGCGCCCGCGCCACTCCAGGCAATGCCGGACGAGTCGAAGCGCGGCCCCGACCGCATCTCCGTCACAGGGCGGGACCGGCACCGGGAGGGACCGTATCCGCCATGGCAAACCACCTGTTCGACCGTCTTCGCGCGCGCTGGCCGACCGACGCGGTCGCGATCGAGACGGGAGAGGGCGCTGCCTACGGTTACGCCGACCTTCTCGCGCGCTCGGGCGCCTACGCCGCCGCCCTGGTCTCGCTGGGCGTGAAACCCGGCGACCGGGTCGCGGTGCAGGCCGAGAAGAGCGCGGAGGTGGTGCTCCTCTACCTCGGCGCGGTGCGGGCGGGCGCGGTGTTCCTGCCGCTCAACACCGCCTACACCGCCCGCGAACTCGCCTACTTCCTGTCCGACGCCGAGCCCGCCTTGTTCGTGTGCGATCCCGCCCGCGAGGCCGAGCTGGCCCCCGTGGCCGGGCAGGCCGGCGTGCCCGCGCTGCGCACCCTCGACGCGGCGGGCCGGGGCAGCCTCGCCGAGACCGCGGACGCGGCCGACGGGCCCTTCGTCGACGTGCCGCGCGGCCCCAACGATCTGGCCGCGATCCTCTACACCTCCGGCACCACCGGGCGCTCCAAGGGCGCCATGCTGAGCCACGACAACCTCGCCTCGAACGCGCTGACCCTCGTCCGGTCCTGGCGCTTCACCGACGCCGACGTGCTGATCCACGCCCTGCCGGTGTTCCACACCCACGGCCTGTTCGTGGCGATCAACACCGTGCTGGCGTCGGGCGGGCGCATGCTGTTCCTGTCCCGGCTCGACCCGCGCCAGATTCTCGCCGTGATGCCGCGCGCCACTGCGATGATGGGCGTGCCGACCCACTACACGCGCCTGCTCAAGGAACCCGGCCTGACGCGCGAGGCCACCGCCCACATGCGCCTGTTCGTGTCGGGCTCGGCGCCCCTGCTCGCCGACACCCATCGCGCGTGGCGCGAGCGCACCGGTCACGCCATCCTCGAGCGCTACGGCATGACCGAGACCAACATGAACACCTCGAACCCCTACGAGGGCGAGCGCGTGCCCGGCACCGTGGGCTTCCCCCTGCCGGGCGTGGCGCTGCGCGTGGTCGAGCCCGAGACCGGCGCGCCCCTCGGCGAGGGCGAGGTCGGCGGGATCGAGGTACGCGGTCCCAACGTGTTCCGGGGCTACTGGCGCATGCCGGAGAAGACGGCGGCCGAGTTCCGGGCGGACGGGTTCTTCGTCACGGGCGATCTCGGCCGGATCGATCGCGACGGCTACGTCCACATCGTCGGGCGGGGCAAGGACCTGATCATCTCGGGGGGCTACAACGTCTACCCGAAGGAGGTCGAGGCCGAGATCGACGCGCTGCCCGGCGTCGCGGAATCGGCCGTGATCGGCCTGGCCCATCCCGATTTCGGCGAGGGCGTCACGGCGGTGGTGGTGCCCGGCGACGATCCCCCGGACGAGGCGGCGATCCTGGCGGCGCTCGACGGGCGGCTCGCCCGCTACAAGTGCCCCAAGCGCGTGCTGTTCGCCGACGAGCTGCCCCGCAACGCCATGGGCAAGGTCCAGAAGGCCGTGCTGCGGGAGGCCCATGCCGGCCTCTACGGCGCCGCGTCTTGAGCGGGTCGGCATCCCCCATGAGCGAGCCGAGGGACGGGCGCCGGCCCCCGCCGCGCTTCAACGCGGCCCGCCATTGCCTCGCCGGGAACGCGCGGCTGCGGCCGGACAAGACCGCGCTCGTCATGGTCGGGGCGGACGGGGTGGCCGCCCGGCTGAACTATGCCGAGATCGACCGGGCCGTGCGCGCCATCGCGGCCGGCCTGCTCCGGCTCCGGCCGGAGCCCGGCGCGCGGGTGATGATCCGCATGGGCAACGAGATCGACACCGTGCTCGTCTATTTCGGTGCGCTCGCCGCCGGGCTGGTGGCGCTGCCCACCTCGCCCCAGCTCACGGAAGGAGAGGCCGCGTTCCTGACCGAGAACTCGGGGGCGGCGATCGTAGTCGCGAGCGCCGGGTGCCGGGTCGATCCGGCGACCCTCGACGGGCGCATCCTGCTCAGGCCCGACGACGTGGCGGCGATGAAGGCGGGCCCGCCGCTGCCCGACTACACGGACACGGCCGCCGACGATCCGGCGATCCTGGTCTACACCTCGGGCACCACGCGGGCGCCCAAGGGCGTGCTGCACGCCCACCGCTCGGTCTGGGGCCGCGCGCCCATGCACGCGCACTGGCTCGGGCTCACCGAGTCCGACGTGATGCTGCACGCGGGCACCCTGAACTGGACCTACACGCTGGGTGTGGGCATCACCGACCCCTGGGCCTGCGGGGCCACCGCCGTGATCTACGACGGCCCGCGCGATCCCGGCCTCTGGCCCGGCTTGATCGCCGCGCACGGCGCCACGCTCTTCGCGGCCGTGCCCAGCCTCTACCGGCAATGGCTCAAATACGCCGATCCCGGCGCCCACGATCTCTCGTGCCTGCGCCACGGCGTCACCGCGGGCGAGGCGTTGTCCCCCGATCTCCTCGCGGCCTGGACCGGGGCCACGGGCAAGCCGCTCTACGAGGCGCTCGGCATGAGCGAGATCTCGACCTACGTCTCCTCCGGCCCGACCGTGCCCGTGCGTCCCGGCTCGCCGGGCCGTCCGCAGCCGGGGCGCCGCGTGGCGATCCTTCCCGTCGAGGGACCCCCCGAGCCGCTCGCCGCGGGCGAGACCGGCCTGCTCGCCGTCCACCGCTCCGAGCCGGGGCTGATGCTGGGCTACTGGCGTCGCCCCGAGGAGGAGGCCCTCGTGATTCGCGGCGAGTGGTTCGCGGGCGGCGACCTCGCC
>Ga0182229_1000097_pt1 | contig 22026 bp, 21 predicted proteins | sample G6R1MG_32_FD_129663 | JGI IMG/M metagenome (GOLD analysis project Ga0182229, IMG submission 129663) | Miscanthus phyllosphere microbial communities from Michigan, USA - G6R4_MAIN_07NOV2016_LD1 MG | ecosystem: Host-associated > Plants > Phyllosphere > Phylloplane/Leaf | place: USA: Michigan...
AACGTCGTTGACGCGCAGGCCCCCGCTCTTGATCTGGCGCCGCGCCTCGCTCGTGGAGGGCACGAGCCGGGCGTAGTCCGGCCCGAAAGCCGAGAGCACGCCGAGCCCCGCGTCGAGCAGGTCGCGCGAGACGGTGACGCTGGGCAGGTCGGCGGCGACCGAGCCTTCCACGAAGGTCTTGCGCGCGGTCTCGGCGGCCGCGTCCGCGGCTTCGCGGCCGTGCATCAGCGCGGTGGCCTCGGTGGCGAGCACCTTCTTGGCCTCGTTGATCCCGGCACCGGACAGCGCATCGAGCCGGGCGATCTCGGTAAGCGGCAGGACGGTGAACAGCTTGAGGAAGCGCCCCACGTCGGCGTCCTCGGTGTTGCGCCAGAACTGCCAGTACTCGTAAGCGCTGAGCATCCCGGCATCGAGCCAGACCGCGCCGGCCGCCGTCTTGCCCATCTTGGCGCCCGAGGCCGTGGTCAGCAGCGGGCAGGTCAGGCCGTAGAGCTGCGGCGTGCCCATCCGGCGCCCGAGATCGATCCCGGTGACGATGTTGCCCCACTGGTCCGAGCCGCCCATCTGCAGGATGCAGCCCGAGCGCCGGCTCAGCTCGGCGAAGTCGTAGGCCTGCAGGATCATGTAGTTGAACTCCAGGAACGAGAGTTCCTGGTCGCGTTCCAGGCGCATGCGCACGCTGTCCATCGACATCATGCGGTTGACCGAGAAGTGGCGCCCGACGTCGCGCAGCATCTCGATGTAGTTCAGTCTCGTCAGCCACTCGGCGTTGTCGACCATGGTCGCCCGGTTGCCGCCCTCGCCGAAGTCGAGGAAGCGCGAGAACGTGGTCTGGATGCCGGCTTTGTTGGCCTCGATCTGCTCGAGGCTGAGGATCTTGCGCGACTCGTCCCGGCCCGAGGGGTCGCCGACGCGCGTGGTGCCGCCGCCCATCAGCGCGATCGGGGTGCCGCCCGTCCTCTGCAGCCAGTGCAGCATCATGATCGACAGGAGGTGGCCGATATGGAGCGAGGCCGCCGTGCAGTCGTAGCCGACATAGGCCGTCAGCCGCCCCTCTAGAGCTGCCGCGTCGATGCCGGCGAGGTCGGAGGCCTGATGGATGTAGCCGCGCTCGCTCAGGATCCGCAGGAACTCCGATTTCGGGGCGAAGGGCTCGACGGACGTGGACATGAGGTGAGGGGTCTCGGTCGGTTCGACGGAGCGGCAGGCGGCGCAGGACAGGAGCCCGGAGCGCGTGCTAGCTCACATTGAGAAGGAAAAGGGTCTGCCCGGCTCTTAACAGGGCGGCGGGCGAAAGGCACGGGGACGGGAATCGATGGCGATGATGCGCGCGATCGGCTTGATGAGCGGCACCTCGCTCGACGGCGTCGACGTCGCCCTGATCGAGACGGACGGGGAGCACGTCAACGTCGTCCGGGGCCACAACAACTTCCTGGAGCCCCTCGGACCTACCGGCTACCGGGGCTACTCGGACGAGGAGAAAGCGCTGCTGCGCACGGCCACCAAGGACGCCGAGAGCGTGAGCGCGCCGGGCGACCGGCCGGGCCGGCTGCCGGAGGCCGAGAGCTTCGTCACCGCAGCGCATGCCGAGGCCGTGGAGCAGTTCCTCTCCGACAACGGGCTCAAGGCCTCCGACATCGACGTGATCGGCTTCCACGGCCAGACCGTGATCCACCGGCCCGACCACCGCCTCTCGATCCAGATCGGCGACGGGCAGGCGCTCGCCGACCGTGTCGGCATCGCCGTGGTGTCGGACCTGCGCCGGGCCGACATCGAGGCGGGCGGACAGGGCGCGCCCCTGGTGCCGGTGTTCCACAAGGCGTTGGCCGAGGCCTCGGGCTTCGAGGGCGCTTTCGGCATCCTCAACATCGGGGGCGTGGCCAACGCCACACTGATCGATTCGCGGGGCGGCGTGATCGCCTTCGACACGGGGCCGGGCAACTCGCTCATCGATGAGTGGATGCAGGAGCGGGAGAACAAGAACCTCGACGACGGCGGGCGCACCGCCGCCCGCGGCCGGCCGGACGAACAGTTGCTCGCGTGGCTCCTGACTCACCCGTTCTTCTTCCGGCGCCCGCCGAAGTCGCTCGACCGCAACTGGTTCTCGCACAAGCTCGCGGGCCAGCTCTCGACGGAGGACGGCGCGGCGACGCTCACCGCCTTCACCGCACGCGCCGTCGCCCGAGCGCTGGACCACGCCCCCGAGATCCCGACTCGCTGGATCGTGGCCGGAGGCGGCGCGCGCAACGGCGAGCTGGTGCGCCTGCTGAACTACCACCTGCGCGCCGAGATCACGACGGCCGACGCAATCGGCTGGTCCTCGGCCTTCCTGGAGGCGCAGGCCTTCGCGCATCTGGCCGTACGCTCGCTCAAGGGTCTGCCGATCACCTTCCCCTCGACCACGGGCGTACGCGAGGCGGTGACCGGCGGCGTCCTCGCGCGGCCGACCGATCGATCTTAATCCAAGGAAACCTTTCGATGCGTCCGGGTTAGATCTGCAACGATTCAAAACGGGGTGACGGCATGACCGGGACGACGACCTACCTGCGCTATCATCACGGCATCGAGACGCCCGCCCCCGACGAGGATGCGGTGATCGACGAGATCATCGCCTCGATGACGCGGGAGAGCGAGACCACGGCGGCGCGCTACCAGCACGCCGTGCGCGCCTCGCACGCAAAGGTCAGCGGCGTCGCGGTGGGCGAGTTGCACATCCCGGACGACCTACCGGAAGAGCTGCGCCAGGGGCTGTTCGCCAGGGGCGGCACGCATCCGGTGGTGGTGCGCTTCGCACAGGGGCCCGGCGAGCTTCTGAAGGACACCGTCTCGACCCATCGCGGCATGGCGATCAAGGTGTTCGGCGTCGAGGGCGAGACCCTGCCCGGCCATGACGGCACCACGCAGGACTTCGTCTTCGCCACCGGCCCGGTCTTCCCCAATCCCGACGCCAAGGGGTTCCTGGGTAGCATGAAGCAGCTGGAGGCGGGCACCAAGGCGCCCGAGGCGATCAAGGCCGCCGTCTCGCAGATGGCGCGGGCCGCCGACACCGTGGTGAAGAGCTTTACCGGCAAGAGCGCACCGCTGCTCGACTTCTTCGGCCACCAGCCGCTGCATCCGCTGGCCGAGCCGTACTACTCGCAGGCGGCGCTGCGCTACGGCGACTACGTCGCCAAGATCGCGGCCTTCCCCGCGAGCCCCGCCCAGGAGGCGCTGGCCGGCCAAAACCTCGACCCGAGCGCCGACCCGGACGTGTTCCGCAACGCAGTACTGAGCTTCCTGCGCGGCGAGGGAGCGGTGTTCGAGATCCGCGTGCAGCTCGCCACCGATCTCGCCGCCATGCCGGTGGAGGACGCCTCGAAGGAGTGGTCGGAGGCGGCGAGCCCCTACCGCACCGTCGCCCGCCTCGTGCTCCCGGCCCAGGACGCGGGCAGCGCCGCGCGGCGTACATACGCCGACGACGTGCTCTCCTTCCGCCCCGCCCATGCCCTCGCCGCGCACCGGCCGCTGGGTTCGCTGATGCGGGCGCGGCTGAAGACCTACGCGGCGCTCTCGCGCTTCCGGCACGAACGCAACGCCGTGACCCAGGTCGAGCCCTCGTCCATCGACGAGGTGCCGGCCTGATCCCTCGTTGAGCTTGGGCTACGCCCTGCGGCGGATCGTGGAGGAGTATCCGCTCGCCCGCCTCGATCCGCCCGCCGGCCACCCGCTGGCGGCGGTGATCCGCAAAGGGGCTCCCGACGAGGTGCGCGGCGCCCTCGCTGCGCTGGCCCCCGGCTTCACGGTGAAGGGCAGCCCCGGACGGGGCACGCGCTGGGCGGCGATTCCCTGGATCGCGGTGTTCGATCCCGTCATCACCACCAGCGCGACGCGGGGCTACTACCTCGTCTACCTGTTCCCGGCCCACCGCGAGACAGTTCATCTTTCGCTCGCACAAGGGACGGTGGCGGCGATCCGCGAGCATGGCGCCAACGCGTTCGCCCACCTGCGCGGGAGCGGCGACGCCCTGCGCGAGCGCCTGTCCGACTTCGCCGATCGCCTTCCGCTGCGCACCATCGCGCTGGGCAGCGAGGGCGAACTGCCCGAGGGCTACGAGGCCGCCCACATCCTGGGGCTCGCCTACACCCTCGACGACCTCGACGACGAGCGCCGCCTGCGGGCCGACCTCGCAACGGGATTGGCGGCGTACCGGGCGCTGAGGGCCCGCGGCGGCCTCGACGGGACCGGAACGGCGCATTTGTGAGTCCGGCGCGTGCACGCTAGAGCGTGCGCGCCATGTCCCACAACACGTTCGGCCACCTGTTCCGCGTCACCACCTTCGGCGAGAGCCACGGGGTCGCCCTCGGCTGCGTCATCGACGGCTGCCCGCCCGGCCTCGCTCTCGCCGCCGAGGAGATCCAGGCCGAGCTCGACCGGAGGAAGCCCGGCCAGTCGCGTTTCACCACGCAGCGGCGCGAGCCGGACGCGGTCAAGATCCTCTCCGGCGTGTTCGCCGACGACCGTACGGGCGGCCGGCAGCTCACCACGGGCACGCCGATCGCGCTCGCCATCGAGAACACCGACCAGCGGTCGAAAGATTACTCCGAGATCCGCGACAGCTACCGGCCGGGGCATGCCGACTATGCCTACGACGCCAAGTACGGGATCCGCGACTATCGCGGGGGCGGGCGCTCCTCGGCCCGCGAGACCGCCGCGCGGGTCGCGGCCGGCGCCGTCGCCCGCAGGGTCGTGCCCGACATCACCATTCGCGCCGCCCTGGTGCAGATGGGTCCGCACGCGATCGACCGGAGCCGCTGGGACTGGGACGAGGTCGAGCGCAACCCGTTCTTCTGCCCCGACGCGCAGGCGGCGGCCCTGTACGAGACCTACCTCGACGGCATCCGGAAGGACGGCTCGTCGGTGGGCGCGGTGATCGAGGTGGTCGCCGAGGGCGTGCCCCCCGGCCTCGGCGCGCCGATCTACGGCAAGCTCGACGCGGATCTCGCCGCCGCGATGATGTCGATCAACGCGGTCAAGGGCGTCGAGATCGGCGACGGCTTCGCCTCGGCCGCCCTGCGCGGCGAGGACAACGCCGACGAGATGCGCATGGGCGAGGACGGCCCGATCTTCCTCGCCAACCATGCCGGGGGCGTGCTCGGCGGCATCTCCACGGGCCAGCCGCTGATCGTGCGGTTTGCCGTAAAGCCGACCTCGTCGATCCTGACGCCGCGCCGCTCGGTCACGACCGACAACCGCGAGGTCGATCTCGTCACCAAGGGCCGCCACGACCCCTGCGTCGGCATCCGCGCCGTGCCGGTGGCGGAGGCGATGATGGCGTGCGTGCTGGCCGATCACCATCTGCGCCATCGCGGGCAGGTCGGCGAGCGCGCCTGACCCGACGGCCCCACACGATACATCGAGGTGCTCGTGCCCCATACCAACGTCACCGAGGCCATCGAGGCCTTCGCCCGCGGCGAGATCGTGGTCGTCACCGACGACGACGACCGCGAGAACGAGGGCGACCTCGTCGTCGCGGCCTCGCTCTGTACGCCGGAGAAGATGGCCTTCATCGTGCGCAACACCTGCGGCATCGTCTGTGCGCCGGTGACGCTTGGCGAGGCGCGCCGCCTGCGCCTCGACCCGATGGTGGCGGCCAACGATGCGCCGCTGGGCACCGCCTTCACGGTGACCGTCGATGTCAAGCACGGGCTCACCACCGGCATCTCGGCGGAGCAGCGCTGCAACACCGTGCGCGCGCTCGCCAACGGCAACATGGGCGCGGACGATTTCGTGCGCCCCGGCCACGTCTTTCCCCTGATCGCCAAGGACGGCGGCGTGCTGATGCGGTCCGGGCACACGGAGGCCGCAGTGGACCTGTGCAAGCTCGCGAACCTCCCCCCCGTGGGCGTGATCTGCGAACTCGCCAACGACGACGGCACCGTGATGAAGGGGCCGCAGATCACCGCGTTCTCCGAGCAGCACGGCCTCAGGCGCGTCTCGGTGGACGACCTGATCGCGTACCGGCAGGCCCGCGACCGTTTGGTCGAGCGGGTCGGCAGCTTCCCGGTCAAGACCGAGTTCGGGCCGATGACGGGGTTCGCCTACACCACGCCCTTCGAGGCGATCCAGCAATTCGCCTTCGTGCACGGGGAGATCGGCGACGGGCGCGACGTGCTGGTGCGCCTGCACCGCTCCAACGTCGTGGCCGACGTGATCGAGGGGGGCCGCCAGATCGAGGCGGTGATGCGCCGGTTCTCCCGCGAGGGCCGGGGCGTGCTGGTGTATCTGCGCGACGGCACCGCGGGCGTGCCGCTCTCCCGCGTCGGCGAGGAGGGGGAGGGGGCCGAGGCCAAGCGCGTGCGCCAGTGGCGCGAGGTGGGCCTGGGCGCGCAGATCCTGCGCGACCTCGGCGTGCACTCGATCCGCAACCTCGCCACCTCGGCCCGCTCCTATGTCGGCCTGTCGGGCTTCGGCATCGAGCTGTTGGGCGACGAACCCATGGATGGGTGATACCCGCGGCCGTCGTAGACGCCCCTTCGGGCGGTCGGCCGTCGCCGACCGGGAAGGCGCGCCGCCGCCGATGCGGCGGACGGCCCTGGAGGCGTCAGCCGCAAGGGCCACCATCATGACGGCCTCCTTAGAAGGCGAGCGCCGCCCAGACGTGGAGCGCGATCAGCGGCATCGGCAGGCCGGAGACGCCGACATGGCCGAGGGCGAAGGAGGCGAGGGCGAGGCGGCGACCTCCGGAGACGTCCAGACGGCGGCGAGGCCGAACCGCCACCGTCTCGCGCGCCGCCATGCCGGCCCCACCCCCTGGAGAACGCGCCGAGCTCGACAATACAGAGATCGCCGGACGGCACCAACGCGCCACTTGTTCAGTACATCCCAGACGTTTCGTTGGAGTCGATAAAGCACCGTCCACGGGCCTGCACCGACCGCCACTGTCGTGGCGTCCCGGCGTCGTGCCGCGTTCCCTCGGCGCCGCCCGTCGTCTAAACCCCGCGCAGTCCCGCTCCTGGAGTATCCCGGTGACCGCGTTGCCCCTGCGCCTCGGCGTCAACATCGACCACGTCGCCACCGTTCGGAACGCCCGCGGCGGGGTCCATCCCGATCCGGTCCGCGCGGCCTGCGAGGCGGTGGAGGCCGGCGCCGACGGGATCACGGCTCATCTGCGCGAGGATCGCCGCCACATCCGGGATCACGACATCGCGGCGCTGAAGGCCCTGCCGGTGCCGCTGAACCTCGAGATGGCCGCCACCGACGAGATGGTCGCCATCGCGCTCGCCACAGCCCCGCACGCCGCCTGCCTCGTGCCGGAGAAGCGCGAGGAGCGCACCACGGAAGGCGGCCTCGACATCGTGGGGGGACGCGCGCACTTGAGCCCCCGCATCGCGGCCTTGCGCGAGGCGGGCATCCGGGTCTCGCTCTTCGTCGAGCCGGACGAGGCGGTGATGGAGGCGGCCTTCGCGCTCGGCGCCCCCGTGGTCGAGTTGCACACCGGCCGTTATTGTGAGGCGGCGGTCGCGGGCGACGCGGACCGCGTCGGGGCCGAGCTCGATCGGATCGTGCGCGCCGCACGCCATGGCGCCGGCCTCGGCCTGGAGATCCATGCCGGGCACGGCCTCACGCTGGATAGCGTCGGGCCGGTGGCGGCAATTCCCCAGATCCGGGAACTCAACATCGGCCACGCCCTGATCGCGGAGTCGATCTTCGTCGGGCTGGCGCTAGCCGTGCGCGACATGCGTGCGGCGATGGCGGAGGCCCGCGCATGATCGTCGGCATCGGCTCGGACCTCTGCGACATACGCCGGATCGAGGCGTCGCTGGAACGCTTCGGCGAGCGCTTCACCCATCGCCTGTTCACGGACGGGGAGCGGGCCAAATGCGACGGGCGGGCCGTGCGCGCGGCCTCCTACGCCCGGCGCTTCGCCGCCAAGGAGGCCTGCTCCAAGGCGCTCGGGACCGGCATGGCGCAAGGGGTGTTCTGGCGCGACATGGAGGTGGCGAACCTCCCCACCGGAGCACCGACCCTGCGGCTCAGCGGCGGCGCGGCGGCGCGGCTCGCCGCCCTGATCCCCGCCGGCCACGAGGCGCGGGTCCACGTCTCGCTCACCGACGACCCGCCCATGGCGCAAGCCTTCGTGATCATCGAGGCGGTGCCGGCCGGTTCCCCCGCCGCGTAGCTCGCGTTGCGGGGCGGGGCGGCTTGGTCTAGACCGCGCCCCAAACGCGGATGCCTCACGGGCCGCATCGGAGGCGGCTGCCGGTTCGGCGCCGCCGCACTTCATCGACGGAACGTCCGCGCGTGGATCACGAGACCAAGCATGGCCTGCGCCACGACGCGCGCCAGTCCGATACGGGCACCTGGGCCAGCATCCGCGAGACCGTCAAGGTCGGCCTGCAGGCGCTCCTGATCGCGCTGGTGGTGCGCACGCTGCTGTTCCAGCCCTTCAACATCCCCTCGGGCTCGCTGGTGCCGACGCTGCTGATCGGCGACTACCTGTTCGTGTCGAAGTACTCCTACGGCTATTCGAAATACTCCCTGCCGCTGTCCGAATACCTGCCGTTCAAGGCCGATGGACGGATCTGGGGCGCCGAGCCCAAGCGCGGCGACATCGCCGTGTTCAAGCTGCCCAAGGACAACGCCACCGACTACATCAAGCGCGTGATCGGCCTGCCCGGCGACAAGATCCAGGTGATCGAGGGCGTGCTGAACATCAACGGCAAGGCGGTCAAGCGCGAGCGCATCGCCGACTACGAGACCTCCGACGCCTTCGGCCAGCAGACGAAGGTGGTGCAGTACACCGAGACGCTGCCCGGCGGCGTGGCCCACCGCGTGATCGAGCGCGACGGCGACCACGGCTTCTGGGACAACACCGAACTCTACACCGTGCCCCCCGGCCATTTCTTCATGATGGGCGACAACCGCGACAACTCCACCGACTCGCGCGACCTCGCCAGCGTCGGCTACGTGCCCTTCGAGAATTTCGTCGGCCGGGCGGAGATGATCTTCTTCTCCATCGACGAGGGCACGCCCGCGTGGCAGATCTGGAGATGGCCGGCGGATGTCCGCTGGGGCCGCATCTTCACCACGATCCACTAGTGTGAGCGACCAGGACGGCAGCGGTGCACGGACGGAGGAGGTCCCGCAGGGGCGGATGTCCAGCCGTGCCCGTCGTGCGCACAAGCCCCGGCCGGACCTCTCGGTGCTGGAGGCCCGCATCGGCCACAGCTTTGCCGACCCGACCCTGCTGCCGCTGGCGCTGACCCATGTCAGCAAGGCCGGCGGCTCGGGCCGGACCGGCAGCTACCAGCGCCTGGAATTCCTCGGGGACCGGGTGCTCGGGCTCGCCGTGGCCGACATCCTCTACGCCGCCTTTCCCGACGCCGACGAGGGCGACCTGTCGCGGCGCCTCGCGGGGTTGGTGCGCAGGGAGACCTGCGCGGCGGTGGCCACCGCCTGGGAGGTCGGGCCGCATCTCAACCTCGGCCCCGGCGAGATCCAGGGGGGAGGGCGACACAACCAGACCATCCTCGCCGACGTCTGCGAGGCGATCCTGGGGGCGGTCTACCGCGACGCCGGGTTCGAGGCGGCCAGCGCCATCGTGCGGCGCGCCTTCCGCCCCGGCGAGGACACGGCGGCCCCCCGCGGGCGCGACGCAAAGTCCGCGCTGCAGGAATGGGCGATGGCCCGCGCCCTGCCGATCCCGGTCTACGAGGTGGCGGAGCGCTCCGGCCCGGACCACGCTCCGGTGTTCCGCATCCGGGTGAACGTCGCGGGCGTGGAGCCCGGCTACGGCCAGGGACCATCCAAACGACTCGCAGAGCAGGAGGCCGCGCAGGGCCTGCTGGCGCGCGAGGGGATCGTCGCCACGGCGGCCGAACGGGACGACGGACATGCCTGACGACTTCTCCCGCCACGACGACCATGCTGCCGAGCCTGAAGCGCCGGCAGCCGGCGAGACCCGTGCGGGCTTCGTGGCCCTGATCGGCGTGCCCAACGCGGGCAAGTCGACGCTGCTCAACGCGGTGGTCGGCACCAAGGTCTCCATCGTCTCGCGCAAGGTGCAGACGACGCGGGCGCTCGTGCGCGGCATCGCTATGGAGGGGCAGGCGCAGATCATCCTCGTCGACACGCCGGGCATCTTCGCGCCCAAGCGCCGGCTCGACCGGGCGATGGTGCATTCGGCCTGGAGCGGGGCGGCCGACGCCGACGCGATCTGCCTGCTGATCGACGCGCGCAAGGGCGTGGACGAGGAGGTCGAGACCATCCTGGCGCGGCTGCCCGAGGTGCGTCGCCCCAAGATGCTGATCCTCAACAAGATCGACCTGATCCCGCGGGAGAAGCTGCTGGCGCTGGCGAAAATGCTCAACGAGCGCGTGCCCTTCGCCCACACCTTCATGATCTCGGCGCTCAAGGGCGACGGCATCGAGGCGCTGAAGCATACGCTCGCCGCGATGATGCCGCCGAGCCCCTGGCTCTACCCCGAGGACCAGGTCTCGGACGCGCCCCTGCGCATGCTGGCGGCCGAGATCACCCGCGAGAAGCTCTACGACCGCCTGCACGAGGAGTTGCCCTACCGCTCCACCGTCGAGACCGACCAGTGGGTGGTCAAGCCCGACGGCTCGGTGCGCATTGAGCAGACCATTTTCGTGGAGCGCGAGAGCCAGCGCTCGATCGTGCTCGGCAAGGGCGGACAGACCATCAAGGCGATCGGGCAGTCGGCGCGCATCGAGATCGGGGAGGCCGCCGAGAGCCGGGTCCACCTGTTCCTGCACGTCAAGGTGCGCGAGAACTGGGCCGACGACCCCGCCCGCTACCGCGAGATGGGCCTCGAATTCCCCCGCAACTGACCTCAGCCCCCTCAATCCGTTCGGACACGATGCACGACGCCGTCTACGGCCTGCCCCCCGCCGACCTCGTCGAGGTCGATGACGAGGCGGCCCAACTCTCGCCCCTGATCCCCGGCTCCGCCCGGATCGAGGACCTGCCGGAGGCACGCCTCGCGCGCATCGACGTGCTGGCCCCGCCCGGCACCCTGGAGCGGCGCTTCGTGCTGGCCCAGGCCCTGCGGGCGCTGGCGCCGGGGGGACGCCTCACGGCGCTGGCGCCCAAGGAGCGGGGCGGATCGCGCATCGCCAAGGAGCTGCGCGAGTTCGGCTGCGCCGTGGCCGAGGACGCGCGCCGCCACCACCGGATCTGCACCGTGAGCCGCCCCGCCGCCCCGGCGGGCCTGGCCGCGGCCGTCGCGGAGGGGGGGCCTCGCCACATCGACAACCTCGCCCTGTGCTCGCAGCCGGGGGTGTTCTCGTGGAACCGGCTCGATCCGGGCAGCGCGCTGCTGATCGGGCAGTTCCCGAAGCTCGCCGGGCGCGGGGCCGATTTCGGCTGCGGCCTCGGCGTCCTCGCCGCCGCCGTGCTGCGCTCGGAGGCGGTGACCGCACTCACGCTGATCGACATCGACCGCCGCGCCGTCGAGATGGCCCGCCGCAACGTGGCCGATCCGCGGGCGACGGTTCGCTGGGCCGATCTGCGCGCGACCGACCCGGACCTGTCGCGGCTCGACTTCGTGGTGACCAACCCGCCCTTCCACGACGGCGGCGCCGAAGACCAGGCGCTCGGCAAGGGCTTCATCGCCCGCGCCGCCGAGGCGTTGCGGCCGGGCGGCACGCTGTGGCTCACCGCCAACGCGCACCTACCCTACGAGGTCACACTACGCGAGGCGTTTCGCGACGTGACGCTCAGGGCCTCGGCCGGCGGCTACAAGGTGTTCGAGGCGAGGAAGGGCGGCCGGTTCGACGCCAAGGGCGGCGAGGACGAGGCCGCGCGGTGAGCAAGGCCGCCACCGCCCGCCTTGACAGGCTGCTGGCCAACCTCGGCTACGGCTCGCGCCGGGAGATCCAGGCGCTCGCCCGCAACGGGCGCATTCTGATGGACGGCGCGGCGATCGAGGATGCGGGCGGGCGCATCGCGCTCACAGGCGATCTGCCCGCCCGGATGAGCCTGGACGGCGACCCCCTCGACCCGCTGCCCGGCCTCGCGTTGATGCTGCACAAGCCGCTCGGCGTCACCTGTTCGCACAAGGAGGCGGGCGCGCTGGTCTACGGTCTGCTGCCCGAGCGCTGGCGCCGCCGCGACCCGCCCCTCTCCACCGTCGGACGGCTCGACAAGGAGACCTCCGGGCTCCTGCTGCTCACCGACGACGGCGCGCTCCTCCACCGGATCATCTCGCCAAAGGCGCAAGTGTCGAAGCGCTACCGGGTCAGCCTCGACCGCCCCCTGCGCGGCGACGAGACGGCGGTGTTCGCGGCCGGCCACCTGATGCTGGAGGGTGAGGACAGGCCGCTGCTGCCGGCCGAACTGGAGGTCGAGGACGCCACCCACGCCGCGCTGACCCTGCACGAGGGCCGCTACCATCAGGTCCGGCGCATGTTCGCGGCGATGGGCAACCACGTCACGGCGCTCCACCGCGACCGCATCGGGGGCCTCGCGCTGCCGGCGGATCTGGGGGCCGGCGCGTGGCGGATCCTCACGGGCGAGGACGTGGCGGCGGTGTTCGGGACGGCCTGACGGCCGTGCTTGCCCCACGCGCGCGCCTCTGCTAAGGCCCCGCCCATCCCACACGCGGAGCGGCCTCATGCCTGAATGAGGCGTTTCCGGTGGCCGGCCCGACGGGTCGGTCGCTTCCTCCGCGGCGGTATCAACCGGAGAGACCCCATCATGGCCGTCGATTTCACCATGCGCCAGCTGCTCGAGGCCGGCGCTCATTTCGGGCACCAGTCCCACCGCTGGAACCCGAAGATGCAGTCCTACATCTTCGGTACCCGCAACAACATCCACATCATCGACCTCGCCCAGACCGTGCCCGCCATGCACGGCGCGCTCCAGGCGGTGAGCGACACCGTCGCCCGCGGCGGCCGTGTGCTGTTCGTCGGCACCAAGCGCCAGGCCGCGGACGCCATCGCGGAAGCCGCCAAGCGCTCGGCCCAGTACTACGTCAACTCCCGCTGGCTCGGCGGCATGCTGACCAACTGGAAGACCATCTCGGGCTCGATCTCGCGCCTGCGTAAGGTCGACGAGATCCTCGACGGCGGAGCCCAGGGCCTCACCAAGAAGGAGCGCCTGATGCTGACCCGCGAGAAGGACAAGCTCGAGAAGGCGCTTGGCGGCATCAAGGACATGGGCGGCGTGCCCGACCTGCTGTTCGTGATCGACACCAACAAGGAGCAGTTGGCGATCAAGGAGGCGAACCGCCTCGGGATCCCCGTCGCCGCCATCGTCGACTCGAACTGCAACCCGGACGGCATCACCCACATCGTGCCCGCCAACGACGACGCGGGCCGGGCCATCGCGCTGTACTGCGACCTCGTCGCCCGCGCGGCGATCGAGGGCATCGGCCGCGGCCAGGGCCAGCTCGGCATCGACGTCGGCGCCTCCGAGGAGCCGACCGCCGAGGACCTGCCGCCGGCCAACGACGACGTCGCGGCCTCGGTCGAGTCCGACGCAGTCACCGCCGCCGACGTGGCGGCGCTCGCTGAGTCCACCGGTCACTTCGAGCAGCTCGCCGCTCCCCGCGGCGCGCCCGACGACCTGACCAAGCTCAACGGCGTCGGCCCGCAGCTCGTGCAGAAGTTCAACGACGCCGGCATCTGGCACTACTGGCAGATCGCCGCGATGCAGCCCGAGGACGTCGCCAAGATCGACGCCGAGCTCAAGCTCAACGGCCGCCTCGGCCGCGACGGCTGGATCGAGCAGTCCCGCGCCTTCGCGGACGCCGCCGCGGCCTGAGTGCGATCCGGCCGGTAGCCCGGCTGAGCGCAGCGTCATCTGCCTGAGAAGCCCGGCGCTTGATCCAAGCGCCGGGCTGCTTCCTTTCAAGACCCCGATCGACCCACGCTTTCACCGACCTTCGAACAGACAAGAGGACCGCCATGGCCACGATCACCGCCGCGCTCGTGAAGGAGCTCCGCGAAAAGACCGGCGCGGGCATGATGGACTGCAAGGGCGCGCTCAACGAGACGGACGGCGACATCGAGGCCGCCGTCGACTGGCTGCGCAAGAAGGGGCTGGCCAAGGCCGCCAAGAAGGCCGGCCGCGTCGCCGCCGAGGGCTTGGTGGCCGTCGAGTCCGCCGGCCGCCATGCGGCCATCGTCGAGGTGAACTCCGAAACGGACTTCGTCGCCCGCAACGACGGCTTCCAGGCCTTCGTGCGCGAGGCCGCCAAGATCGCCCTCGACACCGACGGCACCCTGGAGGGCCTGCAGGCCGCGACCTTCCCCGGCTCGTCCGAGACCGTCGAGGCCAAGCTCCAGAACCTCATCGCCACCATCGGCGAGAACATGACCTTGCGCCGCGTCGCCAAGCTCGCGGTAGGCAAGGGCGTGATCGCGAGCTATGTCCACAGCCAGGTGGCCGAGGGGCTGGGCAAGATCGGCGTGCTCGTCGCGCTGGAGTCGGAGGGCGACGTCGAGTTCCTCGCGACGCTGGGCCGCCAGATCGCCATGCACGTGGCCGCCACCAACCCGGTGGCGCTCGACGCCTCGGGCGTCGATGCGGCGACCCTGGAGCGCGAGAGCAACATCCTGCGCGAGAAGAACGCAGGCAAGCCCGACCACGTGATGGCCAAGATCGTCGAGAGCGGCCTCAAGAGCTACTACAAGGAGGTCACGCTCCTGGAGCAGCCCTTCGTCCACGACGGCTCCAAGACCGTCGCGCAGGTGGTCAAGGAGGCGGCCGGCAAGGCCGGCGCCCCCGTCGCCCTCACCGGCTTCGTGCGCTACGCGCTCGGCGAGGGCATCGAGAAGGAAGAGGCTCCCGATTTCGCGGCGGAAGTCGCGGCGATGTCGCGCTGAGCGCAAGACACCTCGTCGGATCGGCACCCGGGGGGCGGCGGCAGCGATGCCGTCGCCCCTCGACGTTCCGGGCCGCATCGCGATAGAAGCCGGCCGACCCGGACCACTGCCAGCCCGCCGACCAGGAGCCTTCGATGCCGGAGACGACGCCTTTCCGCCGTGTCCTCGTGAAGCTCTCCGGCGAGGCGCTGGCCGCTCCCGACGGCTACTGGCTGCATCCGCCGACGCTGGCGAGCCTCGCCGAGGACATCGCCCGCACGATCGAGCAGGGCATCCAGGTCGCGATCGTGGTGGGGGGCGGCAACATGATCCGCGGGGCGCGCATCTCGGCGGCGGGCTGGATCGACCGGGCGACCGGCGATTCGCTCGGCATGATGGCCACCGTGATGAACTCGCTCGCCATCGAGACCGCATTGAACGCGGCCGGCGTCCAGGCCCGCACCATGTCGGCGGTGTCGATGCCGACCATCTGCGAGACCTACGCGAGGCAGCCCGCCCTGCATCATCTCGACAAGGGGCAGGTCGTGGTGCTCGCGGGCGGCACCGGCAACCCGTTCTTCACCACCGACACGGCGGCGGTGCTGCGTGCGGCCGAATTGCGCTGCGAGGCCGTGCTCAAGGCCACCCAGGTCGACGGCGTCTACTCGGCCGATCCGAAGCGCGACCCCTCGGCCATCCGCTACGACCGGCTCACCCACGACGACGCGATCGCCCGTGACCTCAAGGTGATGGACACGGCCGCCTTCGCGCTGGCCCGGGAGAGCCGGCTGACCATCGTCGTCGGCTCCGTTCACGCGCCCAGCTCGATCACGGCGATCCTCACCGGCGGGGCCCCCTCCACCCTGGTGGAACCCTGACCATCGAGCCGACCGCGAAAGGCGCCCGCCGCCATTTGCGAGGGCCCGTGTTTTCGTTCATTGAAGCCGCAACCGGCCCGGGCGCACGCCCCGAGGCCACAGGTTTGCCGGACTCGTCGGGACTTATCGGAACATGGCCACACCGGACTTCGACCTGAACGACATCAAGCGCCGCATGCAGGGTGCCGTCGCCTCCTTGAGCAAGGATCTGGGCTCCCTGCGCACGGGACGCGCCACGCCGAGCCTGCTCGATCCGATCCAGGTCGATGCCTACGGATCCTCGATGCCGATGGCCCAAGTTGCCACGGTGAGCGTGCCCGAGCCCCGCCTGCTCTCGATATCGGTCTGGGACCGCTCCATGGTCACGGCGGTCGAGAAGGCCATCCGCGAGTCCGATCTCGGCCTCAACCCTCAGACCGAGGGCCAGACCATCCGCCTGCGCATCCCCGAGATGAACGAGCAGCGCCGCAAGGAGATGGTCAAGGTCGCCCACAAGTATACCGAGGAGGCCCGCGTCGCGGTCCGCCACGTCCGCCGCGACGGTCTCGACCACCTCAAGAAGCTCGAGAAGGACGGCGCGATCAGCGAGGACGACGAGAAGCGCCAGGCCGGTGAGGTCCAGAAGGCCACCGACGCGCACATCGTCGAGATCGACGGCGTGCTCGCCTCCAAGGAGAAGGAGATCATGCAGGTCTAGGGCGACCTCGCATCGATCGTCGAGACAGAGGACCGTATCGCCGGCCGCATCCGCGTCGGCATTGAGAGATGGGGAGAGGCGCGTTGGCTCGCTCGGAAGGCGCGCGTCAGGTCGAGATGACGGCGGACGAGGCCGTGTCGGCCATGGAGCGCGTGCCGGCGGCGGCCCACCCGGCGCCTCCGCAGCACGTCGCGATCATCATGGACGGGAACGGGCGCTGGGCCGCCAAGCGCGGGCTCCCGCGCTTCGAGGGCCATCGCCGGGGCGTCGAGGCCGTGCGCCGCGCCGTGCGCTCGGCCACAGCCCTCGGCGTGCGCTACCTGACCATCTACAGCTTCTCGTCGGAGAATTGGCGCCGGCCGCCGGCCGAGATCGCAGAGCTGATGGGGTTGCTCAAGCTCTTCGTGCGCCGCGACCTCGCCGAGTTGCACGCCAACAACGTGCGCGTGCGCATCATCGGCGAGCGCGCCGACCTGAGCCCGGACATCGCCGACCTCCTGCGGGAGGCGGAAAGCCGCACGGCCCTCAACACCGGCCTCACCCTCGTCGTGGCGTTCAACTACGGCGGTCGCCAGGAGATCGTCGGCGCCGTGCGTCGGATCGCGACCGCCGTCGCCGAAGGGCGCCTGCGACCCGACCAGATCGACGTCGCCTTGATCACCAGTGGCCTCGACACGGCGGGCATGCCCGACCCCGACCTCGTGATCCGCACCTCGGGCGAGCAGCGCCTGTCGAACTTCCTGACCTGGCAGACGGCCTATTCGGAGTACGTGATCTCGCCCGAGTTCTGGCCCGACTTCGACCACGATGCCTTCGTCGCCGCGATCGGCGAGTATCATCGGCGCGACCGCCGCTTCGGCGGGTTGAGCCTCAAGGCGGACGGATGATCGCCCCCGGCGACGCGGCCTCCGCGAAGGTCCGTACACCGTTCGCCTCGCGCGAGTTCGCGGCGCGCGTCGCCTCCGCGATCGTGCTCGGAGCAGTCGTGCTCTCGGCACTGGTGGTCGGCGGCTGGCCGTTCGCGGCGATCTGGCTCGCCGCCGGCATCCTCGGGGCCGGCGAGTGGCTGGCGATGAGCGGGGCCGCCCCCTCGCGCCCCCTGCTCGTGACGACCTCGGCCGCGCTCGCGGCCCTGTGCGTCGCCGTCCAGGCCGGCGCGCCGGTACTCCTGCTCCTCGCGCTGCTCGCCTTCGGCATCGCCGCGCTTCTGCTCCTCGCGGCGAACGTCAGGAGCCGGCGCAACTCTGTCGCCGGCCTCGTCGCCGCCGTCGTGATCGTCCTGGTGCCGGCGGCCCTGCGTGACGATCCGGGAATCGGCCTCGTCGGTCCGGCCTGGATGTTCGCGGTGGTGTGGTCCACCGACATCGTCGCCTACTTCACGGGGCGCAGCCTCGGCGGGCCGAAGCTGATGCCGCGGGTGAGCCCGAAGAAGACCTGGTCCGGCGCCCTCGGGGGGCTCGCTGCCGGCACCCTCGCTGGGCTCGCCACCGTCCTGATCGCGCGCGGACACGGCTACGCCGTTCTCGCCTCATGGCCGCTCTTGGGGCTCGCCGCCATGAGCGCCGTGGCGTCCGTGGTGAGCCAGGCCGGCGACCTGTTCGAGTCCGCCCTGAAGCGGGTCCACGGCGTCAAGGATTCCGGCCGCTCGATCCCCGGCCACGGCGGCGTCATGGACCGCCTCGACGGGTTCTTCCCCGTCGCCCTCCTCGTCGGCGCGGCCCTCGTCGCCCACTCTCTCCTCGCGTCCTGAAGGACCACGCGTCTTGAGCCTCACCGTCACCATCCTCGGCGCCACCGGCTCGATCGGACGCTCCACCACCGACCTGCTGGCCCAGCATACCGGACGCTTCCGCGTCGGCTCCGTCGTCGGCGGACGGGACGCAGCGGCGCTCGCCACGCTGGCGCGCGAGACGAACGCTGCATTCGCGGCCCTCGCCGACGAAGGCGCCGGCCCTGCGCTCGCCGAGGCCCTGTCCGGCTCCGGCATTCCCAGCGGCGCGGGCGAGGCGGCGGTCCTCGAGGCGGTGGCGCGCGACGCCGACATCGTCGTCGCCGCGGTCAGCGGAGCGGCGGGGCTCAAGCCGACGCACGCGGCGCTGCGGCTCGGCCGCACCGTGGCGCTCGCCAACAAGGAGAGCCTGGTCTGCGCGGGCGATGCCTTCATGCGCGACGCCAAGCGCTACGGCGCCACCCTGCTGCCCGTGGATTCCGAGCATAACGCGCTGGCTCAGGCGCTCGGCAGCGGGTCGATCGACGACGTCGCCAAGATGACGCTGACGGCGTCCGGCGGCCCGTTCCGGACCTGGACGCGCGAGCGCATCGCGGCGGCCAGCCCCTCGGAGGCCGCCGCCCACCCGACCTGGTCGATGGGCATGAAGATCAACATCGATTCGGCCTCGCTGATGAACAAGGGCCTCGAACTGATCGAGGCGCACCACCTGTTCGGACTGGGCGCCGACCGCCTCGACGTGATCGTGCATCCGCAATCGATCGTGCACGGCTTCGTCTACTGGCGCGACGGCGCGGTGACCGCAGGGCTGGCGATGCCCGACATGCGCGTACCGATCGCCCACTGCCTCGGGCTCGGGGATCGGCTCACGATCGCGCGGGGCCGGACGCTGGATCTGGCCGCCACAGGACACTTCACCTTCGAGCCGGCAGACGAGACCCGCTTCCCCTGCCTGGCGCTGGCCCGCGCGGCGCTGGCGGAAGGCGGGGCGGCCCCCACGGTGATGAACGCGGCCAACGAGATCGCGGTGGCCGCGTTCATCCGTGGCGCCATCTCCTTCTACGGGATCAGCGCGTGCATCGAGCGCGCCAGCGAGCACTTCGCCGGCATCTACGGACCCGCGCCCGCCGACGTCGAGGAGGCGCTGGCGATCGATGCGCATGTGCGCCGGTGGACGGCCGCCTCCTTGGGGGCCGCCCCGGCCGAGGCCCGGGCGGCGGGCTGAGGATACGGGCAGGCCGGGGATGACGGCTCGCCCGCGAGCGTGCGGCGTGCGACGATCGTACCCCGCTGACATGTTTGCGGTCGCGCGCAGTCGATCCGATCTGCTAGCAGGGAAAACGATCAGGCCATGCGCGCAGCCGCGCGGGCCGAGGGGGACAGCATGGATTTTCTCTCCGCCATGGGCGGCACCGCCTCCGGCTTCTTCGGGGCGGTGATCCCTTTCCTGATCGTGCTCACGGTCGTCGTGTTCGTGCACGAGATGGGGCATTTCCTGGTCGGGCGCTGGTGCGGGGTCGGCGTCAACGCCTTCTCCATCGGCTTCGGCCCTGAACTCGTCGGCTTCAACGATCGGCGCGGCACCCGCTGGAAGCTCTGCGCGATCCCGCTCGGCGGCTACGTCAAGTTCGTCGGCGACGCCAACGGGGCCAGCGTGCCCGATCCGGCGGCCGTCGCCCGGATGGACCCGGTCGAGCGCGCCATCAGCTTCCCGGCCCAGCCGGTGGCCAAGCGTGCGGCCATCGTCGCGGCCGGTCCGATCGCCAACTTCCTCCTCGCGATCGCCCTGTTCACCGCCACGATCTACGTGAGCGGCCGTTACGAGACGCCCGCCCGCGTCGAGGCCGTGCAGACCGGCAGCGCCGCCGAGCGTGCCGGCTTCCAGCCCGGCGACGTGGTCGTCAGCATCGACGGGGAGCCGGTCGCCAACTTCGCCGAGATGCAGCGGGTCGTCTCGGCCAGTGCGGGCGTGTCGCTGGCGGTCACGGTCGAGCGCGGCGGCGGCACCACGACGCTCACCGCCATCCCCGACGCCGCCACCGACGTCACCCGCTTCGGCAAGCACCGGCTCGGGCGGCTCGGCATCAACGGTCCCAAGGGCAGCGACGCCAAGCTGGTGCAGTACGGCGCCCTCGACTCGTTCAAGTACGGCGTTCACGAGACCGGCTTCGTGGTCGAGCGCACGGTCAGCTACATCGGCAGGCTGCTCACGGGCCGCGAATCCGCCGACCAGCTCTCGGGTCCGATCGGCATCGCCCGGGTGTCCGGCGAGGTCGCCAAGGTCGGCGGCGTCGGCGGCCTGATCGGTCTGACCGCCCTTCTCTCGGTCTCGATCGGGCTGCTCAACCTGTTCCCGATCCCGCTGCTCGACGGCGGACATCTGCTCTTCTACGCCTTCGAGGCCGTGCGCGGACGCCCGTTGAGCGAGCGCGCTCAGGAGTACGGCTTCCGCATCGGGCTCGCCTTCGTGCTCGTCCTGATGCTGTTCGCCGCTTGGAACGACCTCCTGAACCTCGGCGAGTCGTGGGGGGCGAGGGGAAGCTGATACGGTCCCCGTTCGATCGAGCGGAGACCGTACAGACGGGCCCGCGCGACGGTTGAGCGGAGCTACCGCCATCCCCGAGGGAGCATCCGGAACAGGCATGAGTCGGCCCCTCGGCAGTGTTTCCGAATGGTGTACGAAGAGTTAATCGCGCCCACGACTTTCCGGAAAAGTCGTGGGCGCAAACACATTTACGCCTGATTTACCTTGTTCCGCGATCGGCGACTTAGTGGGAACTTCGTTAAGTGGCGCGAAGGCCACGACGCCGCAAAATCCCCCTGGGTCCGGGAGCCGGAGCGTTTGCTTCCCCCCGGTTTCCCGATAGAAGCGTGGCCAGGGACCAGAGGACGACACGTCCGCAAAGGACGGCCGTCCGCGGGTGCAAACCCGGACCGACAAGAATCAGACGGGCGATTACATGATGTCGATGACGGGGAAGCGCCGACGCAAGTCGGCGGAGCGGACCATCGTCCTGGTCGCCACCGCTGCTGCCGGCGTTCTTCTCGGTGGTGTCGCGGCCCAGGCGCAGCAGATCGTTGTCGAGGGCAACCGCCGCGTCGATGCCGATACGATCCGTTCCTACGTGACCGGCACCGCCTCGGGCTCGCCCGAGGAGGCCCGACGCAACCTGCTCTCCACCGGACTGTTCTCGGACGTTCAGGTCTCCGCCCGCGGCGGCAGCACCGTCGTGCGCGTGCGTGAGAACAACGTCATCGGCCGCGTCTTCTTCGAGGGCAACAAGAAGGTCGAGAAGGCCACGCTCGAAGGCATCGTCGAGGCCAAGGACCGCGGCCCCCTCAGCACCGCCGTGGTCCAGGCGGATCTGGAGCGCATCCGCGAGGTCTACAAGCGGGCCGGCCGCGGCGGCGCCAAGGCCAGCTATCGCCTCGTCGATCTGCCCAACGGCCGCACCGACGTCGTCTACACCATCGACGAAGGCGACAAGACCGGCATCAAGTCGATCAGCTTCGTCGGCAACAACGCCTATTCCGAGCGCACCCTCAAGGGGCTGATGAGCGCCTCGGAGATGAACTTCCTGTCGTTCATCAAGACCTCCGACGTCTACGATCCCGACCGCATCACCGCCGACCTCGACCTCGTGCGCCGCTACTACCTGAAGAACGGCTACGCCGACTTCCGCGTCGTCAACGCCGACGCCCGCTACGTCGAGACGCCGGAGGATTCCGGATGGGTGATCACGGTCACCGTCGAGGAGGGCGAGCAGTACACGGTCGGTGCCGTCGCGGTCGATTCGCGCCTCCAGGGCGTCGACACCGTCGCGCTGAACGGCGAGGTCCGCGCGGTGGTCGGCGACGTCTACAATGCCGAGGATGTCGAGCGGACGCTGGTGGGCGTGACCAACCAGGTCAACC
>Ga0182229_1000098_pt1 | contig 21905 bp, 18 predicted proteins | sample G6R1MG_32_FD_129663 | JGI IMG/M metagenome (GOLD analysis project Ga0182229, IMG submission 129663) | Miscanthus phyllosphere microbial communities from Michigan, USA - G6R4_MAIN_07NOV2016_LD1 MG | ecosystem: Host-associated > Plants > Phyllosphere > Phylloplane/Leaf | place: USA: Michigan...
CGAGCGCAGGAACCTCGTCGAGTACGCGCAGCGCAACGCCAAGGAGGCCCTCGGGCGCCGGCTCGCCGACACCGCCTCGCAGGGCAAGCTCCTGGTGGCGCTCGGGCAGTCCTTCGGCCTGGCGCGGGCGCCGCGCCGGATCGAGGTCTACGACAACTCTCACATCTCGGGCACGAACGCGGTGGGCGGGATGATCGTGGCCGGCCCCACCGGCTTCATGAAAACGCATTACCGCACCTTCAACATCAAGTCGGAGGAGCTCACCCCCGGCGACGATTTCGGCATGATGCGCGAGGTGCTGCAGCGCCGCTTCAAGCGCCTCGTCAAGGAGGCGCCGCGCACGGCGAACGAGGCCGCGCTCTCGGCGGCCGAGGGCGGCGCGGCCGAGCCGGTGCCGGATCCGTCCACCGATCCGAGCGCGGAAGGAGACGCTTTTCCCGCCTGGCCCGACCTCGTGCTGGTCGATGGCGGTAAGGGCCAGCTCGACGCGGCCCGCGAGGCGCTGGCCGCGATCGGCGTCGCCGACGTGGTGCTGGTCGGCATCGCCAAGGGCCGCGACCGCGATGCCGGCCGCGAGACCTTCTTCGTGCCTGGTAGGCCGCCGTTCAAGCTGCCGCCGCGCGATCCCACGCTCTACTTCGTGCAGCGGCTTCGCGACGAGGCGCACCGCTTCGCAATCGGCACCCACAGGGCCAAGCGCAAGCGGGAGATGATCAAGAACCCGCTCGATGAGATCGCCGGGATCGGCCCGACCCGCAAGCGCGCGCTGCTCCACCATTTCGGAACCGTGAAGGCGATTCAGCGCGCCTCGCTGGACGACCTCGCCACGGCGCCGGGCGTCAACGCGGCCACCGCCCGGGCGGTCTACGATTTCTTCCGTGCGAGCGCGTGAGCCCGCATCGCGGTTGACGCCCCATCCGGCGCATGATTTCACCGCCACGATGAACGCCGTCCTTCCCCGACGCCGGTCGCAGGCCTGGACGCTCGCGAACTGCCTGACCTACGGCCGCCTCGTGGCGGTTCCGGTTCTCGTCGGGTTGCTGTTCTGGCCCGACGAGCAGGGGGCGCGGATCGCCGCCTTCACCATCTTCGTCGCGGCCGCGATCACCGATTATCTCGATGGGTACGTCGCCCGCACCTACGCCCAGAGTTCGGCATTGGGGCGGATGCTCGACCCCATCGCCGACAAGCTGCTGGTGGCGGCCTGCCTGCTGATGCTCGCCGCCGACGCCACGATCTCCGGCTTCTCACTGTGGGCCGCCATCGTCATCCTGTGCCGCGAGGTGCTGGTCTCGGGACTGCGCGAGTACCTCGCCGAGCTGAAGGTCGGCGTGCCCGTGAGCCGGATCGCCAAGTGGAAGACCACGGCCCAGCTCCTGGCACTCGGCTTCCTGGTAATCGGACCGGCCGGCGAGCCGCTCCTGCCCGGCACCGTCGCCATCGGGCTCGGCCTGCTCTGGATCGCCGCGGCCCTGACGCTCTGGACCGGCTGGGACTACATGAGGGCCGGGATCAAGCACGTCATCGACGACCCCCGTTGACGTTACGCATACGGACACCAAGCCGATGAAGCTCGTCTATTTCGCCTGGGTGCGCGAGCGCGTCGGCAGGGCGGAGGAGACCGTGACCCTGCCCTCCGGCATCGCGACGGTGGCCGATCTGGTGACGTGGCTCCGGAGCCGGGGCGAGGAGTACGCCTACGCCTTCGAGAACGAAGGGGTGGTGCGGGTCGCCATCGACAAAGTGCATGCCAAACCGCACAGCCCGATCGCGGGTGCCGGCGAGATCGCCTTCTTTCCGCCGATGACCGGCGGCTGATCTCTGCCGTCGAGGCCGCATGCGCCGGGGCGATCGAGGCCGCCCCACGCATTCGCCGCGGCGCCCGGCGGCTTGTCAGCCCTCCGGGCAGGGGCTAGACGCCTGTCACCGGAGGCGCGAGCGACCCGCGCCCGCCAGCGTGACTGCAAGAGGATCTGCGCACCGGAGACCGCCGAGGCCGGGCTCGAACCCGCCGGGCTTACCGAGAGAGCGCACCGAGGACCGATCTGCCCATGACCTACGTCGTCACCGACAACTGCATCAAGTGCAAGTACATGGACTGCGTCGAGGTCTGTCCGGTGGACTGCTTCTACGAAGGCGAGAACATGCTCGTCATCCATCCCGACGAGTGCATCGATTGCGGCGTCTGCGAACCGGAATGCCCGGCGGAGGCGATCAAGCCCGACACCGAGCCGAGCCTCGACGTCTGGCTCAAGATCAACGCCGACTATGCCAAGAGTTGGCCCAACATCACACAGAAGAAGGACGCGCCGACCGACGCCAAGGACTGGGACGGCGTCTCAGGCAAGCTCGAAGCCCACTTCTCGCCCAACGCCGGCTCGGGCGACTGAGCGTCGCTGACGAACGGCGACCGGTTCCGCCGGCCCCGGCAGAGACCTGCGCGCGACCTTGCGTGAGAGGCGGCAATAGGCTGACCTGCGCCGGCAATCCTTTGATTCGCCGGCGGCTTTGTGATATGTCGTCCTCCTGCCGTCGCTTACGCCCGACGTGCATTCTCCGTCCGCCTCGTCGCGGCTCCAGTCTCTCGGAAACGGGGTTGCATGCGAACGACCGCTGAGAGCCTGTTGCTTTCGGTGGACGTTCTTTCGTTGCGCGAGCGCTGGGCATGTCCGCGCGGTCGCGATCCGCGCTCGATCGATCTGGAGGCCCTTCCCGCATGACCACAGCCAAGAAGACGACGGCGGCCGGACGCCAGGGCTTCAAGACGGGCGAGGCGGTCGTGTACCCGGCGCACGGCGTCGGTCGCATCACCGCGATCGAGGAGCAGGAGATCGCCGGCTACAAGCTCGAACTGTTCGTGGTCGCGTTCGAGAAGGACAAGATGGTCCTGCGGGTTCCGACCGCCAAGGCCAACAGCGTCGGCATGCGCAAGCTCGCCGAGCCGGAACTCGTCAGGAAGGCTTTGGACGTGCTCACCGGCCGCGCCCGCGTCAAGCGCACGATGTGGTCGCGCCGTGCTCAGGAGTACGAAGCCAAGATCAACTCCGGCGACTTGATCGCGGTGACCGAAGTGGTGCGCGACCTGTTCCGCTCCGACGCGCAGCCCGAGCAGTCCTACAGCGAGCGTCAGCTCTACGAGGCCGCCCTCGACCGCGTCGTGCGCGAGATTTCGTCAGTGAACAAGATCACCGAGACCGAAGCGCTCAAGCTGATCGAGCAGAGCCTCGCCAAGTCGCCGCGCCGCGGCAAGGCTGACGCGGAAGCCGAAGGCGAAGCGGAGAGCGACGACATTCAAGAAGAGGCGGCCTGATCGGCCCACTCCATCCCCTGCACCATCGCGACACGAACCCGGCGCCCCAGCGTCGGGTTTTTTCGTTGCCGAGATGCCCCTGGTAGCCCCGCCATCCGCATGGGCATAACCGTCACGGTGCCCCTTGATAATCTTGTGATCGGCGCCAGTGAAAATCGCGGAACAACGCCGCCGCCCGTCTTGTTGTGACTGAGCCGAGCATCGGCCCACCCTCCCCGGTGAGGCCCTTGCTGACGAAGGGCGCTCGGACGGAAGAGGCGAGGCAGGGATGGCAGAGATCGCAGGCATTCGGCGTCAGTTCATTCGAACGGCGATGGAAGCGCCATTTCTCGCGAGGGACGAGGAGCGAGGGCTCGCAGTCAGCTGGAAGGAAAATCGTGACGAAGACGCTCTGCACCAGTTGATCTCGGCACACATGCGCCTCGTCATCGCGCTGGCCGGTCGCTTCCGCCATTACGGGCTCCCGATGGCCGATCTCGTTCAGGAAGGCCACGTCGGCCTGATGGAGGCCGCCGCCCGCTTCGAGCCGGAGCGCGAGGTCCGTTTTTCCACCTACGCCACATGGTGGATCCGGGCATCGATCCAAGACTACATCCTGCGCAACTGGTCGATCGTGCGCGGTGGGACGAGTTCGGCGCAGAAGGCGTTGTTCTTCAACCTGCGCCGCCTGCGCGCCAAGCTGATGCAGTCGAGCGAAGAACAGGTCGGGTCCGAAATTCACAGCAAGATCGCGCTTGCCATCGGCGTCTCGCAGAACGATGTCGCCCTCATGGATGCGCGCCTGTCGGGCCCAGACATGTCGCTGAATGCTCCCGTGGGTGAGGAGAGTGAGGCCTCGTCCGAGCGGATGGACTTCCTCGTGGATGGCGCGGCCCTGCCCGACGAGACCGTCTCGGCCGTAGTCGACGGCGAGCGTCGCCTGATCTGGCTCAAGCAGGCTCTGACCGTTCTATCGGAACGGGAATTGCGGATCGTGCGTGAGCGTCGACTCGCCGAAGATCAGGCGACGCTGGAGGCTCTCGGACATCGCCTCGGTATCTCCAAGGAGCGGGTCCGTCAGATCGAAAACCGCGCCCTGGAGAAGTTGCGCCGGGCTCTGGCGGAACGCTTTCCGCAGACGGCGGGAAACGTCTATGCGTGAGAACCGGTTGGCTTGAGCAGGCCTGGTCTTGTCAGGTGACGCGTCGACTTCATGCTGAAGGCAGGTGAATTGATGTCGCCCTCGTCCCGAATCCGGGACGGGGTAATCCATGGAAGACGATCAGACACCATCCAGGCCGCTGCCGGACTTTGGTGCCGGACACTCGAATCGACATTTTGATAACCGGGCGTGTATCGTACCGGAAAGCCGGGCGGTCTGACCCGGGTCGATCGACCGCATGGACCACCATCAGGCGATCCGCATCGTCGCCCCACCAAGTTTTCTCAGCGTCCTCCGCCCATGCCCGGACCCCCGGTCCTTCCGGGCGTCGTAACGCGGATATGTCGTGGTCCGCCCCCGAGGGATGCTTCTGTCCATGCCCTGGCGGCCATTGAATTGGTCGATTTGGCGACTTTGCCGAGATCGCCTCCAGCGCTGGGTATTACGAGCCCGACGTTCTGGCACCTGCCGATGGCGTCCGGCGTCGGAAGTCAGCACTTTCGAGGTGTCTGCGAGATTCCGCAACCCTTTCAGGGCGTCGAACGCGCGGTCTTGCTTCCGGAGCAGATCGCTCACGGGATCGACAGTGTGTAGCCCTCTCGGAAGATGAACAATCTTTCCGATCAGTCAGGCCGGGTCCCGGCAAATCGCGGCTTGCCGGAACCCAGACGTTGTCAGAAGTTCATCAGCAGATCGGCCGAGCCGATCACTGTGAAGGCGAGGCAACCCGCCAGGGCACCGATCATAGCGTAGGTAAATGCTTTCATCACCATCTCCTTCGTCAATCGCCTGATTTTGGAGTGCAGACGGGCTGCCAGGATTCATCCAAGCAGCCGGCATGATCAGAACCTATCGGTCAGACCCTATCTCACTACAGACGCCGAGAGCGGGGTGTCTTATCACTGATATTCGACCGGAGGGCGGCGAATGAAATATTGTGCAAGTCGCCGGCTGGACCCAAATCAACCCGTCTGGTTCGCACAACTCTCGTGTAGGCGCGGAGTTGCATGCGAGATGTGTTTGCTCGCACTCGCCATTTGGGATTAAAGAGCAAGCGCAGCATGAACACCGCAAGGTCTTCGTCCGAGGTGGCGGACGACCGGTCCGGTCGACCACGGGGCTCGTCCTCAGGGAGCGTTCGCCAGATTCTCCCTGACCCGGTCGATGGCGGCGTTGCAGGCGGTCGCATCACCCTTGCCGTCGGCGGTGCGGGCCTCGTCGAGGGCGACCTTGGCGGCCTGCGCCTTCTCGGCGCCCTTGCCGGCGTCGGCCGACTTGTCCGGCGGCGTCGTGCCGGAGGCATCGGCTCCGGTGGAGCCGGCGATGCCCTGGCCGCCGCGGGCGGCCGCATCGGCCTGCCCCCCTGTCGAGGCTGAGATCGCTTCCCGACCTTCGCCCTGCACCCGCTTCGACAGCTTGTCGATCTGATCGGAGCAGGGTGAGGCCAGGGTCGGTCCCGCTCCGGTGACGAAGAGAATGGCAGCGAGGAACGCGTGACGCATCATCGAAATCCTTGGAGTGGCCGGTGCGTGTGGGGACGGTTCATCAACGCAGCGACGCGCCGAGGGGTCCCGAAACGCGACGAAGCCCCCGTCCGTAAGGCCGGGGGCTTCGTCGATCGCCGGGAACGATCGATCAGCTGCTGAGCTGATCGCGGATCGGCAGTTGGCGCACGCGCCGGCCCGTGGCCGCGAAGACCGCGTTGGCGATGGCCGGTGCCACCGGCGGCACGCCGGGCTCGCCGACGCCGCCGAGCGGTCCATCCCAGTTGCCCGAGGGCACCAGATGCACGCGGACCACCTTCGGGGCGGCGTCGATCCGGATGATCTCGTAGCCGTCGAAGTTGTTCTGCTCGGCGCGGCCGTTCTTGAAGGTGATCTCGGAGGTGAGCGCGAGGCCCATCCCCATCACCACGGCTCCTTCCATCTGCGAGCGGATACGCTCGGGGTTGACCTGCGGCCCGCAATCGACGGCGATGTCGATGGCATGGACCTTCACGCCGCCCTTGTCGTCGACCTCCACCTCCGCCGCCACCGCCGTATGGGTGACGAAGCTGTAGTGGCCGGCGAGCCCGAGCCCACGCCCCTTCTCCATCGTGCGGCCCCACTTGGCGCCCTCGGCCACCGTCTCGATCACCCGGCGCAGGCGGCCGGTGTCGATCGGGTAGAGTGCCGGGTCCTCGCCGTGGTTCCACATGTCGCCGAGCGAGGTCGGGTCGATCTTGCGGGCCGGCCCGATCAGCTCCAACAGGTAGTCCTTCGGATCGCGCCCGGCGGCGTGCGCCAGTTCGGCCACGAAGGACTGGATCGCGAAGGCGTGCGGGATGTTCGAGACCGAGCGGAACCAGCCGATGCGCACGTGGGCCGCGGCCTCCGGATTCTCGAGCCGGATGTTGGGCAGGGCGAACGGCGTGTTCACCAGTCCCATGCCGATCTCGAAGGGCAGCTCGTGCTTCGGGTCGGGGGCGAAGATCGAGCCGATCGTCGGCGCCGCGGAGCGGTGCAGCCACGCCACCGGCATCCCCTTGTCGTCGAGGCCGGCCTCCAGACGCTCCACCGAGATGGTGTGGTAGTAGCCGTGATGGAGATCGTCCTCGCGGGTCCAGACGAGCTTGACCGGGGCGCCATCGACGGCCTGGGAGCACAAAGCCGCCTCGACCACGTAGTCGGGCTTGGACTTGCGGCCGAAGCCGCCGCCCAACAGCGTCACGTTCACCCGCACCTTGTCGGCCGGCAGGTTGAGGCGCTTCATCAGGCGGTCGTGAGCGGCCTGCGGCCCCTGGGTGCAGGCCCAGGCCTCGCAGGCGCCGTCCTTGACGCGGGCGACCGCGGCCGGGGGCTCCATCGGGGCCTGGACGAGGTGGGGCACGAAGTACTCGGCCTCGACCCGCGTCCTGGCCTTGGCCATCGCGCCGTCGACGTCGCCCTGGTTGCGGACGACCTTGCCGGGCTTGCGCACGGCGGCCTCCAATTCCTTGCGGAAGGCGGTCGTGTCGTAATCCGCGTTCGGGCCGTCGTCCCAGACGATCTTGAGGGCCTCGCGGCCCTTCATCGCCGCCCAGGTGTTCCTGGCGATCACAGCGACGCCGCCCAGCGGCATGAACTCGGACGGGATCTCGCCCCCGTCGATCTTGATCACCTTGACGACGCCGGGGACCTTCTTCGTTTCGGTGTCGTCGTAGGACACGACCTTGCCGCCGTAGACGGCCGGGCGCGCCACGAGGGCGTAGAGCATCCCGTCGAGCTTGACGTCGAGGCCGTACACCGCTTTGCCGGTGGTGATGTCGCGGTTGTCGATCAGGCCGATCTTGCCCTTGCCGATGTAGCGGAACGCCTCGGGCGCCTTGAGCACGACGCCCTCGCGGGCCGGCACCGGCAGTTCGGCGGCAACCGCCGCCACGTCACCGTAGCCCAGCATGCGCTTGGACTTGGCATGGGTCAGTACGTGGTTCTCGGCCGTCACCTCGGAGACCGGCACGTTCCATTGCTTGGCCGCGGCCTGGACCAGCATGAGCTTGGCCGCCGCGCCCGCATGGCGGAAATGCTGGAAGAAGTGGCGCAGGGAGCGCGAGCCGTCGGTGTCCTGGTTGCCGAAGCGGGTCTCGTCGCCCCAGGCCTGGACGACCTTGACCTTGGACCAGTCGGCCTCGAGCTCGTCGGCCACCACGAAGGCCACCGAGGTGCGCACGCCCTGACCCATGTCGGAGCGGTGGTTGGTCACCGTGACGGTGCCGTCGGGGGCGATCGCCACGAAGATCTTCGGGTCGTCCCGCCAGCCGTGCGGCATGCCGTCGGCGCCGAATTTCGGCGCCTCGGCCTTCTTGTCTTCGGCGCGCGCCGGCTCGCGCAGGGAGAGGGCGAGCACGAAGGCGCCCAGCCCCCCGACGACCGCGCGGCGGCTGACGTTGGCGAGCACGGCGGGCTCGGGGGCGGCGGTCGTCGCCTGTTCGGCCATCAGCTTGGCGTCGTGGATCACAGGCGCTCTCCCTTGTCGGCTACGGGCGCTTGACCGGCGGCCTGATGGATCGCGGCGCGGATGCGCGGGTAGGTCCCGCATCGGCAGATGTTGCCGCTCATCGCCTCGTCGATCTGGCCGTCGGTGGGCTTCGGGGTATCCTTGAGCAGGGAGGCGGCCTGCATGATCTGGCCGCACTGGCAGTAGCCGCACTGGGCCACGTTGAGGTCGCGCCATGCTGCCTGGACGGGGTGGTTGCCGTCGGGCGACAGGCCCTCGATGGTGACGATCTCCTGGCCCGCGGCCGCCGAGACCGGGGTGACGCAGGACCGCGCCGCCGTGCCGCCAAGATGGACCGTGCAGACACCGCACAAAGCTTGGCCGCAGCCGAACTTGGTGCCGGTCAGGCCGAGTTCGTCCCGGAGGAACCAGAGCAGCGGCATGTCGGGGTCGCCGTCGAAGCTGCGCTCAGCTCCGTTCACGGTGAGTGTGATCATGGTGTCGTCCTGTGATGGGCCGTGCGCGGCCCCGGTCGCGGGACCGGAGGCGACGGCAGGGCTGGACCTCGGTGGTTCGGATCGACCGACGAGAGGTGCGGAACGGGTCCGTCCTCACCGGCGCCAGGGCCGGTTCCGGACACGAGGCCCCCCCGCCCGAGTGCCGCACCTCATAATCAAAATAATGTATCCCGCGGGGCTGTTGCGGCGCAACGTAAACTTTCCCGGACGATTCGGCGCATCCATCCCGTGAATCCCACACGGTGACGTTGCGCACACGGGTTCGTGCCCCGAGCTCAGCGCGCCAGCGGCCAGACCAGGGCGATCAGACCGGTGCCGGCCAGGATCATCACCAGCACCAGGGGCAACCCGAGGCGCGCATAGTCGCCGAAGCGGTAGCCGGCCGGCCCCATCACCAGGGAGTTCGACGGGTTGCCGATGGGTGTGAGGAAGTCGCAGGTGGCGCCCACCGCCACCGCCATCAGGAAGGGGTCCGGGTTGAGCCCAAGCCGCGCGGCGAGGCTCGCGCCGATGGGGGCGACCACGAGCACGGTGGCGGCGTTGTTGAGGAACGGCGTCACGAGCATGGCGGTGACCATGACGAGGCTCAGGGTGGCGATGGGCGGCACGTGCTGCACGGCGCCCTGCATCCAGCCCGCGATCAGGTCGGTGCCGCCCGTGGTGCGCACGGCCTCCGCCACCGGGATCAGCGCGCCGAGCAGCACGATCACCGACCAGTCCACGGTCTCGTAGGCCTCGCGCATGGTCATGACGCGCAGGATCAGCAGCGCCACGGCGGCGGCGAAAAAGGCGAAGGCCACCGGCACGACCTCCAAGGCCACAGCCATCATGGCGAGCCCCAGGACCACGATCGGGATGTAGCCGCGCCGGCTGTGACCGAGCGCGATGCTGCGCTCGGCCAGCGGCAGCAGACGCAGCTCCGAGAGCGCGTGCGGCACCCGGTCGTCGGCGCCGCGCAGCACCACCACGTCGCCCGCACGCAGACGTTGCGTCGTGAGCCGTCCGCCGACCCGCGTCCCGCTGCGGCTCACCGCGATCAGGCTGACCCCGAGCGCCCCGTCGAGATCGACGGCACCGGCCTTGACGCCGTCGAGCGGCGAGCCCTCCGGCACCACGGCCTCGACCACGCTGACCACGCCCTCGGTCTTCGCCGCGCCGATCAGGTCGAGCCGGGCCCGCGCCACGAGGCGCTCCAGATCCTCCGGCTCCCCGTCGAGCAGCAGGATGTCGCCCGCCTGCAGGCGCCAGTCGGGGGTGGGCGCGTAGCGCCGGAAGCGCTCGCGGATCACCGTGCCGACGCCGACGCCACCCTCCCCCATCGCCTCCAGCTCGGCGAGGCGGGCGCCGACCAGGGGCGAGCCGGCCGGCAGGCGCGCCTCGGTGGTGTAGGCATCGATGCGGAAGGCGTCGGCCAGCGAGCCCGCCGGGCGCCGGTCGCGCGGCAGCAGGCGGTAGGCCAGCGCCACGAACCCTAAGAAGATCAGGCCGAGGCTGAGGCCCACGGGCGTGAAGTCGAACATCGCGAAGGGCTGGCCGACGATGTCGGCCCGGACCTTCGAGAGGATCACGTTGGTGGAGGAGCCGACCAGGGTGATCAGGCCGCCGATCAGCGAGGCGAAGGCCATCGGCATCAGGAGGAGAGCTGGCGGCGTGCCCGTGCGGCGGGCGAGTTGGAGCGCCACCGGCATGAAGATCGCCAGCACCCCGACGCCTTCGGTGAGCGCGGACAACCCCATCACTACGGCGCACAGTACCGGCACCTGCGTGGCGGGCGTGGTCAGGTGGGGCAGCACCGGGCGCATAGCCGATTCGACCACGCCGGAGCGCGACACGGCGGCCGAGATCAGCAGCGCGCTCGCCACGATGATCACCACGTCGTCGGAGAACCCGTGGAACGCGTCGCCGGGCTTCACCACGCCGGTGGCCACGCCCGCCACGATGGCGAGCAGGGCCACGAGGTCGTAGGGCAGCCGCCCCCAGACGAAGAGCCCGATCGTGACCCCGATCACGCCGAAGGCGAGGGCTTGGTCGAGGGTCAAGGTGTTTACGATCTCATCGGTGATCACCACCCGGGGCCGAGCCGGATCTTCGGCGGTTCATGCGCGATCCCCGGGATCGCCGCAAGCAATGCCCCCGCCTCAAGCCGGCTTCGCCGCCAGAAGTCCGCGCAGCTCCTGCGCGAGGTCGGCGAGGCTCAGGGCTCCTTTCCGGATCACGCGGTCGGCCCGGCCCGCGAGGCGGCGGCGGTCCTCCGCCGTGACGTCCTTGGCGGTGAGGATCACCACGGGGATGTCGCGCCATTCCGGCCGCGCCCGCAGGGAGCGCAGGAAGCCGAAGCCGTCCAGCTCGGGCATCATCAGGTCGAGCAGGATCAGGCCGGGCCGCTCCCGCTCCACCGCCTCCAGGCCGAGGCGGCCATGCGCGGCGAGCCGGACGGAGAAGCCCTCGCGGGTCAGGATGGTCTCCATGCGGGCGCCCGCGTCCGCGTCGTCGTCCACCACCAGGATCGGCCCCGTGGCGGTGGTCGGACGGAAGCGGTCCATGGTGTCCTTGAGCAAGCTCCACTCGATCGGCTTGTGCAGGTAGTCGGTGGCGCCGAGCGAGAAGGCGAGGGTCTGCTCGTCGAGCACCGTCACCATGATGATCGGCGTGCTGCCCAGATCCGGGTCGGCCCGCAGGGCGCGCAGCACCGACCAGCCGTCCATATGCGGCATGGTGACGTCGAGCAGGATCACGCGGGGGCGCAGCGCCCTCGCCTGTGCCAGCCCGGCCCGGCCGTCGCTGGCGGTGGCGACGGAGAACCCGTCCCGCTCCAGGAAGCGGGCGAGGAGGTCGCGGGTCGAGGGGTCGTCGTCGATCACGAGGACGCGCGCCCCGCCTGCCTCGTCCGCCGCGATCCCCGAACCGTGCGCATCCTCGGAATGGCCCGTCTCCGGTCCCCCATAGGTCGCAGGCAGGCGCATCGTGAAGCGGGTACCCTCCCCCTCGCGGCTCTCGACCGAGATTTCGCCGCCGAGCATCTGCGCGAAGGAGCGGGTGATGGACAGCCCGAGCCCGGTGCCGCCGAAGCGCCGGGTGGTGGAGGCGTCGGCCTGGGTGAAGCGCTCGAACAGGCGACCGACCTGCTCCGGACTCATGCCGATGCCGTCGTCGGAGACGGTAAAGGCGAGCCAATCCGCTCCGCCCTGCACCTCCCGGCTCACGTCGAGGCGGATGCGGCCGTTCTCGGTGAACTTGGCGGCATTACTCAACAGGTTGATCAGGCATTGCCGCAGCTTGGTCTGGTCGGTGTGGGCGAGACCCGCCTCGGCGGGCACGCTCACGTCGAGGGCGTTGCCCTTCTTCTCGACCAGCCCCTCCACGGTGGCGGCGACATCGCGCACCACCTCGTCGACGGAGAACTCCTCGGCGTAGATTTCGATGCGCTCCGCCTCGATCTTGGACAGGTCGAGGACGTCGTTGATCAAGCCGAGCAGATGGCGGGCGTTCGACTCGATCTTCTTCATGTCGGCGATCAGCGTCGGCTCGCCGAGATCCTCCAGTTCCTCCTGCAGCATCTCGGAATAGCCGATCACCGCCGAGAGCGGCGTGCGCAGTTCGTGGCTCATGTTGGCGATGAACTGGCTCTTGGCGCGGTTCGCCTCCTCCGCCGCCTCCTTGGCGGCGGCGACGGCCAGCTCCGCCTCCTTGCGCTCGGTGATGTCGGAGTGGGTGCCGACCCATTCGCGCAAGCTCCCGTCCTCGGCCAGGATCGGCACGGCGCGCACGCTCATGTGGCGGTAGACGCCGTCGCGCCGGCGCAGGCGGTGCTCGGTCTCGTAGGGGGTGCACGTCGAGACCGCGCGCTCCCAGTCGAGGCGGGTGTGGGCGCGGTCGTCGGGGTGGATCGCGTCGAGGAAGCCGACCCCGGAATACGCCTTCTCGGTCTGGCCGGTGAAGCGGGTCCAGCTCGTCTCGCCCGCCGGCATCTCACCCGACGCCGCGGCCGACCAGACGATGGCGGTGGAGGCCTCGATGAGCGAGCGGAACCGCTCCTCGCTGCGGCGCAGGCTCCGTTCGGCCCCCTTGCGCAGGGTCTCGTCGAGCACCGTGAAGCCGACGCCGTCCACGGTGGTGTCGCCCTCGTCCTCGACGATCTGGAGCGGGTAGAAGCTCATCAAGAAGTGACGCACGCCCCCCGGGGCGCTCGCGGTCGGGACCGCCACCTCGACATCGGCGGTGACGAGGCCGTGGTCGCGCGCGGCCGTGACCTTGGGGGCGAGATCGGCCTTGAGGCCGGGAAGCCGCGCCCAGATCGGGGCGCCGAGCTCTGCGCCGAAGCCGCGCTCGCTCATGGTGGAAAGCGCCCGGTTCATGTGGCGGATGCGGTCGCCGCGATCGAGGAAGCCGAGCCCGAGGGGTGCGTTGCTCAGCACCCCGTCGAGGAGGGCGGCGGCGCGCTGGGTGTCGCGGCGACGGATCAGGGCGAGGCGCGCGAGCATCAGGATCGCGGCCAGCCCCGACAGGCCGGTCAGCAGCGACAGGGCGAGGGAGCGCAGCCGGTCGCGGGCGCGGATGTCGGCGATGCGAGTCTCGCTCGCCGCCTGCACGACGCGGATCTCTGTCCGGATCTCCTCCATCAGGCGCTTGCCGTCGCCCGTACGCACCAGGGCGGTGGCGGCCTCGAAGCCCTCGTTCCGGCGCGTGGCGACGATGAGGGCGGCGACATCGCGCTTGGCCTCGACGAGCTGGGCCAGCGAGCGGCCCTGCGAGGTCGGGCCGGGCGCCGCGGCCCCCGTAGCCTGCCCCAACGCCGCGAGATGGGTCTCGACGTCCTCGATGGCGGCGTAATACGGCGCGAGGTAATCGTCGGTCCCCGCCAGAACGAAACCGCGCTCGCCCGTCTCCAGATCCTTGACCGCGGAGAGCAGCCGGTCGGTGTCGGTGATCAGGGCGGTGTTGTGGGCGGCCTGGGCCCGGTTCGCCTCGCCGACGAGGTAGTTCCAGCTCCCCGCCGTCAGCGCCACCACCAGCAGCGCGAACGCCGCGGGCGAACCGACGAGGTCGAACCAGCGTCGTCTCCGGCGCAAGGGAGCGGGGGCTGGGCCGGTCATGGTGCAGACTTCACGGTGCGGGACTCGGGCTGTCGGTACGACGCATCCGCGCGCGCGGCACGGGGGTCCACCGTCCAGATAGGGCGGTCCCGGCCCGGGGTAGGTTCTGGTGAGGTGAGGACCGGGCGGGCGACCGGTTACGTCTCGACCAGCCCCGCGCTCGAGCCCGAACTCTGCGAATCCCCTCGGCCGTGCGGCAGGCCGAGATACTCCTCCGAGCGCATCTCGATCAGACGCGACGCGGTCCGCTCGAACTCAAACGCCTCGCGGCCCTCCGCGGCCGTGTAGAGGTCGGGGGCGTCCGCCTCCGCGGAGGCCACGAGCTTCACATGGGCGTCGTAGAGGGTGTCGACGAGCGTGATGAACCGCTTGGCCTCGTTGCGGTTGGCCTCGCTCATCACGGGAATGCCGGCCACGATCAGGGTGTGGAAGGTGTTGGCCAGCGCCATGTAATCGGACGCGCCCAGGGGCTTCGCACAGAGGTCGGCGAAGCTGAAGCGCGCCACCCCGCCCGCCTCCTCCGGCACGGCCACCTCGCGGCCCTTCACGCGGATGAACCCGGACTCGCCCCGTGCCTTGCCGGTCAGCGCCTTGAAGGCGGCGTCGAGGGCTCGGCCCGCATGCTCGTCCGCCGGGACGTGATAGACCGTGCCGCCGCCGAGCTTCTCCAGGCGGAAATCGGTGCGCGAATCGAGGCGCAGCGTCTCTACCCGCTGCGTCAGCTCCGCGACGAAGGGCAGGAACAGGGCGCGGTTCAGGCCGCCTTCGTAGAGCCGCTCGGGCTCGACGTTCGAGGTCGCGACCACGGTCACGCCGTGCCGGAACAGGGCACCGAACAGGCGTCCTAAGAGCATCGCATCGGCGATGTCGGTGACGGTGAACTCGTCGAAGCATAGCAGCGTCGCCTCCGCCGCCAAGGCCTCGGCCACGGGGGGGATCGGGTCGTCGCCCTTGGCCTGTCCCGCCTTCACCGCCTGCCGGTGGGCGTGGATGCGCTCGTGCGCGTCGGCGAGGAAGCCGTGGAAATGCACACGGCGCTTCGGGCCGGGCGCGGCCTCGTGGAACAGGTCCATCAGCATGGTCTTGCCGCGCCCGACCGAGCCCCAGATGTAGAGCCCCTTGGGCGCCGTGCCGGCTTCGTCCTTGCGTCCGAACAGCCAGCCGAGCGCACTGCCCTTGCTGGCGCGCTTGCGGCGGCCCAGTTCCTGGAGCAAGCGGTCGAGCGCCCTGACCAGCCGAATCTGGGCCGGATCGCGCTCGATCGCGCCGGATGCGACGAGATCGTCGTAGCGCGCCGCCACCGGCCCCGCATCCACCGCACCCGATCGTGCGCGTTCGGAGGGGGCGGGCTTGGCGGGACTGGTAGATTCACTCACCGACGACGACCCATTCGCTGCCCCGTCCGCCCGCGCCCACGCCCTGCGCGCCGGATCCGAAGCCGAGCAGTGCCGCGCCCGCCCTCCGGGATCAAGCCTCCGGGGCGGGCTCGGGCGACGGCGACGCACGGATGCCTCAGCCCGGCCTCCGGTCGGAGCGTCGGAGGCCGTCGATTCGATCGGGCCGTCGCCCCCCGTGAGCGCCGGGACGCCTCAACGGTCCTCGTCGGACCCGCCCTCGCCGGGCCATGCCACGATGCGGTCGACGAGTTCCTCGTCCTCGAACTCCTCCTCGTTGCCCGATAGGCGCCCGCGCACCGAGATGCCGGCCTCGTGGACGCTCGCCGCACGCCCCGAGACGAGGGGGTGCCAGGGGGCGAGGTCGGCGCCGTCGCGCACGAGGCGGTAGGCGCAGGTCGGGGGCAGCCAGGGGATCGTGCGCACCGCCTCCGGCGTCAGCCTGACGCAATCCGGCACGCGCTTCTGGCGGTTGCGGTAGTCGCGGCAGCGGCAGCCGTGCCCGTCGAGCAGCGTACAGCCGACATCGGTGTGATGGACCTCGCCGGTGTCGTCGTCCTCGAGCTTGAGCAGGCAGCAGCGGCCGCAGCCGTCGCACAGGCTCTCCCACTCGGCCGGACTCATCTCCTCGAGGGTCTTTGCGCGCCAGAACGGCGCGGTCGTGCGGTCGCGCATCATGGGGCGCATGTCGCTCAAGGCTGCCGGGATCGTCGGGATGTGCGCGAGCCATGCCGCATCCCGCTCGCTCCGGCAAGCGCGGCCACCGCCGCGCCCCATTCCGGGATCAAGGTTAACCCGTCGCTGCACCCGTTCAACCGGGACGGTTCCCGTCGCCGCACGTTGACGGGTGCCAATCGGCCTCGCGCGACGGGGCCGGGCTTGATATGAGAACGGTTCCCGGTCGGCGCCGGGGCACCCGAGGGACCGGATCACGCCGTGCGCCTGCCCAACCTGACTGCCTTGAAGACCCGGATCGGCCGCGCGGCGCTCGCCTTCGACGCCTGGGTCAACGCGAGCCTGTACGACGGCGGCCGCTCGACGGGTGAGGCCTACGAGCGCTTCCAGCAGCGCATGACGGTCTTCGCCGCACGCGGCTGGAAGCGCGTCGTGCTCGACCTGACCAGCGAGGGCGTGACGCTGGGCGCGGGCGTAGCCATGCTGGTTCTCTTCCTGGCCCAGCCCGCCTTCAACCTGACCAACGACAACTGGCTGAAGGCCCAGGACCTCGCCGTCACCTTCCTCGATCGCTACGGCACCGAGGTCGGGCGGCGCGGGATCAAGCACGACGACTCGCTCAAGCTCGACGACTTTCCCGAGCTGATGATCAAGGCGCTGCTCTCCACGGAGGACCGGCGCTTCTACGAGCATTGGGGCATCGATCCGATCGGCACGGCCCGTGCGCTCGTCTCGAACTCCTCGGGCCGGGGCAACACCCAGGGCGGCTCGACCATCACGCAGCAGCTCGCCAAGAACCTGTTCCTGACGAACGAGCGCTCCCTGGAACGCAAGATCAACGAGGCGTTCCTGGCGTTCTGGCTCGAATCGCACCTGACCAAGAACCAGATCCTCAAGCTCTACCTCGACCGCGCCTACATGGGCGGCGGCACCTTCGGCGCGGTGGCGGCGGCGGACTACTATTTCGGCAAGCCCCTCCAGAGCATCACGCTGGCCGAAGCCTCGATGCTGGCGGGCCTGTTCAAGGCACCGACGAAGTACTCGCCCAACGTCAACCTGCCCGCCGCCCGCTCCCGTGCGGTGGACGTGCTGCGCAACATGGTCGAGGCCGGCTTCGTCACGGAAGGACAGATCCAGACGGCCCTGCGCAACCCGGCCACCCCGGTCACGCGGGCCAAGGACGTCACCACCGCCGACTACTACCTCGACTGGGCCTTCGGCGAGGTGAAGCGGCTGGCGGACGCGGGCAAGCTGCGCCAGGATCGGGTGCTCACCGTGAAGACGCCGCTCGATCTCGGAATCCAGAAGAGCGCCGACCAGGCCATCGAGACGGCCCTGCGCCGGGACGGCGAGCGCTTCGACGTGGACGAGGCGGCCATGGTGGTGCTCGATCCGGACGGGGCCCTGCGCGCCATGGTCGGCGGCGCCGATTACGGCGAGAGCCAGTTCAACCGCGCCACCGACGCGCTGCGTCAGCCCGGCTCCTCGTTCAAGCCCTACGTCTACGCCGCCGCCCTCGCCTCGGGGCTGTTCAAGCCGGACACGATCGTGGTCGATTCCCCCGTCTGCGTCGGCAACTGGTGCCCGCAGAACTACGGCCGCTCCTATTCGGGCCGCCAGCCGATGTGGCTCGCGGTGGCGAAGTCGGTCAACACGATCCCGATCAAGGTCACCACGGCGATCGGCAAGGGGCTCGGCATCACCCACGAGTGGAACGCCGCCAAGGCGGGCCGCGCCAAGGTGATCCAGACCGCCAAGGCCATGGGCGTGACCACGCCGCTGATCGACACGCCCTCGCTGCCGATCGGCTCGACGGAGGTCACCGTGATGGACCAAGCCTCCGGTTTCGCCGTCTTCGCCAACGGCGGCAAGAGGGCGAGGCCCTACGCGGCGGTGGAGGTGAAGAACTCGAGCGGCGACGTGATCTATCGCCACGCCGACGAGGTGCCGGAGCAGGTGCTGTCGAGCGGAGTCACGGCCGACATGAACTACATGCTCAACAAGGTCGTCGAGGAGGGCACGGCGCGCAAGGCCCAGCTCGAGGGTATCAAGGTCGCCGGCAAGACCGGCACCACCAACGGCTACCGCGATGCGTGGTTCGTCGGCTACACCGGCAACTACGTCGGCGCGGTCTGGTTCGGCAACGACGACCACACCTCCACCAACAAGATGACCGGCGGTTCGCTGCCCGCCGCCACCTGGCACGAGGTGATGGAACCGGCCCACAAGGGCATCGAGTTGAAACCCATGCCCGGCCTGAACGAGCGGGGCCGCGGCGCACAGGTTGCGCAGGCCGCGGGCGAGGCTCCGGTCAACCCGGCGGCAAGCGCGGCGGGCAAGATCTCGCGGCGCTCCTTCGAGGTGTTGAGCGGATTGAACGGCCTGTTCCGCGATGCGGAGACCGAGGGGGCCACCAAGGCCGTCACGAAGCCCGAGCCGCAGCGCTCCGGTGCGCTGGCCCCGGGCCGGACGCGCCCGGCCGGGCTCGCCCCCGTGGATGTGGCCGAAGGCGGGCGCACTGCCAGCTTCGGCGTGCCCTGAGTGCCCAACCTCCCGAGCCGGCTTTCTTGAATCACTTCGTTCCCCCTCGAACCGACGCGGCTTCCGCCGGGGCGGCGACGCGCGGACGCGACATGGCACGCCATGGCGCGACACGGGCGCGTCGGCTCGCCGGCTCCGCGCTGCGCCGGGTGTCCACCGTCGGCCTCGTCCTCTACGCGCTCGCCCTCGGCGCGGTGCTGGGTCTCGCCAGCGCCGACTACGCCACGCGGGGCGGGTATCCCTTCGGCGGCACGGTGATCGGCCCCTGGATCGCGTGGCCCCGCGTCGGCGCGATGGATGCCGACCCCTACGCGCGGGCCGTGAACGCGCGCCGCGGCGAAATCCCCCTGGCGGTGGGCGAGGGCATGCTGGTGACGGCCGCGATCGACGACACGGGCCGGACTCTCGACGCCGCGTGCAGGTATCGCATCGCCGGATCGACGCCGCCCGCCCGCGCCTGGACGCTCACCGTCGCCGGACGCGGCAAGGCCGAGGGTGCGGGGCCGATGCGCGAGGGGTTCACCTCGACCGAGGTCCTGCGCGATGAGGACGGATCGTTCGCCATCGCCCTCGACGCCGAGGCCCAGCCGGGGAACTGGCTGCCGATGCCCCGTGCGAACGGGCCGGTGCGGCTGGCGTTGCGGCTCTACGACACGCCGGTCGCGGCAAGCGTCGGCTCCCTCGACCGCGACACCCTGCCCGTCATCACGCGCCTGGGATGCCGCCCGTGAACCACAGGGCGCGCTTTCTCCTCGCCACCGCCTGTGGGCTCGTGCTCGGCGGCCTCGTGCATATCGGCACCGTGCTCTCGATCCCGCGTCTCGCGGAGGGCGATGCCCTGTCGCGGGCGAGCACCAGCCAGAGCCTCGACCACCCCCTGGCGATCCATACCCTTGAGACCGGTCCCGCGCCCTCACCGTCCGAAACGTGGCTGCCGATCCCCGACCCCGCCGTGGCGGTGGGCGTGTGCGCCTACGACCTCGATGACGGGCCGATGCGCGTCTCCACTCGCACCGGCCCTCTGATGCTGTCGCTGTCGGCGCACGGGCGCCGCGGAGCCTTCTACGCCGTGACCGATCAGGCCGCCGTGCGCGGCGCCCTCGATCTCGTGATCATGACCCGGGCCCAGTACGACGAGGCGCTCGCCAACGACGATGAGAGCGAGGTCAACCGCGACCTGCGCATCGTGGCGCCGGAGCGTACGGGTTACGCCGTGATCCGCGTCACCGCCGGCCTGCCGAGCCAGCGCGCCCAGGCCGACGCCGCAGTGCAGGCGGTGTCATGCAGCATCGACAGCCCCGACGAGCCGTCCGAGGCCGATCCCAAGAACTGATAGCGGTGGACCTCACGGCCGAGGCGGGACGGCCAGTCCGCACCTCCCCGCAATCGGCACCCCTTCGACGGCGTGCGGCGGCGGCTCGCTCGAACCGTCGCACTCCACGACTTCCGGTGTCACGCGCCTTCAGTCTCGGGGCGGTGCCTTGGGACGCGGCAGCGGCCGGCTGACGAAGCGCGAGCCGACCATGAGGAAGCGCCAGGGCGTCTCGACGGCACGGGTCAGACCGATGCGTGGGCAGGCCGCCACGGTCGCCGTCCCGGAAGGCGGCTCCCACCCGAACGGCGCTCGATCGACGGGCATGCCGTCGTGATCGAGGGTGATCTCGAGGGCCTGACAGAGACGACCCGGCCCGGCGCAGAGCAAGCGGGGATCGTCGAGCTTGCGACGGTCACGCATCCGGTCGAGGCCGGCCGTCGGTTCGAGCGCTCGCAGCAGCACGGCGCTGCCCGGTTCGCAGACGAGGTTGAGGCACCAGTGCAGGCCGTAGGAACGGTAGACGTAGGCACGGCCCGGCGGACCGAACATGCTGGCGTTGCGCCGGGTCGGCCCGTTGGCGCTGTGCGAGGCGGGATCGGCCTGATCGTAGGCCTCGGCCTCGACGATGCGGCCGCCGACCCCGTCGACCAGGATCACGTACCCGATCAGGTCAGGCGCCACGCTCGCCGCGCTGCGGGCGAAGAACGACGGGTCAAGGGGAGTGTGCACCCGAGCCGTCAGCCCGCCTTCGCGGTCCGCAGGCCGGCGCGGGCGCGGGCCACGCCCTCCGGGCCGAGATCGAGACTGAGCCGGATCGCGTCCTCCACGAAGGCCTGCGGGGTGATGCCCAGTCGCTTGGCAGCCAGGGAGATGTCGAGTCCCAGCGACAGCGCCACGGGCACCTGCGTCGTGCGGGGCGGCGGCGCCTGGACGGGTGCCGGAGGCTGAGGCGCGGCCGCATCCGCCGCCGCAGGCATGGGCGACTCGGCGGAGGGCGCCGGGCGCGACACGCCGGAGAGCGCCTCGCGCCGCCCCTGCGCGGCCAGCCGGTCGGCGCGCTCGTTGCCAACCTCGCCCGTATGGCCCCGCACCCAGGTCCAGCGCACGTCGCGGGCGGACGCCGCCGCGTCGAGGCGCTGCATCAGGTCGATGTTCTTCACCGGTCCCGTGGCGGTGCGCCAGCCGCGGGCCTTCCAGCCGCGCATCCATTCGGTGGCGGATTTCACCACGTACTGACTGTCGCAACGCATCTCGATGGCCGAGCCCGGCGCGAAATATTCCAGCGCGCTGATCGCGGCGGTGAGCTCCATGCGGTTGTTGGTGGTGGCGCGCTCGCCCCCGCACAGCTCCACCGTGCCGTCCTCGGCCCGGATCACCACGCCCCAACCGCCCGGGCCGGGATTGGGGTCGCAGCCGCCGTCGGCGTAGACGATGGTTCGCATGGGACGACTCGTGGATCCGCTAGGACGATCGAAAAGGCCGACGCGACATGCGCCGGCCCGGGCCGCGACTCAAGCGGAGATCCTATCAGCCCTTGGTCACGATCGGATGGGCCGGCTCCGCCTGCGGCGCCTCGTCCGGGACGAGGCCGCAGCGCTCTTCGGCCTCCACCGGCAGCAGGGAGGCGAGCAGAGCCCTGCGCCCGTCGAGGAAGCCGATGGTGCGCTCCGCCGCCACGGCCTCGGGTCCCGGCAGCTCGACGATCAGATGCTCCAGCGCATAGCGGTAACGCGCGACGCGGCGGCCCGTCTCCAGTCGCACCCAGGCGATCAGGCAGCGGTTCTCCGCCACCCGCATGGCAACCTGACGAACGTCCCGGTCGTCGAGGCTGCGGGCGAAGGGCAAGCTGCGCAGGCGCAGGGCGTCGGCCTCGATCACCCGCGCGGCATTGGCCGCGAACACGGGAACGAGCCGCCCGTCGGCGGTGGCGTCTTCCGAGAGGCGGCGGTAGCGCGAATACGGCG
>Ga0182229_1000099_pt1 | contig 21746 bp, 23 predicted proteins | sample G6R1MG_32_FD_129663 | JGI IMG/M metagenome (GOLD analysis project Ga0182229, IMG submission 129663) | Miscanthus phyllosphere microbial communities from Michigan, USA - G6R4_MAIN_07NOV2016_LD1 MG | ecosystem: Host-associated > Plants > Phyllosphere > Phylloplane/Leaf | place: USA: Michigan...
AGGGCGGCATCGCCTCAGCCATGGGCGCCGACGATGCACCAGCGCTGCACGCCGCCGATACGGAAGCGGCCGGCGCGGGCCTCACGGAGCCGGACGTGGCGCTGCGCATCGCCGCCGAGGGGCCGCGCCTCATCGACTGGCTGGTGAGCCTCGGCGCCCCGTTCGACCGGAGCGCGGACGGCGCGCTGGCCCTCGGCCTGGAAGCCGCACACAGCCGCCGCCGCATCGTGCGGGCCGGCGGCGATTCGACCGGTGCGCGGGTGCTCGAAACCCTCGTCGCGGCGGTGCTGAACGCGCCGTGGATCGAGGTCGTGAGCGCCGCCGTCACCGATCTGCTGCGCGATGAGGCGGGCGCGGTGGCGGGCGTCGTCGCGGAGAGCGACGGGGCGCGCTTCCGCATTCCCGCCCGCGCCGTGGTGCTAGCCACGGGCGGGCTCGGCGGGCTCTATGCCTCCACCACGAATCCGCCCGGCGCCATCGGGCGCGGCGTCGCGCTGGCGGCGCGGGCCGGGTCCACGCTCCGCGACATGGAGTTCGTGCAGTTCCACCCCACGGCCATCGCGGCGGGGCGCGATCCCATGCCGCTCGCCACCGAGGCCCTGCGCGGGGAGGGCGCCCGGCTCATCGACGAGACCGGCGCCGCCGTGATGGCCGGCATCGCCGGGGGCGATCTCGCCCCGCGCGATGTCGTCGCCCGCGGCATCTTCCAGGCCCTGCAGCGGGGGCGGACGGTCTATCTCGACACGCGCGGGGCGCTGGGCGCCGCGATGCCGACGCGCTTCCCCACCGTCGCGGCGCTCTGCGCCTCGGCGGGCATCGACCCGGCGACGCAGGCGATCCCGGTGCGGCCGGCGGCCCACTACCACATGGGCGGTGTGAAGGTGGATGCGCATGGCGCGTCGAGCGTGCCGGGCCTCTTCGCCTGCGGCGAGGTCTCCTCGACCGGCCTGCACGGGGCGAACCGGCTCGCCAGCAATTCGCTCCTCGAAGGACTGGCCTATGCCGGTTTCATCGCGGACGGGCTCGATGCGCCGCCGCCCCGCCGGATCCTGCCCGACACCGCCCCGCGACGCGCCGGCTCCGACCTCGCGGCGATCCGCGCGGTAATGGAGACGAAGGTCGGCGTGGTGCGTGAGGAGGCGGGCCTGTCCGCCGCCGTGGCGGAGCTGTCGCCGCGCGCCGAGACCTGCGACGCGGCCCTGGTCGCCTCGCTGATCGCGTCGAGCGCGCTGTCGCGACGGGAGAGCCGTGGCGCCCACTGGCGCAGCGACCATCCCCATCAGGCGCCCGCCCGCCACACCGAGACGACGCCCGCCGGCGTCGCCGCGCCCGCTCTCGCGGAGTGAGACAGCCGTGACCGACATCCTTCCCCTGCCGAGGCTCCTCGTGGAGCCGATCGTCCGCGCGGCCCTGGTCGAGGATCTCGGCCGGGCGGGCGACATCACCACCGATTCCATCGTGCCGCCGGGCGCGCGGATGAAGGGCGTCATCGCCGCCCGCCAGCCGGGCGTGATCTCTGGCACCGACGCGGCGGCCATCGCCTTCGCCCTGGTCGATCCCGAAGTGAGCGTCACCATCGCGCGCGGCGACGGCGCGAAGGTCGCCCCCGGCGACGTGGTGCTCCACCTCGACGGTCCGGCGCGGGCGATCCTCACCGCCGAGCGGGTGGCGTTGAACCTGCTCTGCCGGATGTCGGGCGTCGCCACGGCCACGAACGGCCTCGTGGAGGCCGCACGTCCGCACGGCAAGGCATCCATCGTCTGCACCCGCAAGACCACGCCGGGCCTTCGCTCGCTGGAAAAGCACGCGGTGCGGGCCGGCGGCGGCTCGAACCACCGCTTCGGTTTGGATGACGCGGTGCTCATCAAGGACAACCACATCGCCGTGGCGGGCGGCGTCCGCGAAGCCATCGAGCGGGCCAAGGCGCGGGCCGGGCACCTCGTGAAGATCGAGTGCGAGGTCGACAATCTCGATCAGTTGCAGGAAGCCCTGTCGGTCGGCGTCGATGCCGTGCTCCTCGACAACATGGACCCGGCGACGCTCGCCCGCGCCGTGGCGATGATCGACGGCCGGGCTTTATCCGAGGCCTCGGGCCGGATCACCGTCGAGACGGTCGGCGCGGTCGCGGGATCGGGCGTGGACCTGATCTCCTGCGGCTGGATCACCCACTCGGCTGCGATCATCGACCTGGGGCTCGACGCAGCCTGATTGAAAACGGCCGCGCTCGCGCGCATATGCCCGGCGCGATTTCCCAACCTGACCCGGAGGTTCATTCCGTGAGCGAGACGATCGAGCGGCACGAATTCGGTGCGGAGGTGGGGCGCCTCCTCGACCTCGTGGTGCACGCGCTCTATTCCGACCGCGAAATCTTCCTGCGCGAGTTGGTGGCCAACGCCGCCGACGCCATGGACCGGCGCCGCTTCGACGCCCTGACCAGCGCGTCGAGCGCCCTTCCGCCGGACGCGAAGGTCCGCATCGCCCCCGACAAGGATGCCCGCACCCTTACCATCTCCGATGCGGGCATCGGCATGGCCAAGGACGACCTCGCGTCGAGCCTCGGCACCATCGCCCGCTCGGGCACCCGCGCCTTCTCGCAATCGCTGGAGGCCGCCAAGGCCGAGGACCGGCCGAGCCTGATCGGCCAGTTCGGCGTGGGCTTCTACTCCGCCTTCATGGTGGCCGACCGCGTCACCGTCACGTCGCGCAAGGTCGGCGCCGACGAGGCCTGGACCTGGGCCTCCGAGGGCCAGGGCAGCTACACCCTCGAACCCGGCACCCGCGCCGAGCCCGGCACCGACATCGTTCTCCACCTGAAGGAGGACGCGGACGAGTATCTCGAACCCTACCGGCTCGATCATCTCGTGCGGAAATGGGCGGACTTCATCACCGTCCCCGTCGCCATCGTGCGTGACGGCAAGGACGAGGCGGCGAACCAGGGTACGGCCCTGTGGCGCAAGCCGAAATCCGAGATCACCGAGGAGCAGTACACCGAGTTCTATCACTCGGTCGGCATGAACTTCGACAAGCCCTGGGCGACGCTGCATTGGCGGGCCGAAGGGCAGCTCGAATTCGCGGCGCTGCTGTTCGTGCCCGGCTCGAAGCCGTTCCAGCCGATCGAGAACGACCGCCAGAGCAAGGTGCGCCTGCACGTCCGGCGCATGTTCATCACCGACGAGGCCGAGTTGCTGCCGTCCTGGCTGCGCTTCGTGCAGGGTGTGGTGGACACCGAGGACCTGCCCCTCAACGTCTCCCGCGAGATGCTGCAGACCACCCCGGCGCTCGCCCGCATCCGCAAGGCCGTCACCGGCCGGGTGATCACCGAACTGACGAACCGCGCCAAGAAGGGCGAGGATTACGAGAGCTTCTGGGAGAATTTCGGCCCGGTCCTCAAGGAGGGCATCTACGAGGATTTCGAGCGCCGCGCCGACATCGCCCCGCTCCTCCGCTTCCGCTCCTCGGCGGTGGAGAGCTGGACCTCGCTCGCCGACTATGTGTCCCGGATGAAGGACGGGCAGGAGGCGATCTACTACCTCGTGGCCGATGATCAGGAGGCGCTGAAGTCCTCGGCGCAGCTCGAAGGCTTCCGGGCCCGTGGCCTCGAAGTGCTCCTGCTCTCCGACCATGTGGACGCGTTCTGGCCGGACCAGCTCGGCACCTTCGAGGGCAAGTCCCTGACCTCGGTGACGAAGGGCAACCTCGACCTGTCGAAGTTCGCCCCCGAGGGCGGTGATGCCGAGCCGGCCGAGGGGATCGACGCCTTAGTGGCGGCGGTGAAGACCGCGCTCGGCGAGGAGGTGGCGGATGTCCGCGTCACCGACCGTCTGGTGGACAGCGCCGTGGTGCTCTCGGCCGGCGGGGCGGGGCCCGACCTTCAGATGCAGCGGCTGTTGCGCCGGGCCGGACGGGCCGGTGCCGGCAAGCCGGCGCTGGAGATCAACCCGCGCCACGCGCTGATCCGCGCGCTGGCGGCCTCCCCCGAATCAGACCTGCCCGAGGCGGCCGGGATGCTCCTCGATCTCGCGCGGATCCAGGACGGCGACAGCCCCCGCGACCTCGCCGCCTTCACCCGAAAGGTTGCCGCGGCCCTCGCGTCGGCCCGCTCGGTAGGCGCCTGAGGGGATAAAGCGTGACGGGGCGCACCTTCCGCGCCCCGTCGTGATTGATCATTCCGAAACGTGGGGGCCATAACTTCGCCACCGGTCGGGATCATTCCGACCGGATGCGCGGGCGCGGTGGGGGCCGCAGGCGCACTCTCAACTCCACGGCGAGGATCAAAAGTCCCGCCCATCGGACGCGACATGAATCTCGTCGAGGCTGAAGCCGGCAATGGACAGGCGGTCGCGGCAGCGCGCAACCGTGTCCATGCCCATGCGTACCGCCACAGCGGCCGCGTCCGGCGGTTGCGGCGGCTGATCCCCGTGATCGCCGGCGGCGCCACGGCGGTGCTGCTCGCCTACCTGTTCAATCCCTTCGCGGCGGGCATCTCGGGTGTCTCCGTCGGGCCGGTGACGCTCGCGGGCTCGAAGGTGAAGATGGAGAATCCCCGCCTCTCCGGCTTCCGCAAGGGCAACCGCGCCTACGAGGTGACGGCCGAGGCGGCGCTGCAGGACGTGCGCAAGCCGAGCCAGATCGAGCTTCAGCAGATGCGCGGCCACATCGCCACCGACGACCAGGGCGGGCTCGCCCGGCTCTCGGCGACATCCGGCCTGTTCGACAGCGCCCGCGAGGCGTTGGACCTCAAGGACGACATCCGCGTCTGGACTGACAAGGGCGAGGAAGCGCGCCTGAAGACGGCGGCCATCGCCTTCAAGACCGGCTCCATCGTCTCGAAGGATCACGTCACCGTCACCACGGGCAAGGGCGTCGTGGATGCGGACGGGCTCGACGTGGTCGAGAACGGCAAGGTCATCTCGTTCATCGGCAACGTGCATGTGTCGATCAACCCGGAGAGCGCGGACGCTCCGAAGGGCGGCGCCCTGAAGGGCCCGATCCTCACCTCCGATGCCGATCCTGCGGAGCGCCGGCCATGAGTGCTCTGAAGATTCTCGCCGTCGCGCTGGCCCTCGGCCTCGCCTTCGCCGCCCCGGCCCATGCCGAGAAGCCGGCCAAGGATTCCTCCTCTGCCTTCGGCAACATCGGAGGCGGCGGCAAGGAGCCGATCAAGATCGACGCCGACCGGCTCGACGTGTTCGACAAGGAAAACAAGGCGATCTTCGCCGGCAACGTCGTCGCCGTGCAGGGCGAGAGCACGATCCGCTGCACGACCATGACGGTCTATTACAAGCGCGGGAAGGACAAGGCCGAGGGCGGCGACGAGTCGGCGCCGAAGAACCCGGCCGAGAACGGCATTAAGAAGGTCGAGTGCGCCGGCCCGGTGACGGTGACGCAGAAGGATCAGGTCGCGACCGGTGACAACGCCGTGTTCGATCAGGATGCGAAGCGCATCGTGCTCACCGGCAACGTCGTGCTGAGCCAGTGCCAGAACGTCACGCGCGGCCAGCGGCTCGTCTACGACATGGCGAATGGCCGGGCGAACATGGACCCCGTGGCCGGCGGACGCGTCTCGGCGATGTTCGTGCCGGGCGAGAAGTCCGACGGCAAGGACACGAAGGCGAAGGGCTGCACCGTGCCCCCGGCGAAGCCGCGGGCGCAAGCCAATTGAGCGACGCCGTGGCTTTACAGGCCGGGCCGGCGGCAGCGGCCCGCCCCTCGCTTCTGTCGCGCCTGTTCGGCCGGAAGGCAGCCGCGCCGCAGGGCGTGGAGATGCCGGCCGACGCCGTCGCGGCGCAGGCCGAGGGCGGACCGGGCATCCTCTGCGTGCGCGGCCTGCGCAAGAGCTACGGCGCGCGCACCGTCGTCCACGAGGCGGGGCTGACGGTCCATACCGGCGAGGCGGTGGGGCTGCTCGGGCCGAACGGCGCCGGCAAGACCACGATCTTCTACATGATCACCGGCCTCGTCGCCGCCGACCGGGGCGAGATCACCCTCGATGGCCTGCCGATCACCCACCTGCCCATGTACCAGCGGGCGCGGCTCGGCATCGGCTACCTGCCGCAGGAAGCCTCGATCTTTCGCGGCCTCTCCGTCGAGGACAACATCCGCGCGGTGCTCGAAGTGGCCGAGCCCGACCGCAAGGAACGGGCGCGCAAGCTCGAATCTCTGCTGGAGGAGTTCGATATCGCGCGTCTGCGGAAGTCGCCCTCCATCGCCCTGTCGGGCGGCGAGCGGCGGCGCTGCGAGATCGCGCGGGCGCTCGCCTCCTCGCCGACCTTCATGCTCCTCGATGAGCCCTTCGCCGGCATCGACCCCATCGCGGTGGGCGACATCCAGGATCTGGTGAAGCACCTCAAGCAACGCGGGATCGGCGTTCTCATCACCGATCACAACGTGCGCGAGACTCTTGGCCTGATCGACCGCGCCTACATCGCCCATTCGGGCCGGATCCTCACCGAGGGCACGCCCGAGGAGATCGTGGCGAACCCCGAGGCGCGGCGCCTCTATCTCGGCGAGGATTTCCGGCTCTAGCGGCCGGGCCTCAGCCCTTCCAGTTCTTGAGCGCCGCGAAGGGGCTGTCCGAGCCCGCCGGCTTCTCCGGGCTCAGCACCGGCTCCACCTGCGCGATCGCATCGGCCAGGGAGAAGGCCGAGCCGCTCTGCAGCCGGCCACCGGCCGCGTCCCGGTGTCCGCCGCCCCGGAACAGGCGCGCGCCGTCGAGGGCGGTGCCGTCGACGGAGCGGAAGGACAGCGTGCCCATCCGCTGAACGTTCACCACGCGCTTGGTCCGCCCGGCCTCCATGATCCGGTCGGAGACCCGCTGGAACATGCCGGAATCGAGCCCGAAGGACAGGAGCGTGCCGTCCTTCAGCGGGCGGAACAGGGTGTCCGAGCGTGCCAGCGCCCGGGCGAGGCGGGAGCGGGTGGTGAGGTTGGCGTCGTCGTCGGGCGCGTCGGCCAGCAGGTCATTCACGATCCGCGTGCGGATCGCCACGGCGTCCTGTTCCAGCTGCGCCGGGGTGGCTCCCTCGCGCAGGCGCGCGCCGGCGGCGAGGAGCAGCGCCGAGACGAACCGATCGTGCCAGGGATGGCCGGGCGGGATCAGCCCGGTGGCGTTCTCCCAGAAGATCTCATCGAGCGCGATTCCGCCGGGGAAGGCTGCGTTCTCCTTGCGCCACAGGTCGAGGGCGTCGATGGCGGCGATCAGCGCGGCCAGGTCTTCTTGCCGTTCGGGCTCGTGCGTGGCGAAGAGGGCGCGGTGCGTCATCGCCATCGCCGTCGCGCAGGAATCCTCCTCGATCAGCAGGGTGATCGCCGGATCGCCGAAATCCGAGCGGGACAGGCCGGGCCGCTCCGCCACGGGGGCGGGCTCCAGGCCCTGACGCGCCAGCTGCTCGGAGGAGGAGGCATGGTGGTCGAGGACCACGAGCCTGTGCTTCTCGCTCTCCCGCTTCCGGTTCATGGCGGCGAAGCGCTTCAGCCCGGCGATGGTCTGCTCTTCGAGGCCGAGATCGGTCATCAGCAGCGTTTCGGAGGCCTGAGCCTTGGCGAGACGCTTCACCTCCTCCTCGAAGACCGGGCCGACATCGCTGTAGCGCGGGACGTGGATGACGCGATCCACCTCGGCGCAGGCGGCGGCGACCGTCGAGGCGCCGTAGCCGTCGAGGTCATGATGGGTGATCTGGGTCAGGCGCACGCGCTCTCGGCTCCGGCTGGCGGGGGTTCGCGCTTCTTACGCTGCCAGAACGCCGCAGGCGAGAGAGCGGTGGATGCCGCCTTCGACCAGTTGCGCGACGTCGACCCACGCAACGGGCCGTTGAGCAAGCCCCCGGACGTGGCGCGAAACGGCGCGGCGAAGTTAAGAAATAGGTCAAGCCATTGGCGAACAAGCCGTTACTGCCGGTGCCGGCCGTTAACCAAAGTTAAGGAACGGGCTCGGAAGGCCGAGATCGGTGCAGTCCCTACCCGCTGCTCACAGCATTAACCTTTTGTTAAGCGGCCGATTGCGGCGAGGGCTCCGTCGTGAGAGCTTTCGTTAACGAGAGCTAAACGGTTGGGTCACGGCGATGCGGTTCGCGGCTAACAAGATGCGGGATGGGGCCTCGGCGCTTCGGCGCGGCCTGGCCATCTTCGCCGTCGCCACCGCCGCCCTGACCGGCGCGGCCGCCGCGCAGACGCTGGCGAGCCTGCCGAATGCCGATATCGGCGCCCGTGTGCGGGGCGATGCCAAGCCGATCGCCGCCTGGAGCACCTTCTGCCAGGATTATGCCTCCGAATGCGCCATCGACCGCACCGAGCCGGCGCGCATTACCCTGACTCCCGCCGTCTGGAACACCATCGTCGCCGTCAACCGTCGCATCAACAAGTCGGTCGAGCCGATGACCGACATGGATCACCTCCACGTCGCCGACCGCTGGGACCTCGCCGAGGACGGCATCGGCGATTGCGAGGATTTCCAGCTGCTGAAGCGCCACCTGCTCGCCGAGGCGGGCCTGCCGCGCCGGGCCATGCGCATGACCGTCGTCATCGACGAGAAGGGCGAGGGCCATGCGGTCCTGACGCTCGTCACGGATCGCGGCGACCTCGTGCTCGACAACAAGACCAACACGATCCTGCCGTGGCACCGCACCGGCTACGTGTTCATCAAGCGCGAGAGCCAGGATACCGTGGCGTGGGTGTCGCTGGGCGGCGCGACCTCGCCCGTCACCACCGCCAACCGCTAACGCAGGAAGGTCGGGGCGATCCACCAGCCCGGATGGGCGGCGCGCAGGCGCTTGGCCGCCCTGACCGCCGCCCGACGGTCCTCGAACAGGCCGAACACCGTCGCGCCGGAGCCCGACATGCGCGCGAGGAGGCTGCCCTGGCCGCGCAGGGCGGCGAGGCATTCGCCGATGACCGGCGCCACCGTGAGGGCCGGGCCTTCGAGGTCGTTGCGCGCCGGGCCGATGGTCGCGAGCACCGTCTCGGCATCCGCATCCGCCGGGATGAACGGGTGCTCGCCGCCCGAAAGGGTCTGGCCGACCGAGAGGCCGAGCGCCTTGAAGACCGGCGCGGTCGGCACCGGCACGCCGGGATTGATCAGCACCGCCGGCAGGGGCTCGATCCCGAGGGCGAGGCCCACATCCTCCCCCGCGCCGCGCATCATGCGCGCCAGCGGATCGAGGCAGACCGGCACGTCCGCCCCCGTCTGCCGCGCCGCCTCCACGACGGCGGGATGATCGAGGGTGAGCCCGTTGAGGCGGGCGAGGAGCCTTAGGGCCGCCGCCGCATCGGAGGACCCGCCGCCGATCCCCGCCGCCACCGGCAGGCGCTTCACGAGATGGAACGCCCCGACCTTCAGGTTCGGCACCTTGGCGGCGAGGCCGCGCGCCGCGCGGATCACGAGGTTGTCCGCATCCGGCCCCGCCGGGCCGGCTGTGGGTCCGCTCACCGTCAGGGAGAGGTCGTCGCCCGGCGTCAGGGTCAGCCGGTCGGCCGTGCCGGCGAAGGCCACGAGGCTTTCGAGCACATGGTAGCCGTCCGCCGGGCGCCGTCCGAGGACGTGCAGCGTGAGGTTCACCTTGGCGGGTGCGCGGTCGGTCAGGAGGGTCACGGGAAGTCCGCCGGCGAGTGATCGGGCGGGGTCGGGGTACAGGCCGGATGGACCGGCGGCAAGGTTGCCTCAGCCGAGGGGGTGCGCCCGGAAGGGCAGGAGGTCGCCGGGGCGGATCGCTTCGATCTCCTCGCCGAGTTCCGCCAGCCCATCGCTCGCCGCGAGCCCCGTGAGGGCGCCGCCGGGGGCGGGCCTCGCCTCGGACAATCCGTCCGCGCCCTGGTGCAGGCAGACCCGGAGATATTCCCGCCGTCCGAGCCGCTTCGTCAGGGCGAAGCCGCTGCGGACGAGGGGGAGGGCGGGCTCCTCGGTGCCGCCGCTCAGGAACCGCAGCACGGGCAGCAGGACCGCCACGGCGGTCACATAGGCCGCACCGGGATTGCCGGGCAGGCCGAGGAAGGGCGTGCCGCCCACCTCGCCGAAGGCCAGGGGCCGGCCGGGCTTGATGGCGAGCCGCCACAGGGTGATGCCGCCGGCTTCGTCCACCGCCGCGCGGACGTGATCCTCTTCGCCGACGGACACGCCGCCGGAGGTCACGATCAGGTCGTAGCGCGTCGCCGCCTCCGCCAACCGCGTGCGCAGCGACGACGCGTCGTCCCGCAGGATGCCGAGCGCCCTGGGCAGGGCGCCCCATCGCGCGAGCAGGGCGGAAAGCATCGGCCCGTTGGCATCGTGAATCCCGGCCGGGGCGAGGCCGTCGCCCGTCGCGGTCACTTCGTCGCCCGTCGAGAACACGCCGACCCGCAGCCGGCGCCGCACCGGCAGGTCCCCCACGCCGAGGGCCGAGGCGAGGGCGAGGTCGCGCGGCCCGAGCCGACGCCCCGCCGGCAGAGCGAGGCTGCCGCGCGCGACATCCTCTCCGGCGCGGCGGCAATTGGCGCCGCGCCCGATGGTGGCCGGAAGCCGCACCGCGTCGCCGTCGAGGGACGTCTCCTCCTGCATCGCGACGGTGTCGGCGCCACGGGGCAGGGGAGCCCCGGTGAAGATCCGCGCCGCGCTGCCGGGCGGAATCTCCGCCACAGCCTTGCCCGCCGGTACGCGGGCGGCGACCGGCAGGGGGCTCTTCCCGAGGTCGGCGAACCGGAAGGCGTAGCCGTCGACGGCCGAATTATCGAAGGGCGGCAGGGAGAGGGGCGCGGCGACGTCCGCCGCGAGGATGCGGCCCAGGGCCTCCCGCGCGGACACGGTCTCGGCCTCGGCGACGATGGCCAGCCGCTCGCGTATGAGCGCGAGGGCGTCCGAAACCCGCATGGGCGCGGGGGCGTCGCAACTCCGAGAGGTCATGGCACGAGACTGACACGAAGGGCGGAAGGCGTCGCCACCGATTGCGGCATGCGCAACCGGGGATCAAGCCCGGGACGGGTTTCGCCCCATCCCGGCGATCCCTTAGGCTCAACCCATGGAATCGCCCTTCGTCCTCGCCTGCCAGCGGCCTTGTTTCGAGCTGCCCGAGGGCGTGAGCTATCTCGATGCCTCCGCATGGTCGCCCTTGCCCCGCGCGGTGCGGGCGGCAGGCGAGGCGGGAATCCACGCCAAGAGCCGACCCTGGGACCATTCCCGCGCGGATTTCCCCCGCCACACCGAGCGAGCGCGGGCGCTGGCGGCGGGCCTCATCGGCGCCTCTGCCGACGACATCGCCATCGTCGGATCGGTCAGCCACGCCATGGCGACCGTCGCCCTCAACCTCGCGCCAGTACCGGGTGGGCGCGTGCTGCGCGTAGCGGACGAGTTCCCGTCCCTCTGCCTGCCCTTCGACAGGCTGGCGGATCGACACGGCCTCACCGTCGAGATCGTGGCGCGGCCCGAGGACGGCGATTGGACCTCGGCCCTCCTCGCCGCTATTGCCTGGCCGGGCGCAGCGCCCCTCGCCATCGCGACCTTGACCCCCGCCCATTGGACGGACGGCACGCTCATCGACCTCGACCGGATCGCGCCCATCGTGCGCGCGGCGGGGGCGGTGCTCGTCATCGACGCGACGCAGGCGGCGGGGGCCATGCCCATCGACGTCGCCCGCTGGCAGCCCGACTTCCTCGCCTTCCCGACCTACAAGTGGGTGCTCGGCCCCTACGGGCTCGCGTTCCTCTACGCGGCCCCGCATCGCCAGAATGGCGTGCCCCTGGAGGAGAACAGCGGCAATCGCCCTCCGGCCCAGGGCGCGCGGCGCTACGACCGGGGCGAGCTGCACGATCCCGTCGCCCTGCCGATGGCGGCCGAAGGTCTGGCGCTGATCACGGAATGGGGCACGGACCCGATCTCGCGCTACCTCGGCGGCCTGACCCGGCGCCTCGCGGAGGGATGCGGCGAACTCGGCCTCATCGCGCCGCCTCAGGAGCGGCGCATGCCGCATATCCTCGGCCTGCGCCGGCCGAACGGGTTGCCGGAGAACCTGATCGCCCGCCTCGCGGAGCGCCGCGTCTTCGCCAGCGAGCGCGGGGGCGGCCTGCGCCTTAGCCCGCATGTCTGGGCGAACGAGGCCGACATCGACGCCTGCCTCGCGGCCCTCGCGGCGCTTCTCTGATCGCCGCCTTTTCTCGCACGCGGCACTGGTGCCGGGATGGGTGCGAGGCTACATAGTGGGAGCGGGGCTGCAGAGTTCGTCAGGAGCACTATCCCCGGGGCCTTATCGACTCCCTCGGGAGCTGTCACTGGCCTCGTCCCTGGACTTGGCCAACACGGCGCCCACCTACGCTGTAGGTTTCCCGGGATCGATCCTCCAACGGCTCACGTGGCTCCGCACCCTGATCCTCACTCCCTGGCAGGCCGGAAGGCTGCCCTGCGCCGCACGGCGCTCGCCGCCCGCGACGCCCTCGACCCCGACGCACGGCGCGAGGCCTCCGCGATGATCGCGGACGCGCTCCTCGGCCTAGAGCCGCTCCGCGCGGCCAAGCTGGTGGCCGGCTACTGGCCGATCCGCAGCGAGGTCGATCCCCGCCCGGTGATGAAGGCCCTGGCCGAGCGCGGCACGCGCATCGCCCTGCCGCACGTGACCCCCGACGGCCTCGTCTTCCGCGAATGGATGCCCGGCGCCACCCTCGTGCGCGGCCAGTTCGGTTTGAGCGAGCCCGATCCCTCCCTTCCCGCCGTCGCGCCCGATGCGCTGCTGGTGCCGCTCGCCGCCTTCGACGCGGAAGGGCGCCGCCTCGGCTACGGGCGCGGCTATTACGACGGCGCCATCGCCCGGCTGTCCGAAGGCCGTGCCCTGCTCACCATCGGCATCTGCTACGCCGCTCAGGAAGTGCCGGAGGTGCCGGTGGAACCCCACGACAAGTCGCTCTCGGCCATCGTCACCGAGGCCCGGACGTTCCATTTCGAAGGCGCGCGCGGATGAGGCTCCTGTTCCTCGGGGATGTGGTGGGGCGGCCGGGCCGCACCGTCGTACTCGACCGGCTTCCGGACCTGCGCGAGCGCTGGCGGCTCGATTGCGTCGTCATCAACGGCGAGAACGCGGCCGGCGGTTTCGGCATCTCCGAGGCGATCTGCGACGAGTTGATCGGCGCGGGTGCCGACGCGGTGACGCTCGGCAACCACAGTTTCGATCAGCGCGAGGCCCTGGTCTTCATCGGCCGGCAGGAGCGCCTGATCCGCCCAGCCAATTACCCGCCCGGCACCCCCGGCCGTGGCGCCACCATCGTCGAGGCCGGCAACGGCGCGCGGGTGCTCGTGGTCAACGTGATGGGCCGTGTCTTCCTAGACCCGATGGACGATCCCTTCGCGGCGGTGGAGCGCGAGATCTCGGCCTGTCCCCTCGGTGCGGCGGCGGATGCCATCGTGGTCGATGTCCATGCCGAGGCGACGAGCGAGAAACAGGCGATCGGCCATTACCTCGACGGGCGGGTGAGCCTCGTCGTCGGCACGCACACCCACACCCCGACCGCCGACCACCGCATCCTTCCCGGCGGCACCGCCTACATGTCGGATGCGGGCATGTGCGGCGATTACGATTCGGTCATCGGCATGCAGAAGCACGAGCCGATTCGCCGGCTGATCCAGAAGACGCCGGGCTCCCGCTGGGAGGTGGCGACGGGCTCCGGCACGCTGAGCGGAATCGCCATCGAGACCGGGGCGAACGGGCTCGCGACGAAGGTCGCCGCCGTGCGGATCGGGCCGAATCTGGAAGAGAGCCTGCCCCACTTCTGGGAGTAGCGGCGCTTCGCCCTTGGCAGATCGGCTCAAGGGCGTACTATGCCGGAAAGTGCTGAACCGCACATGCCAGATGCGGGCCGATGCGCAGCCAGAGGGACATCTCATGCTCAACAGCACGAGCCTCATCAAGTCGTCGTGGATCGCCGTCGAGGTGGGCCGGGAGCGCACGGAGCGTGTGCTCATGGTCGAGACCTACATCGCCGTGAGCCCCCTCGAACCCAATTACGACCCCGCGCAATACGAGAAAGTCGTGGGCTGCGTCCGCAACGTGCTGGCGCGCAATGCTGAGATCGACCGCGCCTCGATCCTCAGCATGCATCGCGGCTCCGGCTGCACCGCCCTGTTCCGGGACCGCCCGGTCGAGGCCGCCCTCACGGCGGCCTGACGGACCCCTTTTCACGCTCTGAACGGCCGAAGGTCCGTGGCGCCCCGCCACGGGCCTTTTTTGCGCGCGGCCCTGTCATTGACCTGTCATTAGAGCTGTTCTAATTAAGAACTACGGACGGCGCCGGGTTCGGCTCCGTCGAGGTTTTTCTGGGAGATTGAGCATGGCCGGTACCGCGAACGCGTCCTGCGACAGCTGCCGCTTCTACGACGAGCACAAGGGCAACGGCGCCGTTGCCAAGTCCGACGAGGGCCTGTGCCGCTTCAACCCGCCGGTGAGCCAGCCGGGTCCCGACACCAAGGGTCTCTGGCCCGTGGTGGCGACCAGCGACTGGTGCGGCCACTTCACCGCCGAGATGACCGCCGCCGAATAAGCGGCGCGCCTCGCGAGTTTGCCCGAAGGGGCCGGTGCCGATGCGCCGGCCCCTTCGCTTTTGAGCGGGGCACCGATGCGCGACGCGCAGGATGGGCCCGGGATAAGGCTCTCTGTCATCATCCGGCCAACTTCGGGCGTGAGACGGCTGCCAGCAGCATCGGCGCCGCCCGTCGGCGGTGACGACGACCGGCCGGAATACCGGCACGGCCTCGTCACGCCCCGCGGCTCGCGATGGAGGAGAGTTCAGGGATGATGTTTCGTACGCTCGGTCGCCGCGCCGCGCCGGTCGCGCTGCTCGCGCTCGCCGCCCTCTCCGGACCGGCCCACGCCGCCGCGACACCCACCGATCCCACCGGCACCTACCTCACCGAGGATGGCCGCGCCCGCGTCCGCCTGGAGAAGTGCGGCGCCGTCAACGACAAGCTGTGCGGCTATGTCGTGTGGCTGAAGGTCCCGCTCAACGACAAGGGCGAGCCCCGGACCGACTTCAAGAACCCGGACCCGAAGAAGCAGGCTCGTCCGTCTCTTGGCCACCAGCTCATCATGGGCCTGAAGCCCAATGACGATGCCCGTTACGAGGGGCAGATCTACAATTCCGAGGACGGCAAGTTCTACAAGGTCACGATCTGGACGGATGCGCCCGGCGAGTTGACCGTGAAGGGCTGCCTGATCGCCTTCCTGTGCAAGTCGCAGACCTGGACGAAGGTCACCGACCTGATCGCCGGCCAACTCCCGGGCCCGACCAACGGGGCGAACGGCCCCCGCACGGATCCCGAGTACATGCCGAAGGCGGCGGGCGCCGCCGCCAAGGCCGGCACCAAGGCCCCGGCCGGCAAGGCTGCTCCGGCCCCGGCCCCGGCGGCCGCGGCTCCCGCCGACGACTGAGCGGCCTCGCTCCACGAAAAAGGCCTGCCCCGGGGGACCGGGGCAGGCCTTTTTTTGTTGCTCCGATGCGGGCCGCTCAGTCCTTGTCGAGGGACAGGTCGGGCGCCTCGGGATTCTTCATGCCGACGACGTGGTAGCCCGCATCGACGTGCAGGATCTCGCCCGTCATGCCGGCGGCCATGCCGGAGAGAAGGTAGGCGGCCGTCTCGCCGACCTCACCGATCGTCACCGTGCGCCGGAGCGGCGCGTTGTACTCGTTCCACTTCAGTATGTAGCGGAAGTCGCCGATGCCGGAGGCGGCGGGCGTCTTGATCGGCCCGGCCGAAATCGCGTTCACGCGGATGTCCTTCGGGCCGAGGTCGGCGGCGAGGTAGCGGACGGAGGCTTCCAGCGCCGCCTTGGCCACACCCATCACGTTGTAGTGGGGCATCCACTTCTCGGCGCCGTAATAGGTCAGCGTCAGCAGCGAGCCGCCCGGCCGCAGGATCTTCTCCGCGCGCTGCGCCACCGCCGTGAAGGAGTAGCAGGAGATCAGCAGCGACTTGGTGAAGTTCTCCTCGGAGGTTTCGAGGTAGCGCCCCGTCAGCTCGTCCTTGTCGGAGAAGGCGATGCAATGGACGACGAAATCGATGCCCTCGGGGAAGATGCGCCCGGCTTCGGCGAACACCGCGTCGATGGACGCAGCGTCGGTGACATCGCAATGGCCGATGACCTGCGCGTCGAGTTCCTTAGCCAGCGGCTCCACGCGCTTGCGCAGCGCCTCGCCCTGGTAGGTGAAGGCCAGTTCGGCGCCGTGGGCGCGGGCGCTGCGGGCGATGCCCCAGGCGATCGAACGGTTGTTGGCGACCCCGAGGATCACCCCCCGCTTGCCTGCCAGAATCCCGTGCCCGTGTTCCGCCATGACGCTTCCCGGTATAACGCGGCGCCGGTAGCGCCGGGGGTTCCCTTAGCGGAGGCGGGACGGGGACGGAAGTCCGACCCGCAACGGAGCGGGCCGGATTGACGCTTTCAGCCGACCCGCGCGGCCCGGCGGGCCCGGGCGAACTCGGCCAGGGCCTCGTCGTCGCCGGCCGGCAGCGTGATCGCCGTGGTGGCGAAGAGGTCGCCCCGCGTCCCGTCCTTCCTGGGCAGGCCCTTGCCGCGCAGGCGGAATGTGCGGCCCGAACTGGTCATCGGCGGCATCTTCATCTCGACGGCGCCGGTCAGGGTCGGAACCCGGATCGTGCCGCCGAGGATCGCATCGTCCAGCGGGACGTCCACGCTCACCCGCAGATCCGCCCCCTCGGTTTTGAAGCGCGGGTGCGGCTGGATGCGGATGGTGAGAAGGGCGTCGCCCGGCTCCGCGCGCGGCCCGCCGCCATAGCCGAGACCGCGCAGGCGGATCGTCTGGCCATCGACCACGCCCTTGGGGATCATCACGTCGACCTCGCGGCCGGTGGGCAGGTTGAGGCGCAGCTTCTCCTCGCCGCCGACCTGTTCGAGGGTGACGATCAGTTCGGCCGAGACATCCTCGCCGCGCGGAGCCTGGCGCGCGCCCGGCCCGGCGCCGCCGGCCCTGAAGGCCTCGCCGAAGATGTGCGAGAAGATGTCCTCGCCCATGCCGCCGCCGCCCATGCCGCCGCGCTGGTTGCGCGCCATGGATTCGAAGTCGAAGCCGCGTCCGCCGCCGCCACCACCACCGCCGAAGCCGCCGAACCCTTCGAAGCCGCTCGCGCGCGGCCGGCCGTCTGCGTCGATCTCGCCGCGGTCGAACTGCTTGCGCTTGTCGGCGTCGCCCAGGATCTCGTAGGCCGAGTTCACTTCCGCGAACCGGTCCTTGGCCTTCACGTCGGTCTTGTTGCGGTCGGGGTGAAACTCCTTGGCGAGCTTGCGATAGGCCTTCTTGATGTCGGCCTCGCTCGCAGCCTTGGGCACGCCCAGAACATCGTATGGGTTGCGCATCGGTCGTAGATTGCTTTCGGCGAAGCGGGGGTACTTCCCATGTGGGAAGCCTGTTGCATCTCTGCAACGGTGCTGGCGGCAAAAGTCTGCGCGAAAGGCGTCGCCGTCAAGCGGGCGAAATGCGCGGCGGGCGCATCGCCATGATCGTGACGCGGGCCTACACTCCCGCTGTCCACCGCTCGATGCCGGAAGCCATGACCTACCGTTGCGATCACGTCCACCTGCGCAGCCGCGATGCCGTCTCGGCCGCCGCGTTCTACACGGCGATGTTCGGCGCCCGCGAGACCGGCCGTGTCGGCGGCGATCCCGTGCAGCGGGTGATCCTCAATCTGGGCGGCCTGACGGTGTTCATCGAGCAGGCCACCGACGACGTGTATCCGGCGGCGACGACGCCCTGCCTCGGCGTCGAGCATATCGGCCTCGCCGTCGAGGACATCGAGGCGGCGGTGGCCGACCTGACAGGGCACGGCGTGGTGTTCCGGACAGACATCATCCAGCGCGGCCCCGGCCTGCGCATCGTGTTCCTCGATGCCCCGGACGGGGCGATCATCGAATTGCTCGAACGGCGCTAACGGCCGGGGCTCGGCTGGACGAAGCGGATCCGCTGATCCGCTTCGGGATCGCTCGCGACGAAGCGGCTCTGGTGCGGGTCGATCCCCACCAGACCGCTGTCGTCGTACACGGCGCCGAGCACGGTCCGGTAATGGTCGCGCACGCGGGCGTGGCAGTCGCAGGACACCTCTTCCATCCGGCGCCGGTCGAGCACCGTGATCCGGCCGCGCCCGACCTTGATGAGCCCCTGCTCCTGCAAGACCCGCAGGATGCGCGTGAGATAGGTCCGCTGAACGCCGAGCATCGCCGCCAGAAGCTCGTGGGTGATCGGCAGGACGGGCGAGCCGATCCGGTCGTGCAGGGTCTGCAGCCAGCGCAGGCAGCGTTGCTCGATCGGATGCAACGCGTTGCAGGCGGAGGATTGAAGGACCTGCGCCAGGAGGCAATCCGAGTAGCGGGCGAACAGGTCGCGGACGTGCCGCGACTGCCGCTTGGCCTCCTGCAGGGTGGCGGCTTCGATCCGCAACATCGGGCCGGCGATCTGCACGACGGCGTGGGTGGAGGCCGGCACATAGCCCTGGCTGACGATGCCGCCGACGGCTCCCTCGTGCCCGATCGTCGCCGTCTCGGCGCTGCGCCCGTCGCTCGTGGTGATCACCAGGGTGACGACCGCGTGCTCGCAGGGGAAGGTGATGTGCGTGACCGGCGCGCCCGCCTCGAAGATCGTGCCGCCCTTGCCGTAGCTGACCGCCTCCAGATGCGGCTGCAACAACTCTCGGTCGAAGCCGCGCAGGGCTTTCAACAGCAGGTTGGATTCAAGGCTGGGAGCGGGTTCGGCGGGCATCGCTTCGTTGATTGCGCCTGTACTTCTTACTCCCTACTCAATGTGCTGTGTGGTGTCTGTTCAAGAATAGACCAATTGACGACAAAATCAGCTAAATTAGTGAGGTTTCGTCAATCCGTAGCATTGCTGCTACTTGTCGGTGCAAATTCCTTGTGAAGACAAGCGCTTGTGATCTCTCGGATCACAGTCGGTGGACAGGAAGGACGCCCAATCGGAGGGGGTGCCGTAGAAGGCGTTCCGATCCACGTCGCCCCGCACGCCGGGGACGCGGCCGGTGGAGGTGAACTGCCAGAGCATCCAGCGGCGGTTCACGAAGCGCTGCTCGGGCTCGGCGGCGGTGGAGCGCAGCCAGTGCGGATAGTCCGGCAATTCGCCTTCCAGCACGTCCTTGTGGAAGGTGATGTCCGTGTAGATGATCGGGCGCTTGCCGGTGTAGCGCTCCATCTCTTCAAGCATCTCCCGCACCATCGACAGGGCCTGCTCCTTGGGGAGCTTGCGCGGGCAGGTCTGGGAATGGCCGTTCCATTCCACATCGAGAACCGGGGGGAGGGCGCTCGGATCGTTGGGGACGTTCTTCTTGAACCACGTCATCTGGTCCCGCGCCGAGCGGCACCAGAAGACGAAGTGATAGGCCCCGCGCGGAATGCCAGCGGCGGCGGCCCCATCCCAGTTCGCCCGGAAGCGCTCGTCCACGTGATCACCGCCCTCGGTTGCCTTGATGAAGGCGAATTGCGTGCCGGAGGCGCGGACGGAGGCCCAATCGACGTTGCCCTGCCACTTCGAGATGTCGATGCCCTGGATCGGGTGGAGCTTGGCCTTGGCCACGCCCGGATGGGGCTTCACGTCACCCTTGGTGGGGTAGAAATCGGGGTTGCTGGAGCAGGCCGCGAGGCCCGCGAGGGTGGCCACGGCGAGCGCCCGGCGCGACATCCGCAGAACGGCCGACAGCGACGCGGAAATGGAGCCCCCGAAGAGCGGTGTAGACACTCTAGTCCGCGACATCAGCGCCACCGCCCGTTTCTCCGAAAAGCGCTTACGAGAGGACTATTCGATGGCCCCTGTGCAGTTAACGGACCTTTGCGATCATTGCGGCGGAATTTCGGGATGCGTTGCCGGCCAGTGACATACCCACAGCCTGCCACGCTTGGAGAAGCCGGCGTCGGAGCCTAAGTCCCGGCAACGCAAGGAAAGTCGGGTCGGGCTGCCGTGAGCAAGAGACTGTTTACCATCGGCTACGAAGGGCTCGATCCGGAGCGCCTGCGGGACGCCCTGCAGTCGGCCGGGGTCGCCGTGCTGGCCGATGTCCGCGCCGTGGCGAATTCGCGCAAGCGCGGCTTCTCGAAGGGCGCCCTGAAGGCGGGGCTGGAGGAAGCCGGGCTCGGCTACGCGCATCTGCGCGCCCTCGGCACGCCGAAATCCGGCCGCGAGGCCGCCCGCGCCGACGATGCCGCGCTGCTGAAGCGCATCTATTGCGAGGAGGTGCTAGAGACGGCGGGCGGCATCGCCGCGTTCGATGAGCTGTCGGCCCTCGCGGAGAAGGCGCCGACATGCCTCCTCTGCTTCGAGCGCGATCCGGCCCGCTGCCATCGCCGACTGCTGGCCGAGCGGCTGGCGCCGCGCGGCTTCGTGGTCGAGGACCTGTTCGGCTAGCCGGTCAGGCCTGCGCGATGGCCTGGACGCGGGCGCTCACCGCCCCGGCGAAGCGGCGCATCGGCTTAAGCGCCGCGTCCAGCAGGGCGTTCGGCCGTTCGGCGCGGGCTTCCGGCCGGCGCCGGTTCGGATCGGCCTCCGGCGACACGGGCAGGTAAAGCGCCTCGAAGAAGGAAATCTCCATCAGTTCCGCGCCCGCCTCGTCGGTGACGAGGAGCGAGGCGTCGAGGAGCTTGGCCTCGCCGCCGTGGCGCTGGACGATGCCGCGCACCACGGTGGAGGCGGCGAAGCGCAGAGCCGCCGTGTCGCCCACATCCTGGCCGACGCGGTCGGGCACGACCTTTCCGTTGATGACGATGTTGAAGAAGGCACGCATGAGGGCGAGGCTTTCTTGCGAGGGAGGCCGGGAGGCCGGGTTCAGGCGGCCTCGACGTCCCTGTCGGGTTCGGCGGCCGATTTGGGGTCGAAGGCGTCGGCGAGCAGGCCGATGCGGCGTGCCATGTCCCGCACCTCGTTGAGGGCGATCGACTTCTGGCCTTCCTTCACAGCCCGCGTGATGTCGCTCACCTGGGCCGTCGCGATGCGCTTCAGTTCCTCGGCAAGTTGCTGGCTTGTCATCATGTCCGCTGTCCGGCGAAGGAATACCGGCAGGTTCGGCCGGTCTCGTTACCATGCCGTATCTTCGGGCGGTGGATTGCTGTGGATTGAGGGGATCGGCCGCTCGACGGTGCTTCCCGTTGCGCGCACCGGCCCGTGCGCTACCTCCGGCACGGCCGCCACAGAACTCCAGATCGTCAGGACCGCAGCATGGACTTCGCCCTCTTCCTCGACTTCGACGGCACCCTCGTCGACATCGCGCCGAGGCCCGATGCCGTGGTGGTCGAGCCGGGGCTGATCGACAATCTCGAAGCCCTGCGGCGGCGGCTCGGCGGCGCGCTCGCCCTCGTCAGCGGGCGGCCCATCGCGCAGATCGACGGGTTCCTCACGCCGGCGCGGTTCGATGCGGCGGGGCTGCACGGCGTGGAGCGGCGGCGCGAGGGCGAGATCGTCGGCGGGCGGCCCGAGGATCACCCGGACCTGCGCCGGCAGGTGGAGCGGCTGCATGCCGATTCGGCGCCGCTCGCCAACGTGCTGATCGAGGACAAGGGCGCGTCCGTCGCCGTGCACTGGCGGCTGGCGAGCGCGGAGGACGCACAGCGCGCCGAGGCGCTGGTGAAGGAGGCGGCCGGTTTGCTCGGCGGCGCCTACCGGCTGCAACTCGGCAAGGCGGTGGGTGAGATCGTGCCGGCGACGGCGACCAAGGCCGTGGCGATCCGCACCTTCCTGGAAGAGGCGCCCTATGCGGGCCGCCGCGCCATCTTCCTCGGCGACGACAAGACCGACGA